>WBZO01000515.1_pt1 | contig 80454 bp, 106 predicted proteins | sample 5204261 | NCBI WGS metagenome assembly WBZO01 (sample SAMN12412400, study PRJNA552823) | activated sludge metagenome | isolation source: activated sludge from anammox sidestream of wastewater treatment plant... | place: USA: North Carolina | collected 2017-09 | reverse complement strand
AGGCCTCGTCGATCAGGACGAGCTTCTTCTGCTCGCGCGGGGAGCGGTGCATGCCCTGCTGGATCATGTACATCAGCTGCAGCAGCACCAGGCGCTGGAGGCCCTGCCGGCTGCTGAGCTGCTGGAGCTCGAGCACCACAAACTTGTTCGACATGTCGATGGTGGACGCGCGGTTGAAGTAGCGCCCGTACTCACCTTCCGACGTGAACGAGAACAGCTGCTTGCCGATGTCCTGCAGGCGCGGATCATCCTCGGCGCGAAGCGCATTGGCCAGGTCATCGACGGTCATTTCCTTGCCTCTGGCCGTGAAGACCTCCTTGAGCACGCGGCGCACTTCAGGCGCGGCGAACTCGGAGAATCCCTGGCGGGGCGCGGCCATCACCTCGACGATGCCGGAGAGGATGTCGGCCTCGTCATCGAAGTCCTCAACCATCGAGAACGGGTTCATCGAAAGGTCGGTGCTGTCGTCGAACTCGATGTACTGCCCGCCCAGCGCCTTGCACAGCCGCTTGTACGAGTAGCCGCGGTCGATCACCCACACCCGACCATTGAGGGACAGGATGTTTTCGATCAGGAAGTTCGCGAGGAACGATTTGCCCGAGCCCGACGCCGCCGCGACCAGGATGTTCATGTTCGAGTCGGTGTCCCACGGCGAGACCGTCATCAGCTGGCCGTCGCGGGCGACAAGAGTCAGCATCGGGGTGCCGGTCCCACGCCACGACCCATGAATCGGAAGCATGAGCGAAACGTGGTTGCTCAACATCGTCCGGTAGCGCGCAAGCGCCGTGCGCATGTCAGCGCTCGCCCCGAACGGAAGCAGCTGCGAGAACAGCGGCAGCACGAAATAGCAGTCCTCGACCATGGTGAAGCCGATCTCGCGAAACATCGACTGCAGATCCGTGGAGGCCTGGATGGCGCGCTCCTCGGACTGGCTGATCACAGCGGCGCCGATATAGGCCCACAGAACCTTGTTGCCGCGCTCAACCTCGGCGAGCGCTGCCTCGACCGATTCCTTCTGCTTGAAGATCTCGGGCATGAAGCGCGCCAGCTTCCCGCCGGCCTGCTGGCTCGACCAGGCGAACGAGCGCTGGAGCTCGGCACGTTTCTTGTCCTGATCGGGGAAGATGATGTTGGCGGTGATCAGGACCGGGTCACGCATGGCTTTGGTGCCGCGCATCAGGTCGGCCAGGAAGCGGAAGCCTGTGCCCGGGAAGAACCGATCGGGGATGCGCTTGGGGCTGATGACGCGGACGTGGCCGGTTTCACCGAGCACCAGTCCGTTCTTGGTGACGTCGATGGCGTTGTTGCCATCGAGGATCTGGTTGCACAACAGCAGGCCACTGTCGTATTCGCCATACGGGCTGCGCCGCCACGTCGCGGTGGTCTTGTGATTAAGGACCGTCTCCATGAACCGGATGTAGGTCTCCGGTGTCAGGTCCTCGGACCGGAAATTGGCGCTCTTGAGGGTCGAACGGCAAATCTGGCGCAGCTCACGGATCTCGGCCAGACGCTTGTCCGAGACAAAGGCGCCATCGGTCGGAATCTGCACCGTGATGAGCAGGCGCAGCGAGCGCAGCCGCGCGGGCATGGCCCGGCCAACCGGGTTGTTGGTGAGCGAACGCAGGAAGCTCTCGCGATCCTGCATCGCATCCAGGACGGGACCCGGCTCGAGGTCCTTGCGCATGGCGCGGAAGTCGCTGAGCGTTTCCTCGACGTCTGGCGAGGCGTACAGCGTGAACTGCATGACCGTATCGACCGGGAACGGCAGGCAGAGCAGCGCGTTGATGTTGTCGGTGACCTGGGTATCGACCCAGGGCATCGTGTCGCAGGAAAAACCGAAGCCGACGCGATCCGGTGCGACGGAAAACAGGCCTTCACCATAGGCCTGTACGGCGCCAAACACCTGCGCGAGGGTTTCGGTTTTTTCAGCAGCACCCAACATGATGACCTCCGTGTCCTATGTCGTCTTCCTTGTGAAACACCCGCGGCATGAGCCGCGGGTGTTTCGGTTCCACCTTGGGCGCGGATCAGACCGCGAAGGTGAAGATGGCGTCGATGATCGCCGGGGCATACGCCAGGGTCAGCGCGAAGCCGACGCCCAGCACGACCGCCAGGATCGACTGCTTCACGATGCCCATGCCCATGCCGATCAGGAAGGCGCTGACGGCAAGCAGCTTGCCCAGGGTGCCTTCGGTCCAGCCGACGACCATCTGGTACATGGTGTCGAACTCGGTGCCGCCGGTGCCGGCCACGGCACCGCCGGAAATCACGGCCAGGGTGGCGACCGGCAGGCCGAACTTCTTCAGGGTGTTCTTCACGTTCATTGCATTTCTCCAGAGAGATGAAAAGCCACGGGTTATCCCTAATCCGCGCGGCCGGTCTGAGCGGTGGCAACGCTCGAACCGGGTCTCGCATCCTGCGCCGCGTCTCTCGACGGTAGGGTTGGGGTCAGGAGTCGCAGGCCGTCCGCATAGTTGGTGCGGCGTGGCGCTGCCACGCTCCACCGGCGGGGAGCGATCTCCGAAAACATGTAGCCGCCCATGTGCAGGTCACCCTGCTCGTCCTCCCACGGTGCGACATAGACGCGTATCACTTGGGCGGGGACGCGGAACGGCTCGGTGCGCGTCGTGCGCACGACCATCTCCGTGCGCGAGCGAAGCGTTGCATCGACAAGCTCGGGCGGCGGAACTTCCGCACCCTGATAGGACACGGGAGAAGCCACGGCCAACGTGTCGCCCTTGACCGTCACCGCCGTCCTGACAGGCGCGCAGCAGCGGTCGGGGGTCGGAACCGGCGTGCCGCCAACCGGCTCCACAGGACGCGTGACATACACCGGACGCTCTTGTTCGGAGCGGGACCGGCGGACGGGCTCGGCAACCGGCGCCTCGCCGTACTGCTGACCGTTGTTCGTCGCGTCATAGACCTCCTGCACGCTCGCGCAGGCGCGCTTGTCAGGCAGGGGGCAAGAGAACTTGCGGCCACGCGCCTGTGCGCCGCCCGCCGCAAGAAGCAGCAGGGACAGTGCGATCAGGGTGAGTGGCAGAGCACGTTTCGACATCGAATCCTCCATGAACGAATCTATCCTTGTGACGTGCAGAGAAAGGGGCGTTTCGCCTGCAATCGGTGCAAGCAATCGCGACAATCAATGCACGGACGTCATCTCCAAGCCCTTGACCAACACGAGCGTCAACGGACGACCCGCGTCGATTTCGAGGATCGGGAACAGCTGATCCGCGAGGTCGAGGTAATACTTGGAGACGCGGTCCAGCGATGAGCTCACGCCGTTGGTGATGCCGGCCTGGGCGGCATTCCCATAGTCGACGTCACCGGTGCCACCAAAGTTCAGCTGCGGCGAGCGGCCCTTGAAGGCCTGCGAAACACCGTCCGCGAAAGACGCGAGGATGGCCTTCGACAAGACCGAGCCCTGCTTGCTCACGAGGCGTCCACGCAGGCCGGCCTTGCCATCGGAGTCGACGACATAGGCGTTCATCTGCATGTCGATGACGCCGCCATCCTTGCGGACGCACGAGATCGTCTCGCTGCGCAGGTAGGCGCGCTCGGAGGCAAGGTCGCCCTGCCCCGACACCAGCGCAAAGCACTCACGCACATCGGCGCGGTAGCGGTTGGGCAGGATTGCCTCCTTCTGGATCCGCACCAGGACGGGGACGGGGTCCTTCATGGCGCCCTTCCCTGTCGGCGCGTCCATGCCGGTCAACATCACGCCCTGGATGATTGACCCGGACGGAAGGTAGCTGCCACCAGCCCGGGGCCGCGCAGCCGCGCTCTTACCATCACCGGGCGTGCCAGCCGACGGCGCGCTTCCGGCAGAGGTTTCCGACACCGGCACCGCAGTCGGCGCGCCGCCGGAACGGGTCGGCTTGTTCCCCGGGGCATCGCCGATCGAGCGAATACCGCCATAGCCAGGAGGCGACACCTCCTCGGGAATCATCGGCGCCGCCGGGGCCCCCGGCTGGGGCCGGTTGCCCGCGGGGCCTGAGGTTTCAAGCTGGTTGACTTTCTCCTGCAAGACCTGCATCTGCTGCAGGAGCGCGTCATTCTGCGAACGCGCAGCGCCACCCGCCTGGAGGTTGCCGCGATAGTCCCGCATGGTTTCCTCCATGCGGCTGACGCGCTCGGCCAGCGTCTGGTTCGCCTCGCGGCCCGCCTCGATGTCCTTGGCAACGCCGCTCATGCCGATGTCGCGCAGGTTGGCGTCGGGCAGGAGGCCGTTCTTTTGCTGGGCGTCCAGGCGACTGGTGTCCGGTGCGCGACGACCCGTGTTGCCGGAGCCTTGCAACATGGCGAAGGAGATGGCGATCACGCCGACGATCACGCCGGCGAAGGCGATCTGCTGGCGCCGCTTGGGCGGCAGGTCGGCCCAACGCTGGGCAATGGATTTCTTGGGCGCGGATGTCGTGGCCATCGGTCAGCGCCCCCGCAGGACGGAGGGGCGCTGCGAGCCGTCATCGTCATAGGACTGCGGGCGCAGGGCCAGGTACAACTCGGTGGACTGGCCGGGCGCCAGCTGAGTCAGAGGCCACGCGGCGGCACCCATCAGCCGTTCGGACTGGCACGCGGATTCGTTGATCTCGACGGGCTGATAGGAGATGTTGGTGACGCGGGCGACGATCGCCGTCACCTCCGCACCCTCGACGAGCTGCATCGGCATGACCTCCAAGCCCGCCATGGCGCAAGCAGGCATCAGCGGAGACCGGCCATTCAACGGCGAGAGGGAGTAGCCCTGCGGCAGCTTGTTCTGCGCTAGGTCCTTGAACAGCGCCTTGAGCGTTTCCACGTAGGGCGAATCGGTTTCCCAGTTGCGTGCCTGCTCGGTGTTGCCATCCACGGAATAGCTGGCCTGAGAGCCCTGGTAGCCTTCGAGGTTGAGCGCGACACTCACCGGCGAGACAGGTGCCGGGTTGAGCGTGAGCGAAATCGCCTGAGACGGGCTGGCCTTGTCGAAGATGAAAAGCCCGATGGGATCTTCGGTTTGCGTCGTCACGTACACGATTCCGTTCTCGACGGTCAATGTCGCGGTGCTCGACGTGCGGATCTCGGGATTGCGGAACGGCGTGATGAGTCGGTTGACGTGGTACAGCGCCACGGAAAAAACGGTGTTCATGCCGTTTTCGACCGTCAGTTGCGCCGGCGGAACGGTTGAGCGCACCCGAGGCGGGCGCTGGACGGCCGGATGCGCCACGGCGCGTGGGGCTTGTGCGCCAGCCGTAGCAGCGACGACGCCGCCAGGAGGCACCACGGCGGAAGATGGCGCCGGCAGGGCCGGCGAGGCCGCGCCCAACGTGGCCGGCGGCTGCTGGAGCGCCGCGTCCTCCGGGATCGACTGGGCAAAAGCGGAGGCACTGAGGGACAGGGCTGCGCACGCGGCAGCCAGGGCCAACATCCTTGGCATCATCATCAACCTTCCTTGTTTGCTGCGGCTGCTTCGGCCTGGCGGGTGCCAGGCTTGTAGACGCCTTCCATGATCTCCAGCGAGGTCACGGCAGGGCGGTAATTGCGCGTGTCGACACCGATGAGGTAGGTGCGCAGGAACTTCTTCTCCACGCCGCGCGCCGATCGCAGTCGGAACTCACCCGTGACGGCCACCTTGTTCTGCGATGGGATCGCGAACACTCCCGTCGGCGAGAACTGGATCTCGATCTGCTCGGCCTGGACCTCCTTGCGTAGGAACGCCAGGTTTTCCATGACCGCGTTGAACGCGCTGGGCGCCACGATCTTTTCCAGCATCGGCTGGAGCGCGTTCACGCTGCGGGGCGTCACGTTGCCGACGAGCGTAGCAACGTAGGTTGCCCACGACTCCCGCATCGAAATGCTGGCGTCCTGTTTGGACACCCAGGCGTCCTGCTCGAGGTTCGGCGGGACGAGCACCACGGTCTGCGACTTGCTGGACAGCGCGATGCCCATCACGATGTTGGCGATGAGAAGCAGGAAGATGATGTGCTTCTGATACTTGGCCGCAGCCAAGGCTCCCTGGTAGGAGCCGAAAAAGTCCTTGAGGTTCATGCTGGGAAGATCCTGCGGATGAACGGGTTGATGATCGAGCGGCCCTTCAGGGGCGCGACCCCGTACCAGTAGGCAAAGTGCTGCATGAGCCCATCGGATCGAGCGTTCTTGAACCGCTGGATGGACCAGCTGAAGGCGCAGCCCGCCACGATCCCGAGGAACAGCCGGCCGGCCATCATGCCGACCATGAACAACAGCGCGAACGGGACCACCTGGTCAACCGTCCAGAACAGCATCCGCTTGGGAGCGTCCAGATGAATTGGGACAGCGACGCCTTCCATGCACCCTCCTTGGCGATACAAGTCTTCCTGGCCGCCTACGTTAGCGATCTTTTCTGCACAGGAAGGGCCGATTGCACGCCGTTTGGCGCAAGCAATCGGCATGAAGATGTCGTCACGCACCGGCGTGGCCAGGCCCGACGCAGAGAGCCCAGCCCGGTATCCGGACAAGAAAAAAGCCAACGCGAGCGTTGGCTTTGGGTGGGTGAGCCCCGTGAGGGGGGAGCCCTTCCAGAAGGAAGGGCTCGATGGGAAGGCGCTACTCGACGTCGGCGTCCTCGGATGTGAAGACATAAGACTCAATCAAGGAGCCCTCGCTGCGAGCAAAGTCCATGTCGTCGCCGTGCTCGACAATGGAGATGTCATCGACATCGTTAGATGCAGACCCGTTCGTTGTTCCCGTACGGTGCTGTTTGGCAATACGCTTTGCTTCCGAGATCGAGTTTTCAGCAGCCTGACGCCGCTCGTTCTCAAGCGTCGTGCGATGCTCGAGAACCGCCTTCAACTTTAGCAGCTCGGTGTTTCTATCAAAGATAGACTTCGCAGCAATCACGCCGCATACAGCGCCAACGATGGCAATGTACGGCGCAAAGTACATAAGAGTGTAGAACATAAGATCCTCCAGAAAACAGGCAAAAAGACGCCCGGAGGATCCCCGATTGGGATCCCAATCGGGCATGTTGGAAAGGACGGCTTGCTGTCAGGTGCCGTCAGGCCTGTAGATTCCGCAGTGTGCGGAAAAATCGTCGATAGACTACGGAACCACTGTTTCGCAGTCAACTGAGGCGGAGCCACATGAGGCTAACTCAAGGGGTGGCCGCATCAGAAGGCACCAAAAGCGCCGGTGTTGATCAGAGGAGGCTCAGGAGCGGGATGAGTCCGTATCTGCTCAAGAGCACCATGTAATAGCGTTCTATTATCAAACCCGGCCGCATGCTGGACACCGTCTCGTTCAAGGCGGAAATGTCCATTGAGCTTATCGCCATAAATCATCACAGCGGCCCGGCCTCTATCCGTATTGAGTGTCTGCACAGCGCGATCCAGGTTCTCACGGGGCAGCCCATCAAGTGTAGCGTTCTTGTCCATGTAGTCGGCGACCGCGAGCAGATTCGCAAGGTCATTGTCCAACAGGCCCCTGGAATCACGTTCGTAAGCCCGCGCAGCCTCAAAGACCGGGTGCCCCTCCTGCGCGGAGCCAGCAGGAGCAGAGTCACGCGACTGCGCTGCCGCAGAGAAGTGCATCAAAACCTGATCAGAACCACGGAACAAGCTCGATACGTCGCTCACTGCGGTCTGGACCGACGGATCGAGAAGATTCGCCGCCAGAACATTCCCTTGAGACTTGATAGTGGCGGAGCTGTCGGTGTACATGCCATATATCATGCGCCCTGGTTCACCACCGCCTGCGCTACTAGGCTCGCCGTAGCCTGTGAAATCGACGCCGGGGCCATGGGTTGCATTCCCTTGGGTTCTATTTGCGAAGGCTACAGGATCCCAGTTAGGGATATTCTGCATGCCGGCGGCAACGGCATTGTTGACATCCGCAGCATTCGGCGCGCCAGCAGCAAGATTCCGCCCATTCTCAGGACGCTCGCCGCCGCCAAAGAACGTATTGGCACCTGCACGCTGATCGACCGCAGCCATGAAGGCATCCGATGCGAACGACGCGTCATGCGCACTGGCGCCAAAACGCGTCCCTTCCTGTTGCGCCTCGTAAAGAGCCATGATCGAGGCAGCAACTTTGCGCTGGTTGGTATCCTCAATGGCTCCAAGCTGGCGATACCAACGATTCTGAGATTCCTGGGCGCGGGAGCCGAGAGTACTGACGGCACTCAAAGCGCCTTGGGCGTGATTATTCTGAATAGCCTGATTGGCAAGATACGCCGCACTATAAGAAGCATGAGCCCCATATTGGCCCTGCACGGTTGACGCATCTTCGTATGCGCGCTCAGCACGCTGAAACGCCTGAAGTTGGCTCTGCAGCTGCTTGTTTCCAACCACCGAACGCATAACGGCGTCACGCTGTTCACCCGTCAGTTGAGCAAACTGGCTCCTCGTAAGCGAATTGCGAGAAAGATAACCGGAAACCAACTGAGCAAGTGCGCTTTCCGCCGTGTTCTCCCCCCTGTGAGAATTGTACCCAGTAGAGGTGTTTGACTTGTCCCCCAGCGTGCCTGAAGTAGAAGCGCCACCCCCAGACCCAGCCATGCTAACACCTAACGCAACATTCAACCCCCCCAACCATTCGGCTAGTTGAGTATCTGTGGCAGAAACATCCCTTCCAGCAGAATTATTAGACGAACGGGATGTAGTATTATTTCTACCGTAACCATAAGTGTCCTCGAGGCCGGCGGAACCGTTGGTTTGATGACCCCTAGAAGAAGCAACGGAAGACTGGCTGCTAATAGCATTGCTGATAACAGTGGCCATTGACTGGGCAGCAGACTGCATGGTCCCTTCGACCTGTTGCTGCTTCAGCGAAACCGAATTCGATGCACCGCTACTTACATCAATAGAAGGGATTGTCGCCAACCCACCAGAAGTGATCGCTCCATTGGTTCGATCGAAGTTGGATGCCGGCATCGTGCTCACGGCCGCTCCCACGTTCGATGCGGGTGGCGCCACCATCTTTTCATCCACGGTGTCGCCACCACGCATCTGGCCGGCAAGCGCGGTCGCCGTCATCGCCCCGCCCCACACCAGGGCCATGGTGATGGCCGGAGTGAACGCGGCCATGGCGGCACCCGTCCCCAACCAGTCGATGGCCATGGCGCGCAGCTGCTCGGTCTTGGCCATGGTGATGCCCGCCGCATCGCCGGAGGCCGTGTGATCCAACCCAAGGTTCATCGCATCGACGGCGTGCTGCATCATCGTGACCTGGAAGAGCTCGATGATGCTGAGCACCGGCATCCACAGCGACACCCAGATCGAAAACATCAGGTACTTGCCTATGGCCTGCATGCCATATGTCCCCAGGCCCAGCATCAGCGCCATGAAGGGGGCGACGGCGTACATCAGAGACTCGAAGAAGGCCATCATCGGCCGCATGATCCGGCGGAACATCGTTTCCTCCGCCGACCACTGCGTTGCGCGTTGGATCGAGGCCTGCTCGATCATCATCTTCGACTGCGCGTTCAGCGCCTGGGACACCTGCTGGCCCTCGATCGCAAGCTCGAGGGTCAGGCCGGTAGCCTCGGCAACGATCAGATCCTGCATCTTCGCCCCATTGATCCCAATGGTCGAAAACGCATTCGCCATGGCGGTCTGAGCGTCCTTGCCGGCCGTGCTGGTATCCAGCCTTGAGGTGGCATAGGCGTCGGCAAACGCCGCTGGCATGGCAGTCCGATCGGTATTAAGGCGATTGAACGCGTCCTCACAGGTGATCATGTCGTCCGTCGTGGCGGGATTGCGATCGTCGTAGTGGGCTGTCAAGTATTGGCTCTTGTACCCAATACCGCCCTGACCATCGGCAGTTCCCCACGACCAGATGTTGCTCGTGGTCAGCAAGTGGTCGAGCTTGAGGTGTCCCATCTCGATGGCGGGCCGCACGCACGAGACCATGTAGTCGGACAAGTTCTGCCGGAACGTCCCGAGGTTGTTGGCGGGATCGTTGAAACCAGCGACCCCCCACAGGCGAATGGAATTGATCCACTCCAGCGTGTTGCCAAACCCGCCTTCGATGAGGGTTGTTTGACCACCACCAAGCCCGTAGGCCGTCTCCATCTTCTGCGTCAGTGTGTAGCCCACGTTCGAGACGAGCCACCCAGCCGCAGCGATGCCGTAGGGCACGTTGGCCACGACATAGACTGGCTGGTCCACCTCACCTGGCGCGAAGTTCATGTCGTGGATGTTGACGGTCGTCTTCATCCCGAACATCGCGAATCCCAATATGACCGAGACAAGCATCGTCCCTAACTCGAGCTTTGTCCCTCCGGCCATGACGTTCCGAAACGCCATGATCAACAGCCCGAGGATCAGGCTGAACCCGAACAGGTCGATCAACAGGCCGGTATTGGACATCGCGGCGACCGAGTCGATGACGCGACGCATGAAGAGCCCGTCACCGATCGAGTAGATGTCAAAGACGGTGCCGACGTCCGTCGGCGAGGTTCCAAATACCGGCATGGGAGATCCCTTCCCTCTAGTTGCTAGGCCTGATTACAGCTGGGCTTGGCTGCGCGCCAGGAACGCCTGGTACATCGCCATGTTCTTGTTGGACTTCTCGTAGAACTCTTGTGCGTCCGTGCGCATCTTGCCCGTGGAGTCCGCGATGAGCTGGTAGGCGTAGTCAAGGCCGTCCTGGTTGGATCGGCCCAAGGCGACGTTCGCGCCGAGCAGGTACTTGCTCACGTAGTCGAGGATGATTTCCGCAGCAATAGCCTCCGCGTTGTCGTCGACGAAACCGCGGGCCATGCTCAAGTCCTTCTGGGCAAGGCGAATCGCCATGGCCGAGAGCGAGCCGCCCACCTTGAGCCACTTCTCCTCTTCAGGCGTTGGTGCAGCGGAATAGTTGAATCGCACCTTCCACAGAATCCCAGGAGAGCTGCCCGTAGGAATGCCGCCAGGGCCAAGAGTCCCGTTGAAAGCCTGGCGGATCTTCGTCGCCATGCCGGTGATGGGATTCGTTCCGACCTCGATCTTCCGGCATTTTTCCTTGTCGCTGACGCAGTGGTACTGCTTCACGGACTGGTTCGCATCCGTGCCAACAACGAGGTCGCGCAGAGACATGACTGGCGGTTTCCTCCAGACTTGGATTTCACCGTCCTGGCCAATGTGATCGCCACTGCTGGGATCCGTGCCAATCTCGGCGCAATCGTCATTGTTTGGCATGCACGCGATGACGGTTCCCGTCATGGACATGATTTCCTCAAGAAAATCGTTGTCCTCGAAGCCGAACGAGGCCAAAGGCGACGTTTTGAGCACCTGCCAGACCTGGTTGCCCTCCGCAATAGTTTCTTTGCGGACATCTTTTCCGCCACCGCCACCACCGCCGTTCGTTGATTCATCGGTAGCAGCCTTGACAGAGCTATTCTGTGAACCTTGGTTCTTAGCGTCGGATGGATCTTTCGCGGTTCCAAGAGCTGTACGCCATGATTCAGCGGTGCTCTTGATGGTGGCGCTGATGCCGTGTTGATCCATCAGGTTGCGCGTGGCTTCGCACGAGTTCGTTAGCATCTCGTTGGCGTTGTTCAGCCACTCCTGAAGCGTCCCAAGCGTGCTCGCACAGCTTGGACACATGGCCTCAAGTGCAAGTTGGAACGCATAAGTTAGCGCAGCTGTCACGATGGCGCGCATCGCCTGCACCAGCTGTTCCTTCGAGATGAAGGAAAACGACCCGAAGAACGCGTCGATGCCACCACACCCGACGGAAATCGACGGGCCGCGCAGCGAGAACGGACGCAGTCCGACGTTTGGCGTGCGGATGGTCATGCTGCCGCCGCTGATCACGCCGCGCCTGGCGTTCAATGAAACGCTCGGCGGCGTGTAGTTGGCCATTGCGTCGAACGCGTTATTGAGCCGCTGCTCGATGCCCTGTGCCTGCGCCCCGCCAGGGAAGCACACGCCACCAATAGCCAGCATCAACGCGATGAGGGCCAAATGGATCCGTCTGATCATTGCGACTGTCTCCTGCCAAGCCAATCCGATGCGCCGCCAGCAGCGACGTCGTCGTAGCTCGCCTCGGTTTTTCCGTATGTCGTAGCCCCTCGGAGCAGCTGCAGTAGCTGCTTGGGGTCGTCCTCGATGGCCTTGCCATCCAGACCTTCCGTGATGAAACGCCTGGGAAGACCGCGCATGGCAAGGTCATAGTCGTGCTGCGTGATCCAGCCCTCGTCGCGCGCGATCTCGATGAGGCGACTCCGAAGCTCCGGAATCGAGCGCACGCCGACGCTCAACAGCACAACCTTGCCATCTGGATCGACGGCAAACATGGTGGGCGTCTTCGTCACGCCCAAATAGGCGCCCTGCCCCTGGTCTGGCCGCCAATTCGGAAGCAGGCCATCCTCCGACGGCAGGCCATCGAGGCTGATGGGAACGACGGTCAGACCGGTGTTTCCGGTGAACACGTCCATGGACTGGTTCTGCACATGGCAGTAGGGACAGTCCGAGCGGAAGAAGTAGTAGATGCCAACACGTTGGGCGATCTTCCGCGTGATCGCATTCTGCTGATCCTCCTGCACTGCGGTCATTGACCGGCGTGAGATCGTGGAGGTCGGGTTCTGCACTGTTTCGTCGATGCCGGGATTCTGTTCGGCGTACTTGCGGTGGGCGAGCGCGAACTGCTCGGCCTTGTCCATCATCAGCTTCTGCAGCAGCAAGTAGAGCTCGACGTTGTCCTTGGTCGGGTTGTCGATCGCGGCAAAGCGGTACTTCGGCAAGTTGTCGCGGATCCACTCGGCAGAGAGCGGGGCCGGCTTGGCCGGGCTACTGCTCGACGGTTCTGGCGTGGGTGGCACCTGCTCGGGAGGCGGCGGTGCTTCTTTGGGATCGTGATAGAAGAACCAGCCCTGGTCGCCTTGGCCGTACCGACCGTCCTGCGTCGTCGGTTTCTGCTGCATCGCCGCTTCCGATGTCTGGGCCTGGGCGAACACGCCCGATGGCCACAAGAGGCACAAGGAAAGGACGGCGGCAATGATCCTGACGGCATAGGTACACATGCCACCAGACTAGGTTTTTTTTCTGCAAGGAAAGGGCCGTTTCGACCGAAAAAGGCGCGAGCAATCGCCCTAAAGCCTGCTAGGCGACGGCCGCATAGCGGTAGGCCAGCGCGACGGCATGGCGCACCATGGCCCCTCCGCCGCCCCGCCGGCTGCACCTGGAGAAGGGCTTGCGCAGCTGGAGCGCGTCAAACGATGTAACGCTCTCCTCCACCTTGAACGTGCGGCCCGTGCGGATCGGAATCATCATCGAAAGCATCCGGCACGTGGGGCAGGCAAAAGCCCGTTCCCCCGTCACGGCGCTTTTCTCGGTAAGGACGGCGTAGCGATGCCGGCAATGCGCGCAGACGGTGGAGTGGACGTGCCGATTGAGGACGGCCGTTGCAATGTGGAACAAGCCGGAAGGCGGGATCTGCTCGGCAAGGTCGGGGGCGATGAACCGGATGTGCTCACAGGCGTTCTTGAGGATCCGTGCCGTCAGCCGCTGGGAGCCCCAGAACTGGAGCTGGTGCTCCACCGACATCACGAATTGAGAGACGATCCCGTGCATGACGGGCATGCGCAGAATCGGATCAAGGTTCTGGCGCGTGCGCCCGCCGGTGAATTTGCGCCTGCGTCGCGACCGGCCGATGAGCCGACTGATTCGCGCGGTGGGCCACGAAGTCAGGGATGCGATCATCGCGGGCGGGAAACCCGTCTCCACGAGATACCGAACGTCCTGGACGTGGGCATCATTGTGCCAGGCCACCAAGGTGTCTCGGATGTCGGAGTTGGAGTAGATCTTGCCCACATACAGCGCCGCCGGCGCATCGGGGTCGGCATCCCAAGTTTCGGCGGCGGTGAACGAAGCATCCATGTTGTCTGCATCCATGCGGAAGGTGGCGTCGTGGGACACGGCAATCGTCCTTGGTGGTCAGGAAAGAGGGGAGACAGCCTGGCGGGAAAAAAGATCACGCCCGGCCAGCGCGGTGAGGATGCGATCGGGCGCAGCGTCCGCGAAATTGAGAAGGAGTGCCAGTTGCATGGCAGCACCGGCGTCGAGCCGCAGGTACGGCATGGAGGCGACCGACAGCGCCCTGACGTCAGCGGCGGTGAGTTCGGCAAATGCCCGCACCTCTCGCGGAGTCGTATAGCCCAGCAACAATGCCGCCTCAGCCAGATCGCGCTGGGCCCAAGTGCGGACAGTCCACCAATGGTCCAACAGGAAGTCACGCATCTCGATGCGCCAACCCGGCTCCTTCGCGGGATGCGCTTCCCTGCCCTGCTTGGCTGATGGGATCACCAGGTCATCGCCACTGAAGAACCGGCTGGTGACGACGCAGTAGGGAAGCCCCATCGTCGACAGGACTTCTGCCTGTGAAACCGAGAGCGAGTCCAGGGTGTTTGTGATTGGGCCCGATGGCACGCAGAGCGTGGCACCCTCCCCGTCCAACTCGCCTGCGCGAAGCACGGAGCGAAGCAACGCGAAGAACGTCCTGCCAAGGTGATTAACTTCCTGTCGTGTGGCTGCGTGCAAGGCGAGAACTCCGAGATGAACGCCGTGTGAAGCGGGCGGCGAAAGGTGACGCATATCGCAAAACGCGTCAAGCATGACTTTCCTGAATGGGATACGCGGGAAATTGTCCACAGGCCAGCGAAATCTGCGATACCAACTAGGTTTTCAGTAGCAAAAGCAGAGAAGCTCAAAAGCAAACTGCAGTTAGTCAGGCAGAAACTGCGGGCCTGTGGATAACCGCCTGCGCGACCTGGTACCACGCATCCCAGATCCGGCGCGGTTTTTCCCAGCGCGTCCGCATCTGGTGGGCCAGGAGGCGGACACCGTCGAGGTAGGCCTTGTCCTTGACGAACGGGAGCGCGGCTCGGGCGTAGCCGGCCTCTGCGATCCGATCCCGCAGGTTCTCGAAGGTGATCAGGCCAGGATCGCGCCGGTAGAGCTCGTCGAGCACGTCGCGGACGAAGCTCCAGCCAACCTTCGCGGGTGCAGCCTCGTCGAACGCGGCCACGTTGATGACGCACGGTCCATCTGCGGTCTGGACGCGATCGAGGCCCTTTGCCCGGAGCTCGTCGAGTTCCATCGCAACTTCGACGGCTTCTGCCATGGCATCGGTTTTTGCGAGCGATGCGAGTGTGAGCAGGGACCGGATCGACTCGAGTCCTTTGCCGCGGAACTCGCGCTCCGCGTCGGCCGAGAGCGGCGCCCTACCCTGCCAGGCCTCAGCCACGCCGGTCAGGACGGACATCGGCTGGCCCACCAGGTCATGGGAGATCTCAGCGGGGATCTGGGCGAGCGCATCGTCCTTGAGGCCGAAGGCCTGTGAGAACCCGAGCAGCGAGAGCGCCGCAGGCATGAGTGTCGTGATGGCGATTTCGCCGGCACGCCGGACGTGCTGCTTGCGCACGATCCAGCCGCCCACCTTGAGCCTGCCCAGCCCACGGTTGGCTTGGTCATAAGAGATCCCTGCGAGCCCGGCGAGCTCGGCCACACTGCGCGCGGTAGACACCTCGCCCTCTGTGGGGTCGGCATCGCCGGCAAGGATGGCGAGAAGCAAAGCGTCTTCAGCCCGAAGGCCGGAGACGACAAGGCGCTGAAGGAAGGTGGCGGTGCGAGTCACATCGGTTGCGTAGTCCATGGTCATCCTCGTGTTTTTCAGGCACGAGCAACCCCTTGACCTCGCTTTCGGGATGTGAGACATTGCGGGTGTCGTCTCCGCAATGCGCTTTTTTCCCGAGAGCGCGATCATCAGAATGAGCCCGCCTGCCAGCGGGCTTTTTCTGTTTTTGGGGTTAGCTCTTACGCGCTAAGCGCACTCCCCCCAGCGCAAGGCCGGGGACCAAAAAATGCCCCTTTCGGGGCGGGCTTTTCCTTCGCTGACGTGGGAAACGCCAGGCCGAAGAATCGGGTTGCAGGAGTCGGCGAAAGACTGGCCGGGCTCCGGGCCGTGGATGCTGAGCCAACACATGGCGGCATGCAAATGACTGCAGTCGACTGCAGTCCGTTGCAAACATGAATGGCGTTGATGGATACGCTGTGGCTGCCGTCAGCACTTGAGAAAACACTGCAGGCAAGAGCGAAGATGGGTTTACCGTGGTAAACCTCCGGGCCGTCGGCGCCAACCGTCGAGGTTGGGGCGGACTGAGCCCAAGAAAAGTTTACCGTGGTAAACCGCTCGGCCGTCGCCACTGCACGAGGGGCTGAGGTGGGGCCGCCCGGGAAAAGTTTACCGTGGTAAACCGCCCAGCCGTCTGAGCCAACCGATGTGGACGGGGCGGGTTTCAACCGGGAAAAGTTTACCGTGGTAAACCGCGCGGTCGTCGTCGCAGCACGAGGGGCTGAGGCGGGGCCGCCCGGGAAAAGTTTACCGTGGTAAACCGCCCAGCCGTCTGTGCCAACCGATGTGGCCAGGTCGGGCTTCAACCGGGAAAAGTTTACCGTGGTAAACCGCGCAGTCGTCGCCGCTGCCCGAGGGGTCGAGATGGGCTCGTCCGAGAAAAGTTTACCGTGGTAAACCACACCGCAGTCGACAGAGCTGGCGGTGAAAAGGATCACGAAGCCTGGCCGTCGGCGACATCAAGACCCATATCCATAAGCACCGTCTTGACCTTCTCCAGCGCGGTGCTGGCGGTCGCGCTATCAACACTCCGCAGCTTGAGCGTAAAGCCGGAGGTGGACGACGTTATGAAAACGTGTCTTTGGGGCGCGTTGGTGCCTGCCGTGCCATGGAGAAGAATCGCGGTCGCATTGGGCCCGCTGAGGCTGTTTCTGCGGGCGTCAACGTGAAGCAAGCGCCGCTTGAACTCTTGGGGATCGTTCAGATAGACCTTGGCGATGGCAGCAGCCTGATGCTTCGTAATGGTGCGCTGGTCTGGATGACAAGCCTCCAGGGTGATGGGCAACTTGGCAATGGCGAGCAACTGCGAAACATAGCCCTCGGAGATGCCGATGTTCTTGGCTGCCTCCTTCTGGGACGACCAGGCGTTGTTGGACAGCTGCGAGGCAATTTGCCTTGCCAGATCAAGGATGGACGGATCCGCTCTGCTCAAGTTCTCAATGATCTGGAAGCGGGCAATGTCCCTGGCGGGCATGTCCTGAACTACCTTGGCCTTCAGCTTGAGGCCGTGGTGTTTCACCGCTGCCCAGCGGCGGTGCCCGTAGACGAGCTCGTACCGATCTTCGGCGGTAACGTGGTTGACCAGAACAGGCATGATGTTGCCGCCAGTGGCCGCGACCCCGTCTGCGAACCTGGCCATGTCGCTGCCGGGAACCACCATGATGTCGTTGTTGAACCGGTTGTAGAACCGGCTAGGCGCGACAATTTCGGGGTCCAGCAACGACTCGGAGGCTTCCAGATCGGCAAGGGCCCGCTCCAGCCGTCCCTTCAGTCCGTCCACATGCTCACGGACAACGGCTCCGGTACCGGATGCCGGCGGTTTCACATGGCCGGCTTTGCGCTGCTCCGCAGCCAGTCGAACAGCTTCGTCGCCGACGGCCTGGGCTTTCTTCAGTACCTCTGCGAGTGGATTACGCTTTGCCATTGGTAGCCTCCTCCTGACTGTTCCAAGTGGTTTGCAGGCATCTCAGGATTCGCCCGCAAAGAGCGTCGTAGGCGTGCCGAGCAGCGGCGAGCGACTTGGAATTGACGCTAGTGCTGGTGACCTCGTAGACCGAACGGAGCGATGCGTATGCGTTGTTGAAGGCGGTGGTGGCCGGAATGTGCTCTTCGAGCCGGTGGCCCTGGTACACCGTCCCGGCAAGCTGCCGAACGATGTCGGAGTTTTGGTTGGCGTCCACCTTGGTGTGGACCACAACAACGGGGTCCCAGACCTTCTTGTGTCCGACCCATTCGTTGATCTGCGAGAACATGTCTGCGACCGCAGTGGTGAAATCGAACGCAGCAGCAAGATCCGGGGTTGCCGCCGGGACCGGCAAAATGAGCGCATTGCTCGCGTACAGGGTTGCGACCGACGACAACGAGAAGGCGGGAGGGGTGTCGATGAGGATCACGTCGAACTGGTCCTCAACCTGCTTGATTGCAGCGTCCAGGGCCTCGTAGAACGAGGAGCCGCGCTGCTGGCTAAACGCCAGGGCGAGGGACACGTCGATGTGCATGAGCGCCATGGACGCCGGCGTGATGCTGACGGTCGGGAAGTGGGTCGGCTGGAACGGCAGGGGAGGGAAGGGGGCGCCGTCGGATAGCGCCTCGAACACAGGCTTGATTGTGGCCTCGTCAGGGCACGTCTCGGGGGTGACCCCGAACATCTTCGTGAGAGACGCCTGTGGGTCGGTGTCGATGACCAGGACTTTCCACATGCGCAGCCCAAGGTAATGGGCGAGGTGGAGAGTCAGTGTGGACTTGCCGGAGCCGCCCTTGTAGGCGCCGACCATGACCCTGGCTGGCTTGGATCCAGCGGGACGCGAGGGGAGGATCCCCATGGCGTCCATGAAGCCGTGGATGTCGCCAATGGTCAGTCGTATCTGACCGTCGGACCGACGGGGGGCGCTGCGTGCCGTGGCGTGTTCAATGCTCCATCGCCGGAGCGAATAGACGTACTCCTCGCCGAGGATCGAAAGCACCTCCGAGCGCCGGAACGTGCGCATGGCGCGCTTCTCGTTCGGGACCTCGGAGGCCTCCATGACGTTGTCGAAAACAGCCGTGCCGCGGTTGGACCACTCCTCGAAAAGGTCAGGCGTTGCCGCCAGAGAAGAACCGCCGCTTAGATCACGATCCGATGCCATAGCGCCCATCACTTTTGGTGGTAGATGGGCGCAAGTTAGATGAAAAAGCAAGATGGGGCAATAGCAAAAAGACGCTACGCCAACAAAAAAAACGAAAAATATCTAAAGAACGTGCTAGAACTGCGACAGGAAGTCGGTCGGCAACACAATATCCTGTGTCACTGAAACGGCCAGCGGCACTTCCGGAGCGCCCACGGCGGTCTGTGCCGAGGGGGAGGCATCCAAGCCAAGTAGGATCGTGTTACGGCCTCGCAGCATGGGAGTGCCGCCCTCGAGCTGGCAGGTCAGCCCTGCCAGCTTGGCGGCAAGTCCGAGGAGCATCAGGTCGATCAGGTGCCGTCCGCGGTGGTACGTCCCATCGTGGGGTTCAGCCAAAAGCGCCCACTGCTCGGGCGTCAGGTCGATTTGGACCCGACGCCGCTTCGCCTTCGGCCTGGCCTGCTGCTTCTTGGCGGCCATGGTCAGGCCGCCTTCTTCCCGCTGCCCTGGGTCGCGCTGCGGGCGAGGTAGCAAAAGCCGCGGGCGTTGGCCAGGACGGGATCCTTGCTCAACGCGATCCGCGAGGTCGGGAAGGCCTGCCGGACGGCAGGCTCGATCAGGCTGCCGCCACCGCCGGCCAGGGCGACGATGTCTACCATGTCAGCCAGGCTGCGCTGGGAGCTGAAGACCTTGCTCACAATGTTGCCAGCCACCCGGGCCGCGGCAGCGTTCACGAACGGCTCGATCTCGACCGTCAGGGTTCCAAGCGACAGGGACGGCCGACCGTCCCGGATCGCCGCCTCAAGGCGGGCAGGGGAGAGCCGCACGCCCCGGTTCGCATGGGAAATCTGCTGGGTGGCGTCCTCAATGATCCGCGAGGTGGCGTCCGTGGTGGAGCCGGAGCACTGGTCAACCACCTTGCCGCCACGGACGAGGAAGAAGTCCGTCGAGTAGTAGCCGACGTCGATCGTCAGGGCCGAGCGATCCGGGTCGTCGGCCAGATCCCGGTAAACCTGAACGAGGTCGGCGAAGGCGCCGGCCGGCTGCGGGACCACGGTGACCCGGCGGACGGTGACCTTGCGATCGGGGCCGATGTAGTGGTCGCCGGACAGGCGGGCGCTCAAGGCATCGACCGAGCCGTCCCGCTTGCCGGCATAGAACTGGCTGACCGGCAGGCCGGTGACCAGATGTTCGATCTCGTCGACGCCGAGTTTGGACAGGAGGGCGTAATAGAGCGCCAGGTACTCCTTGGTCTTGGGGTAGTCGGCGTGGGTGGGTCGGGCAAAGTCCTGGATGTCCAAGGGGCTCACGCCAGCGACCCAACGCTCCCCATCGACATAAACCAAGGCCCCGTCGCCGACCACCGGCGACCCATCGCCCATGCTCTTGGCCGCCCGGGTCGCAAGGCCCGCGCCAACGGGAAGGACAAAGGTCCGGGTTTCACCCGTGGCCGGGTTGAACGCAACCATCTTCGCGTTGCCGTATCCAAGGTCGGCGCCCAGCCGGACGCCTTGAGAGTGCATTGATCCATCCATGTTGCTGAACTCCTGTTGTTGGTGATGGTGTGTTGCCGGGCGGTAGGCTAGACAGGTCCGTGGGAACGCACAACTGGACGCCAAGGAAAAATGTATCCATTGAGTGCAACAGAACAGACAAGAGCTACGCCACACAATGGTTCTAGCACGATCAGAAAGTCATCCAAATCCAAATGTGACGCGCCCAAAATGGCTATTTACAGGGGGATGCGGAGTGAGTGGACGGGGTGAATGGAGACAAATAACAGGCGAAAGTGATCAACGCCGCACAAATAAAGGATCAGAGGACGATTGAAGTGTATCCATGCCATTTATTCCCCGGGTGGGTTGCCACGGTGAGGTCTATGCCGCGTGGCGGAACGCGACCCCAAGCCAGAGCAGTCTCTCGAGGCCACGGATCCAAAGGACGCCAGGACAGTCAGCAAGACGCAGTCGCCGCTTCGGGAACGAGAAGCGGCAGGGGCCAATAAGAGCCTGTCGTTCCGTAGGGGGGGTTTGCATCAGCCCCCCCGTAATCGGGGTTTTTGCATGAATCCCCCCGTAAGATAGTATTTTGTGTGAAACGACAGAAGGAAAGGAAAGCACATGACAGAGAGAGAAGCCGCTCCAGCAGAGTCAATGGCCGAAATCATGAGGCGCATAGAGGAGATGGAAGGCTTGATTGACGATGCGGTGACGGCCTTCGTTCGACGCAGCCAGAAAGAGCGTGAGGAGAGGCGGCAGGCGATCCTTGCGGGGCGGCCGCCAGGGGGCGACAGGATTCGGTTCTCGTACAACATCGTCACCTACGACTATCACAATGGGAGCTACCGGCTGGGCTGGGGAAAGCTCATCTATAGGGACGAGATGGACAAGGACGGCAAAAGGAAGAAGTCCGCAAGGCGGATCCCGGGGAACTCCAAGATCACCGAACTTCCGAAAGTGGTCGCGGGCGCATACCCGGAAGAGGTCGAGCTATTGAAGAGCCACGAGTACCAATGCCGCGTGTACCGCAGGCTGTTCAGAGACTTCCAGGACGCGAGGGCCAAGCTGAAGATTCTTGCGGGCACCGCAAACAAAGCCGCCGGGCTGCAGGACGACCCCATGGTCGCCCGTGCCTGACGCCACAAAATGACAAACGCCCGGAGCAGAAGTGCGGTAGCATCCGGGGATACAACGGAAGTGCAGGTAAGCCAGGATGGCGAACGAGTGGCAAGGGGCCGCGCCTGCGGCCACCAGCAGGACAAGCCGAGCGTCGGCTGAAAGACGGCGCAGCCAAGGTCAAACAGCCAGGACCGGGGCAAGCACCCGGAGACACGCACATAGCCGTGGAACAATGTTCCACGACAAATGTGCTACGGCCAACCGGGGACGGGCAGGCGGCCTGAGCCAAACACCAAGACCAGCAACAACCGGCGTCCAGACGGGATGCCGGGCAGACAAGACATGCCCTAAATAAATCCAGCCCGTCGGAAGGCGGAGCGCCACACCGCACATGGAGAGACAACGATGACGACGAAAGAAGCCGCCGAGACCACGGAAGGCGCAAAGCCCAACCTCGACCAGGTGCTGGTCCTTGCCTTCAACTGGTTCCAGGCCCGACAGGTAGCCGACCGGAGGGATGCGCTTTGGGCGAACGTCCGGCGATCCTGTTGGATTGCATTTTTCGTCTCACTGACGCTGCTGCAGCTGTGGTTCCTGTATCGGACGATCGGCCCGCACCCGCTGCCGTCCACTGCCAACATCGCGGTCATCCCCCTAGATGGACCGATCGACGACAAGGGGAACGCCTCGGCGGACAAGGTGGTGCCGATGATCGAGGCGGCGTGCAAGAAGGACACGGTTTCGGAGATCGTGTTCAGGATCAACTCGCCGGGCGGCAGTCCGAACGAGTCCGAGCGGATCACCTCGGCAATCGAGGCCTGCCGAGCCCAAACCCACAAGAAGTTCACGATGCTGATCGACGGGCTGGGCGCCTCGGCGGCCTACATGGTGGCGATCCACGGTGACCGGATCGTGGCGGGCCGCTACTCGCTGGTGGGGTCGGTGGGGGCGATCATGCGGTACGTCGATGCTCACGACCTTGCCAACCGGTTTGGGCTGAACGAGCGGGTGTTCCGCTCTGGCTCAGTGAAGGGTGGCCCCTCGATGCTGTCCGGATCCGACCCGCAGATGGACGCCATCAACCAGGAGCTGGTGAGCACCTTGGGTAAAGACTTCCTGGCCGAGGTTGAGAGCCAGCGGAAGGGCAAGCTCAAAATCGCCCCAGAAGATCTGTTCACGGGTCGGATCTGGACGGGCCCGAACGCCCTGCGGCTGGGACTGATCGACAAGGTGGCGACCTTCGAGGAGCTGAAGGCGACGGACTACAAGGATGCGGACGTGGTCCAGATGAAGCCCAAGTCCCCGCTGAGCGAGAGCTTCGGGGCCCGGGCGTTCGTCCGTGATGTCATCCTGTCCGCCCTGTCCGGCATGGACGAGGGGAAGCTCGAGTGAAGCCGCAGCGGGTGACCTCGAGCCAGCTGGCGGAGATGGGCTTCTGCGAGATGAAGGCCCGCCTCCGGGCGCAGTACGGTGACAGGGACACCAGGGAATCGGCCCAGCTGCGCGCAGCGGGCAAGCAGGAGCACGAGCGGTTCCACGAGCAGGTTACGGCCGAGCACAACGTAGGGTTGCCACCAGGGATGACGGACAAGCGGTGCTTTGTTGCGTCTGCCGTGTACGGGCCGGACGACTGGCGCACCGACCAGTTGCGGGTGTTCCGGGACCGGGTGCTCAAGCGGAGCTGGCTGGGACGCGCGGCGATCAGCGTTTACTATGCGGCATCGCCCTGGATGGCCAGGCGTGCCACGCGGAGCCCTTGGCTAAAGGCGCTCATCGTGTACATCTTGGATCACATCCGGTACCTGGTGGTGCCGGGATACGGCATGGAGGCCGGAGGAAATGGACGTGATGGACGCACACCCAAAGGACAAAATCCTGATCAAAAACCCGCGGATTCCAGCGTTCCTGTATGAGGTGATGCAGGTCGAGGAGTTCGTGAAGAAAGCAACACCACTGATCGCCGCAATGGAAGATGCGAATGCCGACCTGGGGATTGCCATGTGGCAACGATGCCGGCACCTGATCCGCGAGGCGAAGCACACGCAACAGGAGAAGCTGATCCAGATTGGGAAGATGAAAGAGCGTCTGGTCGAGGTAGATCCATACAACATCGACCAGGTCATCGACAAATTGGACCCGTCACTTGGAGCACTGCAACTGATTGGCAGCTACCTCGGCGTCACGACGGTCGTCAGTGCCTACGAAATCGCAAGAATCGAGCACATGAAGCCGTCAACGATCATGGCGAGCTTCCTGAAGCAGATCACCAGCGCACGAGACCAACTCGACGAGCAGCTCGCTATGCTTGTCAAGGTGGAAGTGAACGAAAGCCTGAAAAGCAGCGGGAAGTGTGCTTCAGGCCGGTACACATTGAAGCTGGGTGAGAAATACGGCGACCCGATCTACGCCGTGCGCCGCGACTAGGGCAGGCGCGTGGGCAGTGCGTTAATCGTAGTTGTAGGGGTCGTCCTCGCGATCGCGGGGGCGATTCTCTACGTCCAGTCGGGACGCCAGATCCAGCAGGACGCCAGGACGGAGTACGACCTCGGCGAACGCAGTCGCATGCCGCCGGAGCTGGCGACGGCCACCTTGATCGTGTCGGAGAGGAACCTTGGGGCGACGGTGGCCGGTAGCCGGATCGCCGTGCGCCCGGATCAGGTATATCGCACCCGGGAAGGCCGGGTGGTCACGGTCGAGACCAAGACCAGGACACGAGTATCCACGTACCAGTCGGACGTGATCGAGATGTCCCTGCAAGCTCTGGCGATGGAGGACCTGTACCCTGGGCAGGTGGCGCCCTACGGCTACGTGCGCGTCATCATTCGCCGGCAGGGCGGGGGAACAGCGCCGCCGAAGTACGTCAGGGTCAACCTGATGAGCCGGGACAAGATCGAGGCTCTGTACTGGCGCTACCAGGGCATCGTGGACGGGAGCATCCAGCCCACCTGCAACCCCAGCAGGGCGGCCTGCGCCCGTTGCAGTCACCGGGCGGTCTGTCCTGCGGCGTTCCTGTAAGTGGCGAAACACGCGCAAAAACACCGAGCAAACGGCATAAAGACTGCACGGAAAGCCGCTAGGCTTTCCTGCCATGGAAGGAAGTGCCAAGAGATCAAGGATGATTCGGGCCGCGCTGCTGGTCGCAATGGCTGCCGGGCTTGCGGCCTGCGGAGGCGAGGCGGCATTGGACGCGTCGAGCCCGGCAAAGCTGGAGACCAGCCTGGCGAGATACGTTGGCAGCGCGTCGCGGGCGAACCGCGCCAACCGCAAGCAGGCGGTGGAAATCATCAAGTCCATCTACCTGAAAGGCGACAAGTTCGCGGCGCAGCTACCCGCTGATGTTCCGCCGGTCGAGATCCTGAACCGACTCAAGTTCAGTGAGGTCTACCGGACCGCCATGAAGGTCAAGGGGTGGGCCGAGCACGGGATGCACGCCACCGCCCATCCGAACCTGCCGGAGACGGACATCGAGCGCAGGTGGCGCAACCAGTTCCTGATCGACCAGTTGGCGGCCCAGGAGCAGATCCTCGAGGCCAAGCGGGACAGGGCACAGTACGAGGACCTGTTCACCGTCGACCAGTTCAACTACACCGACACGGCCTTCATCCCACCACAGCCCGGCGTCCCGGCAGGACAGGACAAAGCCGTCTTCACGACCAAGTTCGAGAACACCGCCGGCTTCAACGTCTACGAAGTCGGGTTCCACATTACGGTGAGGGATCCAGCCCTGCGTGATCCGCTGGTGGACGACGACTTCACCTTCAAGGCTGAGAAGGACCCGATCCAGGTGGGGGAGACCCGCCAGATCCAGGTCGACTGCTGCGACAGCTACACCGATCAAACGGTGAACCTCGGTCTGCGCAACCTGCCGATGAATGCGTCGATCGACATGACGCTCGTGTCCGTCGTGGACTACTCGAAGCGGAATCGCCTGCAGGGCGCCATGTTCTCCGAAGAGGAGAGCACGCGACTACTGGCCACCAAGGTGTGCCTGGCGGACTTGCGATCACGCATCACAACCTGGACGCCGCAGACGGCAGATCCAGCCTGCAAGAAGTACTGAGGCCACAAACCCAATCGGACGAACGGAGGCTCGCAATGCTAGGAAGGCAGGAAGAGGGACAAGGAAGCAGCCTGCGCATCACGGACGTCCCGATGGGCGAGGATGATCAGGTCAAAGCACCGATCATTGCAGCGATCGAGGTGGTGGAAACGGCACTCGAGCGGGTTGATCGGATCTTCCGCGACGACTTGTTGAAGCGCTGCCAGGAACAGGCCCCAGAAGCCAAGCCGCTGCTGGATCACACGATTCAGCTGCTCGTCCATGGCGGATTCGTGAAGCGCTTCACGACGGGTCCGTACATGCTCGGCTATGCCAAGACAGATGAGTGGGACAAGCGAGACCGGGTGCTCTGGAGCTTCCGGCCACCGGTGAAATACGAGCGGCACCGGACGAAGTGGACGAAGAAGAAACCCAAAGGTGCCAAGGGCGTGCGGGCGACCCGGAAACCCGGTGCCTGCGGAAAGCTCAAGCAGGCCAAGCCAAGATCCCGCGCCAACCTCCGTCTGGCCTATTCCAGGGATGAGAGCACACAGCTGGAGCTTGCGCTATGAGCGCTGGCCTGGAGACATTCGGGAATCCCAAGCAGCAGGCGTATGCCTCGGATTTGGCGAAGCGCATGGGATTCGCAACCCTCGAGGCGGCGTTGCGTGTGGTCAGCGCCGACATCGGCTATGAGATGGGGTCGGTTCAGAAGATCAGCGTCCGCGACGCCTCGGCGTTCATCACGGCAATGGAACATCGTGTCCCTCCTAGACAGCCCGACAAAAGAGCGAAAGACACGCCACCCGACGTGGCAGGAACGGAGAAGGGCGGGCAAGCGCGCCCACGCTATCTGACTGCCAGGCAGCTACGCAGGATTGCCACCTACCAGGAGTCGGTTCCGTCCGATCTGGACGAGGATGCGAAGTGGGTGCTGGGTGCCCTGGCGCGCCTGAAGAGCCTGGAATACCTGATGTCACGCGGCTCGACCTACATGCCGCTGGCGGTGAATGGCAACGCCCCGATCCCTGTTGCAAGCGTGATCGAGTTCTTCGGCAGCCCGGCCGCGACCGCCGCAGCCTTTGGCGTGTCCGAGAAGACTCTAGCGGGATGGGGAGAGCTCGTGCCCCAGGCGCACCAATGGCGCGCAGAGGTCATGACGCAGGGCTACGTTGTCGTTCCGCGCGACTAAGGAAGCATCGGCATGGACGCCAGAAAAACAGCCAGGAACAAGCCGATTGCCGCATTCGTGCCACATCCGCCACTCGGTTTTGGCCTCGGCACAACAGTGGTAGATTGCCAATATCGGCCGGTACCGACAGGGCAGGTCGGGCCAACAGGAGTCCAACTTGCCTGGATCAGCCAGCCGGTATCTGCAAAAGGGCACATCAAGGAGGATGTGATGCCGGCGTGGAAAGACATCGCATGGGTTCCAGTCTGCGGGTATCTCCCAACAGCCAATGACGGCGCATCCCTGGCGGACGGAGCGAAGGTGGCGGTCTACGTCACCACGGCACTTTCCCTGTTGAACGGCAGCCGAGAACTTGACATTCGTGGCTACCACCTGGCCGCACACAAGTTCGATGATGACGCCACGGACGAAAATCGCGTGATATTGTGGGCACCGTGTTTCGATGTGGACGGCGAAACACTTTATGGCACCCAGAAAGGATAGGGGGTATCAGATATGCTTGGACTCATAGTATTCAATCTGCCTTACATTGCGCTTGTGGCTGTTTTAGCAGCTGTTGTCCTGGTTATACACGCAGGAAAGGGAATGCTGTATAGGGGCTATGCCGCCAACATGCGCCACACGGACGCATTTGGAGATGATGGATTGATGCCCCGGCACTCCCCTCAAGGAGCGAGCAATAACCCAGGTGATCAGCTAACGGAAGCCGTCCTGGGGTGGGATAGCAGGGATGAGTTCCACGATATGAGAATCCTGCACGACACGGGAGCCGTGGATGAGATCGGAGGGGTCTGCGACGTCGGGCTCTTCGGCGTCATTGGTGGTATCGGGGGGACAGGCGGCATGGCGGGATCTAGTCCGATCGGCGGCATGAGCGGCATCGGCAGGATAGACAGTCCTAGCGGTATAGCTGGCCTCTGATTGCAAGATAAGACGGTAGGGACACACATGCACGCGAAAGGACTCGCCATCGCACTCCTGCTATGCCTGTCGGCGACAGCCACGGCAGCTGATGGAACCGATGCCAACACCACGCCCTTCGAGCTGAAGGGCGTTCGCCTCGGCATGTCCATCGACGCCGTCAAGGCGGCGATGCCGAACATCATCTGTGACTGGAGCGCGCGCGACAGGAACACCCTGGACTGCCACGACGACACGATCACGTTCGCCAACAAGCCAGCAGTCCTGAGCGTCGCGGCGCTGGATGGCGAGGTGGTGTACGTGGCGATCCAAAAGCTCGACATCGACGACCTGCCGGCCGCAGTGGAAGCGCTGCAGGCGAAGTACGGCGAGGAGACCCTGCGCACCCAGCAGCACACGGCCTACCTCCGCGGGAGGGATCGGCGCAGCGGCCCGTTTACCGTCTGGGCGTGGAAGCGCGGCTCGGTGGAGCTGCGCACACTCCCGGTGGATCTCCTCAACTCGCCGAGGACGGCCAACTGGTCGTCGATCCAGCTGATCGACCATATCAAGTACGACAAGATCTACGTCCCGCGCTGGAACGGGCAGTCGCCCGCGATCAGGCCTGGTGCGAGTGACGTATCCGGGGACATCTAAACATCCACAACGCCCGGCATGAAGCCGGGCTTTTTCAGCAGGGAAGCAGGGCGGTGCAACACTACGGGATGACGGCGATTGCAGTGGCGGCGGGCATTGGCCTGCTGGGGTTGCTGCTCGGCCGGTTCGCCTTCCGCGTGGCGAAGCTGGTGCTCCTGGTGGGTCTGCTGGTGGGAGGCTGGGCGGTGCTGCGCACCTACGCCCTCGAGCTGTACCGGATCCCGTCGGGATCCATGCTGCCGACCCTGGCCATCGACGATGTCATCAGCGTGGACAAGACGGCCTACGGGCTGGAACTGCCCTTTGTCGGGCGGATGTCCACGGGGGACACCCCACGCCGCGGCGATGTCGTGGTCTTCAACGCACCAGGCGGCAAGGGCACGCTGGTCAAGCGCATCGTCGGGCTGCCAGGCGACACGATCGAATACAAGCAGCGCACGCTCAATCTCAATGGCGAGACCGTGGCCTACGAGCGCGGTCGCGCCTACGTCGGGACGGGGCCGAACGCGCAGATGACGGGCGCTCGGCGCGGCGTGGAGCACCTGCCCGGTCGGGATCACGAGATTCTGCCTGGCGACGGGAAGCAGTATTCGGGACAAGGCAAGTGGACAGTCCCGCCGGGACGCTACTTCGTCCTCGGCGACAACCGCGACCAGAGCATGGACAGCCGCTACTGGGGGTTCGTCGAGCGCAAGGACATCCTCGGTCGGGTGACGCGGGTGGTGATGAACATCGACCAGGGATTCGGGGGCGACAGGTTATGGAGGACGGTGCCGTGAAGAAGGAAGGCGGAAAAGCGGTGTATGCCCCGGGCATATGGCCGTTGCTGTTGATGGGCGTGATTGCCGTGCTCGGGATCATTTCGGGCTATTCGGGCAGGAAGAAAGCCGAGCTTGAGTACGATCGCCTCGCGCTGGTGTGGCCGGACATCGAACAGATGTCCCTGGGCGACAAGATGGTGGTGCGCAGGGCGGCGGCCAGCTGCGGGCTGACCGTGAGTGCGCAGGCGGCGACGCGCACGGGCGTGGTGGCGTGCCTTGAAAGAGGCGCATCCATTGAGGACAGGGAGGCAGTGGAGGCATTGCTGCGGAAGGCCAATGCGGGCCACTAGGTCGCACTGCGGAATGAAGATTTCCCGTGCGTTTGGGGAAATGGTCGCCCGCTCTATTGTGGAGACATTCCATCACCTGCCACGAAGGAACGCGCCATGAACCAGACCGCAACGACCGAAGCCCCTGTTGCTGCTGCCGAAGCCAAGACCCAGTACGTCCTCGCGCGTGTCTCCTCGGATCGCGGTGGCGACCTGGGATCGAGCTACTACAGCGCCTACGCCATCGCGGTGACGCCGGAGCTGCGGGCCCGTGTCGATGAAGCCTACGCGCTGGTCAAAGCCAATCCCTGGATGGAGAGCATCCACATCCACGCACACGGCTTTGCGCTGCCGGGGAGCGACTTCCAGGACAACACCGATTACGACCTTGATGGGCCGATCGCGAATCGTCTGGAAGAAGATGACCAAATGGATTTGGATGAAGCGCAGTACGAAGAGCTCGCCAAATGCCAAGCATGGGGCGTGCGCGGCGAGGTGATCGAGGTCAACGCCTACACCGACCCGATGATCCACTTCTACGAGAAGTACGACTACGAGGGGTTCTCGTCATTCAGCATCGCGGCGCTGGAGCCGACCCAGATGCGCGAGGAACGTGAAGCCAGGTACGCCGCGCTGCAGGCGAAGGAAGAGGAGCAGGCATGAGCCTCTACCGGGTGACGCTGCCGGAGGCCCCGGACGGCTACGCAACGTGGGACATCCTGCCGCGACTGACGGATGCACGCGGCGAGCTGCAGGACGATGCCATGGATTTCCACGCCTTCCACGAGCTACTGGAAGACGCGGCGCACCTGCGCCGCCTGCAGTCCGATCTGGACGGGGCGTTCGGACGTGTGGCGGTCAAGGACGGGACGTTCGGCGTGCTTTACGAAGCCGTCCTTCAATGCCCGCGCCAGCAAGTGAGTGCGAAGCGGGTGCAGTGCATCACCCTCCTGCAAGCCCTGAAGCAACGGGTGCCGTCACTGGATGTGGCCATCGCCCCGGAATGGATGGTGCCATCGGATACGGGGGTCTGCGTATGGGTATTTGCCCGTGAGAGGAGCCTGACGCCGGAGCAAGTGGCGATGACGGTGAGTACGCTGATGCAGCAGCTATCGCCCATCCCCTCCTACGCGGAGGCGGCATGATGGCAGCTGTCATGAAACCCAGACCCACGCTCCTGCAACCCCATGTCTACGTGGTCACGCCCGGCGTGCTGCACCGACGCCGGTTGGACATGTACGAAGTGGATGTCCTGCTCAATGCCTTCACCAACGGCCCGGAAGCCCCATCCACGCTGGACATGGTGGAGGCCGAACGCCTGTTGGCGCGGATCAAGGACAGTCGCGCCGAGATGCAGTGCGGGTGCCACGACAGTCCGCAGCAAGCCCCGCGCATGCACGTGCATGAGACCGCAACGGGTCTTGTGATGCGAAACGCGGGCAACCCGCACACGGAAGGGTGCCCCTTCGCGCGAATCCCGCGAGAGCGTCCTGGAACGGTGGCGCGAGTCGTCGCGCTGCCGCCGGTCAAGCGCAAGGCATCGGCAGCCACCGTGGACGCCTTCCGCCTGGCCTACCTGCGCAACAACCTGATTGCAACGATCGACCCACTTCCCCTGGAATCACCCCAGCAAGAGGAACGCGAGCATGGACGCCACGCAAATCCAGATCGGACGCCATTACACCGATAACCGCGGCAATGTGCGGCAAGTGACGGCGCTGCATGGAGAGCATCGCCCACCGGCGGGTGGCAGCGCACCTGCCCGGGTTGAATACCGACTGCTCGTCAAGCGACGCAGTTCCCAAGTGCTCAACCGGCTCTACGCAACGCCGCTGCGGGAGTTTGCGCGATGGGCGTGCCGCGAGTGCGGCTGAAGGAGGCAAGGATGCAGGCGTTGCAGTACGACGGCGATTCATGGGACGTGGTGAACACCGGCGCATATCGGGACGGGACGGTCTATTGCCACCTGGCGAGCCGGACGCGCTTTTGCGAACAGCGCAATGGACGGGTGCCGGTGCAGGTGGCGGATTTCATCACGGCGGAGCAGGTGGAAGCGGCCCTGGATCGCCCACGCGGGTTCTTTGCCTGGAACCGGGCCCTGCGCGGCGCGTTCGAGCGCGGGGAGCGGGATCATCGTGAGGGCGCAGGACTCGATGCCTGCCCCTACCAGGATAAGCGCAAGTCCGGCGGTGGGCTGACCTGGAGCCGGGCGTACCAAACTGCATGGCGGGATGGATATGCGTTCGCCCGAGAGCAGGCAGCGAAACACGCATCCCGCAAGGACGCTATCCCGGCAAAGTGAAAACGCACAACACCCGCCAGCTTCGGCGGGCGGAGCAATTCGCTATACCTGTACCAACAACGACGCGGAACACCCCATGAGCGATCACCTCACCGAAACGGCACCCGAGAAGGTCTGGCTGCAGGTCAACCCGGACGCGCGCACCGACCCGGAAACGGGGGCGGTCGAGGATAGCGACCTGGCCTTTCCGGAAGGCGATGTGACCTGGTGCGCGAGCAGCATCGGCGGGTTGGAGGTGGAGTACGTGCGCGCCGATCTGGTGCGGGCCGCGTTGCCGACCAACGTGGACGATCCGGACGACGCCGACCTGTACCGCCTGGCCAGCTTGCTGGGCCTGACCGAAACCAAGAAGGACGCCGACTGACATGGACACCATCACCAAAGAGCCACCCCATTGCCCGACCTGCGACTGCGCCACCGGGCGGACGGCCGACCTGCTCTGGATCGGGGCGTTCCGCTATTACTTGGGACGCCGGACGTATGCGGTCAGCGATTTCTGTGCGGCCTTGATTGCCAGCTGGGCGGCGCTGTCGAGCCACCTGCAACGATTGATCGAGAGAGAGCTCGATGAGGAAATCCGCCGGGACACGGAATGCCGGCGCCAGGGGCTGGGCGCCGTCCTGGGGGACACCTGCGATCGCAAGGAATGGGAACGGGTGTTCCAGCACATTCAGGCCGCAAAGCAGGCCGGGGACGCAGCAATCGCGCAGGCGCAAGACGCCTGACCGGCACCAGCATGAAAACACGGAGCACGCCCATGCAATTTGGAACCCAAACGCTTCTCGAAGCCAACAAGGCCCACGCCCGCCCAGGCGCGGCCATCGTCCTCGGCCCCTACCTCAAGTCCGTCCTCGGCGCTTTCGGTGTCACCGGCGATCGCGGCGTGCTGGTGGCGGATGGTGGTGCCTGCGGATGGACGGCAATGATCGACGGCCAGGAGCTGAACGTCGGCGGCGGCTACGACTGGCGGTTGGCCGACGGCGGCACCAGTGAATCGGAATCGCGTGGCAGCGCGCACAAGGGGTAAGCGATGTATGTGACGGTCTACCGCAAGACGGTGAAGCGGCGTGCAACCAAGCGCGTCGAGACGGTGGCATGCGCCTACCGCACGAAGTCCTTGACGGACATGCACGCACGGATCCATGAGCAGCATCCGGACGCGCAGACGTGGGAAGACCCCGAGCAGGTCATCACGCGTTTCATCAAGGGATTTCCCCTGGTCAAGCCCGTAGTGGTCGGTGGAATCCTGCTGCGAAGTGAAACCGTCCAGCGTGGACGCAAGGCGAGGAGCTGACATGGCCAAGCACGACATCATCGTCATGCGCGAGATCTCCCGTCGCGGCCAGAAGCCGAGGGTTTCGATCAAGCTGCACCTGCGTGGGCCGGGCCGTGGGACGCACGCGGTATTGGCGAGCACCACGCCAATGGATGCCGACGACCGCCGGGTCAAACCCTTGCACGAAGCGTTCCAGAAGCTGGCCGATGCGCTGCAGGACCAGGCCGACTATCTGTGCTCGTGCCCGCCGCCGGCGGGGGGATAGGTTATGGCGACGGAAACCCAACTGCGCGCCCTGCGCATCATCTACACCAGCGCCATCGAGTCTCCGGCGCAATTCGCCCACCTGATGTGGCCGGACGCAGAGGCGTGGCAGCGCCCAGCGAAGTGCGGAATGCGGATGGCCGGCGGCGCCTACCTGGGGAAGCTGCGAAAGGCAGGCTACGTTGCGAAAGGCATGACGTGTTTCTACCTGACCCCGACGGGGTGGGCGCTGCTGTCGAAAGCCGCCACGCAGGGGACTGGGGCATGATTGCGGGTTGCTGCAAACAGAGTCCAGGAGGGACTGAATGAACAACCAAGAACACGCTGTCAACCAGGTCCAGGCGGGCCAGCTATGGCAGGACGTCGACGGCAACGCGCGGGTCTGTGGCGTGGTGCCGGTGGAAGGCGTCGAGTACGCGGTGATGCTTCGCACGCGCGGTGCGTCGCGGCAGCGGAAGCGGCGACCGTTCCTTTTCCCTGTGGCCTCGATGTTGGCTGGCGACGACGGCTGGCAATACGCCCATGAGGTGCGCGCATCCAGTCAGGACGAGAGGAGGGCAAGGGCCTAATCAGGCGCAAATGCGGAGGCTACACACAGCCAGCGGCCCGCCAAATCACGGTGCAAAACGCGAACGCGATTTTCGTCGCATACTCCACCCGTGACGTGAGCTTCAGAGTGCATTTCATGGACGAAACCCACCGGGCACGGAAGGATCCGACTGCGCGCCTGCGACCGTGGCGTCGCCCGCTCCTGCGGGTGGCCCTTGCTTGCGTACTGGCTGCGCTGGTGGCGGGCGCTGCGGCGCGGATCGAGGGGACGGACGCCGGCGAGACCCTTGCGGGGACAGCGGGCGACGACATCATCGACGCCAAGGGCGGCAACGACACGATCCTGGCCGGCGATGGCGACGACATCCTGATCGGCGGGCCGGGTTCAGACCGGTTCGACCCAGGGCGCGGCAACGACGTGATCCTGCTGGGGCCGGGGTCCGGCCGCGACCAGTTGATTGCAGGGGACGACGGGCGGGACAAGCACGACGTCATCCGCTTCACCAAGGAGATCCTGCCCGACCGCGTCGTGCTCCGTCGCCGGCCACCGAACGCACTGGTGGTGACGTATGGGCGCGGCGATGAGTTCACGAGCACGCGCCACTTCGAGATGGACGGCAACGGCCCGTACCGTCTGGACGCGATCGAGTTCGAGTCGACCGGGGCGGTGTGGGATGCGGACGAGATCCGCCGCCGCGTGCAGCTGCCGACGACCGGGCCGGACTACATCGTGGGCTACGCCGCGAGTGAGCAGCTGACGGGCTGGGAAGGCAACGACCGGATCTACGGCGGGCCGGGCAACGACACGCTCTACGGTGGGCCGGGCAACGATCAGTTGGTGGGGGACGATGGCGACGACGTGCTGGTGGGCGGCACCGGCGACGACCGCCTCCGCGGCGAGATGGGCTCGGACACCTACCTCTACCGGGTCGGCGATGGGATGGACACGATCCAGAACTTCGGCCGCCCAGGCGACGTGGACGTGATCCGGTTCGTCGGGTATCAGCGCGGCGCCGTGCAGGTGAGCGCGAAGGGCAACGACCTGCTGCTGATCGTCGGCCAGGACCGCGGACGCCCGCAGGGCATCCGGGTGATGGGCTTCAACGCGACCAACAGCTACCCAATCACGCGCATCGAGTTCGAGGAGGGCGAGCCGATCACAGCGGCCGAGCTGCTGGCCCTGTTCCCGAAGAACGCGCGCCAGGCGGCGGCCGTGGCGGCAGGGCACAAGCCGCAGGAATCGCGCCTGGTGCGCCCGCCGCCGCGGGCGGCCAAGCCGGTGGCCAGCCCGATCCAGGTCCACACGCCGCGGGATCGCGTGACCCAGGGGCAATGATGACGATGCAGCAAGGAGGCATGACGATGATGATGAAGGGATGGTGGATGGGGGTGGCCGCGGCGCTGGTGCTGGCGCCGGCCACGGGCCTTGCACGCAAGGGCGTCCCGCAGGGACCGATCACAGGACAGGCATCCATCGTGGATGGGGACACGTTGGACATCCACGGCCAGCGGATCCGGCTGTTCGGCGTGGATGCGCTGGAAAGTTCGCAGTTGTGCATGAACCCGGATGGGCGGACATGGCACTGCGGGGCGGCGGCAGCGAACCGGGTATCCGAGTTCGTCGGGCGCCGACCGGTGACGTGCCAGCCGCGCGACACCGACCGCTATGGCCGGACGGTGGCGGTGTGCAAGGTAGGCGGGATCGACGTCGGCCTGTGGGCTGTGCAAAACGGCTGGGCGCTGGCGTTTCGTCGGTACAGCAAGGATTACGTGGCGGCCGAGGACTATGCGCGCCGCAACCGCCTGGGCGTCCACGGCACGCGCTTCGAGGCGCCGTGGGATTACCGCAAGAACAAGCCGCGGGGTCGCAGGCGGTAGGAATACCACGCGGTTTTGGACAGCGCCGGCACCAGGCAATCTGGAGGGACAGTAAGCGTGGTCCGGGGACCGTGGGGCGAGATGGCAAAAATGGCGTTACCGCAGTGGTGGAGGGAGCCGGACGTGCTCGAGTGCGAGGCCGACTACGCTGCGGCGCAGGAGCGCCTGGCGGACACCAAGATGGTGCTGACCAAGGCCATGGCGGACTTCGCCGACAACGCGAACGAGATCGCCGCACGCCACCGAGCGCAAGTGGCCCGCATTCGCAGCTACAACCGGCGTTTTCTGTTCGACGACCCGGAGACAAGGGCGCTTGCAAAATACCTGCTTGAGCCGATCAAGGTAGAGGGCATTCGGTGGCGTGAAATGTACCTCGAGGCGCGCGACCGGGGGCTTTTGCGCAGCAAGCGCTGCGACGACGGCAGTGCCGATCTTTTCGTCGTGGGTCTTGAGCAGGCGGTCTACCCGGACCCCAATCTGTACGACCGCCTGTTTTCGGTGGTGGACAAGAGCACGCCGCCGGACCACAGGCAGGCGCTGTACTGGGTGACGCTGGATCGTCGGCTCGATGGAAAGGAAGCGGTGCGCGCAGTGCTGCAGGATGTCCCAGAGCTGGGAGAGGCGTGGGTGATGGCCTTCAAGGACGAACGACCGGGTGGGCTCTGCGACATGGTCACGGTCTCCGAGAAAGAGCGCGAGCTGGCTGTAGCGTTGCTGAAACGCAGCCAATACCTGCAGCCGGGCAAGGACATGGGTCTGGATGTGGTGCCCAACACGGATCCGTGGGCAACGTACTGGATGACACACGGGAAAACGCAAGTGCCGGAGGCAGCATGAAGGGCAAAGGAGTGAAGGCAGGAGCAGCAATCACGGCTCCGTCTACCGGATGGCGCGTGCGATTCATTGGTGCGCCCTCCCTTCGGGAGAGTAGGACCGTGGCCACGCTCAACGCCCTGGGTGGCTCCGTGGTCTCGCGAGGCATGCGGGGTGTGACGCACCTGGTCACGATGGACGCGCCGATCGCGCCGGGCAGGCCCAATGACGGCACGCTCACCGCCAAGCAGTTCAATGACTATGTCATTGCGCGCACAGCCGCCGATGAGATCGGTGCAAAGACGCTGTCCTTCGCGGAGTTTCGTGAGATGGTCAACGAGACTGTCAAGAAGAGCCGGCAGTCGGCAGGTGGGGCCATGCCGGGGTTCATCGGAATCTGAGCCCGCTCACCAGTGACAATTCACGCCTCGCAAGCTTGCGAGCCGGGTGGGATGCTCAATGGCCCGTAGAGTGCGCACCTCGAACACACACGGGAGAGGATGACGATGAACACGGAGGCAATTTTTCTGTTGGGCGCGAGCGATCCGGAGATGGTGGCAATCCGCGAACTGCTGCATGCAAGCCATTTGGAGTACGTGGACGCTGTAGCGCAAGGCGCTCCCGTCCACCCGGGCAACGCGTACCGCGCGGACGCGGTAAAGGGTGTGGCAGGACGTCATGTGGTACTTGTTGAGTGCAACATCGCCAATGCGAGCGAGGCATCCCGGCTGAACCTGATCGACCACCACAAGCCCGGCGACCCGGGCTACGGCCGACCACCGGAGGAGTATGCCACCGCCTCGAGTATCGGCCAGGTGTGGGAGTGGCTGCGTGGGCACGGCCGGGTGGACGGGGAGCTTCCGGCGGATCTGCGGATCGTGGCAGCGGCAGACCACTGCCTGTCCTACGCATACCAAGGGCGGTGTCCTGGCGTGGATCCGGAGGAGCTGCGCGAGTGGCGCACCCGCAGCCGCGCCGCGTTCCAGCGCCGGCCGGAGAAGGCGATCCGCGCCGACGTGAACGCGGCTTTGGACATGCTCGCCAAGCTGCGTGAGGTCGAGATCGGCGGGCATGCGTTCGTCGATACGCGGGGTACGGAGATCCCAGAATTGCCGGAGGCCTCGGCCATCGCTGGCAAGCCGGTGATGTACCAGCTGTGGGACGCCCGTGCCGAACGGACGAAGGTCGGCGTGCTGAATGGAAACCCGGCGGCACTGGACGCCTGGATGGCGTGGGCGCGCACGCCGGCCTCGGGATTGGTCGATGTGTACGGCGATCCGGACCGGGGATTCGCGGGGGGGTACGCGAGCTAATCGGACAGATTCAATGGCGGTCGGCTTGGGTGTCCCGGTAGGCAGTCACGGCCTCGCGCATCAGGCGTTTGGCGAGCTGGATAAGCGCGTCCAGCGGCATGCTTTGGAGCATCTTGTCCTGCCAGGCATCGAGGTTGGCGGGGTGGAAGTCGGTGGCGTCATCGTCAGGGGAACGCACGGCGCGCACGACCAGGCCGCTGGCGTGGGTGGCGGTGCAGGCTTCCAGATCGACCGTCCAGTCGGGATGCGCGTTGTCGTGAGTGGCCATGAGGATTTCCGGCGGGAGCGAATAGTTCATCCAACAGGACAAAAGATAATCCAACAAGGCGGCTGCGGTCGAAGGCTGGCCATTCCAGCATCGCAGCACCGGGAGCACCCACGGGCGAGATGGAACAAAGGTTCACCGCACGCCCTGCCGGTCCTTCCGAGTTGGAAGAACGATTGGATCGGCCGGGTCGTGGCGCGTGGTCGTGCGCACTATCGCGTTGCGAAAAATGCGGTGACAATAGATATGCCGATGGAGTGCGGCATCAGGGACGATTTGTCATGGACGCAAGCAAGGCCGGCACGACGCCGGCGGGGATCATGAGGGCGCGCAGGTGGATGCGGCACTTGCCGCGCCGCTCGAACGTGGCCCGCTATCCGGGCTTGCGGCGCTTGTCGCGCCATCTTCTGCGCCTGCCACACCTGTGGTCGTACAAGGCGCCCTACACGACGCGCGCGCTCTACATGGGCACGGTCATCACTTGGCTTCCGATCATGGGTGCGCAGATCCCGATCTCGGCGCTGCTGGCGATCGTGCTGCGCACCAACCTGTCGATCGCGGTGGGCCTGCAGCTGCTTTCCAATCCGTTGACCGCGGCACCGATGTATGGCGCCTCCTACAAGGTCGGGCAGTGGTTGCTGGCGCTGTCCGGCGTGGACGGGCTGGGCGCGGTGCGTGCGGCGACGCTCAGCCTCACGGTTGGCGGGATCGTCCTGGGCGGGCTGCTTGGGGTGTCCCTGGATGCGATGCGACGCCTCGCGGCGAGGAGCCGGAGGATCCGCGCGGCCAGCCTTCGCGGGGCAAGCCCGGCGGCGGAATGCGGGGAAACCACCTGATTTTGGAAGTAGAGCGTGACAGGCAGCATGGAGGCATGAACATGAGCAAGGCAATGCGATTCCTATCGCGATACCGACCGGACACGATCCTGCTGTGGGTGGCCATGGCCTCGGCGGCAGTGGCGTTCTTTGCAAGCGTTGCCGACATCGTCACGCGCGATGTGAATGCCGGCGGACAACCACACGCGGCGTGTGCCCAAACCCGCACCGTCATCACAAATCAAATTGTCATGGTCGGCAAGAACCCAGTCATTCAACCGATGCCGCAGGTGGAATGCGTGCGGCCGGAGCAACCAAACACCACGCCTTGAGGCGAAGCACGAGGAGAGGAAGATGGGCCAGGAAATGACGCTTGAGCAGATCAAGGAAGCCCTTGCCGGTGACGGTTGGGAAAGGAGCCGCAGGGTTCACGCCAAGCAGGCCAGGCGAATTGAGCCATCCACCGAGGACGCCTGGCGGATGCCGAGCTACGCGGCAAAGGTCGAGGAAGAGGTCACCTCCACGCACGCCGCCACGGGCCTCGTGGTCAGGTTGTCGCGCGACCTGTTGGTGACGAAGAGCCCTCTGGGGTGCGAGGTCACCGGGCATGACGATCAAAATGACCTGCACATCGCGGTGGAAGGCGCCGGCTGGGACAACACGGACAAGTACATGGGGGTCGTAATAGCGGAGGTGCGGAAAGCCATCGTGTGGCAGACCTCCGAGATCTTCTGCAGTGACGTCGAGTCCTTCCCGGACCTCGAAATCCCGACGCAGTACCCGGCCAAGGACGCGGAGAACGACAGCTACATGGATGTCGTGTTGCTGAACGATGCCGCGCCACCGCTGCGTTGCAAGGTGCAGATGCTGGCGTCCACGCTGAGCGCTGCCTACACCGACACCGGACATCCAAAGTTTCACAAGGAGATCACCGCCTATCGAACGAAAGCGGGATTCATCGTCGTCCACAGAAAGCTGATGGACGCCAACGGCGATACCCACTGCGACGGGCGTGTTTTTGGCTGCTTGGAGGAAGTGCCGGTGTGGCTGGGGTATGACGCGCAGGCCCTCAAGCTCTACGAAAAATTGGGGATGGACGTCGGAATCCGGATTGCCTGATAGGGGCGTATTTCATGGACGCGATTACGGTCACCGCGACCCGGATTCGTTGCGATACGTGCCAGCACACGTTCGCCGGCGAAGTTCCGGAGTGGCACAACAAGCCGTGCCCTCAATGTGGTGCGCCGAACATCATCACGGATCGCGACATGGAGGTCTTCAAGCTCCTCCACGCCGCGAAGGACGTATTCAACCTGCTGGCAGGGGACATCCCCGAGGAGCAGGTCTGCGGCAGTTCCACGCTCACAGTGAACACCGCGGGCCTATCCGCGCCACCTGGGACAGAACCGCGCAAGACAGAGAAGTAGGGGACACAAGATGGCGACGAAGATACACATGTGCCTGAGCGTGCGCGGCGCGCTGAAAACGATGACGAAGCGCCAGCTAGGACGAATGTTCAGCCACGACCGAAGCTAACCGGCGCCGTGAAGCGGCGTCGGATTGAATGAATTGTTGGATTGCGACTCCACGGATCTTACTTAGACGGGTCGTACATTGGGTAAACGGCTCCTTCGACTGGAACTTCTGGGTAGCCGTTGTCGCGGCGGATCGAGCCCCAGTCCCAAGCGTCACCGACGGCGTCGCCGTCGCAGTCAGCATACGGGCACATCTGTAGGTTACCAATCAGCCTGAACTCGCCGCGGCGGTAGGCGCGCTCACAATGCAGGCACCAGTAGTAGTCAGGAGGCGGCCCGTCCTGCTCAAACATTCGCTCTTTAACCAGAGCGTCCGGTTTATAGACGGCGCCGGCCTTGAGTGAAGTGCTCATGCAGTTCTCTCCGATGCCCTGTGTTATCGGGAGGGTAGTTTTGCCCCGAATCCAGTGGGCTTGTTCAGCCCCATGGCGTCTTGCCAGCCCTCTTGCTCCATCAGGATACGCAGCTTCAGGCCGGCATCGGCGACCCGCCATGCCGCCGAATCGTAGCGATTCCCGTTCGTGTCCATGCGAAGTATTGACGCGGCTGCTTCAAGCTCCGCAGCGATCGCGTCGCGCGCCTGATTAGTGTCTGCCCACGAAATCTCGACCTTGCCCATGCCATTGCTCCCTAATGCGGTGGTGGCCTGTACGAAGGCAAGTCTACCCCCGCAAGGCGGTAGAAAAACCAGCATCCCTGCGGGATGTTGGCACGAACCAGCGGCAAAGGCATAGCCAGCTCAGGCGCAATCCCCGCAATGCCTGCCGCCTTTGGATCCGGGCGGCATGAAGCAAAGTGTCCGCATTGCACGAGGGCACCCGGATGATTTCAATCGACCTGCGCGGGAAAGATCCGCTGAGTGGCACAACCCTGTGGCGCCTGGGCGAATGCAAGCGCATTGTCGACGAGCTGCCCAACATGCGCATCGACACGACGGAGGACTACCGGCGCGCCGTGGCGCTGGAGGCGTTTCTCGTCGACACGCTCCGGGCCGATGCCACGGGAATGAGTGCGGCGGACCGCAACACGGTCGCCAGGGTGCAAGGAGCCTTGGCAGGCTGTATTGATGCGAACAACCGCAGGTTCACCACCCAGGACGTTGTGAGCCTGCAGCTGTCTCGGTTTCTTATCAGTCCTCGGGCAAGGAAGCTGACGATGGATGACCTGCATCCGCTCGTCTGTGAAGCACGCGACCGGGGCGTGCTGCGCTATGGGTGCGACCCGAAAAGCGGGGAACACAAGCTGTACGTGGTGGGCACCTACAGCTTGGAAGTTGCAGAAACAATCGCTCCAAGCGACCCCAAAAGACTTGTCCTGTGCCGACCAGGCATGCGGCACGCCATCGAGGTGATGGCAATCCGGCTCTCGGACGTGCCGAGTGGCCAGCTAAAAGCATGGCTCCATCGAATGCTGCCGCTGGGTGCGGACTGGCCGCGGCGGCGCATGGGAGGAAAGGTGGGCGAGGTGATGTGGGACAAAGCGACGCTGTCGAAGAGGATCAAGCCCCTGCTCGATGGCCCGTACAGCCGCCTTCCCCACGAAACACTGGTTGATGCCCCAGACCCGTGGCAGGTGCCGATGGCAGAACCCGCCAAAACAAAGCGCACATCCATCGTGGACGTGGATGCGTTGCCGATGAACGAGTGGCAGGTGCATTTCATCGCGTGCCTGCTCCCCGAGGATGTTCGCAGGCGACTGGAGCGGGCCGGTGTCCGCGTGAGAACGCGGCCGGCCAAAGGGCTGACGCACCTGGTTACCTTTGATCCGCCGGTGGCACCTGGGCAGCCCTTCGACGACTCGATGCTGTACGAGGACTTCCTAAAGTATGTCGCGGCGCGTCGCAAGCTGGAGCCAACAGGGACAAAGTTCCTGTCCTGGGTGGACTTTCTGCACCTGTTCGAGGCGCGGGAGACTGCGTGGGAGAGCGCACGCTTCACCGTGCGTGGCAGCCTGTCACAGGTTTTCGTCGGCCTCTGAAATGCACATTCCCGGTTGCCTTCGGAAACGCGGCGCAACTGGCATTGTTGGCTGAAACAAAGCCACGCGCTTCGAGCGCACGACACAGGAGGCCGCCATGTCCAACGTCTACGAAAATCGTCAACGCCGCATCACGGCAAAGCTGGTCGAACTCGACAAGGCGATGCGCAAGCCCCACCAGTCTGTGCAGGCGATGGTGGAAAGTCGCCTGGCGTTCGTCCTGTACGCGATGGAAACGCGCACCATGGACGAGCTCAACGGGCTGGCAGACCGCTATGCGCCGAATGCGACGCTGTCTGAGCGTTCTCTGGATCGGGTGTTCGAGGACGGCCCGGCGAGTGATGAAGTGTGCCGGCGTTTGGTGGCAAAGGCCGTGTTGGACGCGGCATTTCGCGCACGTCTGGTAGAGGAAATGGGCGATTCATTCATTGCCCGTCATTCCTCGCTGGACCTGTTCTTCCAGGGGGCGTGATGCACACACCCAGGCACCCAGACCTGCACCCGAACCCGGAAGTGCTGGCGATGCCAGCCACGGCCAAGGCAAATGCCTGGATCGAGCTGGGCCAGCACGAGGATGGGCGCTGGATGTGGGGGGTGAACGTATTTGAGCGGAATCAGGGATACGGCTTTGCCTGCGGCGCCAAGTGGAAGCGCTTCGCCCCGACGCGGGACGAGGCGCTGCGTGCGGCGATCGCCGAGGCCTTCGAGCACCTGAACGTGCGCAACCGTGCAGACGGCGACGTGGCCGGGTGGCTGAAAACGCTGGATGTGCGGCAGCAAAGTTTGTTCTAGGACGACACGCCGGCCGCACAGCCGATCAGACTGAACTGTTTCGGGCGGCCATCCCGATAGGACGCAGGTTGAAGGCACACATCCCGCCCGGGCAGGGACGTGTCTGCACATTTCCCGCCGGCTTTGGAAATCCCGATGCTCGGGCATCGTGTCGGCATCTCCAACGGAAACGCACCAATGACCATCACGAGCAAGCCCCGCAACCTGAAAATCTACAGCCACATCATCGGAGGGGCGAAGTTCCCCTTGAACCCGATCCACTGGACGCGTGCCGAAATGCGCGAGTACCGGGATCAGCTGGGGCGGCGCAAGGCTTTGACGGAAGCGGAGGCCGACCACTGGGAGCGCGTGTGCGAGTCCCGCAAGGAGCGGATGGAGTACCACACGCTTTACACGTCCTACGAGCTTCCGCCGCAGGACGTGCTGGCGGCTGACGTGGGCATTGAGTCGCTGGCCTATCGCAGCTATCCGAACTGCCCCGGCCTGCCGCTGGCCAGTCACGCGCTGGCGCTGGCGTTGGCCGAGGTCAAGGCACTGGCAGGTGCCCGCGGCACCAAGGCGGCAGCGGCGCGTCTGGTGGCGTTGTGCGAGCGTGTAGCCAAGCGGCGACCGGCACTGAGAGCGCTGTCCAATGGCATCGAACTGCCCGCCGCTCTGCTGATCTACGTGAGGGGCAACGAGGTGCGCGTCCAGCTGTCCGGTGACGTGTTGGCGGTGGTTCCGGCCTGTGATGCGCTGGCACCGCGTCTGAACCGGCTGGGCGCCTGCTGGTTGCGGTACATCCGCCTGCTGCTGGCCTACGCACAGGTGCCGTGCGTCTGCGAATACAACGCGAGCACCCAAAGCCGGGTCGAGCTGTGCCTTCCAGTCACGCCACGGAGCGGGAACCGCCAAGGCGCGCTGATGTTCCGCAACAGGGATGGGAGCCGATGCCTGGTGGAAAGGAGCGTGCAGCCCCTGTACACGTCGCGACCGCAGGACGAACACGCGCAACGCTACGAAAACGCCGGCGGCGCCCTGCACGGAGCACCGGCCTTTGATCGACTGCGCGACGTGGCCGTAGAGGCGGCTGCAGAAGCCGTGATGCGCCACGTTCCGCCGTTCGAGCGGCTGGACGTGGCACCGCCCACGCGGGAGGCGGTGCTGCAGCGTGCCGATGACGTGTCGCCGTCGCGGATTGACGTGTACGCCGGGGACCGGCGCACGACGCTCGAGGATCCGGCGGCCGACCGGTTCGAGGTGTTCCAGACCGACCAGCGCTATTACCAACAGGAACCCTACGCGGTGTTCCGGTCGCTGGCCCTGGCCATTGATTTCGAGCGAAGCAACAGGGAGGTGTGATGGCAACAGCCAAGAAGACGGTGGCCGACAAGAAGCCGGCGGAAGGCAAGCGGGCCGCAGGGACGCGGAAAGCCAAGGGCGCACAGGACAGTGCTTGGTGGCGGCAGGGGTCGAAGGGTCGATCTGGCAGCAGTGGTGCGCGCGCGAGGTGATCTGCCACGACACATTGAAGGAAGCATGGATGCAGACGCCCCCGCCGGCCCGTGGAGTCAAATCGGAGCGTGCCGCTTGCGGCCTGCGCGCAGCTAACCCGGCGATCGCGCAGAGCGAGGTGGAAGTCCGGCGGCAGGCAACACGATGTCTCAACCCGTGCGACGGGGACCGGCCAGGATGACCGTGGGCAAGGCGCGGGCCAGCAGCGAAGGGAGGCCGGCCGAAAAGGCAAAAAAGCCGCCCGTTTCGGACACGGGCGGGAGTGTGGCATAACGTACCTGCGGGAGTGACCCGCAGCCGAACCGCCCGGCGTTTGGCGGAGTGGAGTCAGTACGATGGAAAAGCACCAGATCACTGTCGATGGCGAGCCGGACATCCGGTTCACCGGCGAGCTCGTCGCCAGCACCAGCACCAGTGGGGACAACGGGATGCGGAACTTCAGCGGCAGCGCCGGTCGCTGGACCGAGCTCGAGCTGTACCGAACCCAGGGTGGCAAGTTCGTCTGCTCGCAGGTTGGTCGGACGCAGTGGCAGGGCGAGCGTGACCGTCACACCGGCAAGGTGTGCCAGACCGAGGCCGAGGTGATCGAGTTCTTCGGGCATGGTCGGCTGGCCAAGGACCTGTATGACGAGGCCGACATCGACTACGCGATCGACGTCGACTGACCGCGTCGCCGGCCAAGTCAACGCAGGAAGCCCCGGTCAAGCCGGGGCTTTTTGCTGCCGGGCACTTTGAGCTGTACGCGCGAATGCAAACCAAAAAACTACTACGTCAGCGAAGCGATCGTTGTCTGGCGCGGCTTTCAGCGCGTCTGGCCCCGCGCGGTGGCGCGCCTGGAGTGCGGAAACGCCCCGAAATGCCCTCCAAAAACTACTATTTTTTTCGACGACCTCCGGCGGCCAGCGCACGGCCATAGAACGAGCGTCCTGACCGGACGCGGCAATTCGCGGCGCACTTTCCACCCCGAAATGCAACATTTCCCGCCGGCTTCGGGAACCGGGCGCCAGTGGTGAGATGGGGCATCGGCCGCTGGTGCGGCGGAGCGAGGAAGACCCCGTGGAAGACATCAACGCCCTGGTGCCGAGCGTGAGCATCGCGAACATGATCAACGTCCGCGAGGGCGCGCTGCAGCGCATCGAGCAGGCCTTGCGCATGATGGTGGAGGCCGACGAGATGGTGACGGGGCTGGGTCTGGACAGCGTGTGGCTGAACCTGGTCAAGCACATGGAATCCACGAAGTACAACCGCTACGGGGGCGACAGGCGCGACCCTGCGCCGGAGATCATCGAGCGCCTGGCGCACAGCATCGACAGCAAAGCCTGGAACCACCTGCTCAACGCTTCCGGGTTGCGCAGCTTCATGGACAATGCCAGCCGGGAGCAGTGGGGCAAAGCCTTGGCGGATGGGCAGGCCCCGGCGTTCACGCCGGACAACATCCAGGCGACCTTCGAGCAGTTGTATGCCTCGCGCGGTGACATGCGCGAGCGTGGGGTGATCGAGGTCTTCAAGCGCCTGTCATGGAACTACAAGACGAACCTGCCCAGTCGCTTTGGCAACCGGATCGTCGTCCGGGGCGTTGCCAGCCATTACCGGGGCTATGGCTACATGTCATTTCACACGAATCAGCTGGAGGACCTGGAGCGCGTGTTCCACGTCTATGACGGACGCCCCGAGCCGGATCACCGCAACGGTGTCGACACGATGCTCCGGGCTGCCGCACGGGACGGGGAGACCCAGGCCGAAGACGACTACCTCCACGTTCGCTGGTACATGAACGGCAATGCCCACGTCACCTTCAAGCGCCCCGACCTCGTGGACAAGTTGAACGCGGTGCTGGTCCGTCACTATCCGGGGGCGCTGCCGCCAGCGCGTTGACCGGGCGCGGCTGCCGTCCAAGCCAGGGGCGGAAGGTCTTGAGGAAGACGATGGCCTGCAGGTCGCCGGCGTGGGCGGCGCGTTTCAGGTCGACCAGGAGTTCGGCAGGTGTTTTCTTCATGCCGCCATCCTCCGCGCACCCGACGCCTGCCGGAATCAGGCGATGCCGCGCGGGGGCCTCGGAAAAGTCTGAAACGTGCGTCCCAAACGTGCTGAGAGTGGAGCAGGCACAATAGCCACAGGAGCCGCTGGAGCGGTGCAAGACAAGGACGTTGGGTGGCGACGTTGCTGATGTGTGCCCTGGCGGGCGTGGTGGGTGCGGCCATGGGCGTGCGGGACTGGAGAGTGCGCCTGGTCGGGCCCTGGTATCTGGAGAGGTCGCTGTGGGGCGCGACGGCGGCCGGCCTGCTGGCGGGGCTGGCGACGAACGCGACCTTCGGGGTTGGCGTGGCCCCGCTGTGGCTGGCCCTGGCCTCGTTGTCCAACGCGGCGGCGTTTACCTACATGGTGCGTTCGGTTCTCGGGAAGCCGCGCCGTGCTTGAGGGCGGATTCGACCTGGAACGGGCACTGCGCGGCATGGGTCTGACGGTGGAGTGGCTGGCCGAGTACCTTGAGCGCGCGCCGGCAACGGTGCAGTCCTGGGTGGACGGCTTCCATCCCGTGCCCGGCGACCTGCAGGCGGTGGTCGATGAAATCCAGGCGACCGCAGACGACCTGGCGGACAAGATGGTGCAGGATGCCCGCGCGGCCTTCGCGCGCCAGGCGGTCCAGACTGGACGACCGTCGATGGGGGGCGTCTATCGCATGATCGAAACCGACGCCGAGCTATGGAAGGCCCACCCGGAGTTCCACCCGTACCCGGCCAGCTTCTACCGGGCCATCGCCCAGCGTGCGAATGCGGCGCTGGCCGAGCAGGGGTACGGGGCCAGCAGCCCGGCGCGGGTGAATTGAGGGTCATGGAGGACGTGGACATGCCAAGGAGGGAACCATGCTGCCTTGCCTGTTGATTGGGGATTCGATCGCCGTTGGGGTGGCCCAGCAGCGACCGGAGTGTGCGGTGATCGCCAAGGTCGGGATCAGCACCCGCGACTGGAACCGGCGCTACCTGCAGGTGCTTCCGCAGGCCCAGACCACGGTGATTTCGCTGGGGGTGAACGACGGGCCGCAGGCGCCGACGGCCGCCGAGCTGCGCGAGCTGCGGATGCGGATCACGGGGCGCGTGGTGTGGATCCTGCCGTCCACGGAGAAGCAGCCTGCCGCCCGCTGGGCGGCGCTGTGGTATGCGCGCTATTACGGCGATCAGGTGGTGGAGCTGCCGGCCGATCGCATGGCGCCGGACGGCATCCATCCCACCGGGACGGGCTACCGCATCCTGGCCGGACAGACGCGGCAGGCCAGCAGCTAGTCTCCGAATCGGCATTCGCAAAAAAACCGTCCGTTTCGGCCATCGCCCCCCGGGCGGAACAATCCGGCCATGACCCAGCAAGCACTCACCGAAGACCTGCGCGATGCGATCCGGGGCACCTACAAGGCCCTGGCCGAGCGGTTCCCTGGATTCAAGCCGCGCCGGTCCCAGCGCGCGATGGTCGGAATCGCGGCAAATGCACTGGGCGTGGAAGGCGGTCGAGCCGTCGTCGAGGCACCGACCGGAACGGGCAAGAGCCTGGCATACCTCGCGGCAGCCGTTCCGCTGGCGCTGGCTCAGGAGCGCAAGCTCGTGGTGAGCACGGGCACGATCGCGCTTCAGGAGCAGCTGGTCGAGCGCGACATCCCGGCGTTCCTGAAGGCCACGGGGCTTCATGCCAAGGTGGCGCTGGCCAAGGGGCGCAATCACTACGCCTGTACCCACCGGCTGGTGCAACTGGCCGAGGAAGACAAAGGCGATCCGCAGGACGCCCTGTTCGACGGAGCGGTGGAGGCGCATTGGCCACGCCCGCCTCGGCCCGGCGAGGTCGAGAAAGTGGTGCGCCTGGCCGAGCAGGTGGTCTCGGGGGTGTGGGGCGGCGACCTGGACGCGACGCCCGAACCGGTGCCGGCCGACCTGAAGGCGATGATGACCATTCCGGGCGCGGCGTGCATCGGCAAGCGGTGCCCGTTCTACGACACCTGTCCGGCAAGGATGGCGCGTGCCCGCGTGCGCGAGGCGGACATCGTGGTGTCCAACCACGATCTGACCCTGATCAGTCTGGAGCAGTCCCTGACCGATCCGATCCGGCCGAACATCTTGGCCGAGCCGGCGCAGGCGATGTACGTGATCGACGAGGGCCACCAGCTGGCCGAGACGGCGGTGCAGGCGGGGGCGCGGCAAGCCGGCATGAAGGCGGCGTCCAAGCGCCTGGAGCGGATGCGCGGGCTGGTGACGGACACCTTCAAGGCCACGGGCGCGGAACGCATCGCCGGGATGGAACCGACGCAGGCCCTGGAGGCGCTGGGATCGCTGCGGGAGAACATCGACACCTTCCTATCCACGATCGACAGGGAATGGCCGGCGGACGGCGGCGAGCAGGTCTATCGCGGGTCGATGGGCGAAGTGCCGGAGGCGTGGCGGACGTTTGCCGGCACGGCCCGCGCAAGCGCGGCGCGGCTGCTGGGGTGGCTGCAGGAGGCCCAAGCCAGGGCGGACAAGGTCGAGCAGAAGGGTCAGGCGGCCGACCGTCGGGTGGCGAACCTGGCCATGGCGACCGAGGAGGTGGGCAAGCTCGGCGAGCTGTTCGGCTACTGGAGCGCTGCGTCCACGGCGGACAACCCGGTGGCCAAGTGGATCGAGCGCACACCGCGCGGAGGAGTGACGCTTCATGCCGCGCCGGTGCTGCCGGGCGTGCTCCTCGACGCGCTGTTGTGGGAGAACGCCGGATCGGTGCTGGTGACCTCGGCGACGTTGAGCACGGGCGGCAATTTCACGTACCTGGCCAACGAGATCGGAGCGCCCGAGTCCACCCAGTACGCGGCCCTTCCGTCACCCTTCAACCTGCATGAGCAGGCGGTGGTGGAGATTCCGCCGTTTCCCTGCCTGCCGGACAGTCCGGATCACGCCGAGCAGGTGGCGCGCTGGATGGAAGCGCACATGGATTGGGACGTGGCAACGCTCGTGCTCTTCACGAGCCGCCGCAAGATGGAAGCGACCTACGCCGCGCTGTCGCCGGAATACCAGGCGTGGGTGGAAGTGCAGGGTGTCCGCACCCGTGCCGAGCAGATACGCGGACATGTCGAGCGTGTGCGTGCCGGCAAACGGAGCGTCCTGATGGGACTGATGAGCCTCGGTGTCGGACTGGACCTTGGGGGCGACCTGCTGGAGCATGTGGTCATCACGCAGATTCCATTCGCGGTTCCAACCGACCCGATCGGCGCGACCCGTGCGGAGTGGATCGAGAGGGCGGGTGGCAATGCGTTCTTCGATGTGGCCTTGCCAGCGGCCACGCGCACCCTGGTGCAGTTCGCCGGCCGGCTGATCCGCACCGAGACCGACACCGGACGCATCACCCTCACAGACCGCCGTCTGGTGGCGAAAAGGTACGGGGCCGACATCCTCAAGGCGCTCCCGCCGTTCCGGCAGCAGGTCGCGCGCTGACGAAAGACATCGCGGTTTGGGAAGCCCGGCCACCGTGGTGAACTACCTCAAACCAACAACGGAGCGCACACCATGATTCAATCCCTGCTGCTTTCGACCAAGGCCATCTGCAACCACGCCCCGGCAACCAAGCTGCTGGAGTGCATCGTCACGATGGGCGAAGAATGGCAGGTGAGCGATGGCCGGCACGCGCTGGCGATCCTGGGTGATGAAACGCTGCCCGTGCGGTTCCTGGTCAACCTGGACGTGACGCAGGCGACCGCCGAAACGATCAACGGAACATCCGCGCCGATCACCAAAAAGCAAGCCGGCTACGTGGAAAGGCTCAAGGACGCGGGCGGCAATCCGTTTGAGTACGTCGAGCTGCTGTTCAGCGGCGTGCTCACGCTGCCGCGCGAGGCGGCCATCTGGCACCAGGATGCCGACCTGGTTAAGGAAGAGAAGAAGCAGGTGATGAGGAAGCTGCCCGAGGCGACGGAGGAGCAGATTGAACTGCTGGCCCGTATCTGTGCGCCGCTGGCCGCATCCCTGGATCGCATGGGGTGGCCTTACCGGTTCAACGAGGCATCGCCGGAACTGGTCGAAAACGCCAATGAACGCGACCGTGTCAACGGGATGCGCCTACTGGCGAGCCACGCGCTGGAGGAAGACGGGATGTACGAGAAGAACGGGTGTCATATCCAGCTGGGCGACCTCAATTATGGGGAGATCGACGACAGCCTCGCCCTGACGATGGCGCAGGCGGCGGACGACGCGCCGGTTCACATGGTCACAGGCACCTATCTTGCCGCCGAAAGCGACCGCCACGAGTTGGTGTACCTGGCCGGGAAGGCCACGGTGTTCTTCGACGTTGCCCGCAGGATCGACGGTGGCGACGACGATGTGGTGGGCGAGCTGGACGTGGAGATCAAGCTGCACGCCACCTGCGAGGAGGCGCGTGCGCACGCCGAAAGGCGCGGCGCGCACCACGTCAAAGCGCTGCTCAGGGACGTGACCGAGAAGCTGGGGGAGATCAGTGACGATGGGCTACGCAACAACCTGAAGGCCGAACTGATGCGGCTTGCCGCCGCGTAAGCGCCGGCACGGGAGTCCAGAAGGGACGCTGCGAGCGACGATGGCAGGAGCCGGGAGCGCCTGAGCAGGAAACACACAATCCCAGCCGTCTTCGGGAAAAACGGGCGCGTGGCGTAATAGGGCTGTCGCGGGCACGTCGCCCGCCCAGCCGGAGAGACCGCCATGACCCGGTGCGCGACAAGCCCCGTCCTTCAGGGCGGGGAAGGATAGCGCGGACGCCGTAGGCGTCCTTTGGTGTTGTTCAATGTGGCGTTTGCTGTTGCTCGATGTACTGGTGGATGATCTCGATGGGCGCACCGCCACAATTACCGGCAAAGTAAGACGGCGACCACAGCGCACCGCGTCGAACTTCACGGCCAAACTATATTTGCGACATGCAGCGCCTTCAAGCCTTCAAATACGAACTGATGCCGACGAGCGGCCAGCAGCGCGACATGCGCCGCTTCGCTGGCTCGTGCCGGTTCGTGTTCAACAAGGCGCTGGCGTTGCAGAAGGCGCGTTACGAGCACGGCGAGAAGAAGCTCGGCTACGCCGGTCTGTGCAAGCTGCTCACCGATTGGCGCAACAGCGTGGAAACAGCGTGGTTGAGCGATGCGCCGGTTCATCCGCTGCAACAGGCCCTTAAAGATTTGGAGCGGGCTTACGCCAATTTCTTCGCCAAGCGGGCCGACTTCCCCCGCTTCAAGAAGAAGGGGCAAGGCGACAGTTTCCGTTATCCAGACCCGAAGCAAATCAAACTCGATCAGGCCAACAGTCGCCTGTTTCTGCCCAAGCTGGGTTGGATTCGCTATCGCAACAGCCGGGACGTGCTCGGTGCGGTGAAGAACGTCACCGTGAGCCAGTCTTGTGGCAAGTGGTTCGTCAGCATCCAGACCGAGCGTGAAGTCGATCGGCCATTGCCGAGAGGAACGGCAGTGGGTATCGACATGGGGATCAACCGCTTCGCTACCCTCTCGGACGGCACGTTCTACGCGCCGCTCAACAGCTTCAAGCGGCACGAAGCCGCCCTGCGCCGTGCGCAGCAGGCGATGAGCCGCAAGATCAAGTTCAGCAACAACTGGAAGAAGGCAAAGGCCAGAGTCCAGCGCATTCATTCCCGCATCGGCAATGCTCGCCGCGACTACCTCCACAAAGCCACGACCACGATCAGCCAAAACCACGCGATGGTGTGTATCGAGGATTTGCAGGTGCGGAACATGTCCAAGTCAGCGGCAGGTACGGTAGATGCGCCAGGGAAAAGCGTTCGGGCCAAGTCGGGTCTGAACAAATCCATTCTGGATCAAGGCTGGTTCGAGTTCCGGCGACAGTTGGAATACAAACTGGCTTGGAACGGCGGGATGCTCATTGCTGTACCACCGCACAACACCAGCAGAACCTGCCCGTGCTGCGGCCATGTCTCCAAAGACAACCGCAAGACGCAAGTGCAATTCAAGTGCGTTGCGTGCGGCCACGAGGAAAACGCCGATGTGGTCGGCGCGATCAATGTTTTAGCGCGGGGGCACCGCGTATTAGCCTGTGGAGAGGATGTCAGTCGCGCAAAGCCTGCAAAGGCCCAGCGTGCAGCCTCAGTGAAGCAGGAACCCGCCGAGGTGAGTCAGGCGCAAGCCTGAACACGGTAGGAATCCCCTTTCTTTAGGGAGGGGAGGATGTCAAATGGAGTTTGCCCTCCACGAGGACGAGGAGGACACATCCGGCGCAACCCTGGCTCTGAGCCTGTGTGAAAGCAAGGAAGCTGCCCGCCAGGCGGCGCTGGACGAGTCGGCGCGCATTGCGGACGACATCCTCAGCGACACCCGGCAGGACGTGCTGGGGCAGGTCGATGCGGGCGCGCGCGCGGCGCTGCTGGCACGGCTTCGCGAGCTGGCAGACGAGCTGGAAGCGGAAATCGCCTGACGGCAATTCCACAACGCCTACCGGCTTTGGAAGCGGCAGGCGTTGTGTTCAATGGGCGTTGACGCGGGCGCACCCGCAAGCCGGAGCAAAGCAAATGAACGAAGAAACCACCGTGGTCACGCAGGACGCCGCGAGAGCAACGCGGGAGGAAATCAGGACGTTGCGCCAGAAGGTGCGAAAAGGGCTACCGCAGGAGGCGGCGGGCGCCCTGATCGACGCATTGGCGCTGTGTGTCCTTCCGTTTGGCGAGGCGAGCAGCGCGGTCAACGCGCCGGAACCGACGAAGGCCGAGAGGGAGCTGACGATCGACGAGCGCAAACTGCGCGACGGGCTGCGCATCCTCGACGAGGCAAATGAAATCAGCGCGCATGGACAGTGGTTGGACGTGTCGTTCGCAGAGGTCGACCGCGACTACCTTTACAAGGCGGATTGGGTCGAGGCGTTGCTGAGCAACGTGCCCGGACAGTACGAACGGCTCAGTACGAGCAATTTCACGGACGTGGACTCCATCAGCGTCAACCACGTCGCCCGCAAGGGAAACGCTGTGGTCGTCGCCAGCGCATCAGGGGGTGCTTACTGCGACGATGAATACGACGCCACCGCGGAGATCATGCTGGCGCTCGCGGAAGATGACGAACAAGCCAGCCGGTTGGCAATGGAACAGTCCGATAAGGACGCCACAATCATCGCCAACGAACTGCGGCAGAAGATGCAGGCATTTGCACCGGGAGCACCGCGCGCAAGCCTGCATAAAATCCTGCGCACGACGATGGATGAGATCGAATCGGGCGACGGGGCGGCGGGGAAGTGAACGGCACGACCTGCGTGCGCAACGTGCTGAAGGAAGCCGAAAAAGGAACGCAAGGATGAGGACGATCATCGCGGGAAGCAGGTCTTGTTCGGACATGCGCCAGGTACGCGCAGCGATGGAGGCGTGCGGCTGGCGTCCGACGGTGATTCTGAGCGGTGCCGCGCGTGGTGCCGACCGCCTCGGCGAATGTTGGGCGGCAGAGCAAGGGATTGCCTGCGAACGCTACCCGGCGGACTGGGATCGCTACGGAAAATCGGCGGGCTACCGCCGCAACGTGCAGATGGCGTCCTGCGCGGACGCGCTGGTGGCACTGTGGGACGGCGCAAGCCGCGGCACCGAGCACATGATCGAACACGCGCGCCAACGCGGCCTGCGAGTCTATGTTCATCGCGTCGAAGGAAGCAAGGATGCTGACGACCCCGCCGGCCCATGGAGTCAAATCGGAGCGAGCCGCTTGCGGCCTGCGTGCAGCCAACCCGGCGATCGCGCAGATCGAGGTGGACGTCCGGCGGCAGGCAACACGTTGTCTCAACCCGTGCGACGAGTACCGGGCAGGATGACCGGGCGATGAAAGAATCCGCACCGACGATCGAGCGCGCCTACCGTGTGCGCCTGGAGCCGAAGCCGGCGCAGGCGCGGACGCTATCGCGCCTGTTCGGCGCCCGGCGCTGGGTGTGGAACTGGGCGCTGCGCGAGAAGGAAGCGGCGTGGCGTGCGGACGGCACGCGGCTGACCGGCATCGACCTGTCGCGTCGGTTCACGGCGCTGCGCGAAGCGCCCGAGACGGCGTGGCTGTCGGCCCTGCCGCGCGAGCCGTTCAACCAGACGCTGCGCGATTTCGACAGGGCGTGGGGCAACTTCTTCGCGGGCGGGCGAAGCGCCCGCGTCGCCGGCGGTTCGGCACAGTCCAGTCGGCGCGGTTCACGCTCGACCAGCGCCGGGTCGGCCTGGTGTCGATGCAGGACAAACGGGGCAGCGTCCAGCTGGACAGGATCGGTCGGCTCCGGTTCCGGGTCACCGAGCCGATGCCGGGCCGGCTGCGCTCGGTGACGGTGAGCCGTGACGGCGCGGGGCGGTGGTACGCCTGCTTCACGGCGGACGGCGTGCCGGCGCCGGCCAGTCAGCCGGCGGAGCGCCAGGCCATCGGCGTCGACCTGGGTCTGAAGGACGCGGCGGCGCTGAGCACCGGCGAGATCGTGGGCGCGCCCAGGCATCTCCAGCGACGCCTGAAGCGCCTGCGCCGGTACCAGCGGCACTATGCGCGCCAGCGGGACGCGGCGGCGCGGCGGCAGGGCGTGAACCCGGCCAAGCCGTTGCCGAAGGGCACGCGCCTCGTTGTGTCGGGCCGGATGCGCCGGACGAAGGCGACGGTGAGCCGCCTGCACGCGCAGGTCGCAGACGCCCGGCGGGATCACCCGCACCGGCTCACGGCGCAGATTGTGGGCGCCGCGACCGTGGTCTGCATCGAGGACCTGGCCGTGAAAGCGATGGCCCGCAGCATGGGTCGCCGGGTGTTCCGGCGCAGCGTGGGCGATGCCGGCCTGGGCGAGATCCGCCGGCAGCTGACGTACAAGGCCGCCTGGCAGGGCCGGGTGGTGAGCCGCGTCGATCGCTTCTACCCATCGAGCAAGACCTGCGGCGGCTGCGGGCACGTCCACGCCGGACTGCGCCTGGCCGATCGGCGCTGGGCCTGCCCGGCCTGCGGGGCCGAGCACCACCGCGATGTCAATGCAGCGGTGAACATCGAGCGCGAGGGGCTGCGGCGCCTTGCGGAGGGATCCGGGCGACCGGAACGTACCCGGAGGAGCCGGGGAACTGACGCGCGGGGAGAGCATGCGTGCGCGGCAGGCAGAACACCGCCTGTCGGACAGCCGAGCTCGTTGAACCGTGAACTGAGCTATCGCGCGGCGCCGCCGCGTCCCGCCCGACAGCCCGCGAACGGACGCGGGCCGAGGGCGGAGGGTTGAGACTCCGAGACCCGCCCGCCACGGAGCAGGCGCACGCCGCAGGTGTGGGCATGCCGCGTGAAGGAATTGCGATTCGCCCCGCAATTTTGGCTGGCGGCAGACGATGCGATAACGGAAGCATGAACACACCAACGCTACCGACCATCCACGCCTCCACCGCCATGTTCCCGGGTGCCAAGTACGAAGCCGCCGTGCGCGCGATCTACGAGGGCGCGGGGGAACCGATCTACGGACAGGCCTCCCATGCGGAGGTGCAAGTCTGTCCTCAAAACCTCGGCGAGCTGACGCCGAACGCCTGCGAGACGCTGGCAGCCCAGTTCCCAGCCACGCGCTTTCGGCTCCACGCCAATGCCCGCGTGCTGGACAAGCACCACATCCTTGACGCCTCGACGTTCACCGAGGAGACGCGGCCCTACTACGAGGCGCTGGCCGACCGGTCGCGCAGGCTGGGCGCGAAGGCGTACACGCTCCATGCCGGGTATGCCGCCAACTGCGACCTGGCCACCATGATCGACAACGTGCGCCGCGTGCAGGACATCTTCGGCGACATTGCCGTGGGGGTGGAGGGCTTGTACCCGTCGGCCTCCTGCCCGCAGCTGATGGACACCTGGGCTGCCTATGAGCAGGTCCTGCGCAGTTCATTGAGCCTTGCCGTTGACCTGTCGCATCTGAAGATCGTCGCCCACAAGCAGGGCAACAAGGACTTCGGTCTGGTGGAGGAGCTGGTCTCCACGCCACAGACGATCGAAATCCATATCTCGGAAAACAACGGCAACCAAGACTGGCATGAACGCATCGAGGTCGAGCCGTGGTGGTGGCCGATGCTCTACAAGGCAGGCCCCAATGCGGTGGTGTTCTCGGAGTCGAACCAGTACCGCAAGACCAACCGCCAACGGATGGCGGAGCACCGGGCTCGGGTGGCGGCATAGCTGGGCGGGCGTCCAGTATCGCCCACGCGCAAACCCGTGCAGTATGTGCGCCGGATCAATGGAGAGAGTGCTATGGACAGCACGGACGAGCAGGACTACATCGAGGGCATCAACGGCGGGGTCGCTGAGCGCCACCAGGTCTTCCGGGTTTGCGGAGGGCAAAAGCGCAGGCTGCAGCCGCCGACAGGCACGCAGTTCGCCTGGGGGAACATGGGGGCCTACTCGGTGGCGTTGGCGAGCGAGATCGCCAACCAGGCGTTCGACGGCGCGGCGCCCAGATGGGTCGGGATCAAGATCGCCGCGCGGTATGTGTCGCAACTGGACAAGCACGAGAGCTGGCGGCTGCCGGTGGGCAGCGTGCGCGAGTTCATCGAGAGCCTGCAACCCAGACCATCCGCCGAGGAGACAGGGCAATGATCTGGGTGGCCGTGCGTGATGGGCAGACGGTCCAGCTCCTTGAGCTGGGCCTGGATCAGAACGGCGTGCCCCGCGGAGGCGGGCCCAACCTGGCATCCGTAACGGACATCCTTCCAGCAGGAGTCATTCACGTTGGACGGGCCCAGACGGACCACCCGGATGTCCTGGATGTCTGGATGGTGGAAGACGACCTGGACAACGGCGAGATCATGGAAAAGCTGCGCCGCGGGGAAATCCGGTTTCCCGGCTGATTTGGGCGCAGGCAGCCATCGGGCAGGCTGCAAGGGAGAGCACCGGCGCGGCTAGCCGGCAAGGACAAGGAAATGGCAACGATCGAATTGAGGATGCAGGACAGGAAGACGCGGCGTGGTCTGGTGCTGGCGCGCGCCGAGTTCGACGAGGGCAACGTGCCGCCCGACAAGGTCTTGGCGGACTTCCAGGAGTTCGAGGGCTACACCGCCTTCAGCATCAAGGTGTGCTCGTCGAAGGGCGTCGTGTGCAGGAACGTGTGCGGGCTGCAGGTCGCCGATCGGTTCAAGGTGCCGCTGGACGTGTTTCTGGCCGCGGGCCGCGACCGGGTCGAGCCGCCGCTCGACAGGATCGTGCGCGGCACGGCGGCCACCGGTCCGGGGCTGATGGCCCTGCAGTAGAGGTCGGCATGGGGCGTCGCGTACCAATCAGGCCACAACCCGCGTCCGGCGCGGATCGGCTGTCCGTCGAGGACGAGGCGATCCTCGTCCACGCCCTGTTCGGGTCGGGTCTGGTGCTCGTGCGATCGTTGGGGCGCCGGAACGCGGAGTGCGAGGTTGAGGGCGCCGGCGAGGGCCGGTTGCGCTTGGCCTACCAGACGCCTGGGCGCGGGGAGCGAATTGCCCAGGTGCTGGATCAGGCGGGCTACCGCTACGTTCGGGAAGAAGGCGCGCTCCTGGTGACGGGGCGTGCGCCGCCGGTGCTCTTGCAGTTCGACCTGCCGCTGCGCCTGGAGACGCTGAATCCGCAGGTCCGGCTGCACTGGGCGGTCAAGCACCGCAAGCTGCTCAAGCTGGCCCAGGTCATGGCGGCCGTCGTACCGGCAGGACAGCGCCCGCGCGACCCGCTGGAGGGCATCGAGGTCGAGATCGAGCGGCACAGCACCCGTGAGCCCGACCAGGAGAACCTGAAAAGCTGTTCCAAATGGCTGCTGGACATCATGCAGCCATTCCACGCCAAGACCCGGCCCTACGGCCTTGGCTGGATCCGAAGTGACGGCCCGAAATGCCTGAAAGCCTGCCGGGTTCGCCACGTCCAGACCCGTGAAATTCTGACCACGGTCAGGATTTGCCGGCCACTTCCGCCCAACGCAAGGATCGCGACATGAAAATCAACACCCCGGTACCCGTCACCATCGAACAGGTTCGCAACCACGACTACGATTCCGTGGCTTTCTTTCCGGAAGAAGGCGTGATCCCGGATAGCTTTCTCACGGACGGCCTGGAATGGCTGCTGGTCGCATCGGACATGATGTGGCTGGGCAGCGTCACGGTGACCTGCGCCGTGCCAAAGGAAGGCATCGACACGAACGCAGCGCTGCTCCACGTCGGCGCGGTTCTGCATGCCGATGGCGTGCCGATCGAGACGCGCGAGCGCGCGGCGGCCTACCTGCTGATGAAGTGGTTTGATGAGGTCAGGACGTTGCCTGGCAACGTCGCGACCGCATTCTCGGGCGTCCAGTAGCGGGCGAAAAAAAGCTCTGGCATCCTGTTCACATGGACAGGAAGTCAGGTAAGCGGGGCGGAGCCCCGAACACGAGCAAACCGCCTCGCAAGGACGCGGCCGGCGCACCGACCTCAGTGAAGGCGCCCGGCGTCGTGCGCGTGTCGACATCGAAACAGGAAGGCAGGCAGCTGCGTGGCTACTGGCTGGCCATGCTGTTGCTGCTTGCGCTTCCCATCGCCCTGTTGGGACAGGGCTATCTCCTTCAGGCCATCGCCGGCAGCACGCTGGCGGCGGCGTTCGTCTTGATGCTGGAAACCGGCCGGGTGCTCAAGCCCTGGCGGAAGGGGCCCGTGCGGACGGTCGCGGCGGGCCTTGCCGGCTGTGCGGGCGTGTTCGCGGTAGCGATCACCATGGCCGCGGTCTACGTCGCCCGGCATGGCGCGGCGGTCATGCCGGCGGAAGGGTTCTGGCAGCAGATGACGGGCGTGGCGTATGTGCTTGTGGCACATATCGCTGCGAGGTGGATGGTGATTCGGCTGTGGCCCATCCCGCGGGGCCAGGCGATACGCACGGTGGTCAAGGCATGATGCTCAAGAGCGCGACGATCTACGCAATGGATTGCCCGACCCTGGAAGAGGGCGAGGACGGGCTTCAGGAGCTGTTGGCCCAGCACGCATCGCGCGAGCTGGGCAAGACGCAGATGCTGGGCGTCGGGCTGGTGCCGCCCCTGGGCCGCACGGAGTCGGAGGAAGACGCGGCCAACGACGGGCAGATGGACCTGTACCCGGATCTGATCGAACCGGCAGGACAGGGACTGCTCTACCACAAGGTCGGCAATGCCGTTTGGCTGCTCGTCGAAGTCAGGACGCGGCAGATTCCGGCAGGACAGCTGGAGCGGGCCTTGCGGGTGATGTGCAGTGAGTTCGAGATGGGCGCGATGCGCAAGCCGACGTCCATTGAGGAAGACCGCATGCGGGTCGAGGCGCAGAAGAACCTGCTCCCGCTGGCGCCGGAGGAAGCCAAACAGGTGAGCATCGTGCTCAACCAGGGGCGGCACACGCTCCTGGTGGGGACGACGACGCGATCCGTGGCGGATCTGGCGGTGCGGTTCCTGCGGGACGTGTTCGAGGGGATCGCGTTGGCAGGGCACACGAGCGTCAAGGAGCCAGAGCGGGTGATGACGGGCTGGCTGGACGGCAGTATCGAGATTCCGGAAGGCATCGTGGTCGGAGACGAGTGCGAGCTGCAAGAGCTGGTGAAGGACGGCGCCGTGGTCCGCTGCAAGCGGCAGGACATGGACTCGGACGAGATCACGACCATGCTGGACGCCGGCAAGAAGGTCACGCGGATGCGGCAGTCCTACGACGGGAAAATCGCCTACACGCTCTGCAGCGACCTGACGCTGCGCAGCATCAAGCTGCTGGATCCCGCCCGCGACGAGCTGGAGTCGACGGCCGCTGAGACCGAAGCGGCGCGCCTGGATGCCGAGTTCGCGCTGACGAACGGTCTGATCGAGCAGATCTGGGAGGCGGTGTGCGACGCGTTCGACGTGAGTGCCAAGAAGGCGCCGCGCACGCAGCAGATGCTGTTGACTCTGACTGAGGCGGCGTGAGGGGGCATGACGGATATAGGGTGGCTCCGTCAGCGGTTTGACTCACCGGTGCTGGTCAGCTGCTCCGAGCGGCGGTCAGTGGCGCTGTGCGGTGCCGACAACGCGGCGGTGCGCTACGTGTGGAACATGGGGGACTATGTCGTCGAGAAAGGCGACATCGTCTTCCTCCCGAACCCCGGTGCCGGCGTCGACGATGAGCAGGCCTTGCGGGAGTTCGCGCAGCAGGTCGCGGAGACGCGACGGGACGCGATCATCACGCACCTCCAGCGGCAGCTGGACATGAACTACGTGCAGGAGCGCGAACGGCACCAGCAGCTGGAGCAGATGCGCGAGAGACGAGCGGTGGAAATGCAGGTTATCCCCGCATCTTTGGATCGAAGGTCATGTCGGTAGCGTGGTCGGGACGGCGCGAAAGGCCACGATGACTGCGAGGATCCGAAATGAAGGCACCCTACAACTGCTACATCAACGGACACTGGATTGGTCGGCGGCTCACCGACGACGCGGAAGGCCTGCGGGCGAAGCTGGGCGGCCGCTACGCGCCGCGGCACGTGGAGGTCAAGCCGGTGCGCCAAGTGCAGCTGCACCAGGCGCGGCCGGTCGCCAGCGAGGTGACGGCGTGAGCCGCCAGCGCGTTTCAGAAAAACTCGACGTCTTCCGCGACATCGCCCAGATGGCGATGGAGGCCGGCGTCTTCGTGAGCGGCAAGGGCGTGTTCTATCCGGTCTTGCGCGTGATCGGCCTGGGGGATTTCAGGTACGAGGGCGACAAGACTGTGTGGGTGTCGCCTGACGGGGGCCAGGTGCGCGACGCGACCGGGCAGGAAGCGAGCGAACTGGATGCGGCATTGGAACGCGATCAGGCCAGCCTCGTGGTGCTGGCGCGGCCCGGGTTCGGGAGCGGGTACAAGGACGTGCGACCGGTACTGAAGGTGCTGCACGCCGCAAGTGGGAATGGATGGAGGGTTCCAGCCGCCGCCGGGGACTGAACGGGCGTGCGCCGCTGCGCGGCGATTCGTAGTGCGGTACGCTCGGCCCGGGACATGGATGAAACGGGCATGACGGACATCACCTACACGGGCATTCCCGCCGAGTTGCGGATGTGCTCCTATCAGGTCGAGTCGGCCAACGGCGCCGGCTCCGACCTCGTGTGTGTGCCTGGCATGGTGGGCTGGGCCGTGCATCAAGGCTTGCGCGTGGAAGGCTATCCCATGCGAACGCACGTATGCGCATCCAGCTATGACAACATCAACGAGAGCGTCGAGCCGGCGCGCGTGCGGGCCCTGTACCAGGACTATCCGCAGCCGGATGTCCTGGTGGGCATCGCGGGGACGACCGGGCTGCCGACGGTCGCCGGGATGCGGCGCATGCTGGAAGCCTGGGGTGCGCCGGAAGGGCAGGTATTTGGACAGATCCGGCCGGCGGCGGGCGACATCGCCTACGCGGCGGCGCCGATCTTCATCCTGCATCGCCTCGGCGAGGGACCCGAACCACTGGCGGCGTGCGCGACACGCTTTTGCGTCGTCATCCAGGACGACACCCGTGTCCGCGTGGACGTGGATCTGGACTGGATCTCCGCAGACCCGGATCAGCGGCATCGCGGCCTGGGCCACTTGATGGCGCTGGAGGCGTCGCGTTGGCTCGGCATGCTGGCGCGCTCCATCACGCTCGACCACCGGCGCGGGCATCGCTTCGCCCAGTGCGTCACGGCGGTTGCGGCAAACGAGGACGGGCATCATCTCGCCCATGTCTTTGCCCAGAACTTTGCGATCTTCTGCGTCACTCCGGAGCTGCACGAGAACGCCCGCCGGGACTATCTGGGCGGGCGGCTGGATCGTGGCTCGGCCCGCGCCGGGCTGGGCAGCATTACGACCCTTGCGCCGCTGGAAACCGCGATTGCCCTGTCCATGGAGGACCAGGGCGGGGAGTGGTTGGTGTTCGAGTCCGCAGACGTGGGCTAGGCCGGCGGATGGAAAAGCAGTTTCCCAGCCGCCTTGGATGACCCGCCGGCTCCCGTAGCCTGTCCATCAGGCACACGGATGCCGCAACGGGAGAGCGCTGAATGAACCGCTACGAAGGAAGCATGGATGCAGACGCCCCCGCCGGCCGGTGGAGTCAAATCGGAGCGAGCCGCTTGCGGCCTGTGCGCAGCCAACCCGGCGATCGCGCAGAGCGAGGCGGACGTCCGGCGGCAGGCAACACGATGTCTCAAGCCGTGCGACGGGCACCGTGCAGGATGACCGGGCGATGAAAGAATCCGCACCGACGATCGAGCGTGCCTACCGTGTGCGCCTGGAGCCGAAGCCGGCACAGGCGCGGACGCTGTCGCGCCTGTTCGGCGCCCGGCGCTGGGTGTGGAACTGGGCGCTGCGCGAGAAGGAAGCGGCGTCGCCGATCTTGGCTCTGGCATGAATTACCAGAAGAAAGGCCTGAAGAAGCTGCTGGAGGCCATCATTGACGGCCAGATTGGGCGGCTCGTCATCACCCACAAGGATCGTCTGCTGCGCTTCGGCGCTGAGCTGGTGTTTGCTATCTGCGAGGCCAAGCAGGTGGAGGTGGTCATTCTCAATCAGGGCGAGGACACCACCTTTGAAGAAGACTTGGCCAAGGACGTGCTGGAGATCATCACGGTGTTCTCTGCTCGTCTGTACGGCTCGCGCAGCCGCAAGAATCAGAAGCTGCTCGATGGCGTCAAGAAGGCCGTGGAGGCATCGCAATGCTGATGGCCCACAAGATCGCACTGGACTTGAACAACGCGCAGGCCACCTACATGGCCCGCGCTGCTGGCACGGCCCGCTTTGCCTACAACTGGGCGCTTGCCCAGTGGCGGCGCCAGTACGAAGCATGGAAGCTGGACAACACCCAGCCCAAGCCATCGCAGATGGCGCTGCGCCGCCAGCTCAACGCCATCAAGCGTGAGCAATTCCCTTGGATGCTGGAGGTGACCAAGAACGCGCCGCAGATGGCGATCATCCAGCTTGGCCAGGCCTTCCAGAACTTCTTTGCAGGCCGCGCCAAATACCCCCAGTTCCGCAAGAAAGGCGCGCACGACCGCTTCACGCTCACCAACGACCAATTCGACATCAACGCATCGCGCATGCGCATCCCCAACCTCGGGTGGGTGCGCATGCGCGAGACGTTGCGCTTCACTGGCAAGATCATGTCGGCCACCATCTCCCGTGTGGCAGACCGCTGGTTCGTCAGCATCACCGTGGACGTGCCCGATAGCTCGCACTTGCCCCAAGCCAAAAACCAAGGCGCGGTGGGTGTCGATCTGGGTGTGTCCGCGCTGGCCACGCTGTCGACGGGAGATGTGATTCCTGGCCCCAAGGCTCACAGGGCATTGCTGGGGCGTCTGCGCAGGCTCTCGCGCAGCTTGAGCCGCAAGCAAAAAGGCTCGGCCAGCCGCAAGAAGGCCAAGGCGGCACTGGCCAGGCTGCACGCCCGCATCGCCTCTATTCGCTCGGATGCGCTGCACAAGCTCACGACGGATCTGACGGGGCGCTTTGAGACGATCGGCATCGAGGACTTGAACGTCAGGGGCATGGTCAAAAACCAGCATCTGGCCCGCTCCCTAGCGGACATGGGCTTCTTCGAGCTGCGCCGCCAACTGCAGTACAAGGCGGCGTTGCGCGGTGGGCAGATCGTGGTCGCTGACCGCTTCTTCCCCAGCAGTAAGACGTGTTCGGCGTGCGGGCACAAGCTCGACACCCTGCCGCTGGCCGTGCGCGAATGGACGTGTTCGGGCTGTTCAACACGCCACGACCGCGACGTGAACGCAGCGATCAATTTGAAGAACATGGCGGTGAGTTCCACCGTCTCAGCCTGTGGAGAGGAAGGCTCTGGCCGTCGTCGCAAGACGGCGGTGAAACCAGCCTCGGTGAAGCAGGAAGTCAGCTTCGATCATGTCTGTGCATGATTGGATAAGTCTGATGGAACGGCGGAACTATGGGCCTGCCTTCAAGGCAGCGCGCAACGGCACACTCACAAAAAACCCCGCATGTGCGGGGCTTCTTGTTCGACGGCTGGCCGGCATCAAGCGTCCGGCAGGGACTCCGGCGCACCGCCGCGGTAGGCCACCTTTGGGAGTTCGACCGGGGCCACGTACCAGGAGGCCACGAAGAAAATCCCCGTGCAGTATTCGGCGTACTGGACGGCATCGTGAGCGTTCCAACCGAGGAAGGTCTGCCCCAGCTTCATGATGGCCAGGCTGACGATGACGCCCAACCCGAGGCGGACGAGGGCGGAGATCCCGACACGCAGGACCTCCTTGGCTGGAATGTAAGCGGAGACGCCAGACATGGCTCAGGACGCGCGGGACTTGCTGCCGCAGCCGCCCTCAAGGATCCGGGACTGGCCGTTGAGCGAGGCCGACACCGGCGCGGGAGCGTTGCCCGCATCGTTCTTGGCGTCGGTGGCGTGGTCGCCGCAGCAGGACTTGCCGGAAGCGGCGTGGTTACCGCAGCTGTCGCCGCAGCAGGACTTGCCCGCGGTGGCGCCGTGGTCGCCGCACTGGCCACCTTCGCCGCAGGTGCCGTTGCTGGAATTGGCGTTCAGGAGGGCGGCGGCCTGCAGGGTTACTGCGTCATTGGCCGGCGCGGTCTTGTTGGCCACGTCCGCCTTGGACGGGACTTTGGCGGAGGCCACGGCGTTGCTGGCAGAGCTCGTCTTGGTGGTGGCGACGGCCATGCTCGTGTCCTTGGGGTCGATCACCTTGGCGCTGCGGCTGTCGCCGATCTTCTGGGTCATGGAACCCCTGGCGCGCTCGACGGTGTTCGCGGCAGCAGTCGCATCAGAGAGCGTCTTGCCAGCCAGCTGGGCATCGACGGAGCCGATCTGCTGGGTCATGGCGTCGCTGCCCGGGGCGCCGGCGAAGGCCTGGGTGCAGCCCAGCATCAGGGCGGCGGACAGGAGAGCGGTACGGAGGAGGGTATGGCGAGCGTTCATTGGGTCACCGCAAGGTCAGTGGAGGAAGGGGTGTTGCTGGTTTGGGCGGAAGCGCGGGAAGCGGGAGCCTCGCGCAGGCGCGCTTCCATCTGCTCAGGGGTGAGGAAACCGCCGAGCTGGCGGCCGTCCTCGGCGAAGATCGCGGGCGTGCCCTCGATGGCCATGCCATCGCCGATCTCGTAGTGCTTGGCCACCGGGTCGTTGCAGGACGCCACACCGGTCACGGGCTTGCCTTCGATGGCCGCCTTGTAGGCGGCGGCGCGGTCCTTCGAGCACCAGACCTGGCGCATCACGCCGAAGGCCTCGGACTGGGTGCCGCCGCGCGGGAAGGCGGCGTATTCGATGGTGATGCCGCGATCGAGGTAGCCCTGCTCGTTCTGGTGCAGCAGCTTGCAGTAGCCGCAGGACACGTCGGTGAAGACGGTGACGCGGTACTTCTCGTTCGGGGCGCGCAGGATGATCTTCTCGCTGTCCGGGATGGACTGCAGACTGGCAATGCGGGCCACGGACTGGGCTTTTTCGGTCAGGTTGACCTTGTTCTTGAGATCCAGCAGCGTGCCGAAGAACAGGTATTGGCCGTTCGGATCCATGTAGATCACGGTCGAATCGGCGATGACCTCCTTCAGGCCGGTGTTGGGGACATCCTTGACAGACCGGATCTGGGCGGTGGCCTTGACCTGGCGGACGGCGTTGGCGATTTCCTGTTCGCCAGCGGAGGCGGACAGGCTGGTCGCCAACAGGGCGGCTGCCAGAAGGGTGATACGAAACTTCATTGCGACGATCCTTGTGCAGGTTGGGGTGTGAAAAGGCTACCGGTTTGATCTGCAAACAAAGTGCCGTTTGCCCCTCAAAAGAGGCGAGCAAACGGCATAAAGATGTCGCCTGGATCTGTTGAAATAGTCCGATGCTGGTCAACGCGGTCATCTACTTCCTCGTCTACATGCTGGGGCTACACCTCTGGCAGGGGTTCCGGCGCCGAGGCGAGGTATTCCTGCTGCTGCGCGGGATGAAGCTGCGGCATCTGGGCTGGGGTGTGGCCGCCCTGCTGACCACGGCGGCCAGCGCCGTGGCGATGGGGTTGCTGGCGGTGCGGCATCCGGCATTGCAGTGGAGTTGGTTGATGCAGCTGGCGGGGGATGCGGCGACGCCGGTGGCGGTGGGGCAGTCCAAGGCCGCCACGGTGCCGGGCTTCGTCGTGGCCGGGATGTACGCGATGCTGGTGCTGGCCATGCCGATGCTGGTGCTGGCCGAGGAAAAGATGTTCCGCCGTGGCGCGGATGTGCGGCACTGGGGCGTGAACTTGGCCCTGGCGGTCGCCTTCGGGCTATCGCACGCCATCGTGGGAGTGCCGCTGTTCGCGGCGATCGCCCTTGTCCCGATGGGACTGTGGCTGAACTTCCACTATCGGCGTGCGATGCCCGCCGAGCAGGCGGTCTTGGAAACGAGCCGGATCCACCTGGCGAACAACCTGCTGGCGCTGGGGCTGTTCTTCGTGGCAGTGGCGATCCGAACTTGATGTGACGGGAGTGGAAATGGCCAGGAAGGCTTGGGCGTGGTTTTGCGCGCAGGGCGTCAGCCCTGTGCGGGTGGCAGGGATTAGCGCGGCGCTGGCGGCGCATCTGGCGCTGTTGCTGCTGGTGACGCTGCCGGGGAATGGCCGGGGTGACGAGATCGTGCCAGAGGACACCGTCACCCAGGTGCAATTCATCCCGAGGCAAGACCGCACGTTCCGTCCGGTGCCGCCGGCGCCGCCGCCGCCCAAGAAGCAAGCACAGGTCAAGCAGCGGCCGCCCAAGAAGGCGCCGGACCCGCCGACGCCGGTCGTCCCGGACGGAGAGCTGGCGGTGTCACCCGATGCGATGCCAGGGATCGGGCTTCAGACCTACCTGATGCCGCAAGACGAGGTGTCCAATCTGGACTTGCCGCAGCCCGACAACCCGCCGACCGAGATTCTGAGCTACCGCAACACCAACCAGCCGGTGTACCCGGAGGAGGCGATGGCGGCAGGCGAGGCCGGCTGGGTGACCTTGCGGGTGCTGGTGGACGCGGAAGGGACACCGCTGGTGTTCGTGCTGGTCAAGAGCACGGCAACGGAACGGCTCGTGCAGGCAGCGATCGAGGCGGTCAAGAACTGGCGGTTCAACCCGGCGACGATGCGGGACGGGACACCGGTGCCGGCCTGGGTGGAAGTGCCGATCGGGTTCTTCAACAGCCGGGCACCGCAGGTCGGGGCGACCGAGGTCACCCCGCCTGTGAGCCGGGGACGAGGGGTCGGGTCCACGCAGTAAGCTGGGTGTAGAGCGCTGCGCGGGAGAACCCGGAGTCCTCGGCGCCGGCGAGGGCGGCCATAGTGCGGCAGTGGGTTGCTGTAGGCGACCAGGCCAGGATGCCGCCCGAGTGGTTGAACAGCATGCCGATCCGGAAATCAGCCGGCCCGATGGCGATGTAGGACAGCGCGCTGCGTCCGCGCAGGGCATTCAAGGCGTCGGCCATGCTGTCCCATTCAAGCGACCATAGTGGACGCAAGTTTCCGAGTTCGTCCACGGGTCGGTGTTGCACGCGCCAATCGGTGCCGTCGGTGATGGCGATCATCTGCTGGCCGTCGGGCGCGCCGTTGATGACAGTGGCGATGTGGGCCGGGTTGGCCAGGTGGGCCAGGGGCGTTTCGCTGAAATACGCGGTCCACGCGGGATGCGAGACGCCGATGAACTCAGCGGCTCGCCGGTAGGCCATGACCAGGCAATCGCGCCGCCAGCGGATGGCAGGTTCGAGCAAGGTCGGATCGAGCATGTTGACCAGGTGTGGTGGAGCGCCCAGGAATGGTGGGCCGTCCACCTCGGGCAGCACCACAAACGCGTCGTCCTCCGAGAGATAGGCGCAAAAGCCGCGCACCGCGCCGTCGGCGCGTGCCGCGACGTACAAGATCGCGTCGTCCTCGTCCATCGCCCCAGCCAACGCCTGCATCCCGGTCAGGACGGAAAACGCCCGGCAGGCTTCCTGCTCGTCGGAGGCGTCCATCGCTTCGGCAAAGTGCAGGAGAGTGGGCATAGCCGAACCATTCGGGATTGGCGGGCATCTTAACGGAAGGAGGGAATCCGCAGATTCCCGGCTGGGTTGGCTGGCGGGGCAAGGCGCGCAAGCTGGTGGCAATTCATGGCGCGCGAAGGTCGGCGGATGGGTCTCACGATTATTCGAGCAAGGGCACTACGCAGCTGGGCAACCGGCTGGGTCGTGAAGCACAACGGGTGCGTCGATACGATGGGCGACCTGCGCCATTGCCGCGCGTGGTGCGCGAAGTTCTATCCGTCCACAACGCCCGTCGTCATCGGATGCCGCCGCAAGGCGTGAAAAAAACAACCTTGGCGGAGCATCCGCGAAGTCAACATGGAGGGCTACAACGTGTTCTTTCATCTGTACTGGTGGCGCACCGACGAACAACCCGAAACGTGCGCTTATTTCGACGGGGAGCCAACTGCTGCGCAGGTTGCGGCAGCCGCAGGGCTGCGGACGGAGGACGACATACGCCGAATCGAACGAATGCTCGGCTCTCGGTTCAACCCGCGAGAGCTGACGCTGAAGCTGTACGGCCCGACACTGGGGCTTGAGCGGCTCGAGGTTGTTCGCGGTGAGCGCACGAACGAATCATGCAGGGAACACCCCGATGCACCGCGAAGCGGGCACTGCGACGGCGCATAAACCATCAGGAGCAACCAATGAGCAAGATCACCGACCCGGAGCAGGTTCAGGCGCTTATCGACAGAGCCGACCAGGCCGAGCGGGCCTTCAATGCGGCAGACGAGGCCTACGATGCCGCCCTGTTGGCCGCACTGACGGCGATGGCGGGGAAAGTCGAGTCCGTCGAGTGGGATGTGGAATGCGAGTATGGCGGTCGTGACCGCGTGTTCGAGAGGCCGACCAGTGTGACGCTGCTGCTGCCTGGAGACAGTGGGGATTTGTACCTCGGGGAGGAGTACGCCTTGTGCGCCGTGCATGAAAACATGGCGCTGCTGCACAGTCTGGGGAGACTGGATGGCGATGACAGCGATGATTCCGAAGCCGACGAGGTGTACGTTCTTCGCCGGATGTCGGAGCTGACCGGGATCGCGCCGGACAACCTCGGCACGTTCATGAGCCTGCTGGGCGATTACGTCTGGCGGAACAAGTGGGAGCGCCGCCTCGACTTCGAGGATGAAGCCGCGCCGGAAGCCGCGCAGGAAGCCGAGTTGAAGGCCTGAAGGCGCACGGATACGCACAATTCCCTGTGGCTTTGGAATGGTGCGGAGGCTGTTGGAATGGAACCACCAACCACACCAACAGCGAGGCCAACATGAGCGAATCCTCCACCTACCTGTCCTTCCGCGAAGGCGCTTCGGACAAGGTCTACAACGTCCACATCAAGGCAAGCGGCGATGGCTTTGTCGTCAATTTCGAGTACGGTCGGCGCGGCGCGGCGTTGAACGCCGGAACCAAGACGGCGGAGCCGGTTGCGCTGGAAAAGGCGACGAAGATCGCCGAGAAGCTGCTCAAGGAAAAGCGCGCCAAGGGCTACACCGAAGCGGAAGGCGGCACGCCCTACGAGGGGCATGAAGCGTCCGGGCAGGACACGGGCATCCGGGTGCAGCTGTTGAATCCGATCGAGGACGACATCGCGGCCAAGCCCTACCTGAGCGATCCGTCCTGGTGGATGCAGACCAAGTACGACGGCGTTCGCAGCTTGCTGCTGATCGAAGGCGACACCATCCAGCGCACCAACCGCAAGGGCTTCGTCGTGCCGGTCGCCATCGAGGTCGCCGAGGTGGCGCGCACCCGACTCGCCGTGACGGGTCGAACCGTTCTGGACGGCGAAATGCTGGGGACGACCTACGCGCCCTTCGACCTGTTGGTCTACAACGGCACCGATCTGCGCGATCGCCCCTATGCCGAACGCCTCGCCCTGCTGGAGACCCTGGTGGCCGATGCGGTTGAGTGGTCGCGCCTGCACACCTACCGCACGGCGGAGGAAAAGCGACAGGCCTACGACAAGCTGCGCGATGCGGGCGAGGAGGGCGTGGTGTTCAAGCGCCATGCCGCGCCCTACGTTGCGGGGCGTCCGAACTCAGGGGGCGATCAGATCAAGCGCAAGTTCGTGGCGACGTGCAGCGTCATCGTGGCGGGTCACAGCAAGGAAAAGCGCAGCGTGCAGATGGAACTGCTCGATGCCGCCAGCGGGCAGCGGGTTCCCGTGGGCAACGTGACGATCCCACCCAATTTCGGCATTCCTGCCGTCGGGGCGGTCGTCGAAGTGCGCTACCTGTACGGAATGCGCGGCGGGAGCCTGATCCAGCCGATCTATGCCGGTGTCCGGGACGACATCGACGTCGGGGATTGCACCACCGACCAAATCCAGTACAAAGGCGAAACCAGGCAAGCCGCCTGATGTTGCGCTGCTGCCCGCCCCGACACGGGGCGGGTGGCGGCGGCAACAATCCGTTCGGAGGGTGGGATGCGCTTGAACCTGTGGGAGAAGGGCGGGCTGTGCCGCGTCTATGTGGCGGGCCTACCGGGAGCCACCGAGAACACCTACGTCCAACTCGGAGCCTCGGGCGTTCGGATCGTCGGCAACGACTCCGACCTGTCAGACCGGCTGGTGTGGGCGCAGATCGCCGAGGAACAGGGCTTGCCGCAGGCATCGCCGCCAGAGCAGTTCAAGGCGCTCTGCAACCAGCTTCGCAACCGCCCGCAAGGCCGCCGTGGGGCGGCAACGCCAGCGCGGGAAGCGCCTGCCGCCGCAGGCAGGCGGTACGGCGGCAGCGCACCAACCGGGCGCGACCTGGCGTTCGACAACATCAAGAACGCCCAGACGGTGACGATCGAGGTCGACCACCGCGAGCCGGAGGAAATCGACGGCTGGCTTGCGCTGTGTGAAAACGTCGAAGTCACCCGCAAGCACCTGGACTTGGGCGACTACCGGATCAACGGACACATTCTGGTCGAGCGCAAGAGCGCGACCGACTTTGCGAACTCAGTGCAGTCCGGCCACCTGTTCGACCAGGCGCAGCGGATGTCCTTCGACAGCAGCACCCTGGGCGTGGTGATCCTGGAAGGCGACCTCCAGAACACGCCGCTATCCATGCTGGACTCGGCCATCACCGGGGCGATCACCTGCCTGAGCTTCGTGCAGGGCATGAACGTCATCCAGACCCGTCACTTGCAACACACCGCCTACCTGCTGTGCAAGATCGCCCAGCACGACCGCAATGGGCTGGGCTACCAACTCACCCTGCGGCAGAAGAAGCCGGTCAAGCTGCTGGACGTGCAGCGCTACGTCCTTGAGGGACTGCCGGGCGTCAACACCAACCTGGCCGACCGGCTGCTGGATGTGTTTGGCTCAGTACAGGGGGTGTTTGCCGCCAGCCCCGCACAGCTGATGCAGGTGAAGGGGCTGGGGCCGAAGCGGGTGACCGAGATCATGGATGTGATCGCCACCAGGGCTGCGGAATAGAAGAACACCGGGCGGTTTTGGGTCGCCGGAGAAAGCGTGACATTGTGGTGACACCACATCTGGAGCGAAACAATGGCGGCACACGAGAGCACGGTCGAGCAGGCGGCGGAACAGGGCACAAGCCTCAAGACCTACAGCGTGTTCATTCGGGAAGCCAGCAACATCGGCACGACCTTCATCACCAGCGTGGAAGCTGCCAACGCCGAGGAAGCCAAGGAGCTGGCGCTGACCGAGTGCTGTGAGAGCTGGGGGTCGCCCGAGAATCCCTGGGATCGTGACAATCTTCGGGTGTTGGGTGTCCTGGCAGGTGACGTGCAGGTCATCGAGTGGGACGATCTCGACGATTAACGGCGGGAGCTGCATGGCGTATGGCCATGCCATGCCGATCAGGAGCGGGCACGAAACCAACGTCCACCGTGGATGGCAAGCAAGAACTCAATCTGAAAGAGGACGCGACAGCCTGAAGTTGCCGCACGTCGCACCGGGCAAGGGCCCGCTGGTCGCAAGGCTGGCGGGTTTTCGCTTACTGGCGACGAGGATTGCAGAACGCCATGCCGCTTCGGAAAGAGACCAGAACCGAGAAGATGCAGGCAAACCCGCGACGCGCGGGGATGACCGGAGAACGAAACATGACTGAAACCAGCACCCAGCTTCGCGCAGAGACAGAGGCCTTGGGCGAAAGGCTCGGTCACGCGTGGGAGGCGATCGACGCGGCCATGAAGGCACGCGATGAAGCGGCGCTTGCCTTGCTCAAGTGGACGGGTGGCGATGTCGAACGCGTGTCCTGGAACGAGGATTCGGAATATGACGACAACGGCTCGACGTTCAACTACCCGAGCAGCATTACGTTGCATCTGCCGGAAGGTCGCAAGGACATCTACCTTGGCAGCGAGATCGAGGCGTGGCGGATCGGGGAGAACCATGACCTGATCGACACGTTCGAGGAAATACTCGGGGAACAGGGCGAGTCCGAGGACAACGAGGCCTTCATTCGTCGTGGATTCCACGAGACAGCGGGAATCCTCCCGGAAGAACTCAGCTTCTTCCTCGACGCGCTGGATGGCCACATCCAAGCCCACTTGGGAGATCACGGCCTTGCGCTGAAGTGAAACACGCGGCTTGACGCAGTGATAGCAGCCACCCCCGGTCAGCGCACGCGGCCGGGGGTTTTCATACCAACAGCCCACCATGGGCGACGTGACACACACCACGAGCCATCCCATGCAATCAGGATTTGCAAAATCCCCGCCCGATTGGGGCAAAGGCCACAACACGGATGCTGAAGGCAAGCCTGCATTGAGGCGGGCACAGCCAAGAGAACGCACATGGATCAGAACACCGAACAATTCCGCCAGTCCGTAAAGGACACGCTGGCGGCAGCCCGGCACGCCGAGGAGGCCAAGACCGTCGCGGATCGGGAAATGGAGCGCGCGCTGCGTGCGGGGATTGAGTTGCTGGCTGGCGATGTGAGCGAGGTGAGCTGGCACTTCGATTTCGACCCGGAGTGCGGGCCGTCGGGCGAGTTCCTTCCGGCGGATGTCATGCTCCACATGCCCAAGGGCCGGGAGAACATCCTCCTGGGATGCGACATCGAGCTGTGGCAGATCGAGGACAACAGCGACCTGGTAGATGAAATCCTGGAAGTCATCGCCGACAGCGGGATCGACTACGACAACATCCAGGAGGCCCTGTGCATCGCGCTTGCGCAGCGGACGGGCATTCCCTCCTGGTGCGTGGAAGATTTCCTTGCGGCCCTGGCCCAATACATCTACGGCACCCGCGTTGCCGGGCGTCTGGTCTTCGGCCAGTGCAAGCAACCGGAAGGCGCCGGCATGGCCAAGGAGGTGGCATGAGCAGCATCCGATACGCGCCCTACAGCCTGCGGAACTTCCGCTACAAGCCAGCCAGAGCGGCCAAGGACGGGTTCACCGCCACGTTGCTCCGCAACAACCAGCAGGTGGCCGTCATCGACCGCGGCAAGGCTCCAGGGGATTCGTCCATGGAGATCACGTTCATCAACAAGACCGAGATGGACGTGTTCAGCCGGCACGTTGCCGAGGCGGTCCCGGAGGACAGGAAGATCCCTGGGATGACGCCGGGCGAGATCTTTGTGATGGAAGAGGCGCGCCGCGAGTACGCGCGGCGGGCGGCGCTGAAGATGTCGGTGCGAAGCACCATGTTCCGGCGCGAATCCGAGGACGTGGGAACCTGGCACGCCATCAAGGCGCCCTTCCGGCCGGCCCTGGCCATGGCCCTCCGGGCCAAGTACCCAGGGGAGAAGCTGACCTTCCTGTACCAGCGCCAGGAGATGCAGATGCCGATTGCTTGCACCAAATGAGGGGCAAACGGCCATAAGCATGTCGAAAATCCCTGTATCTTGGCCCCGTCGGAAACGGTATCCCCAACCAGAACCGACGCAACCACAACACGCTATCCCCTGGCGTGGCGGGAACCGACCTCAACCTCGGGACGAGATCGACACGGACGTAAACGAACGGCGGGCTTCCAGGATGGGGGTCCCGCCGTTTCACTTTAGGGAAGCCGACGGATGCAAGGACGCAACAATCATGGCGCCAGGGGGCGCTTTCGGGGGATCGTGACAGGCATGGCCATGCTCGCGGCACTCCCGGTCCCGCTGCTGGCCGGGCAGCCCGTGATCCGGGCGATCGGGGCCTCGCAGGGTGTGGAAAGCCGCCAGCCGGGTGAGGTGATCCAGGTGCCGAGGCACACGGTCCTGATCCGGTCAGTCAACGCCCAGACGGATACGGTGATGGCGGTCAATCGGCCCCTTGCACAGCCAGTCGTGTCGCCGGAACCACCGCAACCCCCGCAACCGACGCACCCCGCGCCGCAGCAGGATGCGGCGCCACGTCCGGTGGTGGCCGTCGCCGCGCCGTCAAGCACGGGGCGCGCGCCGCCGCCGTTGCCGCCGCCGCTGCCCACGGATCCAGCGCAGATGCGGGCCCGGATGGGCGAGGCGATGGCGGCATTGCGTGCCGGTGGCGATAGCCAGAGTCTGGCGCAGCAGGCCTTGGTTGCCGCAGCGTCGCCGGCAGTTTCGGAGCGCGGGTTGGTTGGCGTGCGTCGGATCCTGCCACCACAACGACAGGCGCCCGTCCAGACGGTACGGGCTCCGCTCAAGAACAACCACCTGAACGCCTACCAGGCGCAGGTGGCGGGCGCGTCCTATCGGTACGGCGTGGAGGAAGCGCTGGTTCGGGCGGTGATCCACGCCGAATCGGCCTACAACCCCTTGGCGGTCTCGCGCGCGGGCGCGGCCGGCCTGATGCAGTTGATGCCGGGGACAGCGAGGACCTACGGGGTGTCCAACCGATTCGATCCCGTGCAGAACATCGAAGGTGGGACGCGCTATCTGTCCATGCTGCTGCGCCGCTACAACGGCAACGTCAGCCTGGTGGCCGCAGCCTACAACGCCGGCGAGGGAGCGGTGGACCGGTACGGCGGCATCCCGCCGTACCGTGAGACGAAGGCCTATGTCGGTCGCGTGACCCGTCTGCTGTCCAGCTACCGTGCGGCGCTGGGCGGATGGGCGCCGGATGTTTCGCTGATAGGTGGCAACACGCGGCAACTGGCCTACAGTCCGGCTCTTCGGGCAATATCCGGGAACTGACCTATGGCTGATGGAATGATGACAGAGGTGGCTCCCGCTGCTGGCGTGTTCGACGCGCGCCAACCCTATTCGGCTGAAGTGGCGGCAAATTGCATCGCCACGATTCGGGGGCACCTCCCTATGGTGGAGGTTGTTCGCACGGATCGGATCATGGCCGGTCCGATCACGATGGCCAACCAGCAACGCGCCATGCTCGAGATCGGCAGCAAGCGCTATCGCATCGGCCTGCTGGAAGACCGTGAGGCCAACCGATCGGGGTATTTGGCGCGGGATTACGGACTGACCCGGCAGCAGGCCAGCGAGGTGGTGGAAGCGGCCTGGGGGCTGTCCTGCCTCAATTCCATTGGCGCCTGGTGTACGCAGGCAGATGCGACCGAACCGTTCGTGGTCAGCCGAGCCATGGCCATGGGCAAGCCGATCACGGCGTCGAGCTACATCAGCGAGACCTGCGAGATCCTGGCAGAGGAACTTCCCGGCGTTTCGAGCATCGAGATCGACTACAACATCAAGGAACCCAGAAACGGGAAAGGCATGACGCGCCGGCGGGCGTTCCTGCGCTTCAACGGACTGGAGGAAGGCCGCGAGGTGGCGTCGCTGGATTCGGCGGGGATCGCCGTGCATGCCAGGTCACAGATCCTCCGCGATCTGGAGGAGGGCGATGAAATGGATGTCCTCGACCGCTTTCGGATGGAGTGGTGGGCCGGCGCGATGCAGACGCACCCGGACCACCTGGCCGAGGTGATGCCGACCCTGGTGTTCTTCACGTCCGTCCTGCACGTCACGCGCATCGAGTTGCGGTAGCACGGTGCTTGGGGCGATTGCCCGCGCCAAAAGGGGTGCAAACGCCGAAACATTGGTCATCGGGTTTGGCATCCTTGTTGGCATTGCAGGGAACGCATGCCAATGAACAAAAGATTGTTGATCGAAGCTGTTGCACGGAAGAACGACATCCCGGTACGGGCGGCCAAGGCCAATGTCGAGGCGACCCTCGGGATCATCTCAAAGACGCTCCAGCGCGGGATTCCCGTCAAGCTGCAGGGATTTGGGACATTCACGCTCCGGGAGAGCCGACCGTCGGGCCGGTCTGGCCGGGACGCCGAGAAGCCAAGGATGAAGCCGCATTTCATTCCCGCCGCCAAGCAGGTCTATACCCAGGTCGGGAAGGGATAGTCGTGTGGGCACCATCCATTCAGCGCATGGACGCGCGACCCGAATGGATGGGCGCGGCCACGTCGGAAGAATTGGCAAACACAGGATTACCGTCCCGTTTGGCCGTGCGGGCGCGTGCGTGAGGATGGGCGGATGAGCACACCGAACATTCGACGCCGGCCGCAGGTGGCCGCCGCCTTCGAGGCGGCCAGGCAAAGCGGGTACACGGAACTGCAGGCGGGGATCATTGCCGCCAGGCTGCCCCATGCCTCGGGGGAAGTCCACCATCTGGTGAGTCCTTCCCTGGGCGCGCTGGACAACTTCGAGAGCCTGCCCGACATCAAGGTGGCGGCCACCAAGATCGCCGATGCGATCCAGGGCGGCATGCGCCTGATCTGCGTGGCCGACCATGACGTGGACGGTGGGACGGCGGCGGCCATCGTGAAGAGCGCGCTGTGCGAGTTTTTCAAGGTGCCTGAAAGCAACGTCCTGCTGATCACAAGCCACCGCATGCGGGAAGGGTATGGAGTTTCGGATGCGCTGGCAGAGCGCATCATCGAAGCCAACGGCGGGATGCCGGCGTTGATCGTGACGGTCGACCAAGGTTCGACGGACGAGCTGCGCATCGCCAAATTGCTTGAGGCTGGCATCGAGACGGTGGTGACCGACCATCACGAGATCCCGGATGAGGGCATTCCGAAGTCCGCGGTGGCGGTGGTCAACCCGATCCGCAAGGACGGGTTCTTCCCGGACACCTCCATCGCCGGCTGCTACGTCGCATTCCTGGTGATGTCGGCCGTGCGTGCCGAGCTGGTGGCCCGCGGGTATCTGCCGCCGGACGCGCCCAAGCTCTCGCCCCTGCTCGACATGGCGGCCTGCGGGACGGTCGCCGATTGCGTCGACATGGGGGCATCGCTCAACAACCGTGCGGTCGTGCGGTATGGGCTGCGGCTGATGAACGCGGGCGCCCGCCCTTGCTGGCGCGCGATGGCCAAGCTGGTGGGCCGGGGCGAGCCATTCACGGCCGAGACGATTTCGTTTTCCTTGGCCCCTAGACTCAACTGTTCGGGCCGGCTTGACGATTCCATGCTGACGGTCGACTTCCTCCTCTCGAAGACCGACGAGGAGGCCGAGCGGCTGCTGCAGGAGCTCGATGCCCAAAACACCCGTCGTCGCGAAATCCAGAAGTCCATGACGGACGCGGCGCGCCCGATCGCGCTGGCCCAGGCGCAAGCAGGCGTCCCTGCAATCGTCATCTACCTGCCCGATGGCCACGCGGGCGTTCACGGCATTTGCGCCTCGCGCGTGGTTGAGGCGCACGGGCGGCCGACGGTCTTCTTCTCGCCCAAGCAGGGCGAGCCGGGGAACCTGACGGGCTCGTTGCGAAGCGTGGAGGGCGTCCACATCCGCGATGCCCTGCTGCGGACCCGCGAGCTGACGGACGGGCAAACGCCGGTTTCCGCGGGCGGCCACGCCATGGCGGCGGGCTGTCGAATCCGCGAGGAAGACCTGGACCTGTTCACGGAGGCCTTCCGCGCGGCGGTGGCCGAGCAGCGCGCCGCCAGCACGATGGCGCCGCTGGTGGAAACGGACGGTACGCTGCACCGGACACCCGACCTGGCCGCGCTGGAGGAGATCGCCGCGCTGGAGCCGTATGGGCGCAAGTTCCCGGCACCGGTGTTCGAGGGGGCCTTTGAGGTGGTGACGGTGCGCCCTGTGGGCGACGGCACGCACCTGAAGCTGCAGCTGGCCGAGCCTGGGACCTGGGCCACGCTGGGCGCCATCTGGTTCGGTGCCCGGGAGAACGCCGAGGCGCCGGCGCCGGTGGTGGCCGGGCAGATGGTCACCTTCCTCTACACACTGCACAGCAACACTTTCCGCGGGGTCACCAACGTGGACCTGCACATCAACGCAATCAAATCGGAAGCAAAGGAAATACAGGGATGAAGAAGCTCGCCATGGCAGGCCTGATTGCAGTGCTGGCGCTGACTGGCTGCCACAAGCAGCCCACGCTCGACGCCTCGACGCCGAAGACGCTGAAGGCCACGTCGGATGTGATCCGCGCGGGCCTGTCGGGGAACGACCTGAAGCGCTACGACGCATCGGTGACGGCCATCATCGTCGCCCGGCTCGACCCAATCACGACCATCAACGCCTCGCTCCAGACGGGCGTCATGCCATCGCAGCAGATGGTCTTCAGCCAGATCAAGCCGGTGTTCGACGGCAAGACGCTGAGCGACATCTACCGTGACGGCAAGGCAGCGGAAGCAACCGTGCGTGGCCGGATGTCGGAGTGGGAGGCCAAGGCCGGCAAGCTCCGCCTCGCGCAGAAGGGCTACGAGTTCACGGCCGGGCAGGCAGCCAAGGTGGTCCCGGTGTCGGCGGACCTGCACACACTGGGCGCGGCCACGCCGATGTACGGGGATAACCGGGTGGAGGTGGCTGTGAGCCTGCGCAACGACACGGGCACGCCCCTGCAGGCGGTCGAGTTCAACCTGGGGCTGATGCCGCCCGGCGTGAACACGCCTTGGGTGGTGGAGCCGGTGACGCAGGATTTCGCGCCGCCGCTGGCGGCGGGGGAGACCCGGACGATCAAGACCCGGCCCATCCAGGTGTCCATCCCGGACGTTTACAAGGGCGAGGTCAAGCTCGAAGCCGACATCGAGGTGACGGGCCTGCAACAGGTGGGGCAGGCGAAGCTGAGCGTTCCCCGCTGGGATGAGACCAGCGCGGCGCTGCTGGCCAAGTACGAAGCGGCCATTGCATCGGTCAGGCAGGTGCTGACCGTGGTCGCAGGGCGCTGACAATGGCAAGGCCACGTCACCTTTGGCTGGTACCGGTACTGGCGCTGGTGCTGGCGGGCTGCTCGCAGGAGAGCCCACAGGAGCGGGCCATGGAGATGGGGCTGTTGCCGCCGCCCACCGACACGTCCAGCGTGGCTGCGCCCATCGAACCACCGCTGTCCGGGACGTCCATGCGCGAGCTCTATGAGCTGGCGCGCGCGCATGCCAACGACAGGATTTCCGTGCCGGAGCCGCCGCCGCCCACCGCCTTCCAGCAGAGTGGGGGCTATGGCGGCTGGGAAACGGATCGGATCGACGCCAGCAGCTTTGATGCGCTGACCAACAGCGTCAATGCCATCCTCGCCAAGATGTCGCCCGAGGACGGACAGAACTTCGACAAAATCGTGAAGTACCTGCTGCTTCAGGCGACCAAGGATCCGAGCCTGGCCGGGAAGGCCGCGACCGGCCAGCAGCCGAGCGATGAGGAGTTGCTGCGAATCATCCAGAGCTACCTGGACCGGCGCACGCCGGTGGAAGCGTTGATGATGGCCAAGATGTTCGCCGATCGTGAGGAAGCGCAGCCGGCCGCAGCACCGCAGCGCCGGCGCAGCGGACTGGCGATGCCGGCAGTCTCCCCCTATGGGGACGGGACGCCCGTCGCCGAGTAGGCGCTGGCGATAATTTCACCAACCCAGTCGCAAGCCATACAGGGTATGGCGGGCGCCTGGGTTGTTCCCATGTCTATCCACAAAGACTGTGGATAACTTACTCACTGGCGGCGGCGCCACTCCCAGGGTGCTTCAACCGAGGAATCGCGCCAGATCCCGAGCTGCTTCAGCTTCGCGTAGGATTCGCGCGAGACGTACTCCAGCGTGCGATCGCGGACGGCGAAGGCCCAGCCGCTGCGCACCAGCCAGCCGTTGATGTCGATGTTGCCGAGGAAGCATTGGGCCAGCACCTGGCCGTTGCCATCGCGGCCTTTGTCGTAGCAGGCGATGCGATGGCCGGCAACGAACTTGGTGAGCGCCTGCTTGGCCGCCTCGCCACAGGTCATGGCTTGGCCGGGAACGCTGCAACGCTGCAGCAGCTCCGGAGCATCGACGCCCCACAGCCGAAGGGGGACGCCATTCAGGGTAAGGCGGTTGCCATCGGCCACGACGGGGCGGCCGACCATGGCGCCCCTGT
>WBZO01000514.1_pt1 | contig 80599 bp, 64 predicted proteins | sample 5204261 | NCBI WGS metagenome assembly WBZO01 (sample SAMN12412400, study PRJNA552823) | activated sludge metagenome | isolation source: activated sludge from anammox sidestream of wastewater treatment plant... | place: USA: North Carolina | collected 2017-09 | reverse complement strand
AGTTGAATTAGACAACAAAAAGCTAATGGTTAGTAAATAAGAATGGCCAGATCATAACATTGGCTATGATGATAGATTCGCTATCTCTTCATCCATCACATAGCCTAACCGTTAGCATCGATTGAAACCACCACTAATACCAAAGATTTTGATTTGCCTGAGAGTCTAGAAATGAAACCTTAGTTGGGCCCCTTTCGGCTTCGCTCAGGGCAGGCCTTCGACCGGTATTGGCATTCCTTATTATGGAGTTATCGATTTGATTATTTATTCTTTACGACAGGCAGAACGCCTGTTTTTTTTTGTGGAGATGCGAAACGGTCTGTTCGATGAGCATTTTAGCCTTGTGATTCGTCCTAAAAAGTTTACAGGTTACAGTATAAATCCTGATATTGGTTTACCATATTTTTTTAACTCTGAAATGACTTTACTTTTTTTGTGCATATTTATACATTTTAGTGTCAACCTATTTTAGGACAAGACACTCAAAAATAATTGAGTGTGCAATTGCATTTCACAAACATAGGGTAATGGTTTTCAAGAGATCATAGATTAAAGTTCTTTGCGCAGATATTCAGCAGTGAAGTTATTTTTGACTTTTGCGACTTGCTCAGGTGTTCCTTTGGCTACGATTTCACCACCTTTATTGCCTCCATCTGGTCCGAGGTCAATGATATAATCGGCTACTTTTATTACATCCATATTGTGTTCTATGATGAGTACAGTATTGCCTTTGTCAACTAGTTTTTGCAATACTTTGAGCAGTTGTTTAATATCGTCAAAGTGTAATCCTGTGGTGGGTTCATCTAAGATGTAAAAGGTTTTGCCGGTATCCCTCTTTGAAAGTTCCTCAGCAAGTTTGACTCTTTGAGCCTCACCACCGGATAGAGTAGTGGCTTGCTGACCAAGTGTAATATATCCTAATCCTACATCATTGATCGTCTTTAGCTTACGGTGTATCGAGGGTACATTGCTAAAGAACTCATTGGCTTCTCTGACGGACATTTCAAGTATATCTGAAATAGACTTTCCTTTATAAAGGATTTCAAGCGTCTCGCTATTGTAACGTTTACCCAGACAGGTTTCACAATCTACAAGGACGTCAGGTAAAAAATTCATTTCTATCAATTTTTTTCCTGCTCCACCACAGGTTTCACAGCGACCACCGGCTACATTAAAGGAGAAACGCCCCATCTGGTAGCCACGTATTTTAGCTTCCGGCGTATTGCCAAAAAGTTTGCGTATATCTGTGAAAACACCTGTATAGGTCGCAGGATTAGACCTCGGCGTACGACCGATGGGCGATTGATCAATCTCTATGACCTTGTCGATGTATTCAAGGCCTTCTATACTTTTGTATGGTAGAGGCTTTTGCAGACTTTTATAAAAATGATGGCGAAGGATAGGGTAGAGTGTCTCGTTGATCAGGGATGATTTTCCACTCCCGGAGACACCAGCCACACAAATCAATGTTCCAAGTGGCAACTTAATATCTGCATTTTTGAGATTGTGTCCGGTAGCGCCTTTCAATTCGAGAAAAAATCCATTGCCTTTTCTTCTTTTTTTGGGGATTTCGATTCGGATTCGATCTGCAAGATAGTCAGCAGTGACACTTTGGTTTTTTATAAATTCTTCAGGCTTACCTTGTGCTACCACTTTGCCTCCGAGTGTGCCAGCTCCCGGACCGAGATCAATGATATAATCAGAGGCCAACATGATGTCTTTGTCATGCTCTACCACTAATACCGTATTGCCTATTTCAGTTAGACCGTGTAATGCTTTGATGAGACGCTGATTATCTCTTTGGTGTAAACCAATACTTGGCTCATCCATGATATAAGTGATACCTGTTAGCTGACTGCCTATCTGGCTAGCCAACCTTGTGCGTTGCGATTCACCTCCGGAAAGTGACCTTGTAGTTCTGTTAAGACTCAAATATCCCAGACCGACTTCCAATAGAAACCCAAGCCGCATCCTGATTTCTTTAATAATCTCATGAGCGATAACATTTTGTTTTTCATCAAGGTGAGCGGGCAATTCTTCAATCCAATCGTACAACTCACTGATGTTCATTTCTGCAAGCATACCTACGTGTTTACCACCCAACTTAAAGTGAAGTGATTCTTTCTTTAAACGATAACCATTACACTCTGGACAGGTGACAATACTCAAGAATTCTTCTGCCCAGCTCCTGATTTTCTCCGATGTGGACTCCTTGTACCATCGTTCTATCATGTTGACAATGCCTTCCTGTGCCAGATCATACATATAGTCATTATAGACAGCAGTATAAGACTTACTTCCGTCTTGTTTGCCATATAAAATCATATCGAGAGCTACCTTAGGTATGTCTTTTATAGGTGTGTCGAAGGTGAATTTAAAGTCTTTTGCTATTTTTTTGAGTTGCTTGAACGTACTATTATCTCTAACTTGGCCAAAAGGTCTGATGCCTTCCTCTTTTATAGAACGATCCCAATCGGGAATGATTTTATTGAGGTCAGCTTCTTGTTTTTCGCCTAATCCTATGCATACCGGACAATAGCCGTAGGGAGTATTAAATGAAAAATTATTAGGAGAAGGTTCATCGTAGGATAGACCAGACTCGGGGTCCATCAGGCTTTTTGAATATGCTTTGATTTCGCTTGTATCGATATTCATGACCATGATGAAATCATTACCCATTCGCATTCCCATTTCTATTGAAGAAACTAATCGGTCTCTTTTGTCCTCCTCAACTTTTATTCGATCTACCACAATTTCAATATCATGGATTTTATACCTATCTACTTGAAGACCTGGAGTCAAATCGACAATTTCACCATCGATTCTGACTTTTGTAAATCCTTTTTTGCGTGTCTGGTCGAAAAGTTCTCGATAATGGCCTTTTCTTGCACGAACTACTGGTGCTAGAATTGCAATTCTTTTATCTTTAAAGTAGGCCAAAACATGATCTATGACCTGTTCTTCAGTATATTTGATCATCTTTTCACCGGTGACGTAAGAATAGGCCTCTCCTGTTCTTGCGTACAAAAGACGGAGGAAATCATAAATCTCAGTTGTAGTACCGACGGTGGATCTGGGATTCCATGCGGTGGTCTTTTGCTCGATAGAGATGACAGGGCTTAAACCGTCAATTTTTTCTACATCAGGTCGATCCATAGATCCGATAAATTGCCGCGCATAAGCTGAAAATGTCTCCATATACCTACGTTGACCTTCAGCGTACAGCGTGTCAAATGCAAGTGAAGATTTGCCGCTACCACTGAGCCCGGTGACGACAACCATTTGATTCCTAGGTATTTTGACGGTTACATCACGTAAGTTGTTTTCATTGGCTCCGATGATTTCTATATAGTCTTCTGGATGTGTGTTATTTTGAGTGTTTTTTTCAAGTAATGCATCATTTGAATTTACTGAATGGTTCATTTCTGGATCGTAGATATATTTCATAATACAATCAAAGTAGTATTAAAGTTTTTTATGATGCCTTTTCATTTACAATGCAATCGATTATTTTAAGATTAAAAGTATAGATGAATGTAGGAAATGTTTATTGTATTAAATAAAAATATAATATGTATTTTGCAGATTTGTTTTTGATTATAAATTTATGATGGGACTTTGTATTGATTATTGAGTGTGGAAATCTGGGTGTATTCAAATTAAAAAATAAAATCTATGGTCAGTCTATTGTGATTTTCAGTTTATTACAATGGTTCTCCTTGGCTAATTTTTATATCTTTGCACGCTGTTTGATAGGGTATTTTAGTTTTTCTGTATGATGGCAAATACTCGATTTATTTAAGTAAATTTGATATAACAATGATGAAATTTATGCGAATTGCTGGATGGATAACCTTGCTTGTGACAAGTATTTTCGCTTGTAAGGAATCAGTTATACAAACTCCCGACTATACTGGCAAGGAAATTTTGAATATTCAGTCTAATGTAATTCATCTAGCAGATAATCAACAGATTGTGCTTAATGAAGATAGCATAGTTAAAGTATTTTATCTAGTACGACATGCAGAAAAGGATACTGCTGGTGCTGTTCCTGACCCATTATTATCAGATATAGGATTAGAGCGCGCTGCTAAGATAGCTGATATAATGAAAGGTACAAGGGTAGATGCAATTTATTCACCTATCAATCTCAGATGTATGTACACAGTAGATTCTCTGGCTGATATTAAGGCAATGCGATTGCAACCTTATGAAAATAAAGGACTTAATAAACTGATAGAAAAAATTAAGACATCAGAAGATTTCAACAGAATATTCATGGTTGGCCATTCTAATACTATTCCTTCCATAGCCAATACACTGGCAGGAAAAGATTATTTTAAGCAAATCTTTGACGAAGATGAATATGGCAATTTTATCATTGTAGTGCTTAAGAAATCAGGCAATCCTGACTTGTATGCTTTGAGGTATTAGAAACAAAATTGGTTAAAAAAACAATAATTACATATTAAGTTTTAATATCATATATTATGATCTCACCTAGATATAACCCAGCAGACGTAGAAAGTAAGTGGTATCAATACTGGCTGGATAAGCGTTATTTTCATTCTGAACCTGACGAAAGAGAAGCTTTCAGTATCGTCATACCTCCACCTAATGTGACAGGAGTACTGCACATGGGACACATGCTTAATAATACTATCCAAGACATCTTGATTAGGAAAGCAAGGATGGAGGGCAAAAATGCTTGCTGGGTACCAGGTACAGACCACGCTTCTATAGCCACAGAGGCTAAGGTGGTGAAGATGCTTCGCGAACAAGGTATTAAAAAGGGAGATCTGACAAGGGAACAGTTTTTAGAGTATGCATGGCAATGGAAAGACAAATATGGCGGCATCATTCTTGAACAGCTGCAAAAACTAGGTGCATCATGTGACTGGGAGCGTACCGCTTTTACCATGGACGAGGTACGTTCGGCTGCAGTGATCAAAGTATTTGTGGATCTATACCACAAAGGTAAGCTCTATCGTGGCAAACGCATGGTCAACTGGGATCCGGAAGCAAAGACAGTATTGTCAAATGAAGAGGTGATTTACTCTATGGAACAATCACGGTTATATCATGTTAAATATCGTATAGAGGGCAGTGATGATTATTTAATCATTGCGACCACCAGACCGGAGACGATACCTGGAGATACTGCTGTAGCTGTGCATCCGGATGATCCTAGATATGCTCACTTGAAGGGCAAAAAAGTCATAGTACCTATAATCGGGAGAGTGGTGCCGGTCATTTTTGACAGTTATGTGGACATGGAATTTGGAACTGGTGCACTAAAGGTTACACCTGCTCACGACACGAATGACTACGAGATAGGAGAGCGGCATCAACTTGAAATTGTGGATGTATTCAATGAAGATGGTACAATGAGCAGTGCATCAGCAGTGTATCAAGGTGAAGATCGTTTTGTTGTAAGGAAGAAATTTGCCAAGGATCTTGAAGCAGCAGACTTGATAGAAAAGATTGAGGATTATCAAAATAATGTCGGTAGATCTGAGAGGACGAACTCGGTTGTGGAACCAAGATTATCACTTCAATGGTATGTAGATATGAAAGCGCTGGCTGGTCCTGCACTCGAATCGGTCATGAATGATGAAGTGGATTTCTATCCTAAAAATCAAAAAAATATATACCGACATTGGATGGAAAATATTCGCGACTGGTGCATCTCGCGTCAGTTGTGGTGGGGACATCGCATTCCGGCATATTACTATGGTGATGATGTATTTGTGGCTGAAACGCCCGAGGCAGCACTCAAAATGGCTCAGGATAAGTATCCAGAAGTCCAGTCTGCTGATTTGCGCCAAGATGAAGACGTCCTCGATACATGGTTTTCTTCATGGTTATGGCCGATTTCAGTTTTTGACGGATTTAATGATAAGAAGCAATTGGATTATTATTATCCGACTTCTGTGTTAGTGACTGGTTGGGATATTATCTTCCTTTGGGTGGCACGTATGATTATGGCTGGATACGAATGGGAAGGAAAACGCCCATTTAAGGATGTATATTTCACTGGAATGGTACGTGATAAGCTCCGTCGCAAGATGTCTAAGTCACTCGGCAATAGCCCGGATGCACTCAAGTTGATTGAAGATTATGGTGCGGATGGCGTAAGATTTGGTATGTTGTCATGCTCGCCAGCTGGTGGAGATTTGCTTTTTGATGAAAAACTTGTTGAGCAAGGTCGCAACTTCTGCAATAAGATATGGAATGCGCTGAGACTAGTCGAAAGCTGGGAAACTAGTGATGCACCAGCCTCTGAAGGTTCCACTCTTGCTTATGAATGGATGCAAAATAAACTCCATGCGCTAGCAGGAGAAGTGGACAAAAATTTTAAAGAGTATCGTTTGTCAGAAGCCCTGATAAGTATTTACAGTTTTGTTTGGACTGATTTTTGTTCATGGTATCTGGAGATGGTTAAGCCAGAATATGGTGAGAAAATTGCTGATGAAACAAAACGCAGTACGATTGTATTATTTGACCAGATATGTGCGCTCTTACATCCATTCATGCCATTTATTACGGAGGAAATATGGCATATACTGAGGCCGAGGGCAGAAGGTGATGATTGTATCATGAGCGCTTACCCTAAGCCTCTGTCATTCAATCAAAACCTCATTGACAAGGTAGAACAACTCAAAGATATCGTCACTAATATCCGTGATGTTCGTAATAAGAACGGAGTGAAGATGAAGGACGCACTTGCATTTCTTATGATTGATTCCGATAGATCAACAGCCTTGATGGTCGAGCCGGGATGGAAAGAACTTTGTGCAAGACTGGCTAATCTCAAATCTATCGAAGTGACTTCTGATGAGAAAATTGCTGGTGTTGGGTTTATATCTGGTACAGAAAAGTGTGTAGTAGTATTGGATCAGGCGCTTGATATTGATGCTGAGCTTGCCGAAAAGCAAAAGGAACTAGAGTATCAGCAAGGTTTTGTTAAGTCAGTGCAAGCTAAACTAAGCAATGAAAGGTTTGTCAATGGCGCGCCGGCTACTGTGGTGGAAAAGGAACGTGCAAAACTAGCAGATGGACAAGAACGTGTTCGTATTCTTGAGCAAGAGATCCTTAGGTTGAAGGGCATCTGAATACATTGTAGAGTGGATATAAGCTGATAATTTTAACAAGGGTTCGATTTTATACAGTCAATTGAACTTCATACTTTCAGGCACGCATGGGCATCTAAAAGATGAACAAGGTTAGTGGATTACTTTTTTTAAATCCATATTACTCATTAGACTTTGTGACGAAGGGAAATGATACAAAGTAGCTATGAGGCTCGGAGTTTTTATTCCGCAGGCATAGTTTTACTATGTCGAGGACAGAAAAACGAGTACCGAAATAGATATGAAGTAGCATTTTCATGGAGTCAATTTCTAATGTGTAATTTGGGTTAAACGTTATTGGAATGATAATCTGGTCGACAAACTTTGATGGTTCTTGAATCAAAGTCATGATGAGATTCCAAAATTTTTCATAAAAAGTTATTTATAATTCAAATATATAAGTAGAATTTATCATATATTTGGACATTCTTAATTATTCCATTATAATCAAAACCTTTTGTACCATGAAAAATGTGAACTTTATACTTTTATTTCTATTTTCATTTATCTTCATTGAGCACCCAATTACAGCTCAGTGGACTTCATCCAATGGCCCTTATGGTGGTGATGTACAGAGCATCCTTGCCAATGGTAGTAATATTTTTATTGGTACAAAATATGGCATTTATCGCTCAAGTAATAATGGTGCTTCTTGGACAGAAATGAATAATGGACTTACTTCCACTCACGTGCTATCCCTGGCAGTAGCTGGGAATAGTCTTCTAGCCGGAACCATCAAAGGCATATTTATATCGTCTGATAATGGACAGAATTGGAAAGCAATTAATACCGGACTCACCTCAACCTACATTTGGGACATCCAGGTGAGTGGGCAAAATATTTACATAGGCACAAATGGAGGCGGCGTTTTTATTTCTAATAATAATGGCACTTCATGGAAAGCATATAATAATGGTTTACTCAATAAAAGTGTATTTGCACTAGCAGTAAATGGACAACATCTGATAGCTGGAACAGCACTAGGTACTTTTGTATCGTCCAATGGTGGCAACAATTGGGCTTTAAGTATTAGCGGGATGCCTCAAACTAAAATGACTGATTTGTTATATGCAGGCACTACTGTTTTTGCATCAAGTAATGCAGGTGTCTTTAAATCTACAAACAATGGTAGTTCGTGGCAGCAAGCAGGCGATTCATTTAGAAAAAGTGTTAATTCTCTTTTTGCTAAAGATAATCGGATATATGCATTCACTGAGCGTGACGGATTGTTTGTTTCGAGTAATAATGGTAATGACTGGTCTGAAATTAACAATGGTTTGAATGGTGTACATCAATTAAATCTTGCATCTAGCGGGTCAAATTTGTATGCAGGTACATCAGCAGGTGTATTTGTATCGAGCAATAATGGAAGCACGTGGACACCTATCAACAATGGTTTAAAGATTACTGAAGTAGCTGCACTTATCAACACAGGCAGTGCGATTATAGCAGGTACTGCGGGTAGCGGTATTTTTATTAGTACAGACGAAGGTGCTTCTTGGCGTGCTGCTAATAGCGGCCTCAGTACATTACGTATTAATGCGCTGACAAAATCAGGCAATAATATTTTTGCAGGGACAGCGGGCGAAGGCGTATTTGTGTCAACTAATAACGGTAATTCATGGGAAGAGGTAAACAATGGCCTGACAAACAAGTATATTACCACTATGATAAGTAATGGTTCTGATATATATGTTGGTACGCAAGGCAATGGTGTCTTCAGGACTTCAAATAGTGGAACTTCATGGGCTAAAACAGGTAATATCACTGGTGGCTTGATATTTTCACTTGCCGTAAATGGAAGTTCAGTGATCGCAGGTACCTTTGGCGAAGGCATTTTTATATCCAATAATAAAGGAGATAGCTGGACCAATAAAAACACAGGCTTAGGAAATGAATATATAAATGCGCTGCTCGTCCATGGGGCAAAAATATATGCAGGTACTCAACAAGGAGTGTACGTTTCAACAAATGATGGTAATAGTTGGTCAAAAGCTACATCAGGAATGGGAAATGCCAGCATTCAAAGCTTTGGGGTGAGTGGCAATAGGATTATGGCAGGTACAAATTCAAATTTTTATGTCTCAGGTGATTTTGCTGCGTCCTGGACAAGCTACAATGCAGGAATGAAATCTGGCACTTTTACAGGAAGTATAGCTAGTTCAAATAAGAATCTTTTTGCAGGAACACTTGGTAGAGGTATCTGGCAAGTTAGACTTGATGCTATACCTGTGGCAACCGAAGAAGTGGGTGTAGAACATGGAATAACCTATTTGCTACATCAAAACGTACCCAACCCATTTAATAATGAAACAGAAATACGATTTGAGATTCCATTCGCAGGTCATGTTGTTTTAGATATTTTTGATGCTTTCGGCAGACCTATTACAAGATTAGTAGATGAACAATTGGAATCTGGAGCATTTCGCACTTTCTGGACACCGACAAACGTACCTTCTGGTATTTACTATTATAGGATTCGATCAGGAAAATATCAAGCTACAAAAAAAATGATCATCCAATAATGGATGACTGCTCATAAGGACAAAAAAAATGGTCACATTTCCCCATCTGTGACCATTTTTTTAGATCTTTCGATCCCCATGAACATTTTACCAAAACTTAATTTAGAGCTTATTCAATGCGTATCTTGAACGCACCGATTTTACTCAATATAATAACTAAAACTCAATCCTTAGTAATTAATGAGAAATCATAAAATGTGGGTGGTTGGTTTTTGGATGCAACCTCCCACATTTTGTTTTTTAATCCCATAAACATTTCTGAAAATTCAAACCGATTCTTTAACCGATACAAAGAGTATGACTAACGTCATTGTTGAACTTTGATATTACAAAGATATAAGGATATTGAAGTTTAAAAAAATACAAATATCAAGTATAATAACATAAATATAATTATAATGTATAAATATCAGATAATTAAAATGTTAATTGCTTCGATTCTATTGATTTTAGCAAAATCATAGATTTGCCATATTCAGAACCTATCTAATAACTGTAAAATTTTTATCATTTAAGCTTGCTAGAGGTCATAACTGAGCCCAAATCTAAATCCACTTTCTAGAATTCTATAACGTAGGGATGATTCTTTAAATGGAATAATGGCGTGATTCTTAAGGTAAGGATTAATAAAAGCAGAAATTCCTGACCCAAAATGATATTGCACGCCCAGACCTAGAATAGCCCCTATGCCGGATTGATTATTTAAATAGTCTGAACCTTTCAATTCATATGCGGTTAAAATTCCGGTGTTGACATATAGATATTTAAGGAAATGAGCGCGAATAGTGATAGGAATACCGATTGTATTTACATCAAATGGATGATAGGAGATAGATGGAGGATAGTTGGATGCACTGATTAAATTAAACTTGGAATATTCTATTACGGTTTCGACATCCAGCCAGTCATTGATGGGATGGATATATACAAGCCCAAATACATGATAATTTTCAGAACTATATGATGGACCACCATCTATCCCTTGAAATGAGATAGGTTCTGCAGATCCTAGGGATGACCATGATAATCCAATTCGAGGACTTATTTGTGCCTCAGTCTGAAAGCATAAGAATAGGATGATTACTAATAAATTGATTTTAAAGTTTTTTAACCTTGATATTTGCATTTGACAGTAAAGTATTGACTTCATTAAAGTGATTTGTTTTCTACACCTCAAAGGTTGTAATTTATAATTATTGTACCAAACAAATTTTGAAAATACCACTCACAGTAGTAAATAAATTTTATCTTTGCCAGTGGCCTTCCGATGCAGTGCTATGATGCTTTTTTGGACATAGTGATATTTTGGATGATTTTTGATAAAGTCTGATCCTTTGCATGAAAGCATTTGATAAAGGTGATATGTTGTCAGTTATGCCTCAAAAAAAATAGATAATCGCAGGAACTGAATGGATATTCGGCATTTACAACATTTTTCTTTAAAAACGAGTTTGTATAACTTGAAGGTTTGAAGTGAGTAGAGATATTATTATTGAATAAATTTAAAAATGAATTCATGACCTATAAGAAAAAGGATATATATAGTGATGAAATAACAGAATCGTTATCAGGATATTACAAAAAGATTCTGGAGCAATTGGGTGAAGATGCAGGTCGGGAAGGTTTGTTAAAAACTCCTGAACGCGTGGCCAAGTCCTTGCAGTTTTTGACCCAAGGCTATAGTATGGATGCTGATAAAATATTAAATTCTGCTAAGTTTAAGGAAGAGTACAGTAACATGGTGGTGGTCAAAGATATTGAACTATATTCGATGTGCGAGCATCATATGTTGCCATTTTATGGTAAGGCTCATGTAGCTTATATACCTAATGGATACGTGGTAGGTCTAAGTAAAATTCCGCGTGTGGTGGATGTTTTTGCCAGAAGGTTACAAGTACAAGAAAGATTGACTCACCAAATACTTGAAGCCATCGACAGTGCATTGACACCGCATGGTGTTGCAGTAATTATTGAAGCCGCTCACATGTGTATGATGATGCGTGGTGTACAAAAACAAAATTCTGTTACAACTACCTCCGCATTTACAGGTGAATTTAAAAAGGAAGAAACCAGAAATGAATTTTTGAAGCTGGTAACTGCTAAATTAAAATAAGATATCAATATGAAGGCATTCGTTTTTCCTGGGCAAGGTGCTCAGTTTGAAGGTATGGGACATGAGCTGTATGAAAGAAATGAAGCAGCTAGAGCCATTTTTGACAAGGCAGATGCAGTGCTGGGTTACGAATTATCTAAAATCATGTTTTACGGTACAGCTGAAGAGCTGAAGCAAACAAATGTGACTCAACCTGCTTTATTTGTACATAGTATAGCTACCTTAAAAGCAAAACAAACAGAACAGCCTGATGCTGTTGCCGGTCATTCGCTGGGTGAGTTTTCGGCTCTTGTAGCAAATGGTACTTTAAGTTTTGAAGATGGTTTAAAACTCGTATATGCCCGCGCTATGGCGATGCAGGATGCTTGTGATGCTGTGCCTGGTACGATGGCCGCGATTCTTGGCCTGGACGATGAAGTTGTAGAGCAGATTTGTGCTGGTATAGATGAAGTAGTGGTAGCTGCTAATTATAACTGTCCTGGACAACTTGTGATTTCTGGCTCAATAGAAGGCGTGCAAAAGGCGATGGAACAGCTGACGCAAGCAGGAGCGAGACGAACTTTACTCCTGGAAGTTGGCGGTGCATTTCACAGTCCATTGATGGAGCCAGCTAGAGTATCGCTTGCAGAAGCCATTATGAATACTCCATTTAGTAAGCCAGAGATACCAGTCTATCAAAATGTGACCGGACTACCTGAGCGAGATCCGGACAAGATTAAAGAGAACCTAATTGCTCAGTTGACAGGAGCAGTGAAATGGACACAAACTATAGAGCAGATGCTAAAGAATGGCATCACTCACTATGTAGAAGTCGGTGGAAATGGCAAAGTGTTATCAGGATTAATTAAAAAAGTGGATAGAGGTACAGAAACATCAGCATTGTAATATGGAAGTAAAAGCCGGAAAAATCTTAGTGTCAGAACCTTTTATGCTGGATCCTAATTTCAAGCGGTCAGTTGTTCTAATCTGTGAAAAAAATGAGGATGGAACAACCGGGCTTATACTTAATCGGCCCCTTGATGTGAGTCTTAATGAGCTACTTCCTGATTTTCCGGATACGAAGGCCGGAGTTTTTATGGGTGGACCGGTAGCCGTAGATAGTTTGCACTTTTTGCACAACGTCGGCGATTTGCTGGATGATTCGATTGAAGTGAGCAAAGGTGTGTTCTGGGGTGGAGACTTCGAAAAGCTGAGATTTCTCATGGAAAATGGCTTGATTAATGATCATAATGTACGGTTTTTTATTGGATATAGTGGCTGGGAACCAGGACAACTTGAAGGAGAAATGAATGAAGCTTCCTGGTTGGTTGACGATATGGATGCTAATTATCTATTCAGAGTGAAGCCTTTTGTACTCTGGCAGACAGTCTTGCACAATAAAGGTGATATATATACTGTGATAGCGCAGATGCCGGATTCAGATAGTCTTAACTGATAATGTTATTAGCCGTATATTCAAAGTATAGGTTTAATGACCCGTGAGCAATGCATTTGGGTTACAATATTATGAAATGTTATCCATACGCATAAGTCAAGCTACCGCTGTATAAATTGGTAGTTCTGTAGGTCGCACTTCCTAGGATTGAGTTATAGCTAACCAGGCAATCAAAGTTGCACCTTTAAAGCTTCATAACATTATATAATGAGCCATTGACTTGGATCAATACAATACTGCTCGTTGAGCTTCAATTTCTTTATCCTCCAGATATTCATCAAATGTCTTCAGCTTGTCAAGGAATCCGTTAGGACCTATCTCTATAACTCTATTGGCAACAGTTTGTGTGAAAGTGTGGTCTCGAGAGGTAAACAAGATATTACCTGCAAAATTCATTAATGAGTTATTCAGTGCTGTGATGGTCTCCAGGTCTAAGTGGTTAGTAGGTTCATCTAGCATCAGCAGATTAGCTTCCTTTAGCATCATACGTGAAAGCATACATCTCACTTTTTCACCTCCGGACAAAACATTGGACATTTTTAGGGTTTCTTCACCCGAAAACAACATTTTACCGAGAAATCCTCTGATATACGATTCGTCCTTTTCGGTAGAATATTGTCTCAACCAGTCAATAAGATTCATCGGCTCATTGGAGAAGTAAGTTTCATTTTCATTAGGCAAATATGAGTACGTGATGGTTTGCCCCCATTCAATTATACCACTATCCGGTTGAAGTTCTCCGGCTAGAATTTTGTACAGGGCAGTGGTTGCTAGACTGTTTTTTGATATAAAAGTGATTTTATCATCTCTATTCATGCTGAATGAGAGATTATTGATTAGAACTTCTCCGTTTTGAGAATAATTCAGGCCATTGACATTAAGAATTTCCTTGCCTGCCTCCCGTGCCTGCTTGAATATGATGCCAGGATATTTTCGGGATGAAGGCTTGATTTCTTCGATATTGATTTTTTCAAGCATTTTCTTACGAGCTGTTGCCTGTTTGGACTTTGAAGCATTAGCACTGAATCGCTCGATAAATGCCTGCATTTCTTTGATTTTTTCTTCGGCTTTCTTGTTAGCATTGAGTTTTTGTCTCAAAGCTAGTTGACTGGATTCGTACCAGAATGTATAGTTGCCGGAATAAAGCGTAATTTTTCCAAAATCAATATCTGCAACATGGGTACAAACTGTATCAAGAAAGTGTCGGTCGTGCGATACAATCAAAACTGTATTCTTAAAATCCAGGAGGAAGTCTTCAAGCCATTGTATAGTATGTATATCCAGATCGTTTGTAGGTTCGTCCAGGATGAGTACATCTGGATTTCCAAAAAGAGCTTGTGCCAGGAGTACTCGTACTTTTTGATTACCATCGAGCTCTTTCATCAGTTTGTAGTGGTCGCTCTCGACGATACCGATGCCACTGAGTAGGTTTGCTGCTGATGATTCTGCATTCCATCCATCCATCTCTGCAAATTCCTCTTCCAGTTCTGACGCCTTGATTCCATCTTCTTCACTAAAATCTTCTTTCATGTAGATGGCATCTTTCTCTTGCATGATTTGCCACAGTTTCTGATGTCCCATCAGCACGGTATTCAATACAGTGACTTCGTCAAACTCAAAATGGTCTTGCTTAAGTACGGCCATTCTCTTTCCAGCTTCAAGATGAACACTTCCTTTGTTTGGATCTCGTTCACCGGCCAGGATTTTTAAGAAGGTGGATTTTCCGGCTCCATTGGCACCGATGATACCATAGCAATTGCCTTCTTTGAAGGTTACATTGACCTCGTCAAATAATACTCTTTTTCCGTATTGGAGGGAAATATTTTGTGTAGATAACATGGCTTACTTTAAAATTGGCCGCAAAGGTAGTAAAAATTGGCCAAATATCATATACATTGTCAAAGGCATTGAATACCTTAAGGTGTCACTTGAATTTTCTTTAGAATATAGATAACTGATGCTGCTTTTCTAATGTTAGATTTCCCTTTAAGCATGGATATCAATCCGGTAAATGCGCCCAGGATCAGTCCTCCGCGATGCCCCATGTACTTCTCGCTGAGCATGGCATTATAGAATGGATCAAAGGGCATATCTTGCATTTTGATCACTTCAAAACCATGCCTTGAGGCAAATGTTGTCAACGAGTTGGGATGAAAATGCCATAGGTGTCTAGGCACATCGTAGGCCGCCCAGTAGGATTTATACTTATTTTGATCATAAGACTGATGATTAGGTAGAGCGATGATAAGATATCCATCATCTACCAGTAGATCACTTATTTTTTGCATATACTTGTCAGGATTGTACAGATGTTCTAGCACATGCCACAAGGTGATAAAATCGTAGGTTTCTGAAAAACTTTGTGAAAATAAAATGTCAGGTGACACAACATCGAGTCCGAAATGATCTATACTAAACTGGCGAGCAGTATTGCTGATTTCAACACCTTTGACATCGTAGCCTTTATGCTTCATATAATTTAGAAAATATCCTGTACCGGATCCGATATCGAGCAAGCGTTTCTCCGTACTCAAGCTCAAGATGAGCTGCGATTTTCGACGGAGCATAATCTCGCGTACCTTATGATAAAGTTGTGATACAATGCCTTTTTTGGTATCTGAATGAGAAATATAGTCATCACTTTCATAATATTGGTAGGCAACATCTTCATCCGGTGCATCCTGAGTAAATCTAAATCCACAGCTTTTACATTCATGAATAGTAAAAATTTCGCCACTTTTAAAGTGATCTTTCACATCCATGATTTTTGCTAAATTTATTGATGTGCATGCTGTACATCGGGTCAAGTGAGTGGAGTCGCCCATATATTTTTGAAGCAATTAGGCCGTAAATATAGAAGTATTTCAGATTTTATTTTTTGAATTGTTATCGATGATGATGGCAAATTGAAGGAAATGCTGAAATTTATTCTGCAATGAATATTAAATTTTTGATTAGATTTAGAACTTTTAATAAAATTTTAACGTTGTTTCAAACACGTAAAAGAGTATTTTTAATAACTTTGACCGTAATTCACTATTTTTATGAAAATATGTATTGAACCAAAGAAAATATTTTTTATCGTAGCAATGATTAGTGTTATGTGCTACATTTATTTGATGGTTCAAAATCCAATTGTCAATAACACAAGTAGTCGGATATTAAGTATTGATAATATTGCTGACGATAAGATTTATTTGCCTGAGATAAAGTTTGTTAAGGAAATTATTAGAATGTTATTTAACTTATAAATATGTAATATATTGACTCATAGTTAAATATAAGTTGTTTCAAAAAACTGCTTTACTATCTTCACTGTTAAAGTTTTATTAAATTAAGGCGATTTCCAATCTTGAAAAAGACTTTTTAGATAAAATTTGTTTATTTTTGTATTAAAGTCAATAGGTGTAGTATTTAATAAATAGACATTTTATGTTTTTCAGGTTTATGGTTTTCAGTCTCGCGATTGTGTTTTCGCTATCTGCGGATGCGCAAAACAGAATTAGATGGAATTCCTGGGATAAGTTTAATGAAAAGGTACAAAAGGCTGACAAAATGTACATAATATATGTGTATTTTAACGGTTGTCGATGGTGCAAAAAAATGGAAGATGAAACTTTTGCAGTAGATAACATAGCCAAGTTTATCAATTCTAATTTTTATGCCTTTAGACTCAATGCCAAAACTAATGAAAGAATTATCTATGGTAATAAAGTGTACAACACGACAGTTCGTATTGGCGAACACGATTTTAATGAGTTTGCTGTTGATTTATTAAATGGGAAAATGTCCTTTCCTTCCATTCTCTTTTTCGACGAAAACTTCAAAAAGCTGGCTGTCTATGACAGTTTTATTGATTTGAATGACTTTGAGATGTTGCTGTCCTATTATGCCGGAGGGCACAACAAACACACTTCCTGGCCTAGATATGTGAGAGGTTATTGCAAAGACAATCATTTCAATACGCTAGTTAATGGTAAACCTTAAAAGTTTATCTTAATTCCAGTTTTTACTCTTTAGCTTTTGTAAATTGTGCAATGCTACCATGCTGACTTTGCACATAACCTGGAGTGTCAATTCAGATAGATTTGTTATTGAATTGTTTATATTTTGATCAGTGACAAATCTTTTACAAAAAAAATTATACCTTTACGCTGCTTAGTTTTCTTATTTAAAAAGGGTTTTTATGAAAAGATATTTTTTCTTTCTACCAATATTGGTATTTTTAGCTGCTTGCAGCAAAACAAAAGATATGGCAGTAGTTGTGAAACCACAGGAAATGATATATCCAAAGACGAAAGAAATTCCGGTTGCAGAGAATTATTTTGGAATTACCGTCATTGATCCTTATCGGTGGTTGGAGGACGACCTATCGAAGGAAACTGAAGAATGGGTAGATGCTCAAAACGCTGTAACTTTTGACTACCTCAGTCATATTCCATTTAGGGATGCTTATAAGGCGCGGCTTGAAAAATTGTGGAATTATGAAAAATTTTCAGCACCATTTAAAGAAGGAGAATATACTTATTTTTTTAAAAATAATGGCTTACAAAATCAAAGTGTTTTATGGCGAGAGAAGAAGGGTAGAGCTGCTGAAATATTTTTAGATCCTAATACATTCTCTAAAGACGGGACTTCCTCTCTCTCTGGAATTAATTTTTCAAGAGATGGCTCTAAGGTAGCTTATCAAATATCTGAAGGAGGTAGTGACTGGAGAAAAGTCATCATAATGGAAGTAGAGAATAAGCGCATACTTGAAGATACACTATACGACGTTAAGTTCAGTGGACTTTCATGGAAAGGCAATGATGGTTTTTATTATTCTAGCTACGATAAGCCTAAAGGTAGTGAACTCTCAGCAAAGACTGATCAGCATAAGCTTTATTATCATAAGCTAGGTACTAAGCAAAAAGATGATCCGGTTATTTTTGGCTTGAAGGAGAAAAGAAGATATGTAGGTGGCTATGTGACTGATGATGATCATTATTTATTTATTTCCGCAGCTAATGCTACCTCTGGCAATGAATTATATATGCTTGATCTCAAAACACCTAATAGTAAGCTAGTTGCTATTGTCGATGACATGGAAAGTGATTCAGACGTTATTGAAAATGACGGAACGAAACTCTATATACTTACTAACCGAAATGCCCCTAATAAGAAAGTTGTGACTGTGGATGCTTCTAATCCTGATCCGAAAAATTGGAAGGACTTCATTCCTGAAACTGAGAATGTATTGAGTATGACGACAGGTGCTGGCTTTTTCTTTGCGCATTATATGAAAGATGCATTATCTCAAATTAAGCAATTTGACTATGATGGAAAGTTAGTCAGAGAACTGGAATTGCCAGGTTTAGGCACTGCATCTATTGCAGGAGCAAAGAAAAAAGAGAAGGAATTGTTTTATACTTTCACTAATTATATCACTCCTGGATCTATCTATAAACTCGATCCGCAAACAGGTATTTCTACTCTATATGTAAAACCTGACATCGACTTTGACTCTGATCTTTATGAGTCAAAGCAAGTGTTTTATACTTCAAGGGACGGCACAAGGATACCGATGATGATCACTTATAAGAAGGGTACAAAAATGGATGGTACGAATCCGACCAACCTATATGGTTATGGAGGATTTAATATTAGCCTAACTCCTTCGTTCAGCATCATCAATGCAGTATGGCTAGAACAGGGTGGAATATATGCAGTGCCCAATTTACGTGGTGGCGGCGAGTATGGTAAAAAGTGGCATAAAGCAGGCACTCAGATGCATAAACAAAATGTATTTGATGACTTTATAGCAGCTGCAGAATACTTGATTGCTAATAAATACACATCCAGTGCTAACTTAGCGATTTCAGGTGGTTCTAATGGAGGATTGCTCGTTGGTGCATGTTTGACCCAACGACCAGACTTATTTAAAGTGGCTTTTCCAGCGGTAGGTGTTTTAGATATGCTGAGATACCATAAGTTTACGGCAGGCGCAGGATGGGCGTACGATTATGGAACTTCGGAACAAAGTAAAGCTATGTTTGATTACCTGCGATCATACTCGCCGGTACACAATGTCAGACAAGGCGTACATTATCCGGCCACCTTAGTCACTACAGGAGATCACGACGATAGGGTTGTACCTGCACATTCTTACAAATTTATCGCAGAGCTCCAGAGTAAACAAGCAGGAAGCAATCCTGTACTCATCAGAATCGATAAAAGTGCTGGCCACGGTGCCGGCAAACCTACTTCAAAAATAATAGAAGAAGCAACAGACAGATATTGTTTTGCACTTTACAATATGGGCAAGACGTTTACAAAACCAACTAAATAACAATTAGATTATGCAAAATGTACAACAATATATTCAAGATAATAAAGATAGATATCTGAATGAACTCTTTGAATTGCTCCGCATTCCTTCTGTGAGTGCAGATCCTGCATACAAGGATGATGTAGAGAAAACTGCTCATTCTGTTGAGGAAAGCCTCAAAAAGGCAGGATGCGAAAAGACAAAAGTGTATGCGACAGCTGGACATCCGATTGTGTATGGTGAACATATATTTGATTCAGAAAGACCAACGGTGCTTGTGTATGGACATTATGATGTGCAACCACCTGATCCGATGGAACTGTGGGAGACACCACCATTTGAGCCTGTGATTAAGAAAACAGAATATCACCCTGACGGTGCAATTTTTGGCAGAGGTTCATGTGATGATAAAGGCCAGATGTTTATGCATATTAAAGCCTTCGAAGCTTTGATTCAAAATGATGCACTTCCTTGCAATGTGAAGTTTATGATTGAAGGTGAAGAAGAAGTAGGTTCGAGCAATCTAGGAAAATTTTGCAAGGAGCACAAAGATATTCTAAATTGTGATGTCATACTTATTTCTGATACTTCGGTAATCGCTAATGATGTTCCTTCTATCACTGTAGGATTGCGTGGATTAAGTTATGTTGAAGTTGAGGTGACAGGACCTAATAAAGATTTACATTCAGGCGTTTATGGTGGTGCCGTGGCTAATCCTGTTGAAGTATTGTGCAATATGATATCTTCGCTGAAAGATGAAAATAGGCATATCACTATTCCTGGATTTTATGATGATGTAGTTGTGGTTTCTGATGAAGAAAGAGCAGCCATGAATCAAGCTCCATTTGATCGTAAAGCTTATATGAGAGATCTCGGTATTAATGACACTATGGGAGAAAAAGGATATACAATTTTAGAGCAAACATCGATCAGACCTACACTGGAAGTTAATGGAATGTGGGGCGGATATATTGGCGAAGGCAGTAAAACAGTACTTCCGGCAAAGGCATTTGCAAAAATAAGTATGCGATTGGTGCCAAATCAAAATAACGAAAAAATCACTCAGTTATTTAAGGAGCATTTTGAACGTATCGCCCCTCCAGGTGTAACAGCAGTAGTAAAGCCACATCACGGTGGTGAAGCAGTTGTAACTCCTACAGACACCCCTGAATATCAGGCTGCAGCTCGTGCCATGAAGACAACATATGGCAAGGAGCCTATCCCTGTGAGAGGTGGAGGAAGTATTCCGATTGTAGCGCTCTTTGAAGAAGTGCTTAAAGTTAAGTCAGTATTGATGGGTTTTGGGCTAGATTCTGATGATATCCATTCGCCAAATGAGCACTATGGATTGTTTAACTTTTACAAAGGTATTGAGACCATTCCGTATTTCTATCAGTATTATGCTGAAATGAAAGGTCGGAAGGACTGATTGATTATCCTTAATTAAAAAGTGGAAATAATTGAAAATTGATATTATTTCTGTTGTGCCTGAACTTTTGTCCAGTCCATTCCAGCATTCTATTATGCGAAGGGCTGCTGATAAAGGTTTATTGTCAGTGCATGTGACCGACCTACGCGAATATGGTATCGGAGCACATCGCCAAGTGGACGATTACCAGTATGGAGGTGGTGCAGGAATGGTTATGATGTGTGAGCCCCTTGACAGATGTATCTCGAAACTAAAAGAGTCCACCACCTATGATCAGGTAATCTATCTCACACCTGATGGCATTACATTCAACCAGAAAATTGCCAATCACTTATCTTGTATGGACAATCTATTGCTGATTTGTGGACACTATAAAGGCATTGACCAACGGATCCGCGATATACACGTCACCATGGAAATATCAGTTGGTGACTTTGTTCTGTCAGGAGGAGAACTGGCGGCAGCGACGGTAGTAGATGCTGTTGGTAGGTTGATTCCGGGTGTATTGAATGATGAGACGAGTGCACTAACTGATTCTTTTCAAGATGATTTACTAGCACCACCAGTATATACTCGGCCGGCAGATTACAAAGGTCATAAAGTACCGGAAGTATTACTTTCAGGTAATGACCGTCTAATTGAAGAATGGCGATATGATGCTGCACTCCAAGCCACTAAAACTAAAAGACCTGATTTATTAAAAGAATAGATTGTAGTTGAATGCGTACATAGGATGTATTCATGTTGTGCAGCCCTTTAATGATGATAAGTAAATAGGAGGAAAAGTGATTAAAGATCTAGCTTAATACATTACTGGATATTACATACATCAACGGGAGCTTTTATAAGGTCGGTATTATTTACATCCAAATTACGAAATATGCTTCTTGATAAAGAGCAATAGTGATAAAGTAGCATTTTCATGTAGTCATTTTCTAATGCAAAATCTCGGTTTAGATAATTACAAAAAAAAAGAGGTGTCACCTTTGCGCCACCTCTTGACAATCAAAACAATTAAAACAATTAGATTAACAATCTGTATATCAAAAAAAACATTATCACATTAATCTTTGAAATGCTTCAGTAAAAAGTGTAACAAATCTGTAGTTGTTACGATTCCCACCAGTTTTCCATGATCTGTCACCGGCAGTGCATGATAAGAACACAAACTAAGCAATTCGGCGGCTTCTTTAACAGTGTCATGAATATCCAGTGTGTTGACATTTCGCGTCATCAATGATTCTACTGAAATGTTTTCGAGGATTCTGTCTTTGAGTGAGGATGTATCAGAGATACTTTTATCTATGATAAACCTATCCACGTCATATTTACTAATGATGCCTACAAGCTGCTGATCTGCATCAGTCACTGTCATATGCCTGATGTGGTTTTCAGCCATCAATCTGATTACTTCTTTGATTTTATCAGTTGGTGACACAGAATACATTTCTTTTGTCATCAAGTTGCTTACTGGCTCACTACCTTCTATCATTAGATGATTTTATTTCCTTACAACACAAAGGTAAATACTATACAGAATTAAATTGATGTCTGTGGTCATGGAGCTAAATGATATTTATCACTATTGGGGCATCTGATGCAGTTTGTCTATCCTAAGCAGTTCTATTTTGTTATTGTCATCAATATTGATTAATCCTTCGCTCTTGAAGTCAGATAAGGTTCGGATGGTCGTTTCCTTAGCGGCACCTGCCAGATTGGCTATATCGTCACGTAAAATAGACATAGAGGTGCAATTCTTTGACTTGCTGAATTTCAAAAGAGCATTGGCTACTCGTTTTCTTACAGAACTATATGCTATATCAATCATCTGAGCTTCAATTTCTGTAGTTCTAGTTGCGAGGTTTTTTATATATGTTGCTGCAAATTCTCTATTGTTAAACAATAAGAGTGTGAAGTCCTCAATGGGTATTAACTTGAGCTCACAATCATCTATGGTAGCCGCGTTGTCATGATAGGTCGCATCCATTAGAAGCGGTAGATAGCCGAAGATTTCTCCAGGAGCATAAATATTAGTGGTATATTCCTTTCCAAATTCGTTAATTAGGTATGTTTTTACTGATCCGTTTACAACATAGTATAACCACTTAGGATATTGGCCAGCATCATAGATGATATCCTTCTTACTATATTTCCGTATTTCTCTATTCTCTATCAGTTTTTCAAATTCTTTCTGAGCTTTAGTTTCGTCAATGAATCGTTGGAGTCCGTAACCTGATTTGTCAAATGACTTCTTAATTCTGGCGCTCTTTTTAAGTCTTATTTCCAGTGTATCTAAAAGCTGGATATCGTCGTAAGGCTTGGTGATATAATCGTCTGCACCTAGTCCCATTCCTTTTCTGAAGTCTTCCTTTTCAGTTTTGGCAGTCAGAAAGATAAAAGGTATGTCCATCGTTGACGGATGGTTGGATAAGATGCGCAACACTCCAAATCCGTCCAATTCAGGCATCATCACATCACATAGGATGAGGTCAGGCACATGTTTGAGTGCCAGTGCGGTACCTACTTTTCCATTAGGTGCTACCAGAACTGTATAGCCCGAAAGCTGCAAAAGTTCTTCGAGATTTTCTCTAACATCCTGGTTATCTTCGATGATAAGTATTTTGGCTTCCATACTTTTTTATTTTTATACTTGCAAATGCGCTGGTTCTGTTTTTACACCAAACTCGACAGTAAAAGTGGTTCCTGAATATAATTTGCTGGAAAAATTAATTTGGCCGCCGAGCATTTCAACATATTTTTTGACGATATTTAATCCTAATCCTGTACCTTCGATATTTGTAACATTGCTGGCTCTAAAAAACCGTTCGAATAGATGTTTTTGCTCATCAGGTGGTATGCCTATGCCATTGTCTTTAATCGTCATTATAACTCTAGATTGATCACCTTGTATGCTACATTCTATAATGCCATTGTCAGCCGAGTATTTGATGGCATTAGATATCAGATTGAAAAGTATATTTTTGATTATCTTTCTATCAGAGATAATGATAGGTTGTGACATATTAATCACGTTATGGATAGATTGTCCTTGTTTGAGGATACTGGTCATTTCTTCCTTTACTTCTTTCCAAAGGCCAACAACATCAAACACTTCCTGATGGGAAATGATTTTACCTTCTTCCAGTTTGTTCATAGAAAGGAAGTCATTGAGAATATCGGTAAGGTGCGTAACTGAAGATTTGATTTTGTTAATGTGTTTTTCACGGTTCTCCTGCTGATCAGTCTCTGTGTATCGACCGATTAGCGAAACAGAGGATAGTATAGTAGCTAGTGGAGTGCGAAACTCATGTGAGGCCATAGACACAAACCTGGATTTTAATTCACCTAGCTCTCTTTCTTTTAATAGACTTTGTTCTAGTTCAACTTCTCTTTCTTTAAGTTGATTTTGAATTGTAATGTTTTTGTTGATTTCTTCTTCCAATTTTTTATTGACTGCCAGCAATTGATTGATAACAGCTTCTAGCTCATAGGTGCGTTCTACGACTTTTTTCTCCAGTTCTTTATTGAGTATTTTGAGTCGATATTCGGCAGTTTTTACTTCTGAAAGATCATGAATAAAACCTACAAAAATGGTTCGTTCTAATAGTTTTACTTCACTCACTGCTAACCAGAAAGGAAATTCAGTGCCGTCTTTAGTACGCCCTTTCACTTCTCTCCCTGTGCCGATAATCTTGGGAATACGTGTTTTTAAGTAGTCTCTGATGAAATCCTGATGTGGTTTCAAATACGAATCGGGTATGAGCATGGTGAGATTTTTTTTAAGCATCTCTTCTGCCGTATATCCAAATAAAATACAGGCTGAAGGATTGACTTCTTCAATCTCGCCATGATCGTTGATGATAATTATACCGTCCACCGCCGAATGTATTACTACTTTTAGCCGCTTTAATACGTCCTCATAGGTACTCATTTGAGTCATGCTTGTTTGTAGGCTCAAAATTGCTAAAACATTTTATAGCTTCAAATATAAGAAAATCATTTAAAATGATGATTAATATCATATTGTTACAGCTGAAAATCCCTCAACTTTGAGTAAAATTTATAAAATCATTCAAATATGAACATTTTAGACCCAATTTCAACTATTATGACACCCAATCCGATTGCTGTTGGAGTCAATGATCCGCTTTCTGTAGTTGATAAATTATTTAGAGAGCACAAAATCCATCATTTGCCTGTAGTTGTGGAAGGCAAATTAGCTGGTATGGTTAGCAAGTCCGATTACTTGTTCTTTCGTAGAGGTTTTACTACTGATGAAACAGAAAAGATAGAAGAAGAAGTGCGCATGAATAACTATACTGTTGGTGATATCATGACGAGTAAACTAGCCAAACTGGAGCCTACTGACAAAATTAATGTTGCACTAGAAGTTTTCAGAGAAAATATATTTCACGCATTACCTGTTGTAGATGGAGATCGATTGGTTGGAATAGTCACCACCTTTGATATTATAGATGGACTAGCCAGTGATTCTGGAGCAACAGCTGAATACAATTAAATCATCATTATCGCTTAGTAGGATTGAGTATTAGATATCGATATGTTAGAGATTAAAATATATGGTACCAAAACACCAGGTTATCAACTGGCAAAAGCAAAACTCCTTCATTTTCTTGAGAAGGCCGGTATTGAATTCAGCCTAAAAGAGGTGACCAATATTTCTGACATTATCAAGGATAATGTAGCGTCAGTACCAGCCGTTAAGGTTAATGATGAATTGCTGTTTGAAATCAAAACTAATGGCAATTATAATGGTTCATTAAGAGATGCTTTGCAACATATTCTTCAACTTAATAATTATGGCAACATGACAAAAATACTTGTACCTACAGATTTTTCAGAGGCATCACTCAATGCGTATAATTTTGCACACCATCTAGCTAAGGAATGGTCTGGTGTGATAAAACTTACTCACATTTATTATCCTTCAGCTACAGAGGTCAATCAGTTTGTAGTGGTCAATGATGATGCTGAAAAGTTTGCTCGCGAACGTTTAAGTGATTTGGTTAAGTCTTTAAATCAGGACTGGATTGGAAATTTTGTAGAAGAACCCATGGTTGAAGGTGTGTTCAAAATAGGTTTTCCGGTCATGGAATTGACGGATATGTCAAAGGAGAAAGATACTGTCATTGTAATGGGTACAACAGGTGTAGGCGGGGCTTTTAAAAAAGTCTTTGGTTCATTTTCAATGGATATGATTGAAAAGAGTCATTGTCCTCTATTTCTAATTCCACCAGGTGCTGGCTTTTCTTCAATCAGCAGAGTGACTTTCCTTTCAGAAGCTATTGAGCATGACAAGGTTTATCTGGATTATGTGTCAAAATTATGTAAGAAAAGTTGTCCGAAGTTTCGTATAGTGCATTTGAATACTGATGACGATGATAAATTTAATGAAAGTACAACTCGCTCCGTTGCTGATGAATTTTTTGATCCTGAAATGTATGAAGTAGAAATTATTTCCACTAAAGATCTTTTTGACAGCATTAAGCAAGTAGTTTCCAATGATGTCAACGAGTTAGTTGTGTTGACGCCTAGACATAGAAACCTATTTCAAAGCCTCTTTCATAAGAGCGTAACAGAGTTTGCTGCCCTAAATAGTGTTTCTCCATTACTAATTCTAACAGAAAAGTCGGTACAATAATTAAAAAATATCGTATTTTGTGCTTGCGCCCGAATGCCTACCATTCGGGCTGCTAGTTTTTTAACAAAAGCATATTGACGATGGCAATAAAGAGAATTATTCCTCCTGACACGCAGTTTTTGTCCGGTCCTAATAGCCGAGGTCGGGAATTGATTTTTTTATTCAAAGTATTTTTCCAATTTTTTCGAGGCTTTCGGAAGTTGCACTTTGCAGGGCCCAATATTACTGTTTTTGGCTCTGCCCGGACACCGGAGACTCACAAGGATTATATCCAAGCTAGAGACTTGGGCAAAATGATTGCTGAACTAGGCTTTAATGTGATGACAGGTGGTGGTCCTGGTATCATGGAAGCAGCTAATCGGGGTGCTAAGGATGCCAATGGTACTTCCATAGGATGTACCATCAAGCTACCACATGAACAAAAGGATAATCCTTATCTTGATAAAGCAGTGCGTTTTGATTATTTTTTTATCCGCAAGGTACTCCTTGTCAAGTATTCTTACGCTTTTGTGGTTTTTCCAGGTGGATTTGGTACGATGGATGAACTATTTGAGACATTGACGCTCATTCAGACGGGTATTCTCAATGATTTTCCGGTGGTGATTATAGGCAAGGATTTTTATGAACCTATACAGGAAATGATGCAAAAAATGCTGAAACATGAGACGATTTCACCTGGTGATCAAAATTTAGTCCTATTTACTGACGATAACCGTCACGCTTTAGAACATATCAGAAAATTTATTCGGAAGAATTACACCATCAAGCCTAAGGCATCAAAAATTCTAGGTGAAGATTAATTCTTCTCGTTGATTTTTTCTACCCATCTGAATAAAGGATAACTGATAGCCAAAAAGATGAGTGCATATTTACTACTGTTCATATCGCTATACACAGCACCTACTAAAAACAAAACGGAGATCAGAATTAGAAAATAAGGTAGCATAGGGAACCAAGGTGCTTTAAACGGGCGCTCCATATTGGGTTCTTTGTATCTCATTCTGATTAAAGCAGCATATCCGGCAATATAGCTCATCACAAAAAAGAAAGTGGCAATATCCGATAAAATAGCGCAAGTGTCCTTGCCACTTAAAATCAGTAGAATAGCTAGAATACTAGTGATAGCAGTAGCGATATGCGGTGTTCCCAGTCGGTTGACCCGTGTGATTTGACCAAAAAAAAGCTTGTCTCTACTCATACTGAAAATGACTCTAGGTGCAAACATGATTTGAGCATTAACAATTCCTAAGATGGATAGCATGAGAAATAATGTAATAATCACGGACCACTGATCACCAAATAAGTAGCTTATAGCATCTGCAGCCGCAAGTTTAGAGCCTGCAAGTATTTCCTGAGGCAAAACATATAGAATAGCACCATTTACAAGGAGATAAATTACAACGATTAGCAATACGCCTGTAATCATGGATCGTGGAATTGTTTTGGCAGGGTCCGTGTTTTCTTCAGTAAAATAAGTTGCTGTATGCCAACCATCAAAGGTATAAAATATGGCTTGCAAAGCACCAATCACTCCGAGTATGGTGATAGGCATCGTTGTTCGCTCCACCGTCGCCTGGATGTGTTGAGCAGTTGGATTTTGTCCGTATATTAGACACACAGCTACAAAAACTAGTAATCCTAATGCTTTAATGATGGCCAGCACTTCTTGTGATTTACCTGCTGATTTTGTGCCAGTAAGATGAAATGTGGTCAATACAATCAGTAAAATAACCGATATGGTGGGTATAAATGGTTCTATAGAAGGCAAAAGCAAGGCAATATATTCGCTCATAGTATATGCACCAAAACCAAGAGCAGCAACGGTACCTAACCAACTTGTGATTCCAGTCACAAAGCCAATGTAATTGCCAAAAGCACGTCTAGCATACACATACCATGCTCCGGCTTGAGGCATCGAAACTGCTAATTCTATAGCGCACAGCACGCCCAGTAATGCATATATGCCAACAGCCAACCACAAAAGCAAAATTATCCATGGATCACCAATCAGTCCAGCGATGGGGCCAGGTTTGCGAAGGATGCCTGTGCCTATCGTGCCACCGACAGTGACGGCTATTCCAAAACCTACGCCAAGTAATTTGAGCAATTGATTATTTTGACCGGACATATCCTATATTTTCGGATAAAAGTAAAACTTTTAGTCCGGCTCTATCATAATGCACGGACAAAATATTTTCTGAAAACCTAATTTGATGTTAAATGCTCCATTTTTCAAGTTGCTTTATGACAGCTTGCATGTCCTTAGGTAGTGGTGCTTCTATTTCAATCCTTTGATGTGTAAATGGATGGTCAAAGCAAAGCTTGCTAGCATGGAGTGGTTGCCGATCAAGTAAAGGTCTTTCTTCAGCGTGTTTACTGATGTGGTAGTTTTTAAATTTGATTTCAGATAGATAAAAAGCATCTCTATTACCATAAAGTGTATCGACAATAAGTGGATTGCCTAAATACTTCATATGAATACGAATCTGGTGCATACGTCCTGTGTGCAAGCGGATGAGCAATAAAGATACTTTTCTGAACTTTTGAATGATTTTATAATCAGTAATAGAAGCTTTTCCTCGTGGATGCACAATCATTTTACCTCTTGTAGTGGTCGATTCAGCAATCGGAACATCTATACGGCCGGATTCTGGATTGGGTGTGCCATCTACTATCGCAGTATAGTACTTTTCAAGCTCATGTGCTTCAAAAAGTGCAGATAGGGCCTTATGCGCCTCTGCGTGTTTTGCTATCAGATTTATTCCGCTAGTATATTTGTCTAATCTGTGCACAGGTATCACCTCAGGATACTCTTTTTTGAGTGTTATTAGGATGTTTGGCAAGCTAGGATTGAATCGGTCTGGAATGGAAAGTACACCCGCGGGCTTATTGACTGCGATCAAATCATCATCTTCATATAATATTTCAGGTTGGATAAATTTTGCCAAGATTTATATGTTGATTTGACTAAACATTCTTTTACCTTCTATAAAATATTTCCATACTATAAGACCTACATATCTACCTGAGGTATTTGATCTACCGATCCGACATCTACGAATGCAAAGAAACTCCTTATTTTTTCTTTCGAAAACCAATGGTAAATGCACATAAAAAGATATGTGTGCTCTCACGATAGCTAAGGTGGATTTAGGCTTGCCTTCAAGAAGGAACTTGATACCTGCCACTCCATCCAGAACGAGTCTAAGTGGGATGATCCATAGTAAAGCACTTAGATTCGCATTTTTTGTCAGCATATACATGTTGTTGCGAAAATTTAAAAAGTCTTTATATGGATTTTCATAATTGAGGGTGCCTCCACCTAGATGATAAACTACAGATGATGGAAAACACATGATTTTATAACCTGCAGTTTTTATACGCCAGCAAAGGTCTATTTCTTCCTGATGAGCAAAAAATCCACCATCAAATCCTCCTATATCATGAAAGAGCTTAGTTCTGATAACCATCGCAGCACCACTTGCCCAGAAAGTTTCGACAGGATCGTTATACTGGCCTTTGTCCTTTTCTATGGTTTCAAATATTCTGCCACGACAAAATGGATATCCGGCCGCATCAATAAAACCACCAGCTGCACCCGCATATTCGAAGAAATCTCTGTTTTCAATTGACTTGATTTTGGGCTGTACTACACCTATGGTTTTGTCAGCAATCAAACCATCAATGATTTGATCTAGCCAGTTTTCAGTGACTAGAACATCAGAATTGATGATCACAGTAAATTCTGTCTCAATGTGCTGCAATCCTATATTGTAACCCTTTGCAAATCCATGATTCTTTGACAGCTCGATGATTTTAATCTCCGGATACCATTCTCTCAAAAACTCTAATGACATATCATCAGAATGGTTGTCAATCACCACTATGTCAAACTCATATTTTGATGAGCTATATTCCATTTTAGATAGATAGGCATCCAGATAATCGGCGCCATTGTGATTCAATATGGCAATAGTGATTCTGGCTGGTTCTCTGGTGCTTTCATGGATAGCCATGAGTGCTTTTCGGCTCATCTGAGCATCCTTTGCTATTTGGAACTTGAGATCCTCCAGATTATCAAACCGGATATCTTCCCTAATGAACTCATAAATCGATAACTTGATGATTTTATCATAGATGTTTTGATCAAAATCAAAAATGTTGACTTCTATGCTCATCAAATCCTTATTTTGGACTGTAGGACTTTTACCGATATACAGCATTCCTTCAAATACCACCTGGTCTATTTCAATTTTGACCGCATAAATGCCTTCTGCCGGAATGAGTTTGTCTTTGTCTAGAAGCTGTAGATTAGCGGTTGGAAAGCCTAGTCGAGTAGCAAGTTTATCACCGTGGACTACCTTGCCTGTTATCACATAAGGATATCTCAAAAATTGATTAGCTTCTCGTATATCGCCTGATTGAAGCGCCTTTCTTATTTTAGTACTGCTGATTGTTACATCATCAATTTCATGACGAGGTATTTCGACGACTTTAAAATGGCCTTCTTTTTCATATTCTTTCAAAAGAGTGATATCACCACCTCTGTGACGACCAAATCTGTGGTCATATCCAAGAACAACATACGCAGGATGAAAACCTGAAATGATGAATTTTTCGACATACTCGCGTGGCATTTGCTGAGAAAACTCAAAAGTAAACGGTACAACAACCACATTTTGAATGCCAAAACCTTCGAGTAATTCGAGTTTTTCATCGAGTGTATTCAGGATTTTTGTATCATCAGCCGGAATGGTATCTAGTATCTTTCTAGGATGAGGATGGAAAGTGATGATTACACTTTCACCCTTTATTTCATCAGCAAGGGTAGTGACTCGCTGTAGTATTTTCTGATGTCCCGCATGAACACCGTCAAAGGAGCCAATAGTGATTACGGCCTTGTTGAAATCAGGTAATTGATTAATATTTTTATATATGTTCATGGGTAATGCAGCACAAATCTCTATATGAGTGCAAAATTAATTTAATTTATACAAACCGTGATTTTAATTGAACAATTAACAAGAATTTTACTTTTATATCTTAATTTAGTTTAAGTTTAAATAAGGCGAAAAACATGATTGATAACAATGCAGTAGTTGCGGCGCTGAGAAAAGTCAGAGATCCAAATTCAGGATTAGATATCATCTCCGCAAAAATGGTGGAGGATTTCAAAATCGATGGTGACAATGTTTCTTTCTCTATTGTGCTTAAATCAGACGATCAAAACCTTAAGTCTTCTCTGAATTTTGCCTGTATGGAGGTCATCGGCGAGCTATATCCTGAAGCGCAGGTGCATATCCACCTGAAAATTCATCATGAGAGACCCGAAGATGATAGTGACAGTATCTTGCCACAAGTTAAAAATATCATTGCAATAGGGTCGGGAAAAGGTGGAGTAGGGAAGTCCACTATATCTGTTAATTTAGCTGTTGCGCTTGCTAATGAAGGATATAAGGTTGGAATGATTGATGCAGATATTTACGGTCCTTCTATTCCTACCATGATGGGATTGACTGGTGTAAGACCTAAAGTAGAGTTACTGTATGGCAAGCATAAGATTGTGCCACTTAAATCTCACGGAGTTCATTCTATATCAGTAGGAAATATTGTAGATCCAGAACAGGCAGTTGTGCTGCGTGGCCCACGACTGGCAGGCTTGCTAAAACAGCTTATACATGATTGTCTGTGGCCTGAACTAGACTTTCTGATTATTGACTTACCACCGGGTACCGGTGATGTACAGCTCACTCTGGTTCAGACTGTACCTGTGACAGGTGCAATTATGGTGACTACTCCTCAAGAAGTAGCAGTGATTGATGCTGTAAAAGCCATGAATATGTTTTTATTGCCTAATGTCAATGTACCGATACTCGGAGTTGTTGAGAATATGAGTTGGTTTACACCTGAAGAATTGCCGGATAATAAGTATTTTATTTTTGGATCAGGTGGTGGTGAAAAACTAGCACAGTATGGCAAAACTGAAGTCCTAGGACAGGTGCCATTAGTACAAAGTGTACGCGAAGCAGGCGATGTCGGTATGCCGGCTGCATCGCTTCAAGGCAATATACTTTATCCTGTGTTTAAACAACTTGCATCAAATACTATAGCGAGTGTTGCTAAGCGCAACGATAAGTTTGCGCCTACAACTACAGTCAAAATAGTAAGATAGGTTTGTGTTGCTGAGTAGATTTGCGATAGGGATAGTAGCGGCACGAAGTATAGCGGATAGCCCGGACCGTAGGTATCGCCCTTAAAAACTCAACCAGATTGTAATTATTGTAGTTTTATAGTAGTTATTGACCATTTTTTAGGATAAAAACTGATATCTTTGCGACGATATGACAACCAATAAAGAATTATTTGAAAGGGTAAATCAGGCACTCGATGAGGTGCGGCCTCACCTTAAGGTAGATGGTGGCAATATTGAATTGATTGACATCACTGATGACATGATTGTGATGGTCAAATGGCATGGCAATTGTGAATTTTGTTCTATGTCCGCCATGACGATGCGTGCTGGTGTGGAGCAGGCGATCAAGAGTAAACTGCCCGAAATCAAAGGTGTTGAAGCTGTAAATGGGTACCATTTCTGATGGATAAAAGTACCCTTTATCAACAAATTCAGGCAAAAAAGAGTTTTCTTTGTGTAGGGCTTGATGCTGATTTGCACAAATTACCGCAGCATTTGTTGCAGACGGACGACCCGATATTTGAGTTCAATAAAGCCATTATAGACGCGACCAAGGATTTGTGTGTTTCGTACAAGCCGAATATTGCATTTTACGAATCTCTTGGGTCTAAAGGCTGGTTATCACTGGAAAAAACACTCGATTATATCCCCGAGGAGCATTTTGTCATTGCTGATGCCAAACGTGGTGATATCGGCAATACAGGCAAGATGTATGCCAGGACGTATTTTGAACACTTTAATGTCGATGCGGTGACAGTAGCTCCATACATGGGTAGGGATTCTGTTGTCCCATTTCTTGAATATCAGGATAAGTGGGTCATATTGCTTGGACTCACCTCTAATGAAGGCAGCATTGATTTTCAACTCTTGAATCTGGAAAGTGGCGAAAGGCTTTATGAAAAGGTCATCAAAACGGCGATGGATTGGGGCAGTTCTGACCAGTTGATGTTTGTTGTCGGTGCCACACATCCCGATTTACTGCGTGATATTCGGAATATTGCAGAAGATTATTTTTTCTTAGTACCTGGTATCGGAGCTCAAGGTGGAAGCCTACAAGAGGTTGTCAAAAATGGAAAAGGTAGTGAAATCAATCTACTGGTTAACTCATCCCGTGCTATCATCTATGCGGATGATTCTGAAGATTTTCAAGAAGCAGTGAGAAAACAAGCCATGTCGGTACAACAGGAGATGTCGGCCCTCCTCGGGTAGGAAAGATAGTGTGATTTGACAACTTTATATTGTTCAATTTGTTTAAGTGGAAAATTAATATAGTTATTCATAATTTTAAAAATAGAAAATTAAGAAAATGTATCCAATAGAATTAACTAGACCGATTGCTCAGGAATTGACTGATTTTGGTTTTGAAGGTTTGACACAACCTGACGAAGTAAGTTCAGCTTTGGAAAAGCCAGAAGGAACTGTTTTGCTGGTGGTCAATTCAGTATGCGGTTGTGCCGGAGCTAATGCTAGACCAGGTGTAAAGATGGCTGTGGCGCATGAAGGCAAAAAACCAAATAGGATGATTACCGTGTTTGCAGGTGTGGATAATGCAGCAACTGAGAAAGCTCGTGAATATTTACTGCCATATCCTCCGTCTTCTCCTAGTATAGCTTTGTTTAAGGATGGCAAGCTGGTGCACATGCTGGAAAGGAGACATATTGAGGGTAGTTCAGCTGCGCTTGTGGCACATAACCTAATAGATGCTTTTGAGCAATATTGCTAATTACTACTAAGTAAGAATAATGTATTAAAATCCTGTATTCATCGCTGAGTACGGGATTTTTTTGTGCAATGATGATTGAAGCATTTTTAGTTGGTTAGTGTAAATAATAGGGTTCAATTTTAGTTTAGAAAATAAGAATATAGCCTTAGCCACTGTTGTAAATATTAGAGAAATAAAATTATATATTACGAATAATTGTTATTCATAGATTACGGATACTAATAGTAATATAAAAAATTATATCATTTACCTTGCAATAAAAGTTCGATTTTTTCCTGGAGCCATGGCTTAGAGACTACACCGCGCGTATCGTTGATTTCTTGGGCTAGTTTTTGTAGTTTTGTCTTGTCTCGCGGGTTAATTTTTATCAAGGCATTGGTAAATTTGATAAGATTTAGATAATGGTCTTTTCTGGCTTGTGTCAACGATTTTTCTCTTTTGACAAACATCTTGAATGATTGAAGTAAAGACTCCAGTGCATCAAATTCGTCCAGTTCGTAATATGTATGCAGATAAATCGTTTTAGCATTGATATTATACCAAACATCTTCGTAACTTACCTTGTAAAGGTGGTCTAGGACTTTGTCGTAATCTTTTTTGTAAAATTCCAATCTCGCGAGACTAAACTCCACAGCATTACTACGAAATTTTTCATCAACGTATTTGGCATTTTCATAAATAAAATTTTCTGCCCATTCAAATTCATCAACTCTTAGCGCTGCTATGACGATATTTCTGAATGTTGTTACTGACAGTTCGTCGTTGATAATCATGATTTTCTGATCGATACTGTCTTTATATACCTCAAAAGTTTCTTTAAAAAACTCTTGTTGGTTCTTATTGATTCTGTTGATACAGTAGCCGAGCAGAGTTGAGTAAATTTCTCTCTGTTCGTCGATCGGAAATATATGGAGATACTCCTTAGAAAGTTGTCTGAGTTCATAATAATTTTCAGCATCATGCTCATTGACATAGGTCAGATACATTTTATAATAGATCTGAATTGGCGCGATAGACTGATATTTAGGAGACTGAGCAATATCTAGGACATAGTTCATATTGTCCATTTCGATATCTAGCTTATACATTTTTTTCCAGCTCAACAAGGTGCAAAACTGCTTGAGTTTTTCGATGATATAAAAGTAGTCTAGATTGTCAGAGATATCCTTGATGTTCAAGGTGGAAGTAATCTCTGTTTTTTCGGTTTTCTTTTCATTTTCGGTTTTGAGGCTGAAGAGATTTCGCTCTATCAGATATTTGGTCATATAAAATTCTGCAGACTGATTGAATTCTGTTTTTTGAAGCCTTTCCACCTCACCGATTATACCATTGTAAAGTTTCTCAATATTACGTTTCCGGACGGCCTCTAACTTGAAGTTGGTCTTTACACTTTCAGCCTGGTCAAATTCTCTTTGAGCCATAAAGTTTTCAAAATGATTGACTAGGTCTGAGTTTAGTTTGAGAAATTTCTGATTATTGTAGGCAACATTAGGATGAATTCTAGACCATATTTGTTTTGGGGTCAGTTTTTCAACACTTCCATCTCTAATCGCTTCCTCCAGTACTTCGTAAAAAGTCGTAATGTGTGTATTGACATTAAAAAATGGAGAATGAATGTACTTGCTGAAGCTGTTCAACTCGTAAATAGATATAGAAGTAAGGGCAGATATGATTTTTCTATCTTTCAAATTGAGTTTTTGGCTGTGTCAGGTTGGTATAAAAAAATTGTACAAATATACAACGGTAATTTGGTATTTTTGTTAAAAGGGCTGGTATAATTTGAAGCGCAATTTTGAAAATTATCGTGAATCAAAGGCCATTTTTGGCTAATAAATTCAAAATTTAATGAATATATATTGATTATAATTACAATATCTAATATATTTATTTTTTTTAGACATATAAATGCGAATTTATTACATATAATGTTTTTTGTGAATGTATGATTGGTCTGATTTTGAATATTTAAGGGAATGAATTTAAATAAGAAATAAAAATGTGAAATAAATATAATAATTTTTTTGTTATATTTTTGAAAATTGAAAATAATTGTTTTACTTTGTGGCTAGATTATAACCAAAATAGGCGAAGTAGCGCCAAATTCATATTAATGAAACGATTTAACGCATTCAAAGTCATCATTTTATGCTTTCTTGCCTCGACAGGTTTGATGGCTCAGGTTAACGATGGTGAGAAGCATATTGTCCTTGTTAAAGGGCAAGCATACATTGATACCATACAAAGTAATTTTCCGATAACAGCGGTTAGCGCTCTTGTAGAAAATTGCTATGTATCTAGTATCGAGAATATTGGTAATAAAAGTAGAAAAATTACCATTCATCCTCCACAAAGTAATCCTGATTACACCGGAAATGCACGCGTAACTGTTCAATATACCGATGGCTATAAACCAAGGTACATCACATGGTTTATTACTTACGTCGATTCTAAGATTAGAGTGATGGACGATTTCATTGCATATTCTTCAAATGACACCATTGTAGTGAATCCTTTGGTCAATGATAGTAGCACTATTGGCGGATTAATTATCACAGGTTTAGGGTTTGTAAGTGGCGGAACGGCTACCTATTCAGATCAACAAGTTGTTTTCACGCCTGATGCGGATGCGGATGCCGGATATGTTGTTTATGGTGTCAAAGATTCACTAAATGCCACATCTAGTGGAATGATAAGGTTTACTAGGCAAGATAGTGTAATTGTGAGTACAGACACATTGAGATATACCTTACTCAATACTCGTTCGCAGACGATCACCTTGCCGTCAGATAGTTTTTACATCAACAGCACTCCTACTAAAGGAAGTGTAATTGCACTGGCAGGTCATGTGATGCAATATACACCTGTTAAAGGTGCAACAGGGCAGGAAGTCCTAGATTTTGTAGATCAGGATCAAAACACTGTTGTGGTTATCATTGACTTATTGGAAAGAGTTCAAAATACTTCTAGTGTCAGAGATGATGTATTCTACACGTCTAAAAATACACCCATCACTTTTGATGTATTTGCTAATGATTTAAGTGCTAACTTTCCGATTGTAAACTATTCAAGTGAGCTGGTGAGGGATACTCTTGGGGTATTTACTTATACACCACCATCAGGTTTTTCGGGTGTTAAAAACTTTACCTATAAGGTAAATTATGGCCAGTGGCAGTCAACAGGTAAAATTGAGATTTATATTGGCAATTATCAGCCATTGACGACGCAGGATTATACATTTCAGACGCTTAAGAACAATCCACTTGTATTGACTTATGACGTACCTATTGACGGTTATTCATTTAATATATTGAATCAACCTGCATATGGAACTGCTGAAATATTTGATAATACCAATGTTACTGAGGGATGTAATACATTCTTTTCAAAATCTACCCTGATTTATACACCTGATTATCAATATTTTGGCAATGATTCTTTTGACATTGAATATTGTGTGGATAATAATCCGTGTGTAGTTTATAAAATAGGTATTAACATTGCAGATGCTGTGGAGGACAGTTTATGCCATTGTACAGGTCCTGACTGTGTGTGGGCAGGTGATATGAATGGTGATGGTAGGGTGTCAGTAACGGATTTATTGGCACTGGGTAGATTTATTGGAATTAGTGGTAATTCTAGAGATCAGCAGCAATATCCGATCCGAACAGGAGAATCTGCTGATGACTGGAAATGGATACAACCTAGCGGACTGAATGTTAAGCATCTAGATGCTGACGGTGATGGTATTATTTCAGAAGCTGATGCACAAAGCATCCATGATTATTATAGTAATATCCACCAACTAGTACCTGAAGAAGTTTTAGCAATTAAAGATTATCCTTTCTATTTGATACCTAGTTCAACAGAGGTTGATTCCGGAGACTTATTGGAGATTGATATTTTGATAGGCGATAATAATTTTCCGGTGGCCGATTTATATGGTCTTGCATTCGGTATAAATATTAACCCCGAAATGATAGATAGTGCCAGCATGTTTGTAGAATATGGTAAAAACAGCTGGTTCACTACAGGAAGCCCTAGTATGGAAATGACAAAACAACCAAGCGATGGCGTTATACATACGGCACTAACCAAAGTATTGTCTATTGTCGAGGACGAAATTGAGGGGATCAAACCTGTGGGATCCAGTGGCTTTGGACAGATCGGAAGACTTGTATTTATTGTTGAAGATGAGATAGAAGGTATCAGATCAGATGCGGATTATACCACACTAAGAGTTAGGACTAATGGTATTCAGATAGAAAGTGCTGAAGGTAAAAAATACCAGCTTCCTGACACTTACACGGACATAAAAGTAAGGAGGAAGAAGACAGAACCTGTGCCTTCTGAAGATAAATTGATCGTTTATCCTAACCCTGCAAAAGATAGAGTGATACTACACTTTAATGGTAGGAATCATATTAAAGGGTACACATTATTTGATCAGATGGGCGCAATAATTAAGAGTGTGGACGAACTGGACCAGCAAACAGCTGCTATTAATACTTCAGCACTCGCTGATGGTGTTTATTTTATAAAAGCAGTGACCAGCCAGGGCGTTATTACCAAGAAATTGGTCGTAATGAATAAGATGTAAAGTAAGTTATCATTAATTAAACCAGGTTATAATCTCAGCGTAGTAATTAATTTAGTTACTACGCTTTTTTTTGCATTATCCCATATTACTCTTTGGACTTTGTGGCGAGAAAAAAAATGATACGAAATAGTTATAAGGTTCAGAGTATTTATTCTGCAGGCATAGCTTTATTATGTCGAGGACAGGAAAATGAGTACCGAAATAGATATGAAGTGGCATTTTCAAGTAGTATATTTCTATTGCGTAATTTGGGATAATGTAGGTTTTACTGCTTTTTTAACAACTACCATCTGATAATTATTGTTATTATTTTTAATAGTGTTATTTTGCAGTCTGAATTCTGAATAGTATTTGAATAAGCAAAAGCCTTAGTTTATAATGAAGATAGCTGTGTTTCCCGGATCATTTGATCCCATTACACTCGGTCATGTCAGTTTAGTAAAGAGAGCACTACCACTTTTTGATAAAATTATTATCGCTATAGGTGTCAACAGTCAGAAGAAGTACTTGTTTTCGCTGGAACAACGGTTGGAGTGGTTGAGGAATGTATTTAACGATGAACCTAAAGTAGAAATCGATTATTTTGAAGGACTGACAGTTCATTTTTGTAAAAAAAGAGATGCACATTATATTGTACGCGGCATCAGAAATGCAGCAGATTTTGATTATGAGAAGACCATTTCACAATTAAATAAAATTATCGGTGATAATGTAGAAACGATTTTTTATATCAGCTTGCCTGAGTTTTCACACATCAGTTCTACCATTGTTCGTGAGATAATCAGAGGCAATGGAAAAGTAGGTGAGTTTATTCCGGCAATTGTGGCAGAAGAATTATCTAAATCTAATAATTAATATTAAATTTATTATGGCAAATGCATATTTTAAAGTTCCGGTAGCGGTAAATGAACCTGTTTGGTCGTATGCTCCCGGATCTCCAGAAAGAAAGGAACTTCGGAAAGCGTTGACTGAGTTAAAGGGCGCTCAGGTTGATATTCCGATGACGATAGGCGGTAAGAAAGTGTACACAGATGACAAAAGGGCCATCTATCCACCTCATGAGATTAAGCATCAGTTAGGTGTGTATTCTAGAGGTAATAAGGATCATGTTGAGCAAGCTATCCAAGCAGCATTAGATGCAAAACCACAGTGGGAAGCTATGCCATGGGAAGAAAGAGCAGCTATATTTTTGAGAGCTGCAGATTTGTTAACTGGACCATACAGAGCAAAAATGAATGCAGCTACTATGCTGGGGCAGTCTAAAAATATCTTCCAGTCAGAGATAGATGCAGTATGTGAGTTGGCTGATTTTTTTAGATACAATGTTCAGTACATGACAGAGATTTACAGCCAGCAGCCTGAGAGTGTTCGAGGTACATGGAATAGGATGGAATATCGACCGCTGGAAGGTTTTGTATTTGCACTGACGCCTTTTAATTTTACGTCAATTGCTGGAAATCTCTGTAGCGCACCTGCACTCATGGGAAATACAGTAGTATGGAAACCATCCGAAACGCAAATATACTCAGCTGCGTTGATTATGGAAATATATGAGAAAGCAGGGCTACCACCAGGAGTTATCAATCTGGTATTTGTGGGAGGCCAGACAGCAGGAGAGGTTATATTTAAACACTCAGAATTTGCCGGATTACACTTTACAGGCAGTACCGGTGTTTTTCAAAATTTGTGGAAAACGATAGGAGAAAATATATCTAGATACAAGTCCTACCCACGTATAGTCGGTGAGACTGGCGGCAAAGACTTTGTTATTGCGCATCCCTCAGCTGAAGCTAAGGCAGTAGCAGTGGCTTTGGCAAGAGGTGCATTTGAATTTCAGGGACAAAAATGTTCGGCTGCTTCAAGGGCTTACATTCCTGAATCATTATGGCCTGAAATTAAGAAATACCTTCAGGAAGATCTTGCTGCATTTAAGATCGGAAATCCTGAAGATTTTGGCAATTTCATTAATGCAGTAATTGATGAAAAGTCCTTTGATAAAATCACTAAGTTTATAGCTGAGGCCAAAGCAAATAAAGATATAGAGGTAGTAGCAGGAGGAGAATATGATAAATCTGAAGGATACTTTATTCAGCCGACAGTGCTTAAGGTCAAAGACCCCGGATATGTTACTATGTGTGAGGAGTTGTTCGGCCCAGTCTTATCATTGTATGTGTATAAAGACGAAGATTATGAAGCAACCTTAGATCTTGTAGATAGTACAGGACCATACGCCTTGACAGGTGCAATATTTGGGCTTGACAGGTATGCAGTGAAGAAAGGCATTGACAAACTTAGAAATGCTGCAGGTAACTTTTATATCAATGATAAACCAACAGGTGCCGTTGTAGGTCAGCAACCATTTGGAGGTGCGAGGGCATCTGGTACCAATGATAAAGCTGGTTCAGTGTTGAACCTCTATAGATGGGTATCGCCTAGAGCCATTAAAGAAAATTTTGTTCCACCGGTAGATTTCAGATATCCGTTTTTATCATCTGATGACTGATAAACCATAAAATGGAGTGATTGGTCACATCCGATCAAAAAACAAAAGCCATCTTTGTAGGTGGCTTTTGTTTTTTTGATAAAGGTGAAAAATATTACTTATTTGCAGGTTGCATTTCTTTCCATGTATCATCAGGCGATTTTCCAAGGTTTTCAATCAGAAATTTGACATCTTTGACCAATGAATCATTGGGAAACTTTTTTAGAAAAGCTTCATAGACCTTTTTTGCATCGTCATATTTTTTTAGAGTAGCATCCATTTCGTATCCTTTTAAAAACATAGCAAGAGGTGCTTTTGGGTAATCTGGATAATAGTTGTGAATCCAGTCATATTGACCGATAGACATATTGGGATCACCAAGCCCCCTAGCCACATCAGCTGAAATCATCAGATAGTCTGGGACGGATGAATCTCCGGCATATCCTAATCCAAATGCAATCACATGGTCAATATATCGTCTTGCATTAACAGTATTGATGCCGGAAGGACTGGGATTAGTAAATACGGACTCCAGAAGATTGTCAAAATATTTTTTATGTGTACTAAAATCAAACCATTTTTCGGGGAAGATTTCTTTAGATCGCTGATCATCAGGAAATCTGTACTTAAAACCTGAAAATAATATATCAGCAAATTCACTTTGACCTGAATTTTTATATCTCTTAGCAAGTTCTAGTAATTCATTGGCACTGTGCTCCGGATTGAGTTTGATTAATTCTGAAAGGAGTGCATCTTTGATATTACGCTTTTCTTCACTTGATGAGATATCTAAGGCTTTACGCAAATATTTTTCTTTATCTTCTGAATTTTGAGCATTGATGACCTCTTTGCCGTATGCTTGAAGTAAATCATAATAAATGGAGTCATTTTTATCATTTGAATAGGCTCTCTCTAGATCAGATAGGGTTTTCTGAACTGACTTCTCTGCATGATTTTCTGATTTACATGAAAAAAAAACCGTCAGAAGAAGGATAATCCAAATTCTATACATGCTAAATAAAGGTTTGTAATTTACACTTACTAAACTTCAAAGTTAAGGCATATTATGAATGCGTAATGTTAAATAAAAAATAAAATTTAATATGTAATATGATTATAATATATAATTAGAAGATTTGCATGATAGTATATAAAATATTGATTGAGTTATTTATTTTATAATACTGTAAGTAAGGTATTTTTGAAATTTAATTATAAATTTGACCTGGTAATTACATACCATAAATAATATGTCTGCCCATGAAAGAGTGTAAATATTTAATTTTCGGAGTACTTATGTTGTTAAATCATTTTATTATTGATGGACAGACCAGTTTTTTATACCAAAAACCGGATGAACCCATACTATCTTTAGCGGAAGCAATGCCAGCTCCTGCACTCTTGCTTAATGAAAAAGCAACGTTGGGAGTTCTTCTATATAGGCATAATTATAAAAGTATCGATGAGCTCAGTGAGCCCGAAATGAAACTAGCTGGGATAAGAGTGAACCCTAAGACACATAATTCAAAAAGGGATGTGTATTATATAGACATGAAGATACTTGATGTGCCTAGTGGAAAGCAAATCAGTGTAAAAGGTCTTCCTGGTGATGCTAGATTGGAGAATTTTTCATGGTCGCCTAATGAGTCGATGATGGCTTTTACAAATACTACATCAGAGGGAGTAGAATTGTGGGTTTTGAGTTTAAAAGAAGCTGAAGTGCGAAAATTAAGTTCATCTGAAATTAATGCAACTACGGGTTCCGTATTTATATGGGCTAGAGACAGCAAGTCAATACTAGCTACAATTTTACCTATTGACAGAAAGCCACTGATTGATAGTAAAACATCCGTACCGACAGGGCCAGCAATTGCAGAAAATGAAGGTCAGAAGGCACAAAATAGAACTTATCAGGATCTTTTGAAAACGCCTAATGATGAAGCTAATTTTGAAACACTAGTGACTTCAGAGATTAAAAGATTTTATTTGGATGGAAAATCAGAGGTGATTAAATCGGCAGCGATGTATTTCGGTATGAGCTATTCGCCTGATGGGAATTATCTTATGACTGTAGAACTTAAAAGACCATTTTCATATATCGTTCCTGCCTCCAGATTTCCTATGGATTATAATATTTCTGATAAAAATGGTAAATTTCTAACTACTTTTCACTCTAGCCCACTTATAGAGGAACTACCCAAAGGATTTATGGCTGTAAGTACAGGTAAAAGAAACATCAGATGGCGATCGGATAAGTCTGCTACACTATATTGGGTAGAGGCACTAGATGGTGGAGACCCGGATGTTGAAGTGCCACAGCGTGATGCAGTGTATGAGCTTGCAGCACCATTTAAAGGCAATGCCAGGTTGATGGTTAGAACCAAAGAAAGATTTGCGAGTATTGCATGGGGAAATGATCAGGTAGCAATTTTGAATGAAAGGTGGTGGAATACGAGAAATGAAAGAACATTGTTTTTCAATCCATCAGATAATACCGTCGAACCTCGTCTCTTTAATGAGAGGAGTTATCAGGATGTGTATTCTGATCCTGGAGATTTTCAATTTAGTAAGAATCAATTTAATTTGAGTATAATAGAGATCATCGATGGTCAAGTAACAACTATTGGTGATGGATATTCACCTGAAGGCAAGTTTCCATTCATTGATCGGTACAATTTAAATGATTTTAAGAAAGAACGGATATATCAAAGTAAGGAAAAGAATAGAATAGAGCGAATAGTATCAAATATCAATACCCAACAAGGATTGTATCTTGTTAGGTTAGAGTCTAAGAATGATTACCCCAATTATTTTATAAGAGATATTAAAAAGAATAAATTAAGTCAGATTACATTTAATGAAAATCCATTTAAAATATTGAATGATGCACACAAGGAGGTTATTAAATATAAGCGTGCTGACGGAGTAGAGTTATCAGGAACTTTATACTTGCCTATAGGCTATGATATGTCAAAGAAGGAGAAAATGCCTATGATAATGTAGGCATATCCTACTGAATATAAAGACAAGGCAAATGCTGGACAGGTCACTGCTAATGATAACCAATTTACCTTTTTAAATTATGGTTCACCATTGTACTGGTTAACAAAGGGATATGTGGTACTTGATGGAGCTTCCTTTCCGATCGTAGGTGAGGGAGAAAGAGAACCAAACGATACCTATGTTATTCAATTGGTGGCCAATGCAAAGGCGGCTATTGATGCAGTAGATGCTTTGGGTTATATTGACCGCAATCGAGTGGCAGTAGGTGGACATAGTTATGGTGCATTTATGACGGCTAATTTGCTCACGCATTCAGATCTTTTTGCAGCTGGAATTGCGCGTAGTGGTGCTTACAATAGAACACTGACTCCTTTCGGTTTTCAATCTGAAGAACGCAGTTACTGGGATGCGCCTGATGTGTATAATACCATGTCGCCATTTCAAAATGCAGACAAGATGAAAACACCTATTTTGCTGATTCATGGAGAAGAGGATAATAACTCAGGTACCTACCCAATGCAAAGTGAGCGGTATTTCAATGCACTCAAGGGGCTAGGAGCAACGGCAAGACTGGTTATTTTGCCAAAGGAAAGTCATGGATATTCAGCACGAGAATCTATTCTCCACATGTTATGGGAAGAAGATCAATGGCTGGAAAAATATGTGAAAAATAGGGAGCAATAGTTTAATTTGTTTTACTAAATTGAAGACAAAAACCTATGTGGATCTAATGTAAACTTGGTTAGGATACTTAATATAATGATTGAGATGGTTTGAATACAGAAGTCAACATTTCTTATTGTAACAAGATGACATAAATATTTTATGAAAGATATATTATTAATGATGTTGTTCTGCTGCTTTTTTGTGAGTATTAAAGCACAAACAGTTATTTTTACTGATCCTGGTGCGAGTTATACCAATATCGATAATTCACAACCTACTTTTCCAGTGGAAGATAACTATGGAGGTATAGATATTTCCAATTGTACTTCAGTTAGGTTTAGTATGGATTTCAGTTTTAGTCTTCCTTGGTTTCCGGTCCCGGGAGATAGAATGGAGACTCCAGATGCTTGTTCCTCCGGCGGAGGATGCACCGGACTTGTGCAAGATGCATTGGTAGGAGGTTGTAATAATTGTTGGGATTTTATGAATATAGAGATTTTGCTTGATGGAGTCTCTGTTTTTACTGAGTTGATAGGAGAGGTAGGAGAAACGAGACAAACCGGCAATGTAGAATGGACTGGATGTACCAATGGAGCAAGTACGATGACTATCATTATAACGAATATGAACTGGTCTGCAAGTGAGACCAATACATTTTCTAATTTACAGGTGGCATGTTGGGATGCATCACCTACAGCAAATTACAGCCCTATTCCAGCATGTGAAGGACAACCTATAAATTTGACTGGGTCCATTGCTACACCTGCAGATGCAATCAATCATACTTGGACAGGTACGGGTGGTACTATAGCAGACCCAAATGCTTTGAATACAACGGTAACTGGTGCCGCAAATGGTGACACCTACACCTTAACAACTACTGATATTAATAATTGCTCAGCTTCAAGCAGTGTTGTAGTGGATGTAATCATGGCAGATGACGCTACTTTTAGCATTGATGATTTTTGTGTGCCAACTTCATCAGCACCTTATGATATTGCCACACCAGGAGGTATCTTTAGTTTTGATCCTACTCCTGGCGATGGTGCGACCATTGATCCGGTTACAGGGGTTATTTCAAATGCTACAGGAGGAAGTACATATTCTGTGAAATATACAACTACAGGCACTTGTCCAGGAGAAGAGACGATTACGGTGGATGCCATTGAAGGCCCGGTGGGTGTGGTGAGCGGTGGTGGAATACTTTGCCCGGGCGATTGTACTACTTTTTCTTTTTCATTTACCAGCGGTAGTGAACCTTATACTATTCAGTTGACTGTAAATCCGCCAGGATTTGCACTTCCTTCAATACCAGGAGTAACAGCATCATCAAATTTTACTATATGTTATCAAGGAGGTGGGCTTTTTCCTACTTTTGATCAAAGCACACTTACGGTTACAATACCGACGACTTATACAGGGTCAGGATCTTTGGTTTTGACTGGAATTTCTGATAACTCTGGGTGTCCTGGTAGTGCTTCAGGTTCATATAACCTTACCCTTGAAGATGCTCCTGATGCTAATCCTGCAGGGCCATTAATGGCTTGCCCAGATGCAAATGGTAATGGGACTTTTGACTTGACTACGCTTAACAATACAATAAATGGTGGCTCGGGTAATACAGTATCTTGGTTTACTGATTCGGGAGGAAATAATCCTATTAATAATCCCACAAATTTTACTACTTCAGGGACAACAGTCTATGCTCAAGTATCTGATGGCACTTGTACTTCAGATTTGATTCCCGTAGAATTAATTATTGAAAATGATATGGTGCCTTTTATCGATATGTACTGTGATCAACCTGGTACATATGATTGCCCGCAATGTATAGCAAGTGGTCTGCTCACTGATGATATATGGTTTCAGTTTGGTGATAATAAGGATTATATTGTGACCATTAGGGATGAAAGTACTGGCCAAAATATAATTGCTACTGTGAATAATTCTACACCTATCTCTCAATCTGTGTCAATAACGACTGGATTTACTTTGATTTCTATTCAGCCAGTTTCAGGTTGCAGCAACACTCAAACTTTTAATAACGTTGTTACTCTAACCTATAATGAGCAACCCGATATTGACCCTATAGTTATCCCGCCAGGTTGTGATCCTGTTACCCTTCCACCCATCACCGGTACAAATCTTACAGGCAATGAATTATATTATACAGGACCTCTAGGTACTGGTACTTCCTATGCCCCAGGAGCAGTCATTGAGGATGAGATAACATTGTATATTTTTTCTGACAATGCCGGATGTATTGATGAAGAAGTAGTTAATATTGTTATGCCAAAAGTATGGCTAAATCCAATAGATGACTTAACGGATTGTGAAAGTGTTATATTGCCACCTATAACAGGTCAAAATACTTACAATCCGGTGTATAATACGGATCCTGATGGTAATGGTACTCAATATTTGCCTGGTGATGTTATCACTTCTTCCACTGTTCTATATTTGCTCGATGCAGGTGCTTTACCTGGATGTTTACAAAGTACAGAAGATGTAAATATTATAATTACCGGTCTGCCACAAGCTCCCACCTATAGTTCAGTCAATTGTACAGGAGGTAATGGCAATGGATCGGTGAGCATTACTAATCCTTTAGGATCTAATTACGAATACAGTCTGGATGGTGGGCCATTTACATTTGATACTGATTTTTCAATGCTAAATAATGGTACACACACAGTGACAGTAAAAGATGGAAATACAGGATGTGTTAATACTTCTCAATTTACTGTAAATTGTGATTGTCCAGATCCTGCTATTATATTTTTGCCATCGTTCACAGGGAATGTGTGTGTAGGAGATACATTCAGGCTAGATAATATCACCACTACTCTAAATGTGAATGAGGTCAGACTGAGTAGTAATGGGAATGGCACATTGACGCCTATAGTTTCAAATACTTCTCCATTTGGATTTACTTACATTCCTTCCATATCTGATACTAGTAAAGCGGTTGTTGTCACTTTAACTTCCAATGATCCAGATGGTAACGGCCCTTGTTCTTCTGATGAGAATCATTTTACTATTCATGTGCATGGATTGCCTAAGGTCAATATAACTGGTGATCAGACAATATGTAAAGACAGTATGGCTGTGCTCGTTGCATCAGGAGGCATTAAATATCAATGGTCAGATGGAGGTGGTAGTTTGGCCACTGCTACCTATACAAATTTGATAAGTGACACTACTTTTTACGTCACAGTAACGAATGAATTTGGTTGTAAAGACACCGGCTCATTTACTGTTAAGGTAGCCCATATATATTCTGGTCGAGATTCGATGGCTGTATTTTGCAAAGAAGTAGCTACTTCTGTGGATTTAAATTCATATTTATCATCAGATGCTGACACTACGGGTATATGGAAAATAGGTACAGATACAATCAAAAATCCGGAGAATTATGTGGTGACTGATTTGCCTTTGGGACAGACCACAATCTTATACATCATAAATAGCCCCATCTGTGGCAAAGATACGGCTACAATTACTTTTGATATTAGAGATGGTAATTTTGCAGGCAACGACGTTCAATTTCAATACTGTATGGGTAGCGATGGGTTGATTAACCTCAATACACTATTGAGCTCTCATGACTCAGGAGGCGATTGGACAGTATCGCCACCAGGAAGTTTGAATCTTCAGGATCCAACCCAAGTTGATATTTCAGGTTTAAATACCGGAAATTATGATTTCATTTATATTATACCCGCTAATAAATGTAGTGCAGACACAGCCCATGTCGTTATAGAAATCATAGCCAGACCGGATGCAGGTAAAAATGTTGAGGCAGCAGTGTGTCTGGGATCTCAGATAGATCTCATCAATATTGTTCAAACCCAGGACTTGTCTGGTAGTGTTTTAAATCCTAATAATTACCCGGGGTTCACAGGTAGTATATGGAATACCGCGGGTATAGCTGAAGGTAAATATGAGTTTATTTACGTACTCGCAGAAAATGCTGCTTGTCAGGGAGATACTGCACTTATTTCTGTTAGTGTACAAGCAGCACTCAATGCAGGGCAAGATGTCAATGATTCGTTCTGTGAGCAAAAGACGATTTCGTTGTGGGATTATATTGATACAAATGCTGACCAGGGTGGAACATTCTACTTTAATAATCAGCCGCTTGCTAATGGTATTTTGATACCACAGCATGGAGTCAACTCGTACACAATCATTTATGAAGTAGGTGATGGTGTGCTATGTCCGAAAACATCTGCAACGATTAATCTGACGCAGATAGCCAAGCCAGAAATATCAATGAGCGCTCCGGAAGACTTATGTTCTGGTAGATGTCAAGATATTGTAATCAATCATGATGCGCCGATAGGGTCAGTATTGTTTTTATCGGCTGTAGATGCTGTTTCAGGTGAGCAATTTGAACAAACACTTACAGTCAATACTATAGGACAATTCACAGTTCAAATTTGTGCAGGAAGTCAGCCTCCATTTGGTTTTGATAATCTGAGGGAGAATAGGCAATATACTATACAACTAGAAAAGGTAGATCTTCCTTCATTGTGCTCCTATATCATTGACATTCCGATTTCTTTTAAAACTTTGCCACTTGCAACTAAGACCATTCACCCTGTGGTGTGTGCTGGATCATCGTTTGAATTCGAAGGTGTAGTATTTGATGAGTCTAATCCAAATGGGATGGTGACCGTACAGGCAGCTGATAATACATCCTGTGATACGATTGTAACAGTTGATCTCAGTTTTTATCCTGTAGCTAGAAGTACGTATGAAGTGACACTGTGCAGTGAATCACAGACGATTAGCGTAGGTGATGAAGAGTTTTCTTTTTCACGACCTGAAGGTGATGTCGTTTTGAAAGGCGCATCTGCACATGGTTGTGATAGTATTGTACATGTAAAGATTACCTTTGATAAAAAGGTGGTGGAAGGAGATCTGAATATAACCTCTTGCGACGAAAATTATCAGATTGTCATAGGCGGAGTGTTATTTAATAGTGCTCATACTAATGGTCAGGTGCTGTTGCCTGGTGCAGCTGTAGGTGGTTGCGACAGCCTTGTAAATGTTCAGTTGAATATCACCAAGATGGTCGTAGATTACAGTCTTGTGTACAACTGCCATGACGAACCTGCAACATTCACGATGAGTAGCGCTTCATACCCTGGCCCATACACAATAAAAGTTGACGAAAAAGAAGTTGCTAGTGGTGCTAACTTACCTTATGTTATTAATTTTATGCCGGGACCGCATACTGTAGAAGTTATAAATCCGGATGGGTGTCATGAATACATTATCTTGGAAGTAGATGAAAACAGCACAGGACCTAACGTCACACTGACACAGACGCCTCTGGGTGATGGATCTGTTCAGATTATGACCCTTGCACCGCCTATTTCAATTCATGAATTGCAGTGGACGCCTTCTACGACTTTGAGTTGTGAAAGCTGTTTTGATCCTATTGCTAATCCTGCTGTAACGACGACCTATACTTTAAGTTATTTGTATGGGTTTAATTGCAAAGATTCTCGGCAGATAACTATAGAAAGGGTGGGGACGGACATTTCACTGCCTAATATATTTAGTCCTAATGGCGATGGCAATAATGAGTCTTTTTATGTAATATTGCCTGATAAGGTTACTGGAAACGTCAGAAGTATGAGGATATTTGATCGTTGGGGCAATCTGGTGTTTAATGCTGAAAATGTACCTGCTAATGATCCTGAACAAGGATGGAAAGGAACTTTCCATGGTAGAGATGCTACCCCGGGAGTTTATGTTTATGTAGTGGAGGTTTTTACTGATAATAAAGGAACTGTTGATATTTATTCAGGATCCTTGACGTTAGTGCGTTAATATTGCTACAATTATTTACTGTGGATGCAGAATAAATGGTTTTCAATTTTATTGCTTTTTACTTTATTGGCGCCAGTTGTCGGTACACTAAGTTGGTTGCAGTATAATACTTACAGGGTTAAAAAAGCCGTTAAAAGAGCCATTATCAACGGAATGGATCAAGATGAACTTACGCTCATCAAAATTACACCTGAATCCAGACACCTACTGAGATGGGAACACTCACGTGAATTTGAATACAGGTCTCAGATGTATGACATCGTTTCGGTAGAGAAACATGGAGATACTACTTTTTACTGGTGCTGGTGGGATAGAGAAGAAACATACCTTAATCAAAAGATAACCGAAGTAATGGATTATGTTTTGAATACAACCCAAGAAAGGAACCAACACAAACAACATCTGTTAGATTTTTACAAGTCTTTAATTTGTCAATACGTTTATAATTACGGGAATATCTTCATTGGTATTACTGATAACTTTCGACGTAATTGTTTTAGGTTGAATTTTTGTTTCCAATCTATAATCTTAAATGTACTGTCACCTCCTCCTGAGATTTAAGCTTAATTGGTACTATTTTAAAAAAATAAAATAGAAATACATTAAAGAATAATCTTTTATAATCAAACACTGGTGCAGTATAAGACTTTGTTGTAAAAGGAGATGATACGAGACTCGGAAATGTTATTCCATTGTCTTTGTAAATTGTATTTCAAGAACTGAAATAGGTATGAAGTAACATATTGAATTGTTCAGTTTCTAATCTGCATTTTGTGTTAAAATAATGACGTCTCGATAGGATTTATGAAACCTAGTTTGAGAGACGATGTTATTGTTGATTATATTTTTATATATTATATAAATATTTAATATGAAAATATTAGTGCATTTATCGTTTTTTGTTTTTTTGAGTTTAACTGCATTTGGTCAAAAAGTTACTATATATAACTCTGAAACGAATGAAGTAATCCCATATGCGGAGGTTACTTCATCTGATTTAGGTATCACAAAGATGGCTAATGAAAATGGATCCATAGATTTGCAACCATTTTATAATGCAGAGCATCTTATTGTTTTAGCTTCAGGTTTCAATCCGAAGGCGACATCATACAGACAACTAATTGAGGATGGTTTGATGGTAAGGTTGACGCCTTCAACACTTACACTTGATGAAATTGTCATTTCAGCATCAAAATTCAGACAACGTTCTGTAGATGTAGCAGCTAAAATCAGTAAGATTACTCCTGAGCGATTATCTATCATTAATCCTCAGACTGCTGCTGACTTACTGGGTGTCAATGGTGAAGTGTATATTCAGAAATCTCAGCAGGCTGGAGGAAGTCCTATGATAAGAGGATTTTCTACCCATAGGCTACTTTATGCCATTGATGGAGTTCGGATGAATACTGCCATTTTTAGGGCAGGCAATTTACAAAATGTTATTTCGCTTGATCCTTTTGCTATGGAAAGTACAGAAGTGCTCTTTGGTCCTGGTTCTGTGATTTATGGAAGTGATGCAATAGGTGGTGTTATGAGTTTTCAGACACTACAGGCTAAGCTTTCTTCTTCCGGCAACTTGAGTACCTCTGGGAGTGCAACCATCAGACATAGTACAGCCAATAACGAACTCACTGCTCACGCGGATGTTAGTATAGGTGGTAGTAAATGGGCTTCAGTGACCAGTATTTCACATTCTAAGTTTGGTGATTTGAAAATGGGCACTCACGGTCCTGATGATTATCTGAAACCTTATTATGTTATCACTGAAAATGGTGAAGACAAAGTGATTGCAAATCCCAATCCGCTGGTACAGAATCCTACTGGCTATGATCAGTTTAATGTCTTGCAGAAAATTCGTTTCAGCCCCAATGAAAAGTGGGACTTTAATTATGCTTGGCATTTTTCTGAGACTTCTGATTATCCAAGGTATGATAGATTGCTAGAGACTAAAAATGGCTTGCCGTCTTCAGCAATATGGATGTATGGACCACAAAAGTGGAGAATGCACCATTTTTCAGTCTTTAACAATGCTTCTACAAAGATGTATGACAGACTTGCTTTCAGGGCAGCCTACCAGTATTTTGAAGAATCTAGAATCGATCGCAAGTTGAATAACACACGATTGAGAACCCAGACTGAACAAGTGGATGCTTACAGTTTGAATTTAGATTTTGAAAAGCGGACTGAGAATTGTAATTTTACTTATGGCTTAGAGTATGTACTCAACGATGTTAAATCTAAGGGTGAGGCCATTAATGTTTTGACTGAAGCGCCTATAGCCGTTCCTGATAGGTATCCGGCTTCAGTTTGGTCGAGCTATGCAGCGTATTTGAGTTATCAATACCAGATGTCAACTAGGTCTGTAGTTGAAGCAGGTATGCGCTACAGTAGTTACAACCTGGAGTCGAATTTTGAGCGCCATTTGTCATTTTATCCTTTTGACTTTAAGGAAGCGAGTATTCACAATGGAGCATTATCAGGTAATATAGGTTGGGTTTACAAGCCATCTTCACGGTTTAAACTCGCTATTCATGGAGGTACTGGATTCAGAGCACCAAATGTAGATGATATAGGAAAGATTTTCGATTTTACAGATGGCAATATCATTGTACCTAATCCCGATTTAAAAGCAGAATATGCGTATAATGGTGAGGTCAATTTAAGTGGACTAATAGGTGATGTAGTCAAGTGGGATGTCAGTGGTTTCTATACATATCTTGATAATGCTATGGTGAAGCGTGCATTTACTGTTGATGGTAAAGATAGTGTTATTTACAATGGGACATTGAGCCAGGTCTTTGCTATTCAGAATGCGGCGTTTGCCACAGTATTTGGTACTAATATAGGTATTGAGGCCAATCTGGGTGCTGGTTTTTATGCTGGAGGAAGGTACAATATTCAGAAAGGTCAAGAAGAACTAGACAATGGAGATAAAGCACCTTCGAGACATGCCGCTCCTGCGTTTGGACAGGCTAGATTGGGTTTTAAAAATGATAAAGTCACGCTCGAATTGTACACTAATTTTAGTGCAGGGATTGCACATGAAGATATGAATCCCGAGCAGCAGGCTAAACCGTTTTTATATCCTAAAGATAGTAATGGTAATACTTACTCGCCATCGTGGTACACTATTAACTTTAAATCTCGATATGTGATTACTGATCATATTTTAATCAGTGCTGGACTAGAGAATATCACAGATATTAGATATAGAATGTACAGCTCAGGACTTACCATGCCTGGAAGAAACATGGTTGTATCTGCTACTGTTCAATTTTAAAGCAAGAGTAGATCTAATTATAATCAATGAGGGCAAATTATTGTCCTCATTGATTAATATTTTGCCGGTGTGCCGATGTATTTTGTACTTTGGATAAATGCTCTGATGTCATCATTAGCTTTGATGAGGTCTTCTTTACGGATGTACATCATATGTCCACTTTGATAGCCATGGAAACGCAGGCGATCCTTAAGTCTCCCACTAGGATCCATCTGCCACATCATATATTTTGTATTAAAATAGGTGGTAGCGCCATCATAATATCCACCTTGAAACAATACCTTCAAATATGGATTTTGGGCCATCGCCTGTCGAAGGTTGTCACGGGTATTGTCATTTTCATTGTTCCATGGATGTACATCACCAAACATGTTGTACCTTACGTCCGTTTTGAAATTTAACTCCGTACGATAATAATGGTTGATAGCAGGTGTAAATGAATGCAACCATGAAGTCAGCTCTGCATTATAATCAGGTGAAATACCCGATAACTTGCGGTCGATACCCAGATATCTGGAATCTAGTCTTCCTATGTTGTAACCTGAAGCGTCTTTGAGCAGATTCTTCCAGAAATATGAAGTGGTGACAACTAAATTATTTTCAATATAATCTTTGGCAGCAAGACCAGTGTAATCAGCAAGTTGTTGCGCTACTGCTTCACGTTCGGCGGTTTCGATAAATCCTCCTTTAGTAAGTGCAGGCAGTAGTTCATTGATTGTAAATCGCTCAACTTCAGGTAGAAAAGCTTCCAACTCCATTGACTGGTATTTAGCCGACAAACGCTTGTGATACCATGCTGTAGCTGCGTAGTAAGGTATCTTTAATGCCTCAGAGATTGGACCACTTTGCCTTAAAACTTGATAGTCAGCAGGGGATACCATAATCACACCATTGAGATAGAGCCAATCTTGATTTTGTAAAGCTAGTGCCAGTCCTGCAACTCTTGTTCCACCATAACTTTCACCAATTAAATACTTGGGTGATGGCCATCTTTCATTTCTTGTTGTAAAGGTACCTATCCAGTCTGCCAGATATTTTATATCCGCATTGATACCAAAAAATTTACTCCGATCCACCTCTTTACCATTAAGAGGAATAGTTCGAGAATATCCGGTATTGACAGGGTCTATATACACCAGGTCAGCTACATCCAGAATGGAATAAGGATTTTCCACAAATCCATAGGGTTGTATAGGATATCCATCATCATCAATATTGAGTAAACGAGGTCCGGTGTAACCGATGTGCATCCAAACTGAACCTGATCCTGGTCCACCATTGAATGAAAATAGGATAGGTCTATCGTCGTAGGATTTAACATCACTACGCTTATAGTAAACGTAATGTAGGTAGGCGATTTCTTTACCATCCGCATCCCATACAGGTTGTGTCCCGGCGATAGCAGAGTAGGGGATTTTCTTGCCTTTGATGGTTACTGTATGTTCGGTGATGACCTGCATATCGGGATCAAGAGACAGTGACTTTGTCTCTTGGGCTTGTAGAATATACCACGAAAATAATAAAACAATAAAAGTTAACAGTCTGGTCATGGATGTAATGTTTTTATGTATTATATGTCAAATGTACCTAAATTGGAATAATCTACCAATGAATCTTGAAATTTATAACTTATTTGTCATCTAGCAACCTGATTTAGAGTGATTCAATGACTTGTGACATTGCGGATTGAAATTCTTCTTACCTTTGCAGGTATATAATAATGAGATGGATTTAATAACGCACATCCAAAATAAAGCCAGCGAATTGCTTCCGGAAGTTATAAAAATCAGGAGAGACCTGCACATGCATCCGGAACTTTCATTTCAAGAGGAGCAGACAAGTCGGTATATAACTGAAGTTCTTTCTCGAGCGGGCATTAATTACGCTACCGGTTATGGTGGTCACGGTATTGTTGCTACTATCAAGGGAAAAACAGATAAAGTGATAGCGTTGAGAGCAGATATGGATGCGCTGCCGATTGAAGAACAAAATGATGTCAGCTATAAATCTCAAAATCCGGGTGTGATGCATGCTTGTGGTCATGATGTTCATACTGCATGCTTGCTAGGTGCAGCATTGATTTTAAATAATATCAAGGATGCATTGCCATGCTCAGTAAGATTGATATTCCAGCCAGGTGAAGAAAAATTGCCTGGTGGTGCGAGTCTAATGATTCGAGATGGAGTTTTGCAGGATCCCACACCGGAAGGCATCATTGGTCAGCATGTATATCCACCGCTTGAAGCCGGTAAGGTAGGTATCCGATCTGGATTGTATATGGCATCATCAGATGAAATTTATATTATCGTTTCCGGCAATGGTGGTCATGGTGCAATGCCACATCTTTGTACCGACTCCATTTTGGCAGCCAGTCAAATGATAGTAGCAATGCAACAACTTGTCGCGAGAAATATTCCACCTACAATTCCGGCAGTTCTGACATTTGGAAAAATTAATTCTATCGGTGGCGCTACAAATGTGATACCTTCGGAGGTGAAAATAGAAGGCACCTTCAGAACAATGAATGAAGAATGGCGTGAGAAGGCACACAGACTGATTGAAAAGATTGCGAAAGAAACTACATCTGCGTATGGAGCTAGTGCTGAAGTGAATATAGTAAAAGGATATCCGAGTTTAATCAATGATGAGAAATTGACATCAAAAACACGGCAAATGATGGAGACTTATCTAGGTAAAGAAAATGTTATAGATTTAGACATGAGGATGACATCAGAAGATTTCGCTTATTACTCTCAGGAGATACCAGCAGTGTTTTACCGACTGGGCACTGGCAATAAAGCACGAGGTATTACTTCGCCCGTTCATACGCCGACTTTTGATATTGACGAAATTGCACTGGAAACAGGAATGGGTTTACTCGCTTGGTTAGCAGTGCAAGCCTAAACACTAAAAGTTAAGCCCACCAGAAAAAAATATACCGGCCTCGCCATGTCGAGTTATACCGAGCTCCATCGAGGCTGTAAAGTTGTTGAATAGGATTAAGTCTAGGCCAGGTCCATAACCTAACTGTATGCGATTGGTATAGGGATTGTTTGTTCCACCGGATGGATCGTTAGCATATCCTGCATCGAGGTTGAGTCTGGCAAATAATTGGGTGTTCATAACTCTGAATGGCTTAGGCATTTTATCACTTATCTTAAAATTGTGTTCGAGCAGTCTATATTTTAAAGCATGTCTTACAAGCATAAAATGCCGACCATCTATGACGTACAGTTGATATCCTGTGATGTTGTCATCTTTATAACCTATAGCATCATTGAGCATGTATGGGATTTTGTTGCTTTCAATATTTATTTTAAATTTGATTTTTGCACTTAATATTAGGTTTTTAGCCAGAGCAAAGTGTTGCTCAATGTTCATAGCTAGCCAGGTATTGGTGATTTTGTCAGGCCATCCAAAGCCTTCTTTTCGCAGATTAAATTCAGCTCGATAGCCTTTAAGCGGATATAGAGGATAGACCGTATTGTCATATTTCAGGCTGTAGTCGAGTATAAAATATCTTAATTGACTTTCACCTCTACCTAAGAAATTAGGATTCAATCGAACTATTTCATTGTCCACTTTTAAGTCATTGTATTCTAGACTAATTGACTGAATGGTTTGAGGATTGATGCGCTGCTGTAATGCTAGGCTACCACGATATTGTCGGAATATACGTTCATTTTGAGCATTTTTATAAAATACTGGTTTATTCTCTAGAGTCTGATAAGCTACTTCTCTGCTTTCGGAGTAAAGTATATTTCCAGTAAGGCCCCATTTTCCCCATAGATAAGGATAGTCATAAAGCATTTCAAGCTTTCTAATGTACCCACCTTGTACTTTTAGCTTTAGCTTGTCCTTATTGCCAGTGAGGTTGATGTGATTTAAAGCTATCCCGTAATTTGTCCTTGACAATGCGTAGTTAAATTCTTTTCGCCATACATTGAAATTTCTGTCAGCAAGCTCAAATATAAGGTATGGGTAGATAAACCAGTTCTCTTGAACTGCTACTACTAAATTGCAATGAGAAGTTTCGGTATTCCAGTTTTTTATATTGAGTGTTACAAGGTTAAATAAACTGATGCTTCTCAGCCTTCTCTCATTTTGCTGTAATCTAGATGGCAGTTTTTCAAGTGAAATAGTATCACCAGGGTGGAAATCGATTTCATTAAAAATGATGTGATTTTTAGTGTGCTTATTGCCTTGGATGATGATGCTGTCCACTATGACATACCTGGACTGACCTATACCATTCATAGTGCACAATACGATGATACACCATAAAATTACCACACGAGCAATCAATGAAATATTACGACTGGATGCATGGTTTTCACGCATAATCTTTCCATTATACGTTAAGATAGGCCATCAGAGAATCATATCTTTCTTTTAAATCATCGCTATATTCTGCTTCAGAGAATGATGCATAAACATCATAACCAAACCGATGGAGACTGGCTTTAAATGCCTGAATGTTTTGTTTGTTAAGCTTGAGTGTGATAAACAACCTGAAGGAATCCGGTACTGAGTTGACAAAACTACTGAGGATTGTAACCTCTTCTGATTCGGCGATTCTAGCAATTTCTGACAATGAAAAATTCTCTCGAGATGTTTCTATCACTACAATACCACCCGGCTCAGTGAAAGAAAAATGCACTGCCAGATACTTCATGAGATCTTCAACCGTAATAACTCCTAGATATTTTTCTTCTGCGTCGATGACAGGAATCACGGTCAGCTCTAGTTTTCCAAGTCTGGCCATTACTTCAAAAATGTGGTCATTGTCCAGACAAAATGGTCTTAAATATGAAAGTCGGTATGTACCTATGGGATCTTCGGTATTGTGAATTAAAATGTCGTCTTCTGAAATGACACCCAGCAGCTGTTCGTGATTGACAATAGGAAGGTGACTTACATGATTCGCTTGCATCATGTCTAATACCTGGATACCTAGGTCAGAAGTCTGAACAGGAAGAATACTTTGTGATATGAGTTCTTTTGCTGTCAAAATAGAATTGTCATTTATAACTATAAATAGGTTTAAGTTGAAAAACGTTCAAAATTACACATTTTATTGGTTCAAAATTTTCTTTCTCTCATGAATAAATTCCTCTTCGGATAAGATGCCTTTATTTCTTAAGTCACTCAATTTCTTTAATTGAGCCAGAAGACTCTCATCAGCTATGGGGATTTCTTGCTGTGGCTCACTAACTTTAGATGTGTCGGTTTCCTGTGTCTGCTGTAAATGAGTAAATGGGTTTACTTTAAATCCGCTAGCTCTAAATGCATCAAACTCCGGCTGAATACGCACGTAAGCAAGATCGTCATGAGTCAATATGCGCTCTACATCTTTTAGTCCATATGCTACTGCCTTATTGAGGTGATCATATGCTAGCTCTTTTTTTTCTGTCAGTGAATAAGCACATGCTATATTAAAATGAAGTGCAACATCATTGGGTAGGATTTCAAGGCCCTTTTTGAAGTCATCAATGGCATCTTCAAGGTCAAAATCTTTGTACTTTTTAATGCCTGAATTTTTAAATTCATTAGCTTTAATCCTAGCTTGTGGAGAAATTCGATCCTTTGTATCTTGATATTTATAATGAATTTGAGGAAATTGTTCGTTTTTCTTCATTTGTTCTTTTCGTCGTTCGTACACAGGACCTGTTCTTACAGGTGTAGGATGGATACTATTGTATTTATAATCAAATACTTTTTCAGACATCATCAAAAACTTAAGACCCTGGAAAAATGCAATTATTGTTGTTATAGGAAAATTAATACTAAGAGATGCTACAAATAAAATCATAAACCATATGAAAGCACCTAATTTTCCGAGGTACAATTGATGGAGTCCTACTGATCCGGCGAAAAAAGCAATTATCGCAGCTATATATTTATTTCTATGCATTGAAATAAGTGTTTTTAATATATTTTACATGTAATTACAGCTATATCATCGGTGATCTCATTGCCTCCACGAAAATCGTCTATCTCTAAAAGCAGTTTATTGTTAAACTCCTCAGGTGTGAGATGACAATAATCATCTACAAAAAACTCAAGATAATTATCACCAAAATATTCTTCTTCTGCATTCCTTAGATCTGGCAATCCATCCGTAAAGCAAACAATCATTGCATCTGAAGCGATGTTAATTTTCTCTTCGCGGATATTGTCTAAACGTTCAAATGCTCCGATAAATGAACAACCCTTGTCGAGACGGATGATCTGATCTTTCATTTTAAGAATAGGTGGATAATGACCGGCATTGACATACTTAAGTGTCATTTTCTTGGTATCAATCTCTGCTACAAAGAAAGTAATATATTTATCACTTTTGGTAATTCTATAGACAGATTGATTCAGAGCAAAGACGAATGTCTCCAAATCACGGTATTGAAAGATGAAAGATTGTATCATAGCCTGAAAATTGGCCATCAAAAGTGCTGCTGACGCACCTTTGCCTGAGATGTCTGCAATGCAAAAGGCAAACCGGTCATCATCAAATCGGATAAAGTCAAGATAATCCCCACCTATATTGTAATGCGGTTTGTAAATCTTTGACATAGCAAATTTTTCCTCAACAGGAAGTACTTCAGGTATGAGCATTTGCTGGACTTCTGAAGCAAGCTCCATTTCACGGCGATACCTTTCTTGCTCAATTTGCTTTTTAAACAACCTCTTGTTTTCTATAGCTACAGCAATGATATTCGTAATGGTAGTGATGAATTGAATTTTGTTGTAAATATCTTCCTTTTCCTTGATTCCACCTATCACAGCATAAGCAATAGGCAATTCTTTATGAAAGACAGGAATGATAATATCCAGACCATCCAGAATATTTGGGTCGTCAGCTTTTATGGTGTAGAGCCGTTTATAGGTAAGCAGTATTGGAATGATGTCCTTTGTACTGTTTTTATTAAAATTGATTTCAGTAGCACAAGCCCATTCATCGCCATCAGTAACAAAAAGTGCCATTTTGTCAATGCCCATTTCCCAACTGAGGAATGATTTGTACATCTTGAAAAGCCCATCAGCAGACACATTGTCATTGATGGCCTGTGTGATGGTCAACAGTGACTTTATCTGGAGTTGCTTCAAACTCAGCTCCTTCTCCAGCTTCTCCATTATGGCTATTTCACGATTCATAGGACAAACTTAGGAATTTATCATGAAATTGAAAAACGCTGTGACACCTTATTTTATTTCCTTTGGATTTTATTGTTTAGTTGATTTATTGTTGTCACTATGTTTATTGATTCTTTGATAATTGTTTGATTATATATTATGTTTATTTTCATTTGATTAGGACAAATCTTTGTGCAACGATCATTTACTCATCGGATTCTAAAGAAAATTATGAGTATAAAATATTATCTAGAGATAAATAAACTGCGCTAGGATAATAAATTGTCTTTTTTAAAATGAAATGTTTACTTTTGCGCTTCGATTTTATTGAAATTTGATGGTATGAATTTGAAAAATATTTTAGCAGTTAGTGGGCTTCCAGGATTGTATAAGCTGAATGCAACTAAGTCCAATGGACTTTTGGTCTCTGATTTAGATAGCGGAAAAACAAGGTTTTGCTCTGTGCGCCAGCATCAGTTTACGCCTATGGAGACAGTGGCTATTTATACGGATGACGATACGATTGAGATCAGCAAGGTGTTTCAGTCTATGCTAGACCATGCAGTAGATTATCCTATACCATCACCTAATGATGATCATACTACACTGCAAAAATATTTTAGTGTGATCATTCCTGATTATGACCGAGACAAAGTCTTTCATAGTGATATGAAGAAGGTCATTAAGTGGTTTAATTTTCTGAATTCAAGAGGTTACCTTACAGCTGAATCTGAAGGTAAAAGCGAAGAGGAATAAAGCATTGATTTAATTTTTAGAGCCGAATTCCTTTATAAATGAATCAATGGCGGCTGTATTGTTGCCGACGATAACTTTATCCTCTATGATGGCCGCAGGTCGTTTTAAAAAGGTATATTCTTTGAGAATGAGTGACCGATAATCACCGTCATTCACTGGTTTTTCATCATCTGTAAGCGATTTGTATTTCTGTGCTCTTTTGTTGAAGAGCGATTCATAATTACCCGAGTAAGTCTTCATTAAGTCAAGATCTTCAGGTGAGATATTTTGCTTTTTAAGGTCAATTAATTCTGTATCTTCTGTCGAAATTAATTTTAATATTCTGGTACAAGTTGAACAAGTCGATAGATAATATATCCGTTTCATTTTTAATCAAATCAGTTTGACGGGTTTTACATCAAATGGATGCAGCGTTGTTCCTTTTACATAAGCTTCAGCTTTGACAGAAAATTCAGATTTTACACCTTTTGCTTTTTTAGCTAGCGATACTAATCCTCTGGTTAAGAAGTTGTTTTCGCCCAATTTGTCCATCTCTGACTGTACAAAGACAAAGTCCATATCAAAAGGGATTTCGATTATATCATTTTTAGAAAAAACTATCTTTTCTTTTTTTTCAATTCTACCCATAGGGTATTCATTGATGAGTTTGTTTTCGTTCCGACCTCGAGTATATTTTTCAATCATCTCCACAGTGATTTTTTCCACTATGTTATTGTCACTTAGTGATGTCAATCGAATAAATCCGGTAATAAGCCCTGCATTTTTGTCCACTGATTCAGGGATGATTAATTCCAGTTTTACACTTTCAATTCCAAGTGCCTTTTTTATTTTTCCAAACATAAAATGAGTTGTTATGCCTCAAATAACAAAGTACTTTCCTTAAAAGTTTCAATGATAGGAATGAGTGTGGATCAGATAAACCTTTTGTGCCAGCTGTCTCGGAGTTTGACCTTCCATCCTGTATCAAATTCTTGTTTTGTTTTGATGATATTATTAAATACAATGGTATCTTCAGAAATTTTATTACAATGAACTGCATCAGCGAGCTGGTTGATGTGGACGGTAGTAATTTCACTTGATGCGTCATCAACATACGCCACCTGCATTCTGTCCAGAAAATCAATACTATATTTTTTCTCTAAGCTTTTGATAAATCTAGTCATGGCATCTATTGAACAACCGCTGGCTACCTCATGCCTGTCATCCACCATCACTACTATAAATCGGTTTTCAACCACATCTCCATAAGTATAGAGCGTATGGTTGTGTGATGTCCACTGTTTTAGGTAGTCATGAATGTCACTTCTGATTTGATTGCACTGATCTGCACTGAGTGTAGTGCCTGCCTGAAAAACCCAAGTACGCGAACTCGGATCCATCTCTTTAACTGATAGCAACATTGTATATAGATTTTTATTAAAATTTTAAATGGCAAATATAGATACTTTTACCTTCATAGCAAAGAAAGATCCGGCAAAGAAAGCTTGAGTTTATTGGTATTTGAGACTAATAAATTATGGTCAATTTAGCGATTCGACACAGATTTCAACTGTTCATATATGAAAATTTTAAAAATTAACATATTGATTGTTAGTATGTTTTTATATTTGTGACTGATTCCCTATTTCGATTTTTGTTTTGATCATTCAAATTATTTGCTAAATGACCTACAAAATCATATCCAGTGCCATTTTCTTGTTGTTTGTTTTTACGGTAAGCGCACATATCATATGCCCTCCAGATAAGACGTTGACCTGCCATGACGATATTCATTATCTTCCATTAACAGGTACTCCTACTGTTTTTGGTGGCTCAGGTCAGTTGAGATATGAAGATCAGGGCTCCACTAATGCCTGCAATGTAGGAGATATTAATCGAATTTGGTATCTCGATGCCAACGGTAATCAACGTTATGATAACGGCGAGGATGCTTGTATACAGCATTTGCATATTGATTATGTGCCCGAGGATGTTCGTATAGATTGGCCAAGAGATATCACGCTTCATTGTGATGAAAATATTCCCGATACGTCGCCTTACTGGGTGAGTGGTCCATGTGATATTGTCGGTGTGACTACTGAAGATGAGATATTTAGAACCGGCAATGAAGCATGTTATAAAATAATTAGACACTTTACAGTCATTAATTGGTGTACATATGATCCATCTGCTGGTGTTGGTATTTGGACACATAGCCAGGTGATCAAAATCTATGATGATTCTAGACCTGTGATTCAGACCTGTAGTGATGTCACTATAGGTATTACTCAAGGTTGTGAGACTACTTTTACGGTTACTAACTCAGCTGTTGATACCACTCTATGTGGTGATCAAAGGTTGCTGTGGTATGTTGATGTGGATTTATATTCAGATGACAGTATAGACTATTCATTTACACCTGATAATTTTGATTTTAGATTTAACTTACCTAAGGTAAAAAGCGGCGAGAAAGTTAGGGTGACACTACCTGATAGTGTAGGACATGGTTGGCATAAAGTGATCTGGAAGGTACAGGATGAATGCGGGAATGTCACGAGTTGTGTACAGAAAGTGATGGTCAAAGATGCCAAAAAGCCGACACCATATATGTATCAGTTGATGTCAGCAGCGTTTCATGGTAAAACTTCATCATTGAGGGTTCCTGCACGAATATTTAATGTGGGATCATTTGATAATTGTACGCAGTCGTCGTTGCTGAAGTATTCCTTCTCACCTAATGTCAACGACACTATTCGGGTCGTGGACTGCAGTAATGCTGGATTTCAGTTTTTCGCTATCTATGTTACGGATAGGGAAGGCAATCAAGAGTTTGCAGAGGTATTCATGTTAGTATTTGACAATGGAAGTTGTTTTGGTACGCTGAAATTGCCCGGGAGCATAACAGAAGCTAATGGACTACCTATTGATAATGCAAGGTTGACCTTGTCAAGCGCCTCCAAACCGAATGATGCATTGACAATTTACTCAGGAAAGGATGGTAGTTTCTCATGGAATGATTTAAGCCTTTATGAAGATATGCAGGTTCAATTGCAATATGATGGAGATAGAAAAGAAAGAGTGGATATTGCTGATCTAAAGATGCTCATAGATTATCTTTTGGGCAGACTGGAGCTGGTAGATAATGAGATGATAGCTGCTGATTTGAATAAGGATGGCAAAGTCAATACTCAAGATTTGCATGCTTTGAAACAGGCCATTTTGATTCCCGATAAATCAAATGAGGATCAGTGGTCTTATAAATTAGGAGCATCAAGTGCATCCATGACTGGAGAAACAATTCAGTTTCAATTGAAAGATCTACAATCACCGTTAAACTTAAAAGGAGTGTATCGTGGTGACATCACAGAAGCAAATGCGCTTGTAGCTGACGGTAGAAATTATGTTCAAGTATCAAAATGGTATGAAAATGGCAAAATCCTTTTTGCGTTTGAACAAGATATTGACTGTGAAGGAATTCAAATAGAACTTCTTCATCATTTGGGTCAAAAAGTACAGGTGACATCGTCTATTTTAAATTTAGATCCTGCCAGTATATTTATAGATCATCAAACGGTTAGAGTTGTCCTGCCCAAAAACTTCCATATTAACGGAAAGCAAGCTTTTCTTGAAGTTGCCGCCGACAAATCCCAACTGGATGACATATGGATGACATCAAGGTCAAAGGTTGTGTTTGATGACTACTCTACAGCTGCACTTAGCATGCGGAATCTTGCTGTTAAGGAGTTGACGATTATACCTAATCCTGCAGGCGCGTACTTTGAACTAAATGTAAACGATGCAAAAGTCATATCCATCAGAAATGCTGCCGGATCAGCCATGTCATTCGATCAACAAGGTAGTAAAATAGAGTGGAATGTACCTGCTGGATTTTACACGGTTACTGTACAAACAGCAAATGGAATTGAGGTTAAAAAAGTGGTAAAATATTGATTTATTAATGTAACTGAGGTCACACTAAACTTGTGATTTTCGGAATGTAGTGTTTGATTTTGTTAATAAATTCCTAAACTTTTTATTTGCTCATGCCAAAACTTAAACTTGTATTGCGAATATAGGTTTATTGTCTAATTTTGTGCGCTGAATAAGATTTTCAGTAGAAATATACATTATCATTTTAATAATATTTTAAAACTAGACAAATCAAATGACACTATTTAAGAAGATATTTTTATTCTTATTGCCCATCACTTTTGTTGCCGCCTGCGCCCAATCCAAAGGCACCACGATTTCTGGCAAAATTACTGGTGGAGAAAATTTGACGGTTTACTTGGACCAAGTTTTTATTTCATCACCACCTAAAATGTTACTCCAAGATAAAATAGGTACTGATGGTACATTTAAGATTGTCATACCTGATGGAATCAAACAAGGTATCTACAGGATGAGAATAGGTGAGCAGATGCTTGATATTATTAGTGACGGATCAGAAAAGGAAATCACAGTTTCTAGTACGCTGTCAGGTCTTAATGAATTTGATTATCAATTGAAAGGCTCTCCATTGACAGAACAGTATTTTCAGACTGTTAGAGATTTTATTGATAAGAAAACTGATTTACAAGGTTTGATTCAAGCTACTGAAGAAAAGGTTGACCCAATGGTAGGATTTCAGCTTTCAGCAAGACTTTTTAACTTTAGGTCAGATTTTTTAGATATGTTCAAGAAGGTTTCAACCAGAATGACAAAAACTTATCCTGATTTTCAGATTACTAAAGAGTTTGCTGATATCATTCCGAAAATAGAACAAGAGGTACAAGCAGCATTGGCTGCTCAAAAAATTAAATTAGGAGCTGATGCACCGGAGATTGCACTACCTGATCCTGATGGAAAAATCAGAAAACTGTCTGATTATAAAGGCAAGTTGGTCTTGCTTGATTTTTGGGCTTCATGGTGTGGTCCTTGTCGCAAGGCTAATCCGGGGGTAGTGGCTGTATATAACAAATATAAAGATAAAGGTTTTGACGTATTTAGCGTTTCGCTCGATGGTATTGATAGCCGAATGGCAGCCAGACTGACAGATCCTAACCAGCTCAAAGAACAAATGGATTTTCAGAAGGGAAAGTGGGTAGCAGCCATAGACCAGGATAAACTTACTTGGGATGGTCATGTGTCTGACTTGAAGAAGTGGGATAGCTCCGCCGCCGAAGAATATGGTGTAAGAAGCATACCTCAGACATTCTTAGTCGGAAGAGATGGTAAAATCGTAGCCATCAACCCACGTACAGATCTTGAAGAACAGGTTTTGAAAAACTTATAATTAATTATTCAATAAGGTAAATATTGATAGCCGAATTTACATTTGTGAGTTCGGCTTTATTATTTTGTTATCCCACAAGCCAAATTCAATCAAAGAAAGTATCTTTATTTTTAGCTCAATTATCGTGTATGATTGAATTAGTGATTACTCATTTAGTGTAAGACCGGTATCTTTGTAAATAGATAGAATTGTTGAAATATGGACAATAATCAATCAGTACAGTTATTTTCTGTTATTACTTGCCCTCATTGTGGATATAGTAAAGAAGTGATCATGCCTGAAGCAGCATGTGTTTATTTTTATCAATGCACTTCATGTAGTATCTTTTTAAAACCCAAATCAGGAGATTGCTGTGTTTTTTGCAGTTATGGTACTGTACCATGTCCACCTATCCAACAAGATAAGTCATGCTGTAATCACACATAAAAAAATAAGTCTTCCATTTTATTGAAAGACTCATTTTTTGTATTATAGTCTGAATAGGTTACAGGTTTCCTCTCAGCGCTTGTTCTCTTTCTATAGATTCAAAAAGTGCCTTGAAATTGCCCTTTCCAAAAGACCGTGCTCCCACACGCTGTATGATTTCAAAAAATACTGTCGGTCTGTCTTGAATAGGTTTAGTGAAAATCTGGAGGAGATATCCTTCTTCATCTCTATCAATCAAAATATTCATTCGTTTTAGGTCCTCCATATTTTCGTTGATAGCACCTACACGTTCTTCGACGGTATCATAATAGTTGTCAGGAACATACAGAAATTCGACACCATTTTTACGCATAGCTTCTACTGTATGAATGATGTTGTCAGTGGCTATAGCAACGTGTTGTACCCCAGGCCCACGATAAAACTCAAGGTATTCATCAATTTGTGACTTTTTCTTTCCTTGAGCTGGCTCATTTATTGGGAATTTGATGTAACCATTTCCATTACTCACAACTTTACTCATCAGTGCTGAATATTCTGTGGAAATATCTTCGTCGTCAAAGGTGATCAGCAGCTTGAATCCCATCACATCTTCATAAAATTTAACCCACTTATTCATGGCGCCTAGTTCTACATTACCTACGCAGTGATCTACATATTTAAAGCCTAGTGGAGTCGATTTATATTCGCTTTTCTTAGCCACATAGCCTGGCATAAAGGCGCCGGTGTAGTGATTTCTGTCCACAACAGTATGGATAGTGTCCCCATACGTTTTAAAACCTGCGATATTGATATATCCGTGCTCGTCTTCGAGTTTTATGGGCTCAAATGCACTCTCTGCACCTCGCTCTATCGCTTTATGGTAGGAATCTATCGCATCATCTACCCATAGAGCGAGTACTTTTACACCATCGCCATGTTGAGCCACATGTTGTAAGACTTCATGTTCTGGACTAAATGCTGAGGTGATTACAAAACGGATTTTACCTTGCTGCAGGACATAGGAAACAATATCTCTTGTTCCGGTTTCTGGTCCTTTATATGCAACCAAGTCAAAGCCGAGGCAATGCTGATAAAAAAGAGCAGTTTGCTTGGCATTTCCTACATAAAACTCAATATAGTCAGTGCCCTTAATTGGGAATGTATCTGTAATGGTCTCATGATTTGTCAAGGTGGAAGTATTCATATTTAAAAAACTTATTTATTTTATATAACGATTAAAAAAATTGTAATGATCTTAAAATATAGTAACTATGGTAACCAACTGAGGTAGTAATCCTCATCCTCGATTTCCATGCCATAATCGGTCAGTAACAAAGGTTTAAATGCATCTATCATCACTGCCATTTCTTTAGTCTCCTTCTGGCCAATGCTGCGTTCCATAGCGCCAGGATGTGGCCCATGAGCGAGTCCACCCGGATGCAGTGTTATTTGTCCTTTATCTACATGTTTGCGACTCATAAACTCGCCATCGACATAGTACAATACCTCCTCACTGTCGATGTTGCTATGATGGTAAGGTGCAGGTATTGCCAGCGGATGGTAGTCATACATTCGGGGTACAAATGAGCAAATGACCATGGATCTAGATTCGAAAGTCTGATGTATAGGTGGTGGCAGGTGGATTCTACCAGTGATAGGCTCAAAATTGAATATTGAAAAAGCATAAGGATATAAATAACCATCCCAGCCTACTACATCAAATGGATGTGCCTTATAATGGAAAGGGTAGAGGTTGTTTTGCTTTTTGACTTGAACAAGAAAATCTCCTTTTTCATCATAAGTTACCAACATGTGTGGCTTTCGGATATCGCGCTCACAAAATGGAGAATGCTCCATTAATTGACCAAAATCATTCCTATATCTTTTAGGTGTGATAATAGGTGAATTTGACTCTACAATCAACAGCCTGTTATCTTCAGTATCAAACTCTAGTTGATAGATTGTGCCTCGAGGGATGACTAGATAATCTCCATATTCAAATGGCAGATTTCCATACATCGTCTTTAAAGTACCGGAGCCTATATGTATAAAAATAACTTCATCAGAATCACCATTTTTGTAGAAGTAGTCAGTCATGCTTTTGCGCGGTGCTGCTAGGGCAATCTGACATTCATCATTGGTCAGTACCACTTTACGGCTTTCTAGAAAGTCATCTTCCTGAGGAATGTTAAATCCACTCAAGCTTCTGGGTTTAAGTTGTCGATCGTTGATAGTCTTAGGTGTGACGTCAACAGGATCACCTACCTGGGTGACCATCGTCGGAGGATTGTTGTGATACAAGATAGAATATAAATTACTGAAACCCTCAGTTGAAAAAACCTGCTCATTATAAAGTGAGCCATCCGATTTTCTGAATTGAGTGTGTCTCTTTGGCGGGATTTTCCCTAATGAATAGTAATGCATATCGTTTTAATTTAATTTTGTTAGATTATTAAATATGGTATTGAGCATGTTTTCAAGATGCATCAATTCTTCCCTGGTAAGTCCCTTATATGCATCCGATCTAAATGAATGAATAATCGGTGTCGCTGTCAGGTATTTTTCCTTCCCTATACTGGTGAGCCTTATCTGAAATTTGCGTTTATCGCTTTTATCAGGCGCTCTGACGATGAGTTTTCTTGTTTCCATCAGATCCAGCATTCGAGTTATGGTCGGAGCATCTTTTAGGGCTAGTTCTCCCAGTTGTTGCTGGCTAAGTGTTTTATGCTCATCAATCAAATGCATTATGACCCACTGATCCACAGTAAGATCAATTTCCGGTGAAGATAAAAGATTCCTTGATAAAATTAACTTCATCAATTTGGCCGTCTTTTCTAGATGGAAGCCGGGTAGGGTCTTTTTAGTAGGTGTATCTGAAAAAATTGTTTGCATAACAATAATTAGTGTACTAAATATTTACAAAAGTAATCAATCTTCTCAAAAGGATAAATTAATTTACCGACATTTTTATAAAAACTCTTCTTTTTTTGAGATTTACCTGATCATTATTATAAATTCTTTACCTTTTTGAGATACAAAACCTGATTTTTGACGTTAACACAACGCAGTGACTCAATTATATATGAAACAGCATATCCTAACCTTACTTTTTCTTATCTGTACTTTAGATATGGTTTGTGGCCAACAAGATTGGACATATTTTCAACCTAAGGATCAATCATTTGAGTTGAGTGTGCCCTGTAACCTTTCAGCGGGTGAGAAAAAAATATTGACAGACGTAGGTGAAATGCATCCGGTTACTTGGGCTTGTAGTGGTACTGAGGATGATCCAAATTACCTCTACATGGTCTCGTATGTTGACTATCCTACAGGAACGCTTCAAGCAGATTCTGTTGAATTGATGAAAACACTTCTAGATGAAAGTATGGATGCATTATTAAAAGATATTCATGCCTCATTGGATTATAAAGCTGATTCGCCTTACGGACATCACAGTGGTATTATTTTTAGAGCCATGATAGATAAAAATAAAGTGGTAGTAAAATGTAGGATGCTGATTGTAGGTGATCGATTTTATGCGATACAAGTATATACACCAATGGAGAAAAGTCTTAATGACGACATCAACCGATACTTGAATTCATTTAGGTTGAAAGAAAAAAATCAGAAAGTGATTAGATAAAAATATTTGCTACTCTTTCGATGGATTTTATTAGGAAAAAACTATGTTTTGAGCCCCCTATATTAGGGCTTTGAATTGAAAAAAGATAAAATGAATCTGTAGAAAAAAACTGAGAATAAAAAAAAGCGTCTATATTTGCTCTGCATACAAAAGAATATGAAAGGTCAGAACAAACTTTTTTTTGCCATAGTTTGGGCATTAATTTTAGGGCTTATTGCAGGAGCGATAGTTCATTTTTATTTTCCGGAACATATTGAAGGATTTTCATCCAAAATAAAACTTCTTGGGACTATCTTCATAAGGATGGTTCAGATGATTATTGCACCACTAGTATTCACCACACTGGTGGTAGGTATTGCCAAGATGAGTGACGTAAGTATGATAGGTCGAGTCGGAGCAAAGGCCATGCTTTGGTTTATAGTAGCATCGCTTGTCTCATTGCTGATCGGATTGTTTTTTGTCAACTGGTTAGAGCCTGGTCATGTGGTCAATCTAGATTTGAATGATACCTCAGGAGCGGATGATTTGATCAGTCATACTAAAGCTTTCTCACTGGAAGACTTTGTGAAGCATGTCGTACCTAAATCACTTTTTGAAGCATTTGCTACCAATGAAGTGCTGCAGATTGTAGTGTTTTCAGTGATGTTTGGTATCGCACTCGCTAACCTAGGGAAAAAATACTCCAAACCTATGGTTAAATTATTGGATGTAGCTGCACATGCTATACTAAAAATGGTAGGATATATCATGTGGGTGGCACCTGCAGGAGTTTTTGGTGCCATTGCTGCAATCGTAGCCAGCAAAGGCTTTTCAATTTTTACTGTGTATGCGGTTTACCTCAGAGACTTCCTCATAGCTTTGGCTGTATTGTGGTTAATTTTGCTCATAGTTGGATATTTTATTTTGGGCAACCGCCTCATGGAGTTACTCAGAAGAATTAAAGAACCACTGCTTATAGCTTTTTCTACTACCAGTTCAGAAGCCGTTTTCCCAAAATTGCTGGAAGAACTCGAGCGGTTCGGTTGTAACAACAAGATCGTATCCTTTATTTTGCCTCTAGGTTATTCCTTTAATTTGGATGGAAGTATGATGTATATGACCTTTGCATCGATATTTATTGCACAGATATATGGTATTGAAATGGCTCTAGGAGAGCAAATTGTGATGCTTCTGGTACTTATGCTTACCTCTAAAGGTATTGCTGGTGTGCCTAGAGCGAGCCTTGTGATCATTGTTGCTACTTGTGCCATGTTCGGGATTCCTCCTGAAGGTGTTGCTTTAATCCTTCCTATCGATCATTTTTGTGATATGGGACGCAGTATGACAAATGTATTGGGCAATTCACTTGCGACGTGTGCTGTAGCCAAATGGGAAGGTGAGTTGGATAGACATGGTGGTGAACTTTAAAAACAACCTGCCTTTGTGATTGTTGATATATTTATACCAACTTTTGAAGTTGTCGATTGCATTAAAGATCTATATTTTCCATTCGCAAAGAAAAAAAGCTTTCTAAAATGAAGTTACATTTATTAACTTGTATAATTCTGGGACTTTTTCTGGGTGCTTGTAAGAGTAATACTGATGAAAGGGCACAGAACATTATTGGTACATGGGATGTATATCAATCCAATATGAATTCTAAGCCCAATGGATTTATGAAAGATGCATATTTTGATTTCAAAGCAGATAGCACGGTTGAGTCCAATGTTTTTGAAGACAATAACCCCCACACTTATCAGCTAGAAGGAAATCGACTCATCATTGATGCAAAAATACCTTTTGATTTGAATATCGGTAGATTGGATCGTGATTCTATGTACCTGGAAGGAAAAATGAGCTATTATTATATGGAGTATTTTCTTGTTAAAAGAAAGTGATTCGATTCGGATGGGTACACGATAATAATTAAACCCTATGAGAGTTTTTATCACAGTTATAATCTTATTTTTAGTATTGCCTTTGATGGCAATACATATGGATTTGAGACATTATAATTTTTATGGCAATCAGCCTTACAGCGAATTGTATGTGCGAATTGAAGGTCAAAGTATCAAATGGGTAGATCATCAGGCGAGGGTACAAGTTATGCTTATTTTGACAGATCAACAGGAACAAATTGTTGCTTATGATAAATTTGAACTTTTCCTGACTACAACAGATACAATATCAGATTTACTGGAGCTGAAGCGCTTTCAACTGCTTCCTGGAGAATATACGGCAAGAGTAGAAGCAAAGGATATGAATAATACAGCAGATAAACTCGAAATGCTTCAGAAGTTGACTGTAGATGAACCTACTAACCCTTCGGTAAGTTTTTCAGACATGGTGCCACTATCTGTGATAAGAAAAGATAGTAGGGCTCAAGCGCTGGTGAAGAATGGCTACTACATGGAGCCACTTGCCTATCATTATATAGACGAGAACCGACGACAACTAGATTTTTATACAGAAATTTACATAACCGGTGATAAGCCGAATACCGATTTATATTTCCAATATTCTATTAGGAGAGGTATAATAAGTGATACTACTGCAGAGTTTATCTTTACAAAAGCAAAAAAGTTAAAGAAATTAGAGGTAGAGCCATTGCTCATCTCATTACCTGCTTATTTACTTGAGTCCGGAGAATATTTTATTGATGGAAGGATAGTGGACAAATCAGGCAATGAATATGCAAAAGGTGCGATGGATTTTCTGGTCAGCAATCCTGAGGCGGATATAAAGCATCTGGAAACTTATAATGAAACACCTGAAAATGCATTTGTTCGGGATATTCAACCTGAAGATATGGACTATATTTTAAAGGCGCACGTACCCATTACGGATCAGAATCAGAATAGCACACTATGGAAATTGATTCGCTCAGATAAGATCAAAAGTCAGCGTCAGTTTATATTTCAGCTATGGAAGACTAGAGCACCTCAAAATCCTGAAGCTGCATTTAATCTTTATATGGATGTAGCAAAGGCGGTTGATAAAAAATTTTATAATAATGCCGGTTATGGATTTCAGACTGACAGAGGGTACATTTTCTTAAAATATGGAAAACCATCTAATGTGCTCACGATAGATAATGAAATAGATGCGCCACCTTACGAAATTTGGTATTATAATTATTTGCCGACGACCTCTCAGACTAATGTCCGATTTCTATTTTACAACCCTTCGCTGGTACATAATGATTTTCATTTGCTGCATTCTACTTGCCTGGGCGAAAAAAGTAATCCGGCATGGGAAGTAGAATTGTATAAGTCTGTACCTATGGAACGGGAAGGAAATACGGTAGATGGCACAACAGTAGGCCCTAATTGGAACCGGAATGCACGTAGATATTTTAATGAATATTAATTGTTGATTCAGTGATAAATAAGTGAAATTATGATTTGGAAATTGAAGCCCAACCTTGAAGTGATTAATGCTTTCAACAAGAATACCATGGTAGAGCATCTTGACATTCAGATTACTGAAATAGGAGATGATTATATTAAAGCCAGTATGCCTGTAGATCATCGGACTAAACAACCCATGGGACTACTGCATGGAGGCGCTTCAGTGGCTTTATCTGAGTCTATAGGTAGCGTAGCAAGCTGGCTGGTAGCAGGCGATCCTACTAAGAGCGTGGTAGGTATTGAGATTAATGCTAATCATCTCAGGTCAGCTAAGGACGGCCGAGTGCATAGTGTTACACGACCGATAAGACTAGGTCGAACCTTACATGTATGGAATACAGAAATATTTGATGAAGGTGAAAATTTGGTATGTGTTTCGAGGTTGACGGTCATGGTAAAAGGATGATAATTTTTTTAATATAAGCATATCAAGTCTGAGGTAAATAATATATCTTTGCAGCCTCATGACTCATAGTATCTCAAAGTATTTTTCTGATTCCGGCACACTAGATAGACTAAGTGTAACAGAGCTGGAAGGGCTTATATCCGAGGCCCCATCTTCCTCGTTGTATAGAATGTTACTGGCTAAGAAAATGAATTCCGGCCATTTTCATGATGCCGTACTTACCGGTGCAGACCATCTTTTGGTAGAAAACTATTTGTTGAATAGTAATATTTCCACACTCGCTGTTATTGAGGAGATAGACGAGTTGGCGGAGAGAACTAATCTGGAGGTATCGCCAATCCCTAATGCTACAGTGACAACATCTGTTATGGGAAATAAGACAATAGACCTAGAAATTAATTCCGGTGAGCCTGTCTCCAATGATAATATAATTATAGAAACAGAAAGTCTTGAGATAGATCCGAAGGAGATAATTGAGGAATATCAACCTGAGCAAGATGTTGATGTGGATCAAGTGCAGAAACCAGCACCACAAAAGGAAGTAGAGAAGCCGGAAGATATTATAAAAGACACAATCCAAAGCCCAATTATTGAGCAACAAAAACAAGATGAAAAAAAATCTGTTAAATCATATAAAGTTCGATCTCAAAGTAATGATGAACAGGCACCTGACAAACAAGTAGTTACTAAAAAATATAGGATAAAATCTGAAGCCGTTACAAGTGAACCTTCTCAAAAAAGAAAAAAGATGAAAAAGAAATTCAAACTCAAGGAATTTAGTGGGATTTCTGACTATAGCCAATGGCTGATGTCCTTCAAGAAGGAAGATCTGGAGAAAAAAATAAGGAAAGAAGAAAAAAAAGCCAAGAAACGTGAACTAGAGGAAAGTGCTAGAAAATCAATCACCAAATCTGATGCCATCGTGTCAGAACCACTGGCTGATATCTTGGTACAGCAAGGACATTTTGACGATGCAAAAAAAATGTATGAGCACTTAATGCATAAATATCCAGAAAAAAGTAGTTACTTTGCAGCAAAAATTGAAAATCTGTTAAAAATTTAAATAAAAGATGGTAACTTTACTAACAATACTAATTGCAATCAACTGCATATTGCTTATGGCAGTAATCCTGATTCAAAATCCAAAAGGTGGTGGAATTGATTCCACATTAGGAGGTACTGCAGCAAACCAGATGTTTGGAGCAGCAAAGTCAACTGATTTTGTTGAGAAAGTAACGTGGGGTTTAGCAACAAGCTTATTTGTTCTATGCATTATTACGGCTATTATTGTAGCAGGTCATAGCGGTGGTAGTTTGATTACACCGGTTGAATAATTGATATTTATAACTCAATCTTAAAACCATGGAGGCTCATTTTACCAAAAAATGAGCCTTTTTGCTTTGAAAATAGCTATGAATTAGTCAGGCAATTATCCCAAATAAATGTAGGTTGAATGATCTCACATTAAAATAATTTTTAATAATTTATATATATTATTTTTTAGTTACATATATTATTGTTATTTTTGCTGTGTTATCATTACGAAATATGAAAATTTTTGTGTAATCTCCTATGTGTAATATTGTTACGGAAAGATTTGTCAGATGTGTTGAAACACTAAAAGAGCAGAATAAAATCAAATCTGTCCGTCAGTTTGCATTAAGTGTAGATTATCATCCTCAGAACTTAAACGACATCATGCGCGGCAAGCGTGACGTCACCATAGAGCTCATTAAAAATAGCATAGAGACATATCATTTTAATCCTCATTTTATCTTCACTGGAGCGGGTGAGATGTTTATTGAAGATGAATGGGAAGCAAAAAATAATCAAGGTACGGCACATGAGTCACTTGAGAAAATCCTATACATTCCTATGGCAGCCCATGCCGGTTATACTGATCAATTCAATGACCCAATTTACCAAGAGGATTTGATTAGTTTTTCATTGCCTGATTATAAATTCCAACATGGAAATTATAGGTGTTTTGATGTAGAAGGAGATAGTATGGAACCTTCACTCTTTGCAGGCGATAAAGTGGTTTGTTCAAGTATAGATAGTAGTAGTTTCTATAACTCCGTTAGAGATAATCTCGTTTATGTTGTCGTTCTAGAAGGATCGATCATTGTAAAGCGTGTGAAAAACAACATTCGCAAAAATGGTACCTTGGAAATGATTTCAGATAATAACTATTACGATCCATATACGATACCGGTTAAGGATATTCGTGAAATTTGGCACGTTGATGTCAAAATAAGCCCATTCTTACCCACACCTAATCACGTGCGCAATTCAATTTCGGCTGAAATGGATAAAATGAAGGAAACGATTGACTCACAATCACGCTCTATTCAATTATTGAATCAGACAATTGAAAAACTACTTGATCAACAAAAATTAGTTTATTAATAACACAATTTCCTGTATTATATTCCCATAATTAAAAAAGCCTTGAGAGTTCATTGCTACAAGGCTTTTTATTAAACCCAAATTAAGCATTGGAAATTGACTACATGTAAAGGCTACTTCTTATCTATTTCGGTACTCGCTTTTCTGTCCTCGATGTAGTAAAACTATGCCTGCTGAATAAAAACTCCGAGCCTCTTAGCTATTTTGTATCATTTCCCTTCGTCACAAAGTTAATGAGCAATGTGGGTAAAAAAATCCCCTACAATATGAATTGCAGGGGATTTATGTATATTGCTTTTAGGAAGCTATATGATTACATCATGCCACCCATGCCACCACCCATTGGTGGCATGGCAGCAGCAGGATTGTCCTCTTTTTTGTCTGATATGACACATTCAGTAGTCAATACCATAGAAGCAATAGAACCTGCATTCTCAATAGCTACTCTGGCCACTTTTGTAGGATCGATAACACCTGACTTTTTGAGATCTTCATACTTGTCAGATCTAGCATTATATCCATTAGCACCTTTTGCCTTAAATACTTCCTGGAATACTACAGAACCATCTACGCCTGCATTTTCTGCAATTGTTCTTAGTGGAGATTCAAGTGATTTTTTAACGATCTGGATACCGAGATTTTCATCCTCATTAGTACCTACCAGAGCGTCAAGGGCTTTGATAGATCTAACGAGCGCTACACCACCGCCTGGTACAATACCTTCTTCTACTGCGGCTCTTGTTGCATGAAGTGCATCATCGACTCTGTCTTTTTTCTCTTTCATTTCTACCTCAGTAGCAGCACCTACATAAAGAACTGCAACACCACCTGCTAGTTTAGCTAATCGCTCCTGAAGCTTTTCTTTGTCATAATCAGAAGTGGTGGTTTCTATCTGAGCTTTAATTTGGTTGATCCTTGCATTGATATCTGCCTTTTTCCCCTTGCCATTGACAATAGTCGTATTGTCTTTGTCAATAGAGATTTTCTCAGCCTGTCCAAGCTCATCAATGGTAGCATTTTCCAGTTTGTATCCTTTCTCTTCAGAAATTACGGTACCATTGGTCAAAATAGCAATATCCTCAAGCATAGCCTTTCTTCTGTCACCAAAACCTGGTGCTTTAACAGCCACAATCTTAAGGCCGGCTCTCAATCTGTTTACAACTAATGTACCTAGTGCCTGACTATCTACATCCTCAGCGATGATCAAAAGTGGTCTTCCGGTCTGAACCGCTTTCTCAAGGATTGGAACGATCTCTTGTACGTTAGAAATCTTCTTATCGTGGATCAAAATCAAAGGATTTTCATATTCCGTCGTCATGTTTTCTGTGTTGGTGATGAAGTATGGAGACAAATAACCTCTGTCAAACTGCATTCCAATCACTTCTTCAACATACGTGTCGGTTCCTTTAGCTTCTTCTACAGTGATGACTCCATCTTTACTGACACGCTTCATAGCATCTGCGATGAGGGTACCTATCTCTTCATCGTTATTAGCAGATACGGTTGCAACTTGCTTGATTTTATTAAAGTCAGAACCGACCACTTCGCTTTGTTTTTTGAGATCACCAATCACCGTTGCAACTGCTTTGTCAATTCCTCTTTTGAGGTCCATTGGGTTGGCACCTGCTGTTACATACTTCAAACCTGCATTAACCATAGCTTGAGCTAGTACAGTTGCCGTTGTGGTACCGTCACCTGCAGCGTCGGCAGTTTTGGAGGCTACTTCTTTGACCATTTGAGCACCCATATTTTCTATAGCGTCTTCGAGCTCAATTTCTTTAGCTACAGTGACACCGTCTTTAGTAATAGATGGCGCTCCAAAACTTTTCTGGATTACTACGTTTCTTCCCTTAGGTCCGAGGGTTACCTTCACAGCATTTGCTAATTGATCAATACCTGATTTTAATTTAACTCTTGCTTCTGAATCAAAGCTAATTATTTTAGCCATATTATGTTTATTTTTAAAATTTTATGAAAAAAAATAAAGTTTTCTGATTATCTTTCAAAATTAGATGATGACTAATATGTCGTCTTCTCTCATGATTAAATAATCTTCACCTTTGTAATTTATCTCTTGTCCTGCGTACTTGCCGTAAAGTACAATGTCGCCTTTTTTAACAGTCATTTTGTTACCATCTTTTCCTGGTCCTACAGCAATGACTTCACCTCTTTGAGGTTTTTCTTTTGCTGTGTCAGGTATGATAATACCACCTGATGTTTTTTCTTCTGCCGGCGCCGGCTTCACTACCACTCTGTCATTAATGGGTTTCATATAATCTCAGTTTTAAAATTTTTGAAATAAGTTATATAATACAAAACACACTCTTTATCATCATTAAATATGCCAAACTGAAATTTATGCCATTTGTGCATTGTTGACTGCCAAAATCTACTTGTTTCAATATAAAAGCCTTTTTAAATCATGTCAAAATGACATAATTTGTAGATTTGTACGCTCCTAAACTGGAGTGGTATTGTGATGATTCTGTTGAGTTTATTGATCTCGAAAAGTTCAAAAGGGCAAATTATATATCAAAATAAATGATAAGGATATATGCAAAAATTATAATAATTAATTGAGTTGTAAATGATTGATAAACAGTAAATAAAAATGGATTAATTTGTATTAAAAGTATTCTAATCTGTAAATTATACCCAAAAAGGTTTAAAGGTTGAATTATAGAAAATTTGGTATAATGGACAAAAATTAGGCTATTTTTTAGACGATGTGTTCTAATGGACATTTTTTAGGCTGTTTTTTTGAGAATTTTGAATTATAATTACTTTCGACCTAACTTTGTTTTATCTGTATAA
>WBZO01000513.1_pt1 | contig 80613 bp, 63 predicted proteins | sample 5204261 | NCBI WGS metagenome assembly WBZO01 (sample SAMN12412400, study PRJNA552823) | activated sludge metagenome | isolation source: activated sludge from anammox sidestream of wastewater treatment plant... | place: USA: North Carolina | collected 2017-09 | reverse complement strand
CCATCCGGGCCGCCTCGAATATCAAGGCCGTTTTCTCTTTGACGGTGCTCATAACGCAGGCGGAGCAGAAGCCTTGCGCACATTTCTTGATGAGAATGAGAGGCGGCCCATAACGCTGATATTCGGCGCGATGAGTGACAAGAGCATCGAAGAGATATTGACCTTGCTCGCACCGGCGGCAAGCTCTGTCGTCTTGACCGAAGCGATGAACTCCCGTTCGGCCGCTTACGCGGACCTGCTCGAATATTTGCCGCCGACGCTCTCCAAGGAACGCGTATTTGCGACCGACAATGCCGAAAAGGCCCTGACGATCGCCGCCGAGGTTACGCCGGCCGACGGCATAATGGTGGTTACAGGTTCACTCTACTTGGTAGGAGAAATAAAAAAGCTGTTGAATGAGGCGTTGCCGAATTCAAATTTTTGACGTTTGAATTTAAGATAGTGATATGCACAAACTCGTTCTCATTCGCCATGGCGAGAGCCAATGGAATAAGGAAAATCGATTTACGGGCTGGAAGGACGTTGACCTTTCAGATAAGGGACGCGAGGAAGCAAAGGCCGCGGGCCGTCTCTTGAGGGCAGAAGGTTTTACATTCGATGAAGCATATACCTCGGTGTTGAAGCGGGCGATCCGCACGCTCTGGAGCGTCCTCGATGAGATGGATCTTATGTGGATACCGCAAACGACATCGTGGCTTCTGAATGAGCGGCATTATGGCGGCCTGCAGGGCCTCGATAAGAGCGAAACGGCGGCAAAATATGGCGAAGATCAAGTAAAGGTATGGCGCCGCAGCTATGATGTCCCGCCGCCGCCGCTTGACGAGTCGGATGAGCGTTATCTGGGCAATGATCCGCGCTATTTGAGTGTTCGGCCTTTTCCCGCGACCGAATGTCTGAAGGATACCGTCGCTCGGGTCGTTCCGTATTGGGAAAATGAGATCGCTCCGAAGGTCAGAGCCGGCCGCCGGTTGATCGTCGCCGCTCACGGCAACAGCCTGCGGGCCCTTGTGAAGCATTTAGACCGTATTTCAGATAACGAGATAGTAGATCTGAACATACCGACCGGCATCCCGCTCGTGTACGAGCTTGATGCTGACCTGAACGTTATTGCGAGCAATTATTTGGGCGATGCTGAGGCGATCAAGGCCGCACAATCGGCGGTTGCGGACCAGGGCAAAGCGAAATGATCGGGCCATTTGCGATGCGGAGAATATTTACACAGGCCGTTGCTGTTTTGATTGCCGTGGTTGTTGCCGTGTCGTTAGCATACGGCCAGCGAAGCCCGAGCGTCTCAGATGCCGACATCGCCGCGGGCCTAAAGCAGGCTCTCGGCAACGGCGTTAATTCGGCGATCAAGACGCTTGGCAAGACCGACGGCTTTCTGAAGAATGCAAGGGTCAGGATCCCGCTGCCGAATAATTTGCAGAAGCTCGAAAAGGGGCTTCGTACCGCCGGCCAAGGCAAAGTGGTAGATGAATTCGTCGTTTCTATGAATCGAGCCGCCGAAAAGGCGGTTCCGGTCGCGGTTGATGTCTTCGTGGCTGCGATAAAGCAGATGAGCTTTGACGATGCACGCCAGATCTTGTTCAGCGGGCAGCCGGATTCGGCAACGCGGTTCTTTCGACGCACAAGCGAAGAGAAGCTGCGTGAGAGGTTTCGCCCGATCGTTGAGGAAATGACGGCGAGTGTCGGCGTTACGAAGAAATATAAGACGATGGTCGGCAAGTATGGTTTTGCGGCAAAACTGCTCGGTGCCGATATGACCGATATTGACGGCTATGTAACGCAAAAGGCCCTGGACGGCCTCTTCCTCTACATCGCCGATGAAGAGGCAAAGATACGGAAAGATCCTCTTAAAAGGTCAACGAGCCTGCTCAAGAAGGTATTCGGCATCTTGCGATAGGCTTTTTCGGGTATCGGCGGCAGCGATACATCGTTGCCGTTCATTTGAGACGTTGGACTTAATATATTCCATTTGTCAGAATGGAAATGCCCTCGTTTCGGGGCGTTTTTTTCAAGATGGCCACAGACAATCTGTCAGGTTTTGACCGGATCCCTCAAACGATCCCTCACTATTGTCTTGAGGCGTTCGCCCGGTATGATAAGTCCGATGCGTTAGGCTACAAGCTTGGCGGAGAGTGGAAATATATCCGCGGCAGCGATGCGATCGAGCGTATAAAGCGCATCGCCTTTGGGCTGGCCTCTTACGGAGTTAAGGCAGGCGATCGGATCGCGATCATAAGCGAAAATAGGCCTGAATGGTCGCTCGTCGATCTTGCGGTGTTGAGTCTCCGAGCCGTCGTGGTCCCGATCTATACCACGCAGGCTGTCGAGCAGGTGCGATATATCTTGGAAAGGTCCGGCGCGCGGATGCTGTTCATCTCGGGAAAGAAGATCTTGAAGCATGCCGAGCAGGCGGTGCAGACGGTTGAGCAGCTCGAAAAGCTTATATTCTTTGATGACGGCGTTGTTCAGGACGGCGACAGCCGGAGTATCACGCTGGCCGAACTTGAGGCCGCGGGAGCTGAATATCAAAAGATCGATGCGGAATTTGTTGACAGATCATTGTCACAGATCGAGCCGGAAGACCTTGCGACGATAATCTACACGTCCGGAACCACAGGTGAGCCGAAGGGCGTGATGCTTACGCACGATAATTTTGTATCGAATATCATTGCGATCTCACACGGCTTGCCGATCCGGTCATCCGACCGCAGTTTGGCGGTGCTGCCTTTGTCGCATATTTTCGAGCGGGCGGTTTTTTACGTGCTTTGCGCGAACGGCGTCTCAATTCATTATTGCTCGGCCTTTGACCAGCTCGCCGGTCATTTGCAGGAGGTCAAACCGACGATAATGACGGCCGTACCGCGTCTTTTTGAACAGGTCTATCACAAGATCGTCAAAAAGGGGAAGAGCGCCGGCGGATGGCGAACCAAGCTTTTCGAATGGTCGCTTACCGTCGGTCAAGAATATTGGGCGGCAAAAGATACGCACAATAAGGTCACGCCGGCGATCGCAGCTAAATATGCAGTTGCGGATCGACTGGTGTTCTCAAAATGGCGCGAAGGCGTCGGCGGTTCATTGCAGTTCTTTGTTTCGGGCGGAGCGCCGCTCTCAAAGAAGCTAAGCTACGCATTTTGGGCAGCACGAATCCCGATACTTCAAGGCTACGGCATGACGGAAGGAGGCATCGTCAGTGCCAATAGGCCGAATGACAATAAGGTAGGCTCGATCGGGACGCCTTTCGAGGGGATCGAGATAAAGATCGGTGATCAGGGCGAAGTGCTGGTGCGCGGCAGAAATGTGATGAAGGGCTATTACAACGACCCGGCATCGACGGCGGCCGTTCTTGATGCCGAAGGATATTACCATACCGGTGATGTCGGTTATGTCGATCAGGACGGACATTTCTACATCACCGATCGATTGAAGGATCTTTTCAAACTATCGAACGGCAAGTACATTGCACCGCTTCAGATAGAAAGCCTGCTCAAGCAAAGCCCTCTCATTTCTCAGCCTGTTGTCGTCGGATCAGGACGCAAGCAGATGGGCGTGCTCATCGTCCCCGATTGGGAGGCACTCAAAGAGGAAATGAAAGCTGCCGGCCACGATGTTTCCAGGCCCCGCGAAGAATTATGTGAGGATCCGTTGTTCATTAAACGTGTACAGCAAGACGCCGTTGACCTCACGCGCGAGCTTTCGGATTACGAAAGGGTTAAGCGCGTTTACCTGCTGGCACGTGAATTCTCAATAGACAAGGGCGAAATGACGCCGACACTTAAGATAAAGCGAAGCGTAATTGATGAGAAGTACTGCGAAGCGATCGATGAGATCTGCGGAATGTAGCGAAGGTTCGGTCGATCGCAGAAGATCGGACTCGGCCGCGTAAGGTTATCTACTTACCGGCCTTTTTTTGTAAAAGGCTGTTCAGGATGTCGGGACTGCGGCTGTCATTAAGAATGGCCTCCGCCAACTCATAGAGCGGGCCGGGGATTGCAGCCGGCTCTTCGTCAGATACGGCCTCACCCTTTGCCTGCGGATAGCGGGAATAGAACTCCACTTCAGCCGAGCAGAAATCACAGATCGCAAGGTGCGCACATACCGCCAAACCGCGGGCGACGCTCATTTCTCCATTCTGGAAATCGAGCAGTTCATCCGACGGCGGACAATCTTCGTTCTTTGAGAAATTGATCTTCTTCGCAGTGAACATATCAAGCGACCCGTAAGCGGACCGTCACCATGGGCTGACCTGAAAACAGTGCTCAGCCGCTTCAAAGGTTACATAAAACATAAATCTGTAATGGCTGAAACGTTCCAAAACTTATGAGAACAAAATCACACATTTTGTCATCAGCACCGTAATCTCAAGTTGCACCGTCTTGTAAGCAGTTGATATTAAAGAGATTAGAGTAATGGCACAAAGAACTTTGTGTATGCAAAAAATTGTTGCTCATTTCTGCCTTAATTGCTACTATCTTAAGTGTAGGTAGTGAGACGGCAATCTTCTCACCCACCGCAACTCGATCAACAGAATAGCTCGACCACAGATCAAGCCAGATCACATCTACCAGGATCGGAATTATTTCGATAGTGCGGAAATTCGCCGCATCTCGGATACAGTAACGCGCATCAAAAGCCGGGTCATTTGACCGGCCTGCGAGAAAACGCGAACCGATGGAAGCACAACGGGAATATCCGTCCTCGATCGAGCACGGAGACCGCGATCGGGACAGGCTGAATATGAATGAAGTGAAATCTCAGGAACGCAAAATTCGGTCAACATCAGGAAGACAGATCCGTGTAGGCAAATGGAATGAGAGCCTGCAGGCATCGGATGTGAATCAGATCTGGACGGAGCTCCACCGGATCGTATCATCACATCCGCTTGTGAGAGCCTCAAAGCGTGCGGGCTTCTTGGTGGAAGAGGGCCGGCAGAACGCTTACACCGACCTTACACAGGAGCTTTTCGTAGCACTTTTAAGCAAGGAGAGATTCCAACACTATCTCGACACCTCGATGTCCGACGTCGAGATCGAGGCCGAGATCAGCCAGATCGAGCTGACAAATATGCTCACCGCCGAGCTGCGTAAACGCTATCCTGAGAGCTACCGCTTGGCACGCCGCATCTCAACGCTCGTACAAACAAGCAAGGTTTTCAAACGATTTGATAATGTAAGCACTCCGGAAGTTCATCGGAGGTTGGTTGACAGGCTTTACGGCCTCGCTGATTGGAAAGATCAAAAGATACATCGCGATGTCCAGGAGATGGACGAAAGGGTCAAGGTCGTTGCCTTCAAGGCCCGCGATACACGCATGGTCGGCTGCACGGGCGACGCGCAGATCGTAATAAGCAATGCGGAACTTGAGAAACTCATCATTCGGGTTTTCAAGGCGATCGATTCGCCGGTCGATATTCGCAGCCTTCGTTCATTCGTGATGTCGCGGCTTCCGATAATGGATATCCATCTCGTGCCGGTCGGCGGATCGTCAGAGAGTGACGACGACGATCGCATGCCGTTCGAGTTCAAGGATATTCGTGAGACGCCCGAAGAGGATCTGCTTCGCGGTGAGGCCGAGCGTGAAGCGGCGGGCTTCGTGGACGGATTTCTCGAGATGCTTAACAAGGCGGTTCGCGGCAAAGAAAAACAGTACGACCGCATGCTTAACATCCTGTGGCATTGCTATCTGGTTTCCGACAGCGGCAATCAACTTGAGGTGGCGGAAATGCTTGGCGTCTCGGACTCACTCGTGTCAGACTATCGCAAGAGGATCGAGGCCAATCTTCAGGAGCTGACCTTTAACGGTGTAAACGAGGCGCGGCAGTTCGAAAAGGCCTTGAGGACGCGGATCCGTTCTATGATCACGCTCGAACGGCAAGAGGTGCCGGCCTGATGAATACTCGAACTGCCTGGCCGTAAATGAAGAATACAGGATCAGATACACGCGACCACAAGCCACTCGTGAATACTGCCAAGAGCCGCAGCCGAGTGGCTTCAGGTCCTTTTGATTCATTGAAACCGGCGGGCGCAGCCGCAAAGACAGACACGCACATTAACGGCCTTCAAAATACGGCGGCCGCTGTCGAACACGCAAAGGAACATGCGCGGGAGATAGAGGTGTCAGTCGCAACATCAGCCGCCGAGGCACCGGCAGAAGAGCGTTTTGTCGTATTTCGGCCGACCAAGGATGAGAAGCGTGCCATCAAGGACAAGCAGCTTCTCACCGCAGATCGATGGCTTGTCCGCAACGGTCATTTTTTTACGTATATCGGCCTTTACCTGTTTTCGATCCTCGTATTATTTCGGCCCTATGAGCTGATCTCGTCGCTCGCGTTCCTTTCGGCGACCGCATTCTATTTTGCACTTGCGACACTGATCATCTACATCCCGTCACAGCTCGCGATCGAAGGCAATCTGACGATATTCTCGACCGAGGTCAAGGCGATACTCGCAATGACGGTCATCGCTCTTCTAACAATGCCGATCGCCAAAGATCCGGGCCTCGCGTGGGAGAAGTTCAACGATCCGTATCTTAAAGCGGTTGTGATCTTCATTGTGCTGATAAATGTCGTCCGAACGCGAAAGCGTCTGATGGGGTTGCTGTGGTTGTCCTTCGGTATTGCCGTTTATCTCTCATTTGCGGCCCTTGATATGTATATGAAAGGGCAGTTTACGGTGGAGGAATACCGTGTTGCGGTCGATGTCGGCGGTATGTTCGGCAACCCGAATGAGATGGCGATGCATTTTGTGATGATGACGCCGCTTGTGATCACTTTAGGCATCGCATCCCGATCAAAGCTGTGGCGTATCATTTATTGGGTCATTGCGGCTCTTCTCGTCGGAGCGAATATGGTCACGTTTTCGCGCGGAGGCTTTCTTGGCTTGCTGGCTGTGGGGCTGGTCTTGGCGTGGAAGCTTGGCCGCCGTCAGCGCCTGAATGTATCGATAGCTTCGGCAGTGATAGGTCTGATCGTCATAGTTGCCGCACCGGGCAATTACGGACTTCGTATGCTGTCCATCTTTATTCCGGGCCTTGATCCGGTAGGGTCGTCCGACCAGCGGAAGGAGTTGCTCGAACGCTCGCTTCTCGTTACCGCACGCAATCCGTGGGGCATCGGCATCGGCAATTTCCCGATCGTCGGCATACGAAATTTGCAGTCGCATAACGCATTCACACAGGTGAGTTCCGAGCTTGGTATAATGGGCCTTGTTGCGTACCTGATCTTTATGATCAGTCCATTCAGGAAGCTTTCGGCGATCGAGCGTAAGCTGTTCGATGAGGGCAGTGCGAACTGGTTCTATTATCTGTCGATCGGCTTTCAAGCGAGCATCATCGGCTACATGGTCTCAAGTTTCTTCGCATCCGTAGCTTATAATTGGTTCATCTATTACTTGATCGCGTATGCGGTGGCGTTTCGCCGGATCTTCAGTATCGAGAACGAGGTAGAAGAGGCCGCTACGGCGGCCTGGCAGGCGGATGCCGCTGCGGTTTGATATGTTCTACACAACATCAGCGATAGTGTTTTGGATATGCGTTGCCCTTTTGGGTTATGTATATTTCGGCTATCCGCTTCTTGTGTATGCTGTTTCGCGGCTGTTTCCCAAGAAGGTTCATCGCAGCAACATCGAGCCGAGCGTTACGGTGCTGATAACGGCATTCAACGAAGAAAAAGCAATCCGTCGAAAGCTTGATAATACACTTGATATCGACTATCCGGCGGAGAAGCTCGAGATATTGGTCGCCTCAGACGGCTCGACCGACCGGACGGATGAGATCGTGAAGGAATACGCGGGCCGAGGCGTAAAACTTTTCCGACAAGATGGCCGTGTCGGCAAGACCGAGACGCAGAATCGTGCGATTGCGGAAGCGGCCGGCGAGATCGTTCTATTCAGCGACGCAACGACCGAGTACACGCAGGATGTGCTTGAGCGGATACTGCCTGCATTTGCCGATGACTCTGTCGGATGTGTGGCCGGCCGCCTCGAATATGTTAATAATGACGATTCGAACGTAGGCAAGGGAACGCAAGGTTATTGGAACTATGAGACATTCTTGAGGTCGGCCGAGAGCAGGGCGTGTTCGCTTATTGGAGCTTCGGGCTGTATGTACGCGGTCAGGCGTTCGGCATATCGCGAGATGTATCCCGAGGCATGCTCTGATTTTCTGATCTGCACAGTGCTTTACCGCAATGATCTGCGGAGTGTTTTCGAGCCGTCCGCGGTGTGCTTTGAGGAAACGAATCAGAACACTGATGATGAGATGCGGATGCGGATACGCGTGATCTCGCAGACGCTGGCCGATCTTGTGAGAAATGCCGATATGTTGAATCCGTTCAAGAGCGGCTTCTACGCGATCGAGCTGATCTCGCATAAGGCTCTGCGTTACGCCGTACCTCTCATGCTTGCGGGAATGTTCATTTCAAGCGTTGTGTTGGCCGCCTCATCACCATTCTTTTTTGTGGCGTCAGTGTTACAGGCGGCATTTTATCTGAGTGCCCTTGTCGGCTCGATCCTTGAGCGTCTTGATATTCGAATTACGCTCCTTGTTGTGCCGCTATATTTTGTTCTTGCTAATCTTGCGTCGGTCATCGCCTTCTACAGATTCATACGAGGCGAGAGGTACGCCGCTTGGGAGCCGATCCGCGAGGTGCGATCGTAATGTTGTCATCAGAGGACAAAAAGCTCGGGATCGAGGTCAGTGTAGGCCGAAATATCTTTTCATGGGCACCAAGGGTGAGCGTGGTGATACCGGCATACAATGTTGCCGAATTTATCGGTGAGACACTGGAATCGGTCGCCGCTCAGCGTTTTCGCGATCACGAGGTGATAGTCGTCAATGACGGCTCGCCTGACACCGCCGCATTTGAGCGGGCGATCCAGCCGCATCGCGAGAATATCATTTACATCAAGCAGCCGAGCCAAGGGGCCGGTGCCGCCCGAAATACGGCGATCCGTCATGCTCGGGGCGAGATCATTGCGTTCCTCGACGGCGATGATATTTGGCTGCCCGATTTCCTTACTTCGCAAGTTACGTTCCTGGGCCGCGGACACGATATGGTCTACTGTGACGCACAGCAGTTCGGAATGCGGTCTGCATTGCGGCGCACGTTCATGGAATCCGCTCCTTCAGAGGGCGAAGTTACGGTAGCATCGCTGTTGGATTTTAGGTGCAATGTCATCACTTCGGGGACCGTGGCTTTGAGATCGGCGATCATCGATGCGGGGATGTTCGAGCAGGAACGCACGCGCGCACATGATTTCCACCTTTGGGTCCGAATGGCGAGGAATGGTGCCCGGATCGGCTATCAGCGAACCGTGCTTTTGAAATATCGAGTGCACCTGAACAGCCTTTCGGGTGATTCGGTAAGCCGTGTCGCGCGTGAGATCGATGTCTTTAACCGGATCAAGAGAATGGTCGATCTTGATGCGAAGGACATGGAACTGCTTGAGCGGCGTGTTAAGGGCCTGCAGGCGGATCTTGAGGTCGAGCGCGGCAAGGCTCTTTTGATAAGCGAGGACTTCGCGGGTGCCCGCCGGGCATTCGCCGAGGCGAACCGGCACCGCAGATCGTTGAAATTGCTTCTGATCACCATCGGCCTGCGAGTTGCGCCAAGGCTTGTGCTCGACCGCTACCGCAGCAATCGGGCCGATGAAATAGCGATGGTGCCGGGCGGTGCTGTGGGCAGGCCCTTTGCGGGACGCGGTCAATAATTTAAGTAATTTAAGTCGGTTTCCGGCTTTCCTGAAAATATCAGGCCATTGATATTTTTCTTAAGCGAAGATGCTATGCGCCATGCCCGGCCAGAGTGCATCATCCGCGTGTTGAGAGTGCCATGTCATCACTGAGAACGACCCCAAAAGTCCGCGATCTTGTCTTTGATGTAGGTCTGCATCGAGGCCAGGACACGGACTTCTATTTAGCAAAAGGCTACAAGGTCGTCGCCTTTGAGGCCGACCCTCAGAATGCCGAGTTCTGCCGCAAACGCTTTGCTGATGCGATCGAGAATGGCCGTTTGACGATAGTCGAAGGAGCCATCACCGAGGCGTCAAAAGATCCGACCACAAGATTCTATCGGAACCGCGATCATAATCTTTGGGGCAGTAACTCGCTCGATTGGGTTTTCCGCAACGAGATCTACGATACCGCAATGGAGCAGATCGAGGTCAATGCGGTTGACTTCGGTGCTGAGATGGAAAAGCACGGTGTGCCGCAATTTATGAAGGCGGACATTGTCGGATCCGAAGTGGTTTGCCTGCGTGCGATGCTCGATTTTGAGAATAAGCCCGACTATCTGTCTATCCGCTCTGAGAAGGTCATCTTCAGAAACCTCATATATGAGTTCGACCTTCTGGAGAAGCTTGGCTATCACGAGTTCAAGGCGATCAAACAGGATTTTGAGCGTTCTTTTGCCTCGGTTCCCGACGGTAACGGCGGCCGATTGTACGAGTTCGAAGAAGGGGCGTCCGGGCCGATCGGCGAGGATACCGAAGGCAAATGGCGTTCGCGTGATGCGGTGATCAGGGAATATCGCCGGATCTTTGTGAAATACTGGCTGTTCGGAGATTATTCGTATCTGGTGCAGACCGAGAAAGGCAGAAACTTCATCCATACCGTCGAGCGGGTGCTTAAGCGTTCGGTGCCGGGCTGGTATGACACCCACGCAAGACACAGTTCAGTGACCAAAAATGACAGGATCGGCTGAAAAACGCTCATTAAAAGAGCAGAGCGCATGGCTGTTGGCCGCCAAGATCATCGGCTTTGGCTTCAGCTTTGTGCTGCCGCTGCTTATCGTGCGTTATCTGCCGCAGCAAGAGGTCGGGCACTATCGTGCGGCGTTTCAAGTAATTGCCAACGCGGTGGTGCTGCTGCCGTTAGGCTTCTCGATGAGCGCATACTATTTTCTCGCAAGGGAAAGTCAGGAGCGAAGAGCGGCTTCGATTCTAAATATCCTGGTCTTCAATTTCTTTGTCGGCGGCCTTGCATGCCTTGCGCTCAATCTCTACCCGCGGATAATCGGCGATGTCTTTCAGAGTGAGGCACTTACGGAACTTGCTCCGAAGATCGGCGTTGTCATTTGGATCTGGATATTCTCAACCTTTCTTGAAACGGTCGCGATCGCAAATCAAGAAGCCCGGATCGCGACCGTCTTCATCATCATCGCTCAGTTAAGCAAGACCATATTCATGGGTGCCGCTGTCTTTGAGTTCGCTACGGTCGAGTCGTTCATGTACGCGGCGATGGTGCAGGGCGTTATCCAAACGGCAATTCTGCTTGTGTACCTGACATCGCGGTTTCCCGGCTTTTGGCGATCCTTCGACCTCTCATTCTTTTGGGAGCAGATGCGTTACGCTATGCCGTTCGGCTTGGCCGGCATTCTGTGGATGGCACAAAATGATATACACAATTATTTTGTCGGATATAAATTCTCGTCCGCAGACTTTGCGATCTATGCGTATGGCTGTTTTGAAGTGCCGCTGATCGCGATGCTCTCCGAATCCGTAACCTCCGTTCTGATCCCGCGAATGAATGAACTGCAGCTCGTAGGCGACCGAGATGAGATGATCAGGCTCACGGCACGGGCGTCGCAAAAACTTTCGTTCTTCTATTTCCCGATCTACATCTTTCTGCTTATTACTGCGAACACCTTTGTCATAACACTATTTACCGAAAAGTATGCGGCGAGCGCTCCTATCTTCATGGTCAACCTCACGATGCTGCCATTCAGCATCGTGATAACTGATCCGGTGCTTCGCTCTTACAAGGAGCTTGGCAGGCTGTTCCTGCTGACGCGAATATTGATCCTCATGATGCTGATAGCAGGCCTGTATTTCGGCCTGCCGTATCTTGGATTGACAGGTTTTATCGCGGTCGCTGTTGCTGCGATAGTGATCGAAAAGTGCTTTGCCGAGACCATGATCTTTGTCAAACTCGGCGTCGGCCGGCGGCACTTGCCGCTTTTGAAGAGTATCGGTAAGACCGGTGTCGCCAGCATCATAGCCGGGGCCGCGACATATCTCGTGTATGCGGGAACGCACGATCACGTGATGGCGATCGGCGAACACTTCGTGCGCGGTGTGCTGATGTCGGAGAAGATGGGAATCCGCAATCTTATCGGCGGCGGGCTTGTGCTTGCAGTCTCGGGGGCGGTGTTCGCGCCCGTATATCTATTCTTTGCGAATCTTTTTGGTGTGATCGAACCCGAAGAAAAGAGAACGGTGCGGCAGTTCATCGACAAGATGATCCTGCATCGAAGGTCGAACACGGCTGAGGCGGCAAGCTGATGGGAGAGGATACCTTCATTACAAAGCTAAGATGGAACCTGCCGTGGCTTGTACGCTATCCGTTCGTCCGCGCCCGTGCTTTGCTTGAGGCGACTGCCTTTGAGCATAAGCATATTGTGATCACTGTGGCAGATCACTTTGAGCCGGGCTGGAGTTCAGGCGGTGTGCTCGACCATCGGACGCAAATGAAGCGGCTCGACGCTTATCGCAAAATGGCACGAGAGATCGGTAATTCGGTAAGCGATGCGGACGGGACGAAGTTTCGGCATACGAACTTTTATCCGGCCGAACAATATCATCCTGAGATACTCGACGTTTTGGCTGAGATGCAGGAGGAAGGCCTGGGCGAGGTCGAGGTGCATTTGCATCACGGCGTCGATCGGCCGGACACGGCCGAGAACCTTGAACGTCAGCTTGTAGAGTTTCGGGACACCATTGCAGAGCGGCATCGATGCCTTTCGCGTTGGCACGGCGGGGGAGCACCGATGTACGCCTTTGTTCACGGCAATCTCGCCTTGGCGAATTCGTGCGGCGGCAAATATTGCGGCGTTGATGACGAGATGGCCATACTTCGCGATACGGGCTGTTACGCCGACTTTACGCTGCCCTCGGCGCCCGATCGAACGCAGGTTGCAATGATCAATATGATCTACGAGTACGGCGGCGATCCGAAGCAGGCCGTTCCGCACGCGGTCGGCAGGAGATTTTCGGTGAACGGTACGGAACCGCAATTACCACTGATATTTACCGGGCCGCTTATCTTTGACCTGAGCCGCGTTAGGCCGCGGATCGACGATGGTTCACTTACCGCCGCATTGGGAAGCGGGGTCGGCAGGCTCAAGCGCTGGGCATCGGCGAATATCACGGTCGAGGGCCGGTCCGATGTGATCTTTATCAAGCTGTATTGCCACGGTTTCTTTGATCATGACCAGCAGGCCTGTATCGGTGAGGATGCAAAGCGGCTGTTCGGTGAGATGGTCGAAGGAGCGGCGCGGACGGGAAAGCAGACCATTCACTTTGCAAGTGCACGAGAGGCGTTCAATATGGCCGTCGCGATCAGCGAAGGGTTTACCGGTGATCCGCACCTGTATCGCGATCATCATTTACAGACGATCATGAGCGAGGGGAAAGGTGCATAAGGCGTGATGGCGAAACCATTGGACACGATCAAAAAGATGCGCGGCCGCAGCGTCAGCGAACTGCTGTCACGCGGCGGCCAAGCCGTGTCCGCGTATCGTGATCAAATGGGTCTGGGCGAGCGTGATCTGTCGGATGGCGAATTCTTCAAGCTTCTCGACCGGCGTCGGTTCCGCGATCCCGATGCAGTTGCAGAGCGCGTTGCGAAAGTGTTCTTTCAAAATGCGGATGAGCACTTCTTTCGCTCATTCGTAGGCGATATCGGGCAAGGGTTTCGCGATGCCGTCGGCAATGAAGTGTGTGATGCGTTCGTCAGCAGGGCCGATCTGCTCCTTGAAGGACGCTTTGACCTGCTTGGTTACAAGAATCTGTACGTCGGAACCGAGGTCGATTGGCATCTCGAACCGATATCAGGCCTGCGTGCCCCTGTAAAACATTGGAAAGAATTTGACGAACTCGATACCTCGGAAACCGGTGATAAAAAGATCGTTTGGGAACTGAACCGCCACCAGCATTTCTTTATTCTCGGCGTGGCCTACACCCTGACGCGCGACGAAAGATATGCGTTTATGTTTGTCGAGCACCTGCTGTCGTGGATCGAGCAGAACCCTTGCGGTGTCGGTATCAATTGGACCAGCAGCCTTGAGGCAGCGTTCCGTTCCGTTTCTTGGGTATGGGCACTTAACTTATTCCGGCATTCTGCCGCACTTACGCCGGAAATACTCAAGGAAGCGGTAAAGGCCCTTTATCTTCACGGCCGCCACATCGAGAAATACCTTTCGAAATATTACAGCCCCAATACGCATCTGACCGGCGAGGCACTCGCCCTCTATTATCTCGGTACGCAGCTGCCGTTCCTGCAAAAAGCAAAGCATTGGACGAAGCTCGGCAGCGACATCCTGCTTGATGAGATCACGAAACAGATACTGCCCGACGGTGTCTATTTTGAGCAAAGCACATGGTATCAGCGCTATACCGTCGATTTTTACTCACACTTTTTCGTGCTCCGTTCCCTGGCCGGCGATCCGCAGTACGATAAGCGAAATCTTGCTGCCGATGAACGCTATTTTGCCGCACTCGAGTTCATGATGTACATAACGCGGCCGGACGGCACTACGCCATTGATCGGCGATGATGACGGCGGACGAATGCTGCCAATTACGATGGCCGCTGCCGATGACTTTCGCGGCTCACTCGCCCTCGGTGCATCGATACTTGGCCGAGGCGAAATGAAATATGTTGCGCGGAAGGCTTTGGATGAGGTTTTTTGGCTTACAGGCAGCGAAGGCGTCGCGCGGTATGCAAAGCTCAAAAGCCGAAGGCCGAAGGCGGCATCGCGCGAATTTGCGGCAGGCGGCTATATGGTGATGCGTGACGGTTGGGCGGATACAGACACTGTACTGATCGTCGATCACGGTGAGGTCGGTTCGCTCTCGGGCGGGCACGGCCACGCGGATGCGCTTTCTATCGACCTTTCGCTCAATGGCCGAACTCTGCTCGTCGATCCGGGGACGTATTCCTATCACGAATCGCGTGAGATGCGCGACCTCTTCCGAATGAGTGCGGCACATAACACGGCGACGATCGATGACCGGTCTTCGAGCCGTCCTTCGGGCGTTTTCCGTTGGGGAGAAAGGGCCGAGACGCAGCTTGCAGCCGCGCTAACCGATGCGCGTTTCGACCATTTTGCGGGACAGACACGCGGCTTTGACACCATCGAGGGCGGAGCGGCCCACGAGCGCGAAATACTTTTCCTGAAAAATGACTACATAATTATCCGCGACCTCATTGCTGTTAAGGGTTCGCATGAATGTCAGTTGAATTTTCATTATGCCGCAGGCACAAAGGTCTCGACGGGGATCGACGGTGCCTACGCTGGAAGTAAACGACACAGGATATTTTGTTTCGGCGATGAAGGGCGCTGGCTGCGGAAAGAGAGTTGGGTGTCCAGGGAATACGGCAACAAAACGAACGCACCGTTCCTTCGTTATCTGTCAACGGGGCGCGGAATGCAGGAGTTCTTTACGTTCATAATGCCCGTAGGTACCGGCCGTAGGAACCCGATAGCGGCCGAGCTGTCCATTGTTGGCGGCCGGGCGTTTATCATAAATTTCGGCGCATATACGGATGTCTTTGTCGTTGGCGACGGCGAAATGCTGCGGACGGAACTCTTTGACACGAACTTCCATCTTTCATGGGCGCGTTTGACGGCAGACGAAACGATACCTGAGGAGTTCGTGCTGATCGGCGGCGACCGCCTGAGGTTGAACGAACGCGATATATTTGACGGCGAAGGCCGTCACGCGTCCGTCTCGATCCGACGTTTCGGCAGCGACCTCTACATAAATGCCGATGGTACCCACAGCACGGTATCCATCGGCGAAAAGTGCCCCGAAGCGGTGTGAAGATACGCGTACTACAGTTGATCGGCAGCTTCCATCAAGGCGGCAGCGAGCGGCAAGCCGTGGCGTTGACGCGTGCTCTGGCTGAGGACGGACGCATCGAGGTGCGGATAGCTGCACTAAATAAAGAAGGCATCCTGCTAAAAGACATCGAGAGCCTCGATCTAGATGATGTGCCGGAGTTTAGGCTGACATCGTTCTACAACCTCAACTTCATCCGGCAGGTTCGTGCGCTTTCACGCTACCTTCGCGCGAATGGGATCAACGTCATCCATTCGCACGATTTTTACTCGAACATTCTCGGTATGGCTGCCGGAAAACTTGCACGGCTGAAAGGGCGTATTGCTTCAAAACGCGAGACCGGCGGTATGCGGACGCGGGCTCAGGAATTCGTCGAGGGTGTCGCATTTGGCCGGGCAAATGCGATCGTTGCGAATTCCGCCGCTGTGCGAGAGCATCTCATCAAGCGGGGCGTGAAAAGCGAAAAGATAAGTGTGATCTACAATGGCCTCGACCTTGGCCGCTTTGCTCAAGCCAATGATAGGCAGCAAACCTTGGCGGGTCTCGGCCTGCCCGATAAAAAGCTCGTCGTTGCGGTCGCGAACCTTCGGCACAGCGTTAAGAACATTCCGATGCTGCTCCGGGCGGCCGCACGGATCAAAGGCACGTTGCCTGACGTGCATTTTGTAGTTGCGGGAGAAGGCGGTTTGAAAGATGAGCTTGCGGCGATGGCGGCTTCGCTGTGTATCGGAGATCGCGTGCATTTCATAGGACGGTGTACAGACGTTCCGGCATTGCTCGACGCCGCTTACGCGTGCGTGCTTACATCGACGGCAGAGGGTTTCTCGAACTCGATCCTTGAATATATGGCCGCCGGAAAGCCTGTTATTGCGACCGATGTCGGCGGAGCGGCCGAGGCCGTCATCAATGATGAAACAGGGTATCTTGTCGCCTCAGATGACGACCCAGCATTGGCCGATAAGCTGCTCGATCTTATTTGCGATGAGGCGAAGGCCTCGCGGTTCGGTGCCGCGGGCCGTCGCATAATAGAAGAAAAATTCTCAACCGAACGCCAACTATCCGACACGGCGGCCCTTTATGAGAGTCTTGTAAAATGAGACCGTTGCACATAGTACAACTTGGCCCCGTGCCGCCGCCCGAGGGCGGTGTCAGCCGCAATATGCGCGCCATCGGCGACGAACTCGAACGAAGCGGCCACCGATGCACATTCATTGCGACCACAAAGGGGCCGCCGAGCAGTGAGCCGAATGTGTTCAGGCCACGCTCGCCTATCGCGTTGATCCGCACCTTGCGTTCAATGGAATTCGATGTGCTGCATCTGCATCTGGGTGGCGATATCACGCCGCGTGTGATTGCGCTGGCGCTGGCGTGTGCAGTGTTCGGCGGTAAACGGAAGGTATTGACGATCCATTCAGGTGCTTTTCCTCTCTCCCCGCTTGTGCAAAAGGCAAGGCCGTTCTCGATCGCCGGAAACGTATTTCGAAGATTCTCAAAACTAATCGCGGTCAACGACGCTATCGCTGACGCTTTTCATAAGTTTGGCGTGGCTAAGGAAAAGGTCGAGGTGATCTCGCCGTTCGTGCTTTCGCGGCCCGATCCGAATATAGAGCTTTCGACGCGGCTTCGAGATGCGGTCGCCGGAGCCGAACCGTTGTTGGTCTCAGTCGGCGGGCTTGAGGCCGATTATCAACCGATGTTTCTTGTCGAGGCGATGCCGAAGCTGTTGGAGCGTTTCCCGAAAGCCGTGCTAATACTCGTTGGCGACGGCAGCCTGCGTACGCAGGTCGAGGCTCGGATCGCCGATCTTGGACTCTCGGCGGCCGTTGTGCCGGCAGGCAATGTCCCGCATAATGAAACGCTGCATCTGATCGACAAAGCCGACGTATTGCTCCGCACCACGCTTTTTGACGGCGATGCGATCTCTGTTCGTGAGGCCCTGCATCTCGGAACGCCGGTCGTTGCGACCGACAACGGTATGCGTCCCGAAGGTGTGTTTCTCGTCAGGAACGGCGATGCTGAAGGGTTGTTCGACGCTGTTGAGCGATCGATCGCGGCAGGCAAATGCGAGTCGTCTGAAAAAGACGACGGCGAGAATATACGAAGGGTCGTCGAGTTATACGTCTCGCTTAGTTCGGCGATGTAGGCGGCAGAGCGCAGCCGAGATCCTTGCCGCCCGTCGCTTTTCCGCGATACTTGCTCGTCGGGGAAAGCCTGTAATCGCCCGCAGCGGCGTTTACAAAACCGACATCTGAAATGCTCTGAACGATCATATTGCCCGCAGGAAATGCATAATCGCCGGAGCTGACGCGGTTGAGGTTCATAAAAAGATTGTTGCGGAACATCGCCTTGGCCGAGGCGGCATTCATATCTATCGGGCCGTGAATGCCGTATTCGCCGTGTCCGACGATATTATCCCGAAAGACAAAGTTCGAGGGTATTTCGCCGTAAAATGTAACGATATTTCCCATGTTGAACGCGGTATTATTCGCGATGGTGATACCGTCGCCCGCCGCAGCCTGTATCAGATAGCCCGAGCCGTCAAATCCGTTGCCGCCCGCTAAATTCAGGAACAGATTATTCTCGATCACAAGGTTTCGCAGTGTGCCGCTCTTCTGCTGATCGTCGTGGCCGAGGATGTTGATGCCGTCGCCCGAGTTTCTGATGATGTTGTCGCGAATGACGACATCTTCGATGGTCGAGAACGGTGCGTGGCCGTCCTGATTGCGTACCGTGATGCGAAATGCTGAGCCTTTGTAGTTATTCTCGATAAGGTTGCCGATGAATTGTACGCGCTTAGCGTTCTTTAGTTCGAAGAGCGTCTTTACCGTAACGCCGGACTTCCAAGCCTCGGGCTTGTTCAGATGATTGCCGCGTATCTCGATGCCGTTCGGCGTAAGGTCGGCACTGTCCGGATCGGAACCGCCGAACATTATGTTCTCGGCGCCGCCTTCAATGTAGTTATTGAGGATCTTAACGTCGCGTGTGCCCGTCCATCCGCAAATGCCCTGCGTCTCTTCGCTCGGCCCGGCAAATCCTTCGATATAGCTGTTCTTAATGACCGATCCGCCGCTGTTCAACGCGATTCCGCGACGAGTGATGCCGTCGGCGGAAGGATGAAGATACGAGCGGTCTATCTCAAGATGATATGGAATGTTAGCGGCTGGTTCACCGTTGCCGAAGAGTACGAGATTATAAATATACGACTTTGTCTGTGCCGTGAATTCGATCCCGATGAACCGATAATCATGAGCTCCGTTGACGGCCGTAACCACCGGCTTTTCGCTTCGCGAAACGAGCTTTGCCATGAGCGGCGCATCTTTCGGCGATACTCGTTGATCGACGGGCAGCTGATCTGCCGCAGATGATCGGATCGTAACGGTTTCGGTAAGCGGCTTGTTGGGAAGCGTGATCGGGCCGTAATACGCGGCGCCCGCTTTCAGCTCGATGATGTCGCCGCTTTCGGCCTGAGCAAGCGCGGCCTGCACACTGCCGCCGGGCGGGACGTGAATGATCCGGCCCTTCGAAGTTTGCTCGATCTCAAAGTGCGGGCCGACAATCCCGAATGCTCCCGAATATCTGTCGAATATCAGCAGTCCGGCAGCGGCCGTTACGATAATGAGCATCACAATAGCCGCGGCGCGTATGAGCGGTTTACGATCGCGCGTCAGTTGTTTCGGTTTTATTTGGACAGAGCCTGCGGCCATTTGATCTGCTGCGACGTTCATTTCTGCTTTATAATAGAACGAAAAGCACGGCAAATCCGTGTATTTCGACAGGAAATCGCTGGTATTTTGCCTCAAATCTAGGGTAACATTGAAAGTGCCTCCCGCGGCCGGCAAGTTCACTGCAAAATTGCCCTCATTCTGTCTTTTTACTACAAGATATGTGCGGTATCAACGGCATAGCATATACGACGCGTTCAAAACGCGAGGTCTCGTCGGGTCTTTTGACCCGTATGCGTGACGTGCAGTTTCATCGCGGCCCGGATGACGGCGGTATCTTTATCGACCGCAATATAGGGCTTGGGCATCGGCGGCTTTCTATCGTCGATCCGACTCACGGTATGCAGCCGATGACTCTCGGCGACCTTGTGATCGTTTATAACGGCGAGGTCTATAACCACGCCGAGAGCCGTGCCGACCTCGAAACTCGCGGACACGAGTTCGAGAACCGCAGCGATACCGAAACGATACTTCACCTCTATCGCGAGTACGGGCGCGACTGCGTCGAGCATCTTCGCGGGATGTTCGCATTTGCGATCTGGGACAAAACAAAACGTGAGCTTTTTATAGCGCGCGACCGCCTCGGCGTTAAGCCGCTTTACTATGTATTTGATGCCGACGGTTCGCTGTTCTTCGGGTCGGAGATCAAGACGATCCTTGAAGCGGGCGGCGTGAGGCCCGAGGTGAATTTCAACGCTCTTCCGGATCAATTTGCCAATCACGGCACAAGCGGCGACGAGACACTGTTCGCGGGCGTAAAACGCCTCTTGCCCGGGCATACGCTGCTCTGGCGCGACGGCAGCGTCGATGTGCGCTCGTATTGGTATCTCGAGTTCGAGCCTAAACACCATCCGCAAAGCGATGCCGAATATGTCGAGGAGTGGCGTGATATGTTCCGCCGTTCGGTCGAGTTGAGGCTTATGTCCGATGTGCCGCTGGGAATGTTCCTCTCGGGCGGCATCGATTCGAGCGCCATCGCGGCGATGATGTCAACGATGGTCGATGAGCCTATAAAGACGTTTTCCGTCGCATTCAATGAACGAGAGGCGAACGAGCTTGCATACGCCCGCACGGTCGCTGAGGCTTTCGGAACAGAACACTATGAAGTTACGGTAACACCCGATCAATTCTTTGCGGCCTTGCCTGATCTTGTATGGCACGAGGACGAGCCGATCGGTTTTGTGGCGAGCGTGCCGCTCTACTTTGTATCAAAGCTTGCCCAACGACATGTTAAGGTCGTGCTGACGGGCGAGGGCAGCGATGAGATGCTAGCCGGCTACGGACGCTATGCAAAGGCATTAAAGCTGCTCGATCTCGGCGAGCGGTACGAGAGTCTGACGCCGTCATTTGTACGAAGTGCCGTAAAAGGCGGTGTCGCGACGCTGCCGTCACGGTTCGGACAGAAGCTGTCGCGCACGTTCCTGACGCGCACCGCGGACGTCGAGAGTTTGTTCTTTGATAATTTCAGTATATTTTCACGAACGGCCCAAGCTGGCCTATTCTCAGCCGGCACGAAGGCAACGATCAACGACCTCAATCCCTATTCACGCCAAAACAAGTGGCTTGAAACAAGCGATGCTCGAGATATGCTCGATAAGCTGCTCTATGCCGACACAAAGACATATCTGCACGAATTGCTGATGAAACAGGACCAAATGTCGATGGCGGCATCGATCGAAAGCCGCGTTCCGTTTCTCGACCACAAGTTGGCGGAATATTCGGCAAAATTGCCCCGCGAGATGAAACTTCGCGGCGGCACGACCAAGTGGATACTTCGGGAGGCGATGAAGGGTATCCTGCCGCAGGAGATACTCGATCGGCCGAAGATGGGCTTTCCGGTTCCGATCGGACGCTGGTTCCGCGGCGAGTACAAGCATATCGTTGATGAATATGTGCTTGGCGAACGGGCGATGAGCAGGGGCATATTTAACGACGATGCGTTGCGCAAGCTTGTCGCCGAACATAACGCGGGACGCAAACACGATGAGCGCCTTTGGCTCCTCGTTAATTTCGAGATATGGATGCGCCGCTTTATTGATGGTGAGAACGTAAAATGAAGTATCTCATTATCACACGTTTTCCGGAGGGCGAGGTCGCCGAAAGGTGGCAAGCGTTCCTTGCCGAGGCTGAGCTTGCGACGCACTATACGTCGCCGGGTTATTTCACCGACCCGTACATAAGAAATGAGAGGTTTGCCGTTGCGGCAGTTGACGATAACGGCATTTTTCATGCGGTCGCAACGGGCGTGATCGAGGCCGGCCGCATCTCGTCCGGGATGTTCTCGCGGCCTCAGCTCACTTTCCGCAAAGGGGCCGACGCCGAGACTGCGGCCGCCGTAATTCTCGAAGGGCTTGAAAGCATGGATCCGGAACTCATTGACCTTTACGCGTGGCGGCAGCTAAGCGGGTTGAATGCGACCGGATCGGCCAGTACTGATGCGACATCGGTCGTTATGCTTGATCTGACAAGAGGCGCGGACACTCTTTTCGCAGGCTTTTCACAAACAAGGCGGAATGAGCTTCGCAAGGCCGAGCGGCAAGGCCTGATCCGAATAAAGGAGCTTGAAAGCGAGGACGAACTTGCGGAGATGTACGACATCCATTGCCGCTGGAACAGGTCGAAAGGCCACGAGCCTGATACGCTTGAACAAATGCGAACGGCGCTCGGTCAGCGTGATAATCGGCGTGTTTTTATCGCTAAAGCGGACGGCCGCGTCGTTGCGGGCAGCTTCTATCGCTTCGTCAAAGGCGGTGTTGTCGAATATGCCGCGAACTTTTCACTTCCCGAATTCCAACGTCTGAGGCCCAATGATGTGATCGGCTGGCATGCGATAAAATGGGCCTGTGAGGGCGGATTTACGCATTTCAGCATGGGCGGCTCACATCTGTTCCTGCGGAGGTTCGGCGGCGAGATCGTACGGACGTATCGCTATCGCGTGGACAAGAGCCTTTTCAAGCGGCACGAGCTACGCGAGAATGTGCGCGCGATCGGTGCGAGTGCTTACAGGCGGCTGCCGCAGAATGTTCGCGACCGCGTAAACAAGATACTTTCGAGATAATGACCGCCAATGCCACTGATGTACAACACATGACCGCCGCAGGTGAACTTCGCGGCCGCGACATATTGTGCTTCAGCCACGATTGGACCGGCGACCCGTTATCAAAAACGCATCTTATGCGTGTGCTGGCTCGAGAGAATCGAATACTTTGGGTCAACTCGATAGCCAACCGCATGCCGACGGCCTCAGGCAAGGACGCGTCGCGTATCTATAAGAAAATAAAGAGCTTCTTCGAGCCGGTCCGTGAGATCGAGCCGAATATCTTCGTTCTGAACCCGTTCGCCGTTCCCGCTTACGGCAGCAAAGCAGTTGTCGCCGCGAACCGCCGTTTCTTGATACGTCAGGTCAAGGGGGCGATGCGAAAGCTCGGTTTCCGCGATGTCGTAAATATGGTCTTCAATCCTGCGGCAGGTATGATCGCGGGCCGCCTCGGCGAGAAAGAGCTCATTTACTATTGCGTTGATGAATACACCGCATTTACCGGCAACGCGGCACTTAAGGATATTGAAGAAGATCTTTTCCGCAAGAGCGATATCGTTGTCGTTTCGGCAGAAAAGCTCTACGAGTCGAAAAAGCAGTTCAACCGAGAAACATATCTGATCAGACACGGGACGGATTGGCAGCACTTTCACACTGCCGTTGACGGCGGCCTTGAGGTTCCGGAAGATGTTGCCGGCCTGCCGCATCCCGTTATCGGTTTTCACGGGCTGCTTGCGGATTGGGTAGATTACGGACTGATAATGAAGGTCGCGGAGCATTTCAGCTCGGGTTCGGTCGTTCTCATCGGCAAGGTCAGCGTTGATGCCGAGCAGAAGATAAAGGTCCTTGACGGCGTTCCTAACATCCATCGCCTCGGGCGTAAACCGTACAGTGAATTGCCTGCGTATTGCGCGGCGTTTGATGTAGCTCTAAATCCTTTTGCGATCAATGAGTTAACTCTGGCGGCAAATCCGCTTAAAGTTCGTGAATACCTTGCCGCCGGATTGCCTGTCGTTTCGACAGACATTCCCGAGGTGCACCAGCTCGAAGATTGCCTCATTGGTACCGGCCATGACGATTTTATCGCCAAGATCGAACAGGCGCTCGCAGCGCCGAAGCCTCGCAGCGAAGTGAGCGAACGCATTCGGCACGAGAGTTGGGAATCGAAGATCGAGGAACTCCGTACCTTGCTTGCAGCGAGAAAAGATGGCAATTCCGAGTAAGGCAATGGCGGTGATAATTTTGGCCGCGGTCATAGGCGTTTGGATAATTGCCGCGCCTTTCTTGGCAAAATTCCTGATCGTCGAAAAGCCGCTGGATCACGCGGATGCGATCATTGTCCTGAGCGGGTCGGCCGTCTATAAGGAACGTACCCGAAAAGCCGCTGAACTGTTCCGCAATGGCCTCGCTCCGATGATATTCATTACGAATGACGGCACAAAAAGCGGCTGGATGAGCGGTGAACAGCGCAACATTCCGTTCCTCGAACTCGAACAGCGTGAACTCATTGCCGACGGTGTGGCTCCTGATGCGATCTTCATTTTACCGCAACTTGTTGCCGGTACAGATGAAGAAGCAAAAGCCGCCGTCGATGCGGCCGAAGCGTACGGCATCCATTCGCTCATGATAGTTACCTCGGCCTATCATTCAAGGCGTGCGTTGTGGACGTTCGAACGTGAGTTTGCAGGCAAGGACGCCATGATCGGCATTGAGCATCCTGCGGCGGGCATCAATACGCCCCGGCCTGCATATTGGTACCTGAGGCCGCGCGGCTGGCAAATGGTAGCAGGCGAATATGTGAAATTTGCCGTGTATTGGATATTTTATTGAAAGTGGTTTCGCTTGCCTCGAAGCCGCTGCGAGATCTCAAGATGAGTGCCACAATTATTGGAGACGAAAATATTGCGGGGCAGCACAGCGCCGAGGTTGCTGCCGGTGAGCGATTTGAGTTCGGTAAGAACTGGGCTGCATTCCTCAATGTGCTGGACGATGAACGTATAGCCGAGGCTGAACGTTCGCTTCGGAATATGCTCGAGGTCGAAACGCTTGAGGGCAAGACGTTTCTCGATATAGGCTCGGGCAGCGGCCTTTTCTCTCTTGCGGCCCGAAGGCTCGGCGCGCGCGTTCACTCATTCGATTTCGACAGCAATTCATTTGCCTGCACGCAGGAACTCCGGCGGCGTTATTTTCCGGACGACGCAATTTGGCGTGTCGAACAAGGATCGGCGCTCGATCGTGAATACGTTGCATCTCTCGGCACCTTTGACATCGTGTATTCGTGGGGCGTGCTTCACCACACAGGCCGAATGTGGGACGCACTCGAAAACGCTGTGATACCGACAAAGCCGGGCGGCAAATTGTTTATCGCGATCTACAATGACACCGGCAGTCAGGCAAGCCGCTGGCATTGGATCAAGAAGACATACTGCGGCCTGCCGCGTCCGCTAAAGACGCCGTTCGCCGTCGCGGTTTCGCTGCCGGATGAAGTAAAAAGAATGCTCAGCGCGGCTCTCCGTTTGAAGCCTGCCGAGTATATTCATTCGTGGACACGTTATAAGAACGGCCGCGGCATGAATCGCTGGCACGACATAATCGATTGGGTCGGCGGCTTTCCGTATGAGGTTGCGACGGTCGAGGAGATATTCGACTTTTATCGAGCGCGCGGTTTTTCTCTTACAAAAGTTGTAACGAAAGGCGTAGGGCTTGGGTGCAACGAGTTCGTTTTCGAAAGATCGCGTTGACGGTCAGGTCCGGTCGCCGATCTCCATCTTCGCCATCAATTCCGGCCAGCGCTCATCGTCACGAAGCGATCGCAGGTTCATATCGTTCTGAAAATACGGGCGGTTCTGGTTTCCGAGCTTTACTGCTTTATTTAGCCACTTAAAGGCGAGATCCTTTTCGCCGAGCAGCGCGTATGCCGACGCGACCCAATACGCCATATCATGATCTGAGCGTGAAACGGCCAAGGCGTCTTCGGTAAGCTGCGCTCGAGCTTCGTCTTCGCGGCCTGCCCCGGCGAGGAATTCTGCCAAGAGCGGTTTTACGCCATCCATTCGTGGATTTTCCTTCAGAACATCGGCAACCATATCGATCGCCCGCCCTTTATCGCCGCGATAATAAAGCACACCGGCACTGAAGATCTTCAGCATCGGGTGATTGGGCTCGACCTTAAAGCCTTTTGCAAGCTCGTGATCTGCCTGATCGAGTTCACCGCGATATATGAAAATTCTTGCACGATTGTAGGCAGCTACGGCCTTCGCCGCGGGATCGAGACGGGCGAGCTTTTCAAATGCCTTAAGTGAGTCGTCGTACTCGCCGTCCAGTCGGTGCATAACGCCTTTGACGAAATAAAGTGCCGCATCGTTCGGAAACTGTTTCTGAAGGAGTTCGATCTCGCTGCGGGCCTTTTTCTTTTCACCGCGTGCCATGTAAATAAGCACCATTAGAACGCGGGCCTCGACGACGTTCTGATCGTAAAAGAACGCCTTGCTGAACGCGGCTTCGGCGTAAGAATAGTCTTCCGGTACGCCAAGCCCTTTGAAGAAGCGATTCGCGTAACATGCCCCGAGGCCGCTGTATGCCAACGCAAAATGCGGGTCAAGCTCGATCGCCCGTTTGAAGTTGGCTATCGCTGCGTCGCAATCATCTGCATCTATGGTGCGGAAAATGAATCGGCCGAAATTGTCGCGGCCACGCAGATATTCCTCCCACGCCTCGGCATTGTCGGTTGCACGGCGGTTTAGCTTTTCCGCCTCAAGGTCGGTAAGCTCGAGCCGCAGCCCTTCGAGGATGTGCTGTGCGATCTCATCCTGCAGTGCGAGGATGTCGCTGCCTTGGGCATCTATTCGGTCGCTCCATAGTATATTGCCCGATACGACATCGAGAAGCTGTGCGGTTACGCGCAGCTTTTCACCTGAACGAATGAATCCGGCCGAAAGCACGGCGTGTACGCGCATCTCCTTACCGGCTTCACGAGGGTCATAGTCTTTGCCCTGATACCTTGCAATGACGGAACTCGGACGCACCACTATCGAGCGTATCCTTGCAAGCTCGGTGATCACGGCGTCAGCAAGTGCGAATTCATAGAACGCAGATGCCGCATCTTGCCCCAAATTCTTAAAAGGCAATATGGCAACACTCTTTTTTTCGCCCGTCGAAGTGACCGAAATATCCGGTCCGAGTGACGGCGGATTCGTTACGCTTGGTGCTGAGACCGATGCTGACGGCGGTTCGGGCGACGACCTGCCGGTAAACCAATTAAGCATTCTTTTTACCTTGCTGCCGTCAGCGTGGACGGGCTTGAACGTCTCGCCCGGCATAAGCTGCGGGCCTGCGATCGACCGAAGGAGGTTGCGAAGGTCATCACGCATTGATGTGATCTTCTGATAGCGGTCCTTTGGATCCTTCGCAAGAGCCTTATCGACAATTCTCTGAAGTTCGGGAGGAACCGGTTCGCGACGCTGGTCGGAGAGCGGCTTCGGCGTTCCGTAAAGCACCTGATGCCGCACGTCTATGACCGTCTTGCCTTGGAATGCCCAGATGCCGGTTACCATCTCATACAGCAACACGCCGGTCGAGAAAATATCGCTCCGCTGATCGGCGCGCTCACCTCGTGCCTGCTCGGGGGCCGCGTAAGTTGCCGTACCGTAAGGTATTCCAAGCTCGGTTATTTCGGTCTTTTCGTGGCCTTCGGTAAGGGATGCCTGCTCGTCCTCGACAAGTTTTGCAAGCCCGAAGTCAAGGATCTTTGCCTGGCCTGCCGTTGTTACCATCACGTTGCCGGCCTTGATGTCGCGATGGATGATGCTCTTTGAGTGGGCATACGCGAGAGCATCGGCCACCTGTATCGCGATCGACAATGCGCTTTTGAGTTCAAGCGGACGGCCCGAGACCAATTGCCTTACGTTCTTGCCGTCCACATACTGCATTGCGATGTAGAACATTCCGTTGGCTTCGTTGAAGTCATAGATCGTGCAGATGTTCGGATGATCGAGCTGTGAGCAGAGCTGTGCCTCACGTTCGAAGCGCTTGAAGTTGGCGGTCTTTTGTGTCAACTCCGGCGGGAGTACCTTGACGACGGCAGTGCGGTTGAGTTTTGTGTCGAGGGCCTTGTACACAGTGCCCTGGCCGCCGGAACCGATCTTTTCGACGATCTTGTACTGGTCGATCTTCGAACCGATCATATTTTCATCAGAGCGTTGCATATCAGCCAAACAGTATTTTCTTTCGGAAGAAGGTCAGTCTGCCCGAACCACCTTCACCATACCACGCGGACATGACCACGGCCGATCTTCTCATTCGCCCTGCATGGCTGACGGAATGTAGATCGTGCAGCCTCTGGGAGGATCGCCCCAACCGGAAGCTGCGTATTTTCCATCCTCTATGATGCACGGCACGGTCGGATCGCCGTTCGAAAACTTCAGCATTTCTTCGAGCCGTGCCTGGTCATTCTGTGCATCGTATTCGGTGAAGTCAATGCCGTTCGCGATGTAATGATCTATCGCTTTCCGACAATATGGGCAGTCGGGCTTCGTGTACAATACTATCGACATTGATTAGAACTTACACTTTTTCTAAAAGATTATCTAGCCCCGCATTGGAAACACCTGTGGTTTTAGAATATCTTTTCGATATGGCCGAGTTCGAATTCATTGCGCCTTACGAAAAACTCATCGAGATCGACATCCTTGGCAGGAAACATCTTGTTCCGGAGAATAATTCTCTGCTTCGCTGCCTACAATATCTTTCGGTCGAAAGCATTTCATACGGAAACTTCTGCTGGAACGGAGAGTGTCTCAACTGCCAGGTCTGGCTGCGAACTGACGACAAGGAAAAAGCGGTGATCGCCTGTCGTACAATTGCAAGCGAAGGCATGGAGATCGTCAGGCTCTCGCAACACATTGAGCTTGAATTCAAAGGCCGGCAGGGCCCCGAACTCATCGAAGACCAAGGCCCCGCAGCCCAAAGCTAGTTGAGCAAAAGGTCAGTATTTAGGCACGCTCGGGTCAACGTCAGAAGACCATGCAATGATGCCGCCTGCCAAATTCTTGAGCGTTCCCGTATAGCCGCATCGTTTCAGGATCTCGATCGCGTGAGCACTTCGTCCGCCCATTTTACAGTGAATGACCGCTTCACGGCCGGGATCCAGCTCATTCATCCTGGCGACGATCTCACCGAGCGGTATCAGCTTTGAGCCTTCGATCCTTGCGTAGGCATATTCATCAGGTTGGCGAACATCGATCAGCTGCAGATCGCTGCGATCTTCGATCATTGATTTCAGTTCAATAGCGGTTATTTCAAGCATCTTATTATTTCAATAATAGTAGAGTTTAACATTTTCGAGAGGGCACTTCCGCAAGCCCTGCTTGACAAAAATTTACAATAACACAGTCCACGAGTGTCCCAAACTGTAATAGACTGAGTGTTTAAAGACGATGACTATGTTGAGACAGGGCACCGGTTTCTTGACTCTTTTGGCCTTTATTACGCTGTTGACGGGATGCGGCTGGTTAAGCGGCGGCAAATCTCAGCCAAAAGCTAATTCTGATGACAACAAACCGGGCGTCACCATAACGGTCGCCAAAAGTGAGGGCCGCGAGGTCGCATCGACCATCCAGGCCACAGGCAGCCTCGTCGCCTTTGACACTTCTGATGTCGCCCCGAAGGTCTCTGGCAAGGTTATCAACATATCGGTCGAGGTAGGGCAATACGTTCGCAGCGGCGCGGTTCTCGCGAAACTCGATGACAGCGGCCCGCGTTTGAGCCTAGCATCTGCGAGGGCTTCGGTCAGACAGGCTGAGGCGAACGTGCGTCAAGCAGAAGCCAGGCTCGGGCTGCACAATGGCGGACAATTCAATGCCTCGACCGTGCCGGAGGTAAGCGCGGCAAACGCGGCATATCAACAAGCGCTAGCCGAACTGAAACAAGCCGAAGCAAACGAGAGCCGCTACCGCGACCTCGCAAAGAGCGGCGACGTGTCGATGGTCGTGTATGAAGGCTACCGCACGACACGTGATACCGCTCGCGCACGGGCGAACGCCGCAAAGGAACAGATGAACTCGGCGATCAATACGGCGCGGCAGAGTGACCAAGCGATAGCAAGTGCCCGTGCAAGCGTTCAAACTGCAAAGGCAAACGCTGATATCGCAGAAAAGGCTGTCGCTGACACTGTGATCCACGCACCGTTCGCGGGCTATATCGGAAGCCGGCCGACGGCGGTCGGTGAGTTCGTTTCCACGGCGTCTGTCGTCGCGAGCATACTGCGTACCGACCCGATCAAGGTTCAGATCCAAGTGCCGGAGGCCGATGTGCCGTATCTTGCGGTCGGCCGTGGTGTCTCGCTGCAGATCGATGCTTACAAAGATAGAAAATTCGCCGGAACCGTGTCTGCGATCGAGCCGAGCCTCGATGTGAATTCGCGGGCGGTGATCGTCGAAGCGACCGTTCCGAATGGCGACAATGCTTTGCGGCCCGGAATGTTCGTAACGGCTCAGATATCGCGCCAAGGCGGCGCTGCGGGCGTATTTGTACCGAAGGCTGCTGTTATGCGTGACCCGACGACGGCGTCGTATCGGGTGTTCGTAATTGAGGATGGCTCGGCAAAGCTGCGTGTCGTACAGCTTGGTATCGAAGAAGGCGATGTGTTCCAGATACTCTCCGGCGTGAATGCTGATGAGACCGTTGCTACCAGCAACCTCGACCAGCTTTATGAAGGGGCAAGGGTAAGTTACTGATCTATGCAATGGTTAGCCGAGATCTGTGTTCATCGTCCGGTCTTTGCGACCGTGATCGTGTTGTTTCTGACCGTTGTCGGCGGATTCAGTTTCTTCACGCTCGGCGTCGACCGCTTTCCTAAGATCGACCTGCCGACCATTTCGGTTTCCACGAGTAATTCAGGTGCCGCTCCCGCTGAGATGGAGAGCGAGGTGACCGATCCGATCGAAGGTGTGCTGAACACCGTTCCGGGCATCGATGAGATGCGTTCGACGTCCTCTCGCGGATCGTCCAACATTACGCTTACGTTCAACCTGGAAAAGAATCCCGACCAAGCCTTCCAAGAGGTGCAGCAGAAGCTCAGCACCGTCGTTTACCGGCTTCCCGAAGATGCCGATCCGCCGGTTGCGAGAAAGAGCGATCCGGATTCGGCTCCGGTTTTGATGTATTCCATCAGCTCTTCGCGCAGTGTGCAGGAGCTTAGCGATCTTGTTCAGGTCTTGATACAGGAGAAGGTTCAGTCTGCCGACGGCGTTGGCGAGGCGGTCATTTTCGGTGCAAGGCCGACGCAGATCAAGCTTTATATCGACCCTGACCGTCTTAGAGCGTACAACCTTTCCGTAACGCAGGTTACGGCGGCCGTCTCTGCACAGAATCAGGAACTGCCGGGCGGAACGCTTGTTGAGGGAGCAAAAACGGTCGGCCTGCGAACACTCAGCAAACTGACGCAGGTCGATGAATTCAATGACATCGTAATTGCAAACAAGAACGGCTTTCCGGTCAAGTTCAAAGATATCGGGCGTGTGCAGGAGGTCGGTGCCGATCCGACCAATACACTTTCGCTTGACGGAATGCCGTCGGTTGCCCTTGCGATCCGTAAACAGTCGGGCGCGAATACGGTCGCATTGATCCGTAACGTAAAGTCGCGCATGGCGGATATAATCCCGACACTGCCAAAGGATTTCAAAGTGGCGATCGTTCGGGATCAGTCCGATTTTATCGAGACGTCGCTGCACGCGATCGAGGAACACCTGGTGCTCGGCGCTTTGTTCGCTGCGATCGTGGTATTCCTGTTCCTCTGGAATTTTCGCTCGACGATCATTTCCGCGCTCGCCATTCCGACGTCGATCATCGCTGCTTTTGCTTTGATCGCCGCGATGGGCTACTCGCTGAATCAAATGACGATGCTCGCACTGACGCTGATGGTCGGCATTGTTATTGACGATGCCATAGTCGTGCTTGAGAACATCTACCGCTTTGTCGAAGAGAAGGGAATGGACCCGTTCCGCGCGGCGGTTGAAGGCACACGTGAGATCGGCCTTGCTGTGCTTGCGACAACGCTGAGCCTGCTCGCGGTATTCATTCCGGTCGGCTTTATGACCGGTATCGTCGGACGTTTTATGTCATCGTTCGGCCTGACGTCTGCGGCCGCGATCGCTGTGTCGCTGATCGTTTCATTCACGCTTACGCCGATGCTTGCGGCCCGCTGGATCAAGAAAAAGGAACCGGACACTGCGGCGCCCGCCGATCACGAAGGTGATCCTTCCGAGACACGAACGCACCACAACAGCAAGGGCGGATGGTTTTACAGTAAGGTTGACACGACCTATACATGGCTGCTGCGTCTCGCAATGCGGTTCCGATGGGCTGTTGTGCTTGTGTGCGTCGCGACGGTTGCCTCGATCGTTCCGCTCTATAAGTTCGTCGGAATGTCCTTCCTGCCCGATGAGGATGAATCGATCTTTCAGGTCAATGTCCGCGGCCCGCAAGGTACTTCTCTCGCAGCTACCCAGTCGCTGTTGGATCGCATCGCACGCGATGTCAGGGAAAAGCTGCCCGGACTTAAGAATACAACCGTGAACGCAGGCGGCTTCGGCGGTGGCGGCAGCAGCGGCAACAGCGGAAGCGTTAGCGTCAGCCTTGTACCTGTCGGCGAGCGAAGCCAAAGCCAGACACAGCTTATTGCGATGGTTCGCAATATGGTCAAGCCGTATCAGAGCAAGGATTGGCGCATCAACGTATCGGCAACGTCATCCATAGCGCAGGGCATCGGCCTCGGCCGCGGCGGCTCCGGCATCGGCTACTACATATCGGGGCCCGATATGAACATGCTGAATACATACGCCGATCAGCTTGTCGAGCGAATGAAGCAGGATGACACATTCCGCGACCCCGATAACTCCGTCGATCCCGGAACACCCGAGGTTCAATTCAATATAGACCGCACGCGGGCTGCCGATCTTGGTGTGAGCGCCACGGATATCGCGAGGGCGCTCAATATCGCGGCGGCGGGCCAACGTGTTTCGACGTTCGGCGAAGGTACTCAACAGTTCGATGTGATTGTACAGGCCGATGAGAAGTTCCGCCGTTCGCGTCAGAACCTCCAATATTTCACCGTTGCGTCAAGCAAGGGAACACCTGTAAGCCTCGACCGTCTCGTTACAATGGTCGAGTCGCGAAGTCCGGCATCTATCGCCCGCCTTAATAGACAGCGTGTCGTAACAATTTCGTCGGGTCTGCCGCCAAACACGTCAGAGGCAGATGCGGTAACGAAGCTCGCGGGGTTCGTTAAGGATCTGAATATGCCGGCCGAGTATTCGAGCGGCGTGCAAGGGCAATCAAAGGAGCTTCAGCGTGCGTACAGCTCTTTCATGCTCGCATTCCTGTTGTCATTCGTCTTTATGTATCTTGTGCTTGCGGCGCAGTTCGAGTCGTTCATTCACCCGATCACGATCCTGCTGACGCTGCCGCTCGCAGTTCCGTTCGCATTGATCTCAACCGCGATAGCCGGACAAACGCTTAATATATTCTCGGCCCTCGGCATCCTGCTGCTCTTTGGCGTGGTGAAGAAGAATGCCATTTTGCAGATAGACCATACTAATACACTGCGCGCCCACGGGCTTTCACGATACGATGCCATCATTCAGGCTAACCGTGACCGCCTCCGCCCGATCTTGATGACGACGATCGCTCTCGTCGCGGGAATGATCCCGCTGGTGGTCGCAAGCGGAGCGGGTGCGGCGACAAATCGTTCGATCGGCATTTTGGTCGTCGGCGGACAATCGCTCTGCCTGCTGCTTACGCTCCTGGCGGTGCCGGTCTTCTATTCACTATTTGACGACCTGCAGGAGACCGCTGTCTGGCGAAAGGCGGCAGGCGGCGCAGGCAGCGTGTTTTCAAAGCTCAGGCGGCCAAAAGCCCCAGAGTCCGTTGATGATCGGGAGGAAGCCGCTTGACGCACAAGGTTCGCTGTTTTTCGAAGATCCTGCTCCTCGGTTCGCTCCTCGCAGCAAGTGCAGCAGCACAAACGCCTGCGCCGACGGCAACACCTGACGGCGATGTCGTCATTCAGCAGGTCAAGCCGGCTCTTCAACGGCCAATGCCGGATGTCTCGCGCGCGGGTGTTGAGGCATCTGATGAACTGCCGCTTACACTTCAGCAAGCCATCGAGATGGCGTTGCAGAACAATAATGATATCGATTCTTCGCGTAACGACGTTGCGATCTCCGAGTTCAATCTTCGAGGTTCCCGCGGCATATACGATCCTCTTGTCAGTTCGCAGAATTATTACGAGAGTCGGACCACACCGACCGCATCGACCATCGGCGGTGCTGTCAACGGTGCGGTTGGACAGCGGCAATTCCTTTCTGACCTAGGAATTTCGGGCTTTTCACCCAAATTCGGCGGATCGTACAGTGCGGTTCTGACAAGTTCACGTACCAATACGACGAACCGCAACGCAACTCTCAATCCGCAATACCCGACGTCACTTGTCGTAACATATACTCAGCCCTTATTCAGGAATCGCAGGATCGACAATAATCGACGCCAGATAGCCATTGCAAAAAAGAATGTCGAACTGTCCGATGCGGCCCTCAAGCTGAAGGCCATTGATGTCGTTACATCGGTCGAACAGGCATATTGGCAGCTTACGTTCGCACTAAAGAATCTTCAGATCCAGATCGATACGCTCAAGCAGGCGAGAGAACAGCTTGAAAGCAACCGCAGGCTTGTCGAGAAAGGAGCACTCGCACCGATCGAGATCGTGGCGGCGACCGCACAGATCGCTAATTTTGAACAGCTTGTTTACACGGCGCAGGAAACGGTAACCCGTTCCGAAAATGCGTTAAAGACATTGTTGCTGCCCGATAACACAGCGGCGGAATGGTCGCGGGCGCTCATTCCCGTTTCGCCGGTATCGCTATCGGTGCCGCATGTCGGGTTCGACGTCGCACGAACCGAGGCTTTCCAGAATCGCGTTGAATTAGAGCAGCTCGCTGATAACGAAGAGATAAACAGCATTAATCTTAAGTACTATAAAAACCAGACAAAGCCGCAGATCGATCTTTTCAGCACCTACACATCATCGGGCCTCGCGGGTACGCCGCGAGCGAATGCTTCGGGAACGTCGAGTGTCCCCGACAACCTGCACGGCGGCTATTTCAAATCGATCGGCAATCTTCTCCAACAGGAATATCCGACCTATCGTGTCGGTATTCAGATCGGATTTCCGATAGGCAACCACACCGCGAAGGCCAATCTCGGACGAACGCTTGTCGAGGGCGATAAGCTTAAGAATATCCGCGCCCAAACCGAGCAGGCGATCGAGGCTGATGTCCGAAATGCGATCCAGGCCCTTCGTTCGGCGGAGTCGCGGCTCGCATCGGCGGTTGCGGCGAGACAAGCGGCGGAAGAGCTTTACGACAGCGAGCAGCGGCAGTTCCGCGCCGGAATTACCACCTTCTATTTGGTTGCGCAGCGGCAAACCGACCTGCTGGCGGCCCGCGGCCGCGAACTGCAGGCACAGACCGATCTCAATATTGCGATATCGGTCTTTCGGCGTTCGATCGGCGAAACGCTGTCACACAACAACGTTACCGTTCTGAAATGATCCGTTATAGCGAGAAGCCGCCGCGTTGCAGCAGTGTCTCGAATCCTGTTTTGTCAACCGCCTTAATGTACGCATCACGCGGCTCGACGAGGCCGTTCTTTACATGCTCGAAGAGGGCGTCGTTAAGCATCACCATTCCGTGATTCTTGCCGGTCTGCATTGCCGACGGTATCTGGAACGTCTTGCCTTCGCGGATCAGGTTCGAGATAGCAGGCGTTACGATCAGGACTTCGAGTGCAGCCACGCGGCCGCCTCCTTTCTTTGGCAGCAGTGTCTGTGCTATCACGCCTTTTAGAGATTCGGACAACATTACGCGTATCTGCTGCTGCCTGTCCGCAGGGAATTGATCGATGATGCGGTCAACCGTCGATGCGGCGGTTGTCGTGTGCAGCGTACCGAAGACCAAGTGGCCTGTCTCGGCTGTTTCGATGGCGATCGAGATCGTCTCGAGGTCACGCATTTCACCGACGAGCAGGATGTCCGGGTCTTCGCGCAATGCGGCCCGAAGAGCATCCTTGAACGAATCGGTGTGATTGTGTACCTCGCGCTGGTTAACAAGACATTTCTGATTTTCGTGTACAAATTCGATCGGGTCTTCGATCGTGATTATGTGGTCTTCGCGTGTCTTATTGATCGAATCGACCATTGCACACAGCGTTGTTGATTTGCCCGAACCGGTCGGCCCTGTTACGACGACGAGGCCTTTGGACAAAGCACAAAGGTCCATTATCGCTTTTGACAGCCCGAGCTGCTCGGCGGTCAATATCTTGCTGGGGATGATGCGAAAAACGGCACCCATACCCTTCCGATCCATGAACACATTACAGCGGAAGCGGGCGAGGCCAACGATCTCGTAAGCAAAATCCGTATCATGCCTTGCCTCGAATTCTTCTCGGTTCTTGTCCGGCATTATCGAGGTTAACAGTGCCCGCATTGTCTCGGGTGTGATAACCGGTTCGTTTTCATTGATCGCGCACATTTTACCGTCCTTGCGGATCATCGGCGGCATCGAGACCGAAAGGTGCAGGTCCGACGCGCCCGCTTCTGCCATTTGACGGAAGAGAGCGTCCATACGTTCCTGCATCGAAAGTTCGACGACCGGTGCGGTCTCGGCCGGCGCATATGACGGCGGCCACGGCTCTGATGCCGCGTTATCGATCGGCATTTCAGTTCCGAGGTCGGCCGCGGGGAACATCGGGGCATCGTATCCCGGCTCGGCGTAATCATCACGGCGGCCCGGCGGTTCATAGGTTGATGTATCCGAGAATACGGTCTCGAATGACGGGTCATTTGCGGATACTATCTCGACATCCGCCGAAGGGTCGTACTCGGCGGCAGGCATCGGCTGGCTGTTCAGCATATCCTCCAGCGAGGCTGTCGGGGCCGCAACCGATTCGGTGTATTCGTAGGCAGCGGATGAGCTTTCGAATTCATAGGTCGGCGTCGAAACGGCATCGGGGGAAGGTGAACCCGCAGTTACGCTTACCTCAACATCGCCGCCGAATGAGTGGCGCGCGGAAGCCGCCGAGTTTGTTCCCGGATCGGTCGCCGGAGCCATCGTCGGTCGGATCGTTACGTTAAAGCCGGCGGGCGATTTTTTTACGACAAAGTTAAAATTACCCAGATTATTCGCATGTACGAACTCGACCTCGCTGCTATGCGGCAATTTTGCACGCACATTGGGCGGGATAAGCGGAAAGACCATCATACTGATCTGTGTCGAAAGGATCGGCACAGTGCTGAGGTCTCGCGAAACATCGGCTGAGATCAGATAAGGGTTGCGTGCGGGTTCGAGGTGCAATTCGTCGCTGCACGATGACAGAAGGGCCGACAGGTACTCGTTCAGTTTCTCCATGGTTCAGTAGCCGGGGTCGAGGAAGGACAGGGCCGTTTGCTCTGCAAAAAGTGGCAGTGCCGCAAGGCACCGCTCTTGCAGAATAACACAGTTAAACTGCGTTTGTCATTAGATTTTGCGGAAATTTATAGAAAAGCGGGCCCTTCGTATTCGCCCCAAACCTTACGCAGTGCGTTACTGATCTCGCCGATCGTTACAAATGATTCGACAGCATTCAGAATGTGCGGAAGGAGATTCTCGGTGCCGGCGGCAGCTTCGGTGAGCTTTTCGACGGCACGGCCGGCGGCAACCGTGTCGCGCTTTTCGCGGACGGTACGCAGCCGCTCTACCTGATCGCGTTCGACGACAGGATCGACACGTAGTATGGGTATCTGGGTGCTCTCATCGGTTTGAAAACGATTTACGCCGACGACTATCGCATCTTCGGCCTCGACGCGGCGTTGGTATTGATATGCCGCATCCTGTATCTCGCTTTGTATGTAGCCTGATTCGATAGCGTTGAGCATGCCTCCCATTTGATCGATCCTGTCGATATATGCGAGGGCGGCATTTTCGAGCTGCGAGGTCAGCTCTTCGATCGCGTAGCTGCCGGCGAATGGATCGACAGTATCTGCTACGCCCGATTCGTATGCGATGACCTGCTGCGTTCGCAATGCGATGCGTGCGGCATGCTCGGTCGGCAGGGCAAGAGCCTCATCCATCGAGTTGGTATGCAGGCTTTGTGTGCCGCCAAGTACGGCGGAAAGTGCTTGGATAGTTGTGCGGACGATGTTGACCTCGGGCTGCTGTGCGGTGAGCGTCGAGCCGGCGGTCTGTGTGTGGAACCGCAGCATCATCGAGCGCGGATCTTTTGCCCCGAAGCGATCGCGCATTATCCTTGCCCAGATGCGGCGTGCGGCGCGAAACTTTGCCACTTCTTCGAGCAGTTGATTGTGTGCGTTGAAGAAGAACGAGAGCCGCGGGGCGAATTTATCAACATCAAGCCCGACGGCAATGGCGGCATCGACATAGCAGACGGCGTCGGCGAGCGTAAAGGCGACCTCTTGTGCGGCGGTTGAGCCGGCCTCGCGGATGTGATAGCCGCTGATCGAGATCGTGTTCCAATTCGGCACTTCGGCGGCGCAAAAGGCGAACGTATCGGTGATAAGCCGCAGGCTCGGCTTCGGCGGGTATATGTAGGTGCCGCGTGCGATGTATTCCTTTAGGATGTCGTTCTGCACGGTGCCGTTCACCTTGTCAAAAGCGACGCCTTGCTTGCGGGCAACGGCCAGATACAGGCAGAGCAGCGTAGAGGCGGTCGCGTTGATGGTCATCGACGTCGATACGCGGTCGAGCGGTATGCCGTCAAAGAGCGTCAGCATATCATCGAGACCGTCAATGGCGACGCCGACCTTGCCGACCTCGCCGACCGAGAGCGGATCGTCGCTGTCGAGGCCGATCTGCGTCGGAAGGTCAAAGGCGACGCTGAGGCCCGTAGTGCCTTGCGAGAGCAGGTATTTGTAGCGTTCGTTCGACTCTGCGGCGGTGGCAAAGCCCGCGTACTGCCGCATCGTCCAGAACTTGCCGCGGTACATCGTGTCCCTGACGCCGCGCGTGTACGGGAAGTTGCCCGGCGCTCCCAACTCGTTCTCGTAATCAAGAGCGGCTGTGTTGCCGGGGTTGAAGTCATTCGGAAGCTCGATGCCCGAGGAAGTTTCGAACGTTTCGCGGCGTAAAGGCATAACACGCATACTTTAGCACAAGCCCGCAGTTCCGTGGTAAATACGCCCGAACCGGATCGCCGACGACATTTCTCGCGGAGGTCAGCCTAGCCTGACCACACGGTGACGCAACCGAGATATGCGGGCCGAGATAGCTATTCGAATTCGCCTTTCACGATCCGGCAAACGTTGCTCCGTTCGCGGTGTTCTCAGCTCACGGGTTTGAAGCGAGCTTGGAAGAAGCGCAGATATTTCGGTTCGTAGATCATTTCGAGCGGCGGCACCTGGTCGCGTTTGTTGAAGACCTCGACGACGGCTTCGACCGTAACGTCGCAGTGGGCTTGCGTGTAAACACGGCGCGGGAAGGTGAGCCGCACGAGTTCGAGCTCGGGGTAGTGATGATCGCCGGTGGCTTTGTCGCGGCCGGCTGAGACGATGCCGCGTTCCATCGAGCGAATGCCGGATTCGAGATAAAGAGCGGCGGCGAGAGACTGAGCGGGGAACTGTGTCTGCTCAAGATGCGGCAGGAATGACCGTGCGTTCAAGAAGATAGCGTGGCCGCCGATGGGCTGCACGATCGGGATGCCGTTCTCAAGCAGGCGGTAGCCGACATACTCCACTTGGCCGATGCGTGCGTGAATGTGATCCTCATGCACGGCCTCCGAGATGCCTATCGCCATAGCCTCCATATCGCGTCCCGCAAGCCCGCCGTAAGTGTGCAGCCCTTCGTAGATCACGACCATGTTGCGTGCTTCTTCAAAGACGTCAAAGTCGTTAACGGCCAGAAAGCCGCCGATGTTTACCAGAAGGTCTTTCTTCGCACTCATTGTACACGCATCGGTGTACGAGCACATTTCCTTTAATATCGAGGCGAGCGAGCGGTCGGCAAAGCCTTCTTCGCGTATCTTGATGAACCAAGCGTTCTCGACGGCGCGTGTCGCATCGAGCACGACTTTTATACCGTGTTCGCTGCAGAGTTCATGCACGGCCTTGAGATTCGCCATCGAAACGGGCTGCCCGCCGGCCATATTGACCGTAACGGCGACGGAGATGTACGGTATTCGATCTGCGCCGACCTTCTCGATAAGCTCGCGGACCTTTTCGAGATCGACGTTGCCCTTGAACGGGCTTAGGTCGTGCGGGTCGTGTGCTTCGTCAACGATCACATCGACGAACGTGCCGCCGGCAAGCTCTTGATGAAGCCGCGTTGTCGTAAAATACATATTTCCCGGCACATAGTCGCCCGGCTTTACGAGGATCTGCGAGATCAGGTGCTCAGCGCCGCGGCCTTGGTGTGTCGGGACAAGGTATTTATAGCCGTAGAATTCGCGCACCTTCTCTTCAAGGTGGTAGTAATTTGCGCTTCCGGCATACGCCTCATCGCCGACCATCATTCCTGCCCACTGCCGATCGCTCATGGCGTTCGTTCCGCTGTCGGTCAGAAGGTCGATATAGACATCTTCGGAACGCAGCAGGAAAGTGTTGTAACCTGCCTCTTCGAGTGCTGTCCGGCGATACTCGCGCGTCGTCATGCGAAGTGGCTCAACGACCTTTATCTTATAAGGCTCGGCCCATGATCTTTTCATAATTTACCTAATGCTATCACGAAGTGATTTCCCAGCACAGTACGCATGCCGCCCGATGCGGGTTTCAGATGCGAATGCTAAAATCTAATGCCGGACGCAGCCGGAAGCAGAGTGAACTACTTTAACTACTACACCGAGATCGAGGATGCCTTCATACGGCGGCGGGGCAAACACCTGCTGCTCAGCCCTATCGATTGGGCGTTGATCGAAGCATGGCAGGAACGAGGCATCCCGCTGCACATCGTCTTAAGAGCGATCGAGTCTGTTTTTGATGTTTTTGATAAGCAGCCCGCCGGCACACGCTCGATCAAGAGTCTTTTCTACTGCCGCGAGGAGGTCGAGATACAGCACTCGGAATGGCTGCGTTCGCAGACCGGCATCGGCGGCGCCGAGGCTGCGGAAGAAACGCAGGAATTCGATGTCGAGCTGGTGCGGAGGCATATCGCCGCCTCGATCGAGAAGTTGCAGCAGGTTGCTGCCGTGCCGCTTGCGGAGGATATCGGACGAGCTGTCGCACGGCTTGAACAACTCAGCCGCGATCTTACTGACGATGCATCTGTCGCCGACGCTACGCTCAGCGATATCGAACAGCTGCTTGAACGTTCGATGCTTTCAAATTGGGATAAGGTGCATCTAAAGCATCTGGAGAAGCTTACAGCGGACGAATTACGGCAGTACAAGGCCGAGATGGGAAGCGAGGCGTACAAGAACACCTTCGAACTGATGCTGTTAAAGAGGCTTCGCGAAGAGGCGGGCATCCCGCGGCTCGGCCTTTATTACCTATGAGAAGCATCATACTGATATCCGCCGCGATCTTGGCATTTGCACCTTTTGCGGCAGCACAATCCAAACAAAGAACGAAGCGAAAGCCGACACCGACGCCCGAAGTTGAGGATATGGTCGTAAAGAACGGCGGTTCGATCGACGGTAAGACCTATTCGAATGCGGCACTGCACTTGGCATTCACTCTGCCCAATGACTGGTATTTTGCGGGCCGTGATTTTGAAGCGGCCCTTCGCAAGCAGGGAATCGACCTGAGTGTCAGTGAGAATGAGCGTACCAAGGTACTCTTTACCGCATTTCGCTCGACGCCCGAAAGCAAGACCTCAGCGGTGATACGCTTCGTGACCGAAGATATCGCCGATCAGCCGCAGATCCGCGATGCGGTCGATTACCTTGATGCCGTGCGAAATGCCTACCGGACCATGCGCGTGCCGGTCGATCTTAAATACGGTGAAACGGACGCAGAGGCGATCGGCGGCCGCCAGTTCGCATTCCTCGACATAGAGACACGCTCGGCAAAGAAGCGGATGTACGTGCGGCTGTATAAGCGATCTGCCGTTATAATGGTCATTTCGTATCGCGAGGCGGAGGACCTCGCGCGTTTTCGCCGAATGTTGGAGGACGCCGACTTCGGCACGCAGTAAGCATCGGCTGCCATTTATTTCATTGAAAAAAGAACACGATAACAACGGCGAGATCGAGCTGCGGGTCGAACGTATCGTCGCGAACGGCTACGGTATCGGCTTTGCCGAGGGTGTAACGGTCTTTGTTGCACTCGCGACGGTCGGCGACCGCGTTCGCGTGCGGGTCACGCGGCGGAAGAAAAGAGTTGCGTTCGCTGAGATCGTCGAGGTGATCGAGCCTTCGCCCGATCGCGTAAAGCCGCGTTGCCGGCACTTTGGTGTATGCGGAGGCTGCGACCTTCAACAGATGTCGTATTCGGCACAACTCGCCGCGAAGGCCGCGATCATACGCGATGCGCTCAAGCACATTGCGAAGATCGATCTCGCCGACGACGTCGAAGTTGCAGCATCTCGCAACGATCTTGGATATCGTTCGCGTGCCCGCTGGCATGCGGATCGGCCTGCGAACAAGATCGGCTACTACGAGCGCGGCTCGCACGACATCGTCGATGTTGCGGAGTGTCCGATACTCGTGCCGAGCCTTGAGTCAAAGATCGCCGAACTCCGCGGCGGGCTTAGCGAGGCGTGGAATGATCATTTCGAGATCGATGCGGCCGAAGGTGATGACGGCACGATCTCGCTTTATTCGCAAGAATTCGCAGAGCCGGCCGCCGAACTCGTCCACCGGACAGCCGCCGGAAACTTCCGCTACTCAGCCGCCGGTTTCTTCCAAGCGAACAAATTCCTTATTGACGAGCTTACCGCCGCCGCGATCGGCGATGCAGAAGGCAAGCTTGCATTCGATCTCTATTGCGGCGTCGGGCTTTTCACGGTGCCGCTGGCTCAAAGATTCGATCGCGTGATCGGCGTTGAAGAGAACGAAGAAGCCGTGCATTTCGCCAAGCGGAACAGTGCCGATCTGACGAATATTGAAATTGCGGCAGGCCGCGTCGCTGCGTTTCTGGCCGCGAATGCCGAGCGTCCCGATCATATATTGCTCGATCCGCCGCGTTCCGGCGCAGATAAAGGTGTTATCGAAGCGATCGTTCGGCTGAGGCCACGAACGATCGCGTATGTTTCGTGCGAGCCGTCGATGCTGGCCCGTGACCTCGTGATCCTTTGCGACGGCGGTTATGAGATCGTGCGTATCAAGGCTCTTGATCTTTTCCCGCAGACCCATCACATCGAAACCGTCGTGCAGTTCTGCCTCAAGGGCAGAGCGCCTTAGGTGCAAGGCCTTAAATGACGTAAACCTGTTATCATTCAATTGGAATTATGCCGCGAAAGAAAGAAGAAGGATCGAACGTGCCGGCAAAGAGGCACAGCATTGCATGCCGCTACTGCGGGCAAAAGAACGCCGTAAAGGCGAACTACGTCAACGGAGCCGCGAACTGCGGGCGCTGCAAACTGCCGCTGTCCGATGAGCCGCACAAGAAGTTCCGCAGCCTCGGCAAGGATGACTACATTCACCCCGATGACAAGCGGACCCTTGCTACGCTGAAGGCGATACCGGGCGTCGATTCAGCACTCAAAAAGCTTATCTCCGTAACATTCGAGTCGGCGATACGCGTCGGGCTGATGGCAGGCTCGATAAAGGTTACAAAGCACCACTGTCCTGACCTTTATGCAAAACTCGACATCGCGTGTTCGACACTCGGCGTCGAGATGCCGGAGATGTTCATTCAGCAAAATCCCATAATGAATGCCTTCACCTACGGCGTTGAGCGGCCGTACATCGTGCTTCATTCTGCACTGCTCGAACGCCTCAGCGAGGATGAAACGCTTGCCGTGATAGCGCATGAGGTCGGGCATGTTCATTCCGAACACGTTCTTTATCTGACCGCGGCGCGCTTGATCGAGCTTCTGGCGAACGCTTCTGTCGCGGCCCTTCTGCCCGGTGCCGACATAATAAAGCTTATCGTTGCGATGGGCATCAACAGCGCCCTTCTGGCGTGGGCGCGGCGAGCCGAGCTCTCGTGTGATCGTGCGGCCGTACTTGTAACACAGGATCCGCACGCCGTCGGCAGGACGATGATGAAGCTTGCAGGCGGCACATTTGCGTCGCGGATCGACTACGACCTTTTTTTGGAGCAAGGACGGCAATTCCAGAAGGATTGCGACGAGAAGGGCCTCGATAAATTCTGGGCGAATGCCGTCAATGCCGGCCTCACGCATCCGCTGCCGATATGGCGCGTTGCTGAGGTTATCGAGTGGGTCGAGTCCGGCGAATATGAGACCCTAATGGAGAACAACTAGCGGCCGACGAGATCGGTCAGGATCGAATGTTGATCATATTCACAACCGTTCCGGAAATTAACGACGCGAATGCATTAGCGGCGAAGCTCGTCGAGACGCGTCTCGCGGCGTGTGTCCAGATCTTGCCGAAGATGACGTCTGTTTATATGTGGAAGGGCGAAATGTGCCGGGAAAGCGAGCATTTGCTGCTCATAAAAACTGTAAATGAGAAGTGGAACGCTGTTTACGAATTCCTGTCCGCAGAACATCCTTACGAAGTGCCTGAGATCATTGCCATTGATGCCGATCGTGTGTCGGAGCCGTATCTGCAATGGGCGACTCAGGCGATAGCGCGGGGCTAGGGCGTTTTTTCATGCTGATCTATCATAAGGCCTTCGTACGCGGTCTTGATGATGAAATCCACAGCATCGCGCGGTGAATCGGTAAGATGTATAAGCCCCAGATCGTCCGCGTTGATCATCTTCGCATTCAACATCGTTGAGGTGAGCCACGCCAACAGCCCCTTCCAATATTGCGAGCCGAAAAGTACGACTGGAAAGTTCCGTATCTTGCGTGTCTGTATCAGGGTCAGAGCTTCAAATAGCTCATCCATCGTCCCGAAACCGCCGGGAAAGATCACGTATGCATTGGAATATTTTATGAACATCGTCTTGCGGACGAAGAAGTATTTGTACGTCTGTGATCGGTTCTGATAGGGATTTGGCGTTTGCTCCATCGGCAGTTCGATGTTGCAGCCGATCGAGACGGCGCCTGCGTCGTGTGCTCCGCGGTTGGCGGCTTCCATGATGCCGGGACCGCCGCCCGTTATGATCTCGAAACCCGCTGCTCCCAGAAGATACGCCGTTTCGTATGCCGCTTTGTAATCTGCGTCGTCCTCGTGAGTTCTGGCCGAGCCGAAGATCGACACGCCGCGCATAACAGTCGCCATATTGTCAAAACCGCCGACAAATTCGCCGAGGATCCGAAATACGCGCCACGAATCAGAAGTGCGATAATCGTCCTCCGGCTGAGGCGACCGAAGAAGTATCTCATCATCTGTCAGCCGCCAATAATCAGGAGCCGCTTCCAATTCTTTCGCTTCGGCGACCGTACGCGGATCGACGCCTGTTTTTGCCCTTCGTTTTGACGGATGTGATGACCTTGAATTGCCCATATTCTTTAGATTCCCATGATATTATAGCCGCAATCCACATAGATGGTCTCGCCTGTGATGCCGCTTGCAAGATCGCTTACAAGGAAGAGAGCCGTGTTGCCGACCTCATCGGCCGTAACGTTCCGCTGAAGCGGCGAACGCTCGGCGACGTAGCCAAGCAGTGAACCCATTCCTCTGACACCGCGGGCGGAAAGCGTATTGATCGGCCCTGCGGATATCGCGTTCACGCGGATCTTGTTCTTGCCGAGATCGGCCGCAAGATAACGTGTTGATGATTCGAGCGCGGCCTTTGCGACGCCCATTACGTTGTAGTTCGACACGACCTTTTCAGCTCCGTAATACGTCATGGTAACGATCGAACCGCCTTCGGTCATCAGCGGCTGCGCGGCAAGAGCAACTTGTGTAAGCGAAAATGCGCTGATCTCAAGCGCGGTGCGGAAGGCATCGCGTGTCGTTGCAATGAATTCGCCTTCGAGTGCCTCTTTCGGGGCGAACGCTATCGAGTGAATAAGAAAATCGAGCCGGCCGTATCTTGTCTTCACCGCATCGAACGCAGCATCGACCTGCTCCTGATCGGATACGTCGCACGGAATGACCAGCGAACCGTCGAGCGTGCCCGCGAGTTCCTCAACAGAATCCTTTAGGCGCTCGGATTGGAATGTAAAAGCCATCTTCGCACCGTGTTCACCGCACGCCTTTGCACACGCCCAAGCGATCGACCGCTTATTGGCGACCCCAAAGACCATTCCGACCTTATTTTCAAGCATAATAACCTTCCTCACTAAAAGCTGTCGGCCCGCGTACCCTATTCGCCTACGTAAAGCCGCTGCAGCATTTCAAAATCGAGCATTCTGATATCAATGTCAACCGGCGTCTCGGCAAAACGATCGCTCATAAGCTTGCCGCGAAGCAGATCTTCTTCTTCCTTTGTGATCTGCGTTACCAAAACCAACATAAGCTTGAGCCGCAGCCGGCTCTTGTGCTCCGCTAGGTTGTGCCGTGCGGTAACGACCTTCTTTATCATCGCTTCGATACGCTCCTGACGAACGTCAGGAGTTACGATGAACGACACTTCGATGCAGGTGATCAGATCGCGATCGACCATTATGCCGTCAAATGCGGATCCGCCGATGGCGACGTGCCGCATCAACGGCAGATCCTCTTCCTGTTGTATCTGCCGCAGAGCGAGGTCTTCCGCGACGATATAGGCACTGAGTAGGTCGTTGAGAGCATCGTCTTCGACGCCAAGCAAGCGGGCAAGCTCGTGAACCTCGACATTGACGTCCTGCTGCTGCACCTCGGGCAATGCCGAATTCCAGCGTATGAATTTCCGGTCATCGACCGCGTCCCGCCGTCTTCGCCACGCTTTTTCGATCAAGACCGCTAACAATATCAACGCTCCTATGAGGCCGAAGAGAATAGCGAACACCCATTCGCCTTTGCCGGCCGCAAATACGATGCCTCCGGCGACCGAAAGCAGCAGCACCGCCAACACGGCGAGCAGCGGATAGTTCACCGTCGGCTTTTCGAGCCGCAAAAGCGCGTTGTTGCCGTGCTTATTCATTATATGCGGACGCAATACGCGGCCTATGCGGATGCACCCCTCTCAAAAGGGATATCGTCAAAGTGCGTCATTGTCTTGAATGCCTTGAATCGTTCATTGATCTCAGAATGATCGAGCGTATCGACGCGCTCCGTGCCGAACTTTTCGACATTGAATGACGCCATCACTGAGCCGTAAACCATGGCACGCCTGAGCGCGTCATCGGTAACATCGCCGGTCGCCGCCAAATAACCCATAAAACCGCCCGCGAACGTGTCGCCCGCACCTGTCGGGTCAAATACGCTTTCAAGCGGATACGCCGGCGCGACGAAGAAGCCGCCCGGTGTGAAGAGGGTCGCACCGTATTCGCCGCGTTTGATCACTACTGCTTTGAGCCCGAGGGCCATAAGCCGCCGTGCGGCCTTGTGTATGTTCGGTTCGTCCGTAAGCTGGCGAGCTTCCGCATCATTGATCACGATACAATCGACGACCTTGATCGTTTCGAGCAGGGCGTCTTTCATTGAGGAGATCCAGAAGTTCATCGTATCCATTGCGACGAATTTTGCCTTCGGCATCTGTTCACGAACCTGTTTCTGCAGCATCGGCAGGATATTGGCAAGGAAAAGAAAATCCGCTTCCCTTGAGTTTACGCTCAGCTTCGGATCGAACGTTTCAAAAACATTCAGCTGCGTGTCGAGCGTGTGGGCTGTATTCATATCGTAGTCGTAGCGGCCTTGCCAAAAGAACGTTTTGCCGTCCGCGATCACCTCGATGTCGTCCGTGTTGATGCGGTGCCGCCGAAAAACGTCCCACTCGGCATCGCCGAAGTCACCGCCGACCACGCCGACCGCGTTCACTTCTGTAAAGAAGCTGGCCGAAAGGCCGAAGTGCGTTGCCGCGCCCCCCAAGATACGTTCGCGTTTGCCGAATGGCGTTTCCAACGCGTCAAAAGCCACTGAACCAACAACTGTTAATGCCATAATATTTAAAGAGAATATCTAAATTTGCACGGCGCCGAGGCGTTTGCCAAAGTGCCGTCGAATGATGCTATTTTACACAGCAACATCGAAATTTGCGATTTTGATATGTTCGAAGGTCAGGAGATCGATTGAGAATGCTAATATAATCCGAGCATGAAATTGATAAAGATAACGATGGCGTTGCTGATCTGCGGTGTGCTGACCGGCATTTCGGCCCAGAGTGAGGAAGGCAATGTACCTGCCGAATGGCGCACGACGGCAGAAGAAACGAATTATGCGCGAACCTCGACATTCGATGAAGCGATCGAATATGCAAAGCGTCTAGCCAAGGCGTCTCGCGGCCTTATCCGCTACGAAGCCTACGGCAGAAGCGGACAAGGGCGCGAAATGCCGCTTTTGATAGCTGCTTCGAACGGTGCCTTTACGCCGGAGGCGGCACGTAAGCAAGGCAAGGCCGTTATGCTGATCCAAGCCGGCATCCACTCGGGTGAGATCGACGGTAAGGATGCGGGCTTCGCTTTGCTCAGGGATATCGGGATCATCGGCACGCGAGCCAAGCTGCTCGATCATGTGGTCGTTCTTTTTCAGGTCATCTATAACGTTGACGGCCACGAGAACCGCTCGCCGTATATGCGTATCAATCAGAACGGGCCGGATGAGATGGGCTTTCGCGCGAATGCGACGAACCTGAATCTGAACCGTGATTACATGAAGGCCGACGCGCCGGAGACGCGTGCGTTTCTCGGACTCTGGAACAAGTGGCGGCCGGATGCCTTTGTTGATTGTCATGTAACGGACGGAGCGGATTTCCAATACAACGTAACTTTTGAGTACGCGCATTTTCAAGAGTCCGATCCGCGGATCAGCGCATGGATGAACGAACACTTTGATGGCAAAGTAGTGCCGAACGCTGAGAAAGAAGGCAATGTGATGACGCATTACATTGAGTTCGCCGGACGTGAGGTTACGAGCGGCATCGCGACGTTCATCGCTACACCGCGTTTTGCGACAGGCTATACTCCGCTTCGCAGCCGTGCCGGATTGCTTATCGAAACTCACGTTTACAAGCCGTATCGCTCGCGCGTGCGCGGTACCTACGATGTGCTGCGTTATTTTATCGAGGAGATCGGTGCGAGCCGCGAGAGTCTTTTTGCAGTAAACAAAGCCGCGGACGATGCCGTTGTCGCAAGGGCGGCAAAGCCCGGTACGCAATATCCGCTTCGGCTTGGAACGACAGATAAGGCAACTGAGATCGAATTCAAAGGCCTCGACTACAAGATCGACGATTCACCGATCTCAGGAGGAAAGAGGCTTGTTTACGGTACCACGCCGAAGACCTTCACGATAAAGAAGTTTGATGAAGGTAAGGTTACCGAGAGCGTCGCGACGCCGCGCGGCTACATCATCCCCGTGCAATATACTGAAGTGATCGATCGGCTGCGTTGGCACGGCATCAAGCTTCATACCCTTGCAAAACCGATGGCGATCGAGGTTGAGAGCTATCGCCTTACGGAGCCGAAATGGGCGCCGACATCCTTTGAGAACCGCGTAACGCTTAACTGCAAGCCTATTTTGATAAAGGAAACACGCACCTTTCCGGCCGGCTCTGCCGTTGTGCCGCTTGATCAGGATACGGCGAATGTGGCGATCCATTTACTCGAACCCGCGGGGCCTGACTCATTCGTTTATTGGGGCTTTTTCAACGCGATATTTGAGATGAAAGAGTATGGCGAGAGCTATCAGATCGAAAAGGTCGCGCAGAAGATGCTCGCAGACGACCCGCAAATAAAGGCCGAATTCGAAGAGAAACTGAAAGACGAGGCGTTCGCAAAGAATCCGCGTGCACGGCTGCAATTCTTCTACGAGCGTTCACGTTATTTTCTCGATCAGCGGATCGGCATATACCCGGTAGGCAGGCTTCTGACCGATCCGGCGGCTATAAAATAGCGGCTGGTGCGATCGGCATTTAGATCCGCTCAATAAAGCAAAAAGCTTTCACGCGCGGCCTTGAATGCGGCAACGCCTGCCGGCCAATCGCGCGTGATAGAATCCATCGGCCAGCCGGCCTCGATCGCCTTGCGGATCTTGTCCGTGCCGCAAACGACATCCATAGGGTTCTTGTCGAACTCGTATTCGTAGGCGTTCTGCCGCCATTGAAATTTGTCGCGGTAAAGGTCGCAGGCTGTTTTGACCATCGCTATGCCCACGGCAACAGGCGTGAAGATGTTCCTGTCCGTCACATGGATCTGCACGCCGCCGCAGGTCTCGCCCGCGAATTCACAGAACGTCGGCCGAAAGTACGCTTCGCGAAAAGCTACGCCGGGAAAGTGGAATGTGCGCAATTCAGCGGCCCATTCGTAAGGGTCGATGAACGGAGCTCCGTTCAGGAAAAACGGCAGCGTCGTGCCGCGGCCTTCCGACAGTTCTGTGCCCTCGATGTGGACCGTTGCCGGGAAGACCGCGCACGTATCGACATTCGGGATGTTCGGCGAAGGCAGAACCCACGGCAGGCCTGTTTCGTCGCCCCACATTTCACGTCGCCAATTCTCGATCTCGACGACCTCAAGCTCGCAGCCGATACCGAAATGCGAGTTGAACATCCTCGCGAGTTCGCCGACGGTCATTCCGTGGCGTGTCGGCAATGCGAACTGCCCGACGAACGATCTGAAAGCATCTTCGGTTATATTGCCCTCGACATCGTTCCCGTTGATCGGGTTCGGCCTGTCGCAAACGATGACTCGTTTGCCGAATTTCTTAGCGGCACGCATACAGTTCGCCATCGTATAAACAAATGTATATATGCGGCAGCCGACATCCTGAAGATCGATGACAATGTCGTCAACATCGGCGAGCATCTCCTCGGTCGGTTCGCGTACCTCGCTGTAAAGTGAATAGACCATTATACCCGTGCGGCTGTCACGGACATGCGGCGTCTCGATCATGTTGTATTGAACGTCGCCGCGTATGCCGTGCTGCGGCCCGAAAAGCGTAGTAAGGTTAATTCCCGGATGTTCAAAGAAGGCATCTGCCGCGTGTTGAAAAGTGGCCGGCAGAACTGAGGCCTGATTACAGACGAGGGCGACGCGGCGGCCTCTGATGAGGCCGATCTTATCACTGACGATACGTTCGATCCCGAGGATTGTGCGGTTCATTGTCATCATTATGAACAAAGCCCGCGCCGACACCACGATACAAATTGATACAAAATCGGTATCACTCGGATGTCGGCACGGGCTTCGATCTGTTAAGACCGAGCTAGAATGCCGAAATTACTCGGCGTCGGCCACTGCTGCGTCAGGTGCATGCTTACCAACTGAAGCAATGCCGTTCTCCATTGAGCGGGCGGCCTTGTACATCTCGCTCTTTCCGATCACTTCACCGTTCGATGCTGTGAGCACAAAATAGGGCGAGCCGTCCTTAGCGGTCTTGCGCTCGAAACGCTTATCATTACCAGCATTCTTCTTTACTGAGGCAATGCCCTTAACTGCGGCGGCGCGGCTCTCGTATTTTTCGCTGGTCAAAATCACCTGGCCGTTGCTGGCCTTAAGATTAAAATGAAATTTGCCGTTCTTCCCGGTTTTGATCTCAAACTTTCCTGCCATGATCTCTCCTTTGAATTGTTGAAAATTTCCAAAAAGACAACTTGGAATTGTCAATAGAATATGGCACACAAGGCGCGAGTATTCAAGAGCGGAGCCGAATGAATGCTCGATAGCTCAAACAGCTTTCTTAATACCGTAGCGCGCAAGCTTCAGATAGAGGCCGCGGCGCGTCAATCCCAACTCGGCTGCGACGCGCGAGATGTTCCAATTCTGTTTGGCAAGCGAAGCCCTTATCAACTGCATCTCAAGCTCTGATACGGCTTCTTCAAGCGTGCTGCCCTCATTGATATTTACGAAGGGCATTATCCCGCCGTCATAGGTTGTAATAGGCTTTGACGCCCTCGGCTCACCAAATGGCGTCAGCGGCCTCGTCGCACGCTTTAGGTCTGCCGAAAGATGATCGGGCGTGATAACCTCGCCGTCTTCGGCACGTGCGATAATACGCTGGACTTCGTTGCAGAGCTGGCGTACGTTGCCTTCCCAATCGCAGACCATGAGCAGATCGAGGGTTTGCGGTGCGAAAGTAACGTCGTGCTTATTAAATCGTGCCGAGTAATGATTCGTGTAGTATGTAACGATCGGCGGTATCTCGCTGCGGCGTTCACGCAGCGGCGGCACGCGCAGGCGAATGACATTAAGCCGGTAATACAGATCCTCGCGAAATGAACCGTCAGCAACCTTATCTTCGAGCGGCATATTCGTTGCGGCAATTATACGGACATCGACCTTTATCGGATGCTTCTCGCCGAGCGGTTGTATCTCGCCCTCCTGCAAAAAGCGAAGCAATTTCGGCTGAACGTCTATCGGCAGGTCGCCGACCTCGTCAAGGAACAGCGTGCCGCCGTCGGCACTGCGGATCACGCCGGGCGAATCGGCGGCCGCTCCGGTAAAGGCGCCTTTTCTGTAACCGAAGAGGTGTCCTTCGGCAAGTTCTTTCGGTATCGCGGTGCAGTTGAACGGCACGAACACTTTATCCTTTCGGTTCGAAAGCGTATGTATCGCCCGCGAGACAAGCTCCTTACCCGTACCCGATTCGCCTGTAACAAGCACGGTAACATCCGATGAGCGGATCTTATAGACCTCTTCGACCAGCGAGGTCATAGCCGGCGACGAATGAATGAAGCCCGGCATTAAGGTATTCGATGTGTACGGCGAAAGCTCGGGCGTGCTGTGCTGAACACGATCGCGATCTCGGAGCGCGACGACATCCATGCCTAGCTCGACAACGCGAAGCAGCGGCCCGAACGATGTGCCGTCCGAGAGTGTCGCGCCGGCACTTGGGTGAACGATCAGCATGGCGGGCGGAGCGGCGGAGCCTCGTAGTGGAAATACGGCGATGTTGCGAGTGCGCAGAAACGCCTTCTCAGTGCCCTTTTCTTGTGCATGAACGAGGTGTGAAACAAGTTCTGCACTCTCCTGCGGCGAATAGCCGTGCGTTATGAATGCCTGCATCGCTCCTTCTTCAGAATGTTCTGCGATCACGAGCTTTTTCGCATTACTTTCCTGTTGGAGCACGGCGCTCAGCTCGCGGAAGATCAGTTCACGCGATGCCGTCGCCTCAGCGAGCCGAACCGTCAGCAGCTGTGATACCACCGAATTTGAACGCTGCGCAACCGACTTGTGCTGCGGTCTTTCATCGAGCTTCCGCAGCTCTTCGTCAGTCTTGTCCAGCAGAGAGGACACGCCGAGCTTCCGGAAGATACGCTCGGCAGTTCCGAGTTCATCGCGGGCACGCACAAGATTTGTCGAGCCAAGATTAGCCCCCAGCAGGAAACGGATAAGCCCGGTGTGAAATAGGTCTTGAGCAGCCTCGAACGTGGTCAACGCACGGTTAAAATGATGGATGGCGAGCTCATTGTCACCATCCGAAAGAGCCATCAGTCCCTTTATCCGCTGAATGCTGCCGAGAACGAAGAAATCAGATCGCGCGTCATTCGCCTCGATCGCTTCGATGGCCTCTTCGCAAAGATCATTGTCGCCAAGCGCCAGATAGCTCTCGGCAAGGACAAGGCCAGCCATGTTGCTGTAATGTTTGTCTCCCGCCTCGGCGGCAAGTGCGATGGTCTCGTTCGCGAGAGCGGTCGCTTCTTCAGGCTCGCCCGTGACAAGATACAGGCGCGCACGGTTACGCATTGCCTGCAGCCTGTACCAATTGTGGTTGTAGCGCTCCGCGACATCCAGTGCCGAATCAAGGAACGACTCCGCATCCTCGAATCGCTCGCGCAGCAGGGCAAGCTCGCCGAGCGAATCATAAAGTCCGGCGACATGCACATAATTTTCGCGAAGCCCGATCTCCAATGCTCTTTCAAGCATATTCTCGGCACGCTGCCACTCACCGATCAGTATCAGATTTATACCCAGATTGCCGTATGCGATCAGCGAATTCAGCGCGTGTTCCGTCTCGTCAAAGAATTCGAGCGAGCGTTCAAGACACTCAATACCCTCAAGCGGTTTACGCAGGAACCAGTAAGCACCCGACATATCGGTGTAGAGTTTGCCGAGCATGAACGGAGCGCTGTTCTCACCGATGATCTTGATGCCGAGTTGAAAGTTTGCGACCGCCGATTCGCTGTCGCCCTCTTGGTGATAGCTGTTGGCGATCTCGCGATAAGCCTCTGCCATGCCGAGCCAGTCGCCGTTCTCGCGGTAGCTTTCGAGAGCTTTCATTGCATGATCGCGGCAGATCGGATACTGCCCCAGCTTGCGGTAAACACGGGCAAGGCCGATATCAATGCTGCCGTAAGATGAGCTCAACTGCTCGTTCCGCGCCCGCTTCTTATTGTCCTTGAGGATCGTAACTGCTTTCGGTTGGTCGCCGGCATTGCTGTATGCGATGCCGAGTTGGGTCGTAACCCGAACACGCGCGTCCGCACCAAGGCTGTCGAGATTTACTTCGTCCTCGTATGGCCTTACGGCATCAAGCGATTCTTTATACCGTCCTGTCGTTTCGAGCGTGAAGGACAAAAGGCGCTTGAGGTGGGCAAGACTGTCGTCAGAGAACCGGTAGCTTTGCAGTGAATTATTTATCAGGCGTTCCGCTTCGCCCGAGCGGCCCTCGCGAAGGTGTCTGCCGATCTGATTGAAAACGATATCCATGCGCTCGGCGGAGGCGCGGCGTTGATTTCGCGGTTCTCGCAGTGCGGATGTGCTGTCGGAGCGTCGTTCAGGCATTGTTCTTTTGCCGCAAGTAAACGTACAATCTGCCGTGCATTTCAGCGGCAGTCAGCTCAAATTCATTCAATTGAATACTAAGTAGCCAGCGCAACTGAATTTAACAGATACTGAGCAATAAAGTCCACTGCTTTTTTGGCGGCTGTAAACCGTTCAGTGGAATGGTGCATCTACTTGGAACAATGTCATACGAACTGCGTATGCATAAAGGCAGATTGGAGCAATGAGCGATAAGCGTGACGGCGAGGCGCCTTCGAAGACAGTTTTTGCGGATTCAAGAGGCCGGCGCGGCAAGTTTGTCTCGATCTTTAGTGTTTCGCTGGCGTTGGTTGTAACCGTGGTCGCCGGCTTTTTTATTGTCAGTATCCTTGCAAATCCGTTCCTTCCGGCTTTTCGGCTGCACCCGGCCGCCTCGCTCCCGCAGCAGAATGATCTTAATCTGCCGGCACCGGAACTGCCGCTGACAGAGACCGAGGCGGCAATTAAACGAACCGGCGGCAGGGCAAAGGCGGAAAAGCGGAGCCGCGACGAACAGCGCATCGATCGAAAGATAAATGCCGAGATGCTTCGCGCGGCACACTCCGACAATGGAACAAAAGCCGTTAATGACGGCAAGCCGCTCTCGATCGGCTTCTATGTTAATTGGGATGATTCCAGCCTCGCCTCGCTGCGGCAGAATTACCGCTCGCTTGATTGGCTGGTGCCGGAGTGGATACGCCTTTCGGGCAATGCGGATTCGCCGCTTGTTTTTGATGTGGATGAGGCGGCTCTCGATTTTCTGCAGGGAAACAAGCCTGAGATGCCTGTGCTTCCGCTACTGCAGAACTATAAGAACGAGAAATGGAATTCAGGCATCCTCATCAATTCGATCGGCGACGAGCCGGGCCGCCAAAAATTGATCCGGGCGATTCTCGCAGCCATTGAGAAATATAATTTCGGCGGTATCACGATCGATATCGAAGAAGTGCCGCCCGCATCGCAGAAGGACCTGTTCCTCTTCATGCGCGAGCTTCACGACATTTTTTCACAGCGAGGGCTGATCCTTGCCCAAGCAGTTCCGTTCAACGATCCCGAATGGAATTACAAAGCATACGCTGGCGTTACGGACTACCTGATGCTGATGGCATACGATCAGCACTGGTCAACGGGCGACGCCGGGCCGGTAGCAGGCCAAGATTGGTATGATTCGATCTTGAAGAAGCGAATGACCGAGCTTTCGCCCGCAAAGACCATCGTTTGTTTCGGTAACTACGGTTACAACTGGGCAGATGATAAGAGCGAGGCCGAGACCATCTCGTTCCAAGAAGCTCTGCTTGCCGCAAAAGAATCGCTCGATTCGCCGTCGCAGATCAAGTTCGACAGTGAATCAAAGAACCCGTATTTTACATACACCGAGGATGACGGAAAGGATCACAGCGTTTGGTTCCTCGATGCTGCGACGGCATACAACCAAATAAAAAGTGCAGAGCCCTACAAGGTAGCAGGCTTCGCTCTTTGGCGTTTGGGCAGTGAAGACCCTTCGCTGTGGGATGTCTTCGGCAGCGCGGCGACGGGTACGGTCAATGATCTGCGAACCATCGAGTACGGTTATGACGTGGACTTTCGGGGAACGGGCGAGATACTTCAGGTGATCTCGCAGCCAAGCGAAGGCTTGCGTGAACTGACGCTTGCGGACGGCATGGTAACGGATGAGAAGTACAAGCAGATCCCTTCGTCCTACGTCATTCAGCGTGCCGGTGATAAGCCGGGGCAGATCGCACTTACATTCGATGACGGCCCCGATCCCGTGTGGACACCCAAGATCTTGGACATTTTGAAGGAAAAGAACGTCAAGGCGACCTTCTTCATCTTGGGCGTCAACGGTCAGGCGAATCCCGACCTTGTTAAGCGGATATATGCCGAAGGGCATACGATCGGAAATCATTCATTCACCCATCCGAATATGGCGGAAGTGCCGATGCAGATCACCGATATCGAGCTCAATGCCACGCAGCGGCTGATCGAGAGCCTGACCGGCCATTCGACCAGATTATTCCGAGCACCGTACTTTGGCGACGCCGAGCCGAGAACGCCGGATGAGGTTAACCCGACAGTTGAAGCGCAGCGGCTCGGCTACGTTTCGGTCGGCCTGCACCTCGACCCTGATGATTGGAAATTGGTGAACGATGACGGCACTCCGCATACGCCGGATCAGATGGTCGATGAACTGTTGAAGCAGGTCGCGATAACAACACCTGAAGAACGCGGAAACATTGTTCTGATGCACGACAGCGGAGGCGACCGATCGGCAACGATCGCGATACTGCCGCGGATAATTGATGAACTTCGTGCACGCGGCTACCAATTCACTACTGTTCCGGAACTTGCGAATATGTCGCCCGAGCAGGCAATGCCGGAGGTTCCCAAAGATCAAACATTTACCACGAAGGCGAACGAATACGTGTTTTACGCGGTCTCGCTCGGGCTGTGGCTTATCAGCTGGCTTTTCTTGATCGGCATCGTCCTGGGCATCGGCAGAATGCTGTTCATCGGCACACTTGCTTTTATTCAGTACCTGCGTTCGCGAAAACGTGAGCGAGATCACTTCGGCGGGGCGTATCAGCCGTTCGTCTCCGTCATCGTCCCCGCATTTAATGAAGAGAAGGTCATCATTCGCACGATCGAGGCACTGATCGCATCCGACTATCCGAAGTTCGAGGTGATCGTAGTTGATGACGGTTCGACCGATCGTACGTTCGATGTCGCGGCTGATAATTTTAAGGACGCTCCGCTTGTAGCACTCTATAAAAAAGAGAACGGCGGCAAAGCGGCGGCGCTCAATTTCGGCTGGCGTCGGGCAAAAGGCGAGGTCATCATCGCCTTGGATGCGGATACGCTATTTACGCCGACGACCATTGGTGCGATGGCGCACCGCTTTGCGGATGAGCGGCTGGGCGCGCTTGCGGGGAATGCAAAGGTCGGCAACAGGATCAATATTGTTACAAAGTGGCAGGCGCTCGAATACGTTACCTCGCAAAATTTCGACCGGCGCGCGTTTTCTTTGCTTAATTCGATAACTGTCGTTCCGGGGTCTGTCGGCGCTTGGCGGCGAAGCATTCTCGAAGAAACTGGCGGCTTCTCATCTGATACGCTTGCTGAAGATCAGGATCTGACGATACAAGTGCGGCGGCTCGGTTACGTCATCGGTTATGAAGAGAGTGCCGTCGGCCTGACCGAGGCTCCGGATTCGCTGCGAAACCTTGCAAAGCAGCGTTTCCGCTGGTCGTATGGAACGCTGCAGTGTATGTGGAAGCATCGGACGGCATTGCTGAACCCACGCTGCGGTTCACTCGGGCTGGTCGCGATGCCGAATGTTTGGATCTTTCAGGTATTCTTCCCGCTCATCTCTCCGTTCATGGATCTGATGTTCATCTGGACGCTTATCGGAGCGGCGATGAGCTATTTCGAACATCAGCGCGAATACGACCACACGCCTACCAACCTGAATCAGGTGTTGTTCTACTATGCCCTTTTTCTTGCGGTCGATTGGGTCGGCGCACTCATTGCGTTCCTGATGGAAAAGAAGGAGCAGAAAAGCCTGCTTGTATGGCTCTTGATCCAGCGTTTCGGCTATCGCCAAGTGATGTATTGGGTGATGGTGAAGGCTGTTTGGACGGCGATCCGCGGTGCTGTCGTGGGCTGGGGCAAGCTGGAGCGAAAAGCAACGGTCGAGACATAGCCGGTTCAGGTTTCGGGCCTTGCCTGAAAGATGTGGAAGCGCCGCAGTATTGTGATTAAATATTACCGTGGTCGATCTGCCTGATATAGACGGCGAGGTGTTGGCCGAGAAACGCACCAAACTTAAAAAGCCCAAGCTGTTCAAGGTCTTGCTGCATAATGATGATTACACGACGATGGATTTCGTCGTCTTCATACTGAAACACGTGTTCCGTCGCTCCGATGCCGACGCGGTAACCATCATGCTCAAGGTCCATCGCGAAGGGATCGGCATCGCAGGCGTTTATCCTTACGAGATCGCAAAGGCAAAATGCGAAAAAGCTCTTAATCTTGCCCGTGCAAACGAGTTTCCACTGCTCTGCACGCTCGAAGAAGAATAAGCGTGCACCAACTCGGAAATGCCTTCGCCACTCTTGCCTGCTCTTGAGAAGATGTATGTTACAATAAATGTTTTATGCGGAGGCCATCGCCCATTATTAGCAATATCGCGGGATGCGTGCTCACCGAGCGTTGAGCGACAGCTGTTATTGTGCTGCAGGCGATCCCAAGCTAAACCGATAGCTTGGGATTTTGATTTTATAGATGAGTGAACAATTAGACCTTAAGAAGACCGTTAACTTACCGAAGACCGCCTTTTCACAAAAGGCGAATCTCGGCCAAATGGAGCCTGCCAGACTTAAGAAATGGCAGGATCTTGACCTTTATAACTCGATAGCCGAGGCACGAGCTGGGCGTCAGAAATTCATTTTGCACGACGGGCCGCCGTACGCGAACGCGGACATTCACATCGGGACGGCACTTAACAAGATATTGAAGGACTTTGTCGTCAAATCGCGTTCGATGATGGGTTATGATGCGCCTTACGTTCCGGGCTACGACTGCCACGGATTGCCTATCGAGACCTATGTCGAGAAGAAACTTGCCGAAAAGGGCAAGACAAAGGCTGACGTACCCGTCGCGACGTTTCGACGCATTTGCCGCGAGCATGCGTCAACGGCGATGAATAACCAGACGCGCGACTTTAAACGGCTCGGCATTTTGGGCGATTGGGGCAACCCTTACCTTACAATGTCGGCGGAATACGAGGCATCGACAGCTCGTTTGTTCGGCCGCTTTCTTGAGCGCGGTTTCGTTTATAAGGGCCTTCGCCCCGTTTATTGGTGCATACACGATCAGACGGCGCTTGCCGAGGCCGAGGTGCAGTACAAACAGCACGCATCGCCAAGCGTTTATGTCAAATTTCCGCTCAGAAGCGAACCGTCCAAGATCGATCCGGCATTGGTCGGAAAGAATGTTTTCGTCGTCATCTGGACGACAACGCCCTGGACTCTGCCCGCGAATATGGGCATCACGGTTCATCCGGACTTCGATTATTCTGCCGTAGAATCGAATGGTGAGGTGTATATCGTCGCATCTGAGCTTGTCGGCTCTTTCGTAGAGGCGTGCGGCCTCGGCGCAGTGACGGAGCTTGCTCGATTCAAGGGTTCCGTGCTCGATCGGCTGGAATGCCGCCATGCGTGGCTCGACCGTCGGTCGCTGATAATGAACGGCGAACACGTAACGCTTGGCGAAGCGGATGCTGAGGTAGAACTCGACGTTCGTGCCGAAGGCAAAGGAACCGGCCCCGCGGGAACGGGTTGTGTTCATACGGCGCCGGGGCATGGCGGCGATGACTTTGCCATTGCGAAAAAGTATGGCCTCGACATCTACGCACCGGTCGATGCGGCGGGCAACCTGACACCCGACGTCGTGCATTTCGGCGGACAGAATGTATTTGATGCAAACAAGAACATCGTCCAATTCCTGCGCGAGACCGGAGCCCTGCTGAGTGTCGAAACTTACGAGCACCGCTACCCGCACTGTTGGCGATGCAAGCAGCCGGTGATCTTTCGGGCGACTCCGCAGTGGTTCGTCTCGATGGACGCGTCGATCGAAGGGCCCAGCCTTCGCGAGAACGCTTTGGCAGAGATCGAGCGCGTGAAATGGCATCCGTCGTGGGGTAAAGGCCGCATGAGCAATATGTTCAAGGGCCGTCCGGATTGGTGCGTTTCGAGACAGCGTTCGTGGGGCGTGCCGATACCTGTTTTTTATTGTCAGGCATGCGGCGAAGCGGTAGCCGATCCGCAGATCGTCGATCATGTTGCCGACATCTTTGCCAAAGAGACGGCAGATGCATGGTATGCTCGCCCCGAAAGCGAGTTGCTGCCCGAGGGCTTCCGTTGCCGGAACTGCAACAGCGCGGATCTGAGAAAGGAGACGGACATTCTGGATGTCTGGTTCGATTCGGGTTCGAGCTGTGTTGCGGTACTCGAGACTCGGGGCGACACGCTGCACTTTCCTGCAGATGTATATCTCGAAGGCGGCGATCAATATCGCGGCTGGTTCAATTCATCATTGAGCTGCGGTATCGCGGCGCACCGCCGTTCGCCGTATGATCAGATCATCACCCACGGTTGGGTCGTTGACGGTGAAGGCAAGCAGATGCACAAATCGGCCGGCAATTCGATGTCGCCCAATGAGGTCGTCGGAAAGAGCGGTGCTGAGATACTGCGTCTGTGGGCTGCGGCGGTCGATTATACGCAGGATATGCGCTGTTCTGACGAGATACTCGACCGCATCGTCGATGCATACCGCAAGATCAGGAACACGCTGCGTTACGCACTCGGCAATCTTGACGGGTTTGATCCGGCGGCCGATGCAGTTGAGCGTTCGGCGATGGAAGAGGTCGATCGATGGGCTCTGGCCGAGTTGGATGCCGTCAAGCGAAAAGTCATCGCCGGCTATGAGGCCTACGATTTTCAGGCGGCTTACGGAGCGCTTTACAGCTTCTGCACCGTAACGCTGTCGGCACGCTATTTCGACATGATCAAGGATAGGCTCTATATTTTCGCACCAAAAAGCAAAGCTCGGCGCTCGGCGCAGTCTGCAGTTTACGAGATCGCGGGGTCGCTTTGCCTTCTGCTTGCTCCGATGCTTGCATTTACGGCAGATGAAGCGTGGGAGAACCTGCCGGGCGAGCGTGCCGCGTCGGTGCACTTGGCGGAATTCCCGTCATTCGGCGAGGCTGCGGATGAAGATTTGCTTGCCGTGTGGGAGCGCGTCTTTGCCATTCGTGATGATGTTTTGAAAGCACTCGAGGAGGCTCGCAATGCAAAGCAGATCGGCTCATCGCTTGAGGCGAAGGTTGTGATCCGCCCCAATGATGACCAGCGGCAGATATTGCTTGACCGCCTTGATGACCTGCGGTACATCTTTATTGTCTCGCAGGTCGAGATCGGTGAAGGCGACGGCTCGGCGGTCGAGATACAGAAGGCTGCGGGTAACAAGTGCGAGCGCTGTTGGAACTACTCGTTGCATGTCGGTGAATTCAGCAGCTATCCCACAGTTTGCGAACGCTGTGTCGAGGCACTCGATCAGATCGGTTTCGGAGCGGCGTCTTAGGAGGACAATATGAAGTTAAGAAGTGTTGTTAACGCGGCCGCGGTCATCATTTTCGCCGTTGCCGCATCATTGGCACAAACTGTCTATACACCACAGAAAGGCACGGCGGAGCGGCAGGCGATCCTCGATGCTCTTCGTATTCCTGTCGAAAAGGAGTTGAAGCAGAAGATCGTTTTCGTCGCCGACAATTTCAATGTGTCCGGTAACTGGGCGTTTCTGGGCGGCACTCCGCAGGCGCCGGGCGGCGGACAGCCGGATTATCGCCGCACGCCTTATCAAGAAGCAAAGGACGCAGATATGTTCGACAATAATTTCTTTGCGCTGCTGAAAAAGACCGCGGGTAAATGGCGCGTCGTCCGCTATGACATCGGCTGCACGGACGTCTGTTACGCAGATTGGCATCGCCGATACAAGGCACCAAAGGCCATATTCCCTTATACTGAATAACGCGTGAAGAAGATCGACCTAGCTTGGAAGTTCGCCTATCTCGTGATCGCGGGCGGCGTATTTCTTATCGACCAGACAACAAAGGCATGGGCGGCGGCTAACCTCCGCCATGCGGGCGACCGCAGTTTGATCGAGGGATTTCTCAGCCTCTCGTACGCACAGAATACCGGCATCGCGTTCTCAATGCTTGACGAACACGGCGACACAGGACGCTGGGGCCTTTCGCTGGTGGCATTTATTGCGGCAACGCTGGTCATCTATTTCCTGTGGCGGACGCCGCGTACGGACGACCGCCTCCTTGGCGGCCTTGCCCTGCTGCTTGCCGGCATTGCGGGAAACGTGACCGACAGGATCAGGCTTGGTTACGTTATCGACTTTATTGATGTGAAGTTCGGAGCCTGGCATTATCCGACCTTCAATGTTGCCGATGTCGCGATCTGCGTCGGTGCGGGCATCCTTCTTATTGATGTCATGCTCGCAAAAAGGCAGCAGGCTGCCGAGAAACGAACGGCCGCACACTAACCAAAGATGTACCCCGAATTATTCAGGATAGGCAATTTTCCGGTCACGACCTACGGTATCTGGCTGGCGTTGGGAATGCTGTTCGCCCTTTTTGCAGCGGCGAGGCTTGCGGCACGTGACGGCATACCGCGCGACCGCGTTTTTGATCTCGGCCTTTGGACACTTGTCGGCGGCCTCGTCGGTTCAAAGCTGTTGATGGCCCTCGTCGAACCGGATGTTCAGATCTTCACCTTCGACTTTTTAAGAAGCGGCGGAGTTGTTTACGGCGGCATCATCGGCGGATTTCTGACGGTCGCCTTTGCGGTACGCTATTACAAACTGCCGTTCTGGAAGATCACCGATGCCTTTGCACCGGCGGTCGCCTTGGGACAGGCATTCGGCAGACAGGGTTGTTTTGCCGCAGGCTGCTGTTGGGGAAAGGCTACGGTGCTGCCGATCGGCGTTCATTTTACAGAAGCGGGACACGAATACACAGGCGTTCCGATCTACGGGCCGGATCATTCGGATCTGTTCCTCTACCCGACGCAGCTTATAGAATCGTTCACGATGCTCGCAGTCTTTTTCTTCTTGTATTGGCTCCACAAGAGAAAGAAATTCGACGGCCAGATACTGATAGCGTACGGGATCATTTACTCGATCTTTCGGTTCTTGATCGAATTCATCCGCGACGATCCGCGCGGCGACCTGTTCGGTCTCACGACAATGACCGGCCTCTCGACCTCGCAGCTTGCAAGCCTATTGGTAGCCGCAGCGTGTATTGTTTTTATGGTCGTTCGCCTGCGTTCGCTCAAACAACGGAACGCGTGAGCGGCCACGCCGCTTTCTGCGCAGAAGTTAAGTGATCAGGATCACGTAATTGGTCGTGCAGGAGCGTGAAAAGATTTGTCAGAGCAAGAAGAGATCATTCAAATAACAGTCTCGTCCGACGACAGCGGCACGCGCCTCGATGCATTTCTTGCCGGAAAGATCGGGAGCCGTTCGCGTTCGCAACTGCAGAAACTGATCGACGAAGAGGATGTAGTTGTAAACGGCGAGACGGCGCGCTCTTCCTACAAAGTACGCGAGGGCGACGTTATCGACGTCGAATTGACCTTGCGCGATGATGTGCGATTTGAGCCGGAAAACATTGCGCTTGACATCGTTTTCGAGGACGACAGCCTTGCCGTTATCAATAAACCTGCCGGAATGATCGTCCATCCCGGAGCGGGCGTCGAAAAGGGAACTCTCGCTAATGCGATAGCGTGGCATTTCCGGTCAGAACCGCCTGCGTCAGCGGGCGGCCAGTTCGTTTGTCCTGATCCGACGATCTGCGACCGCGCTGACGCAGGCGGTTCTGACCGGATCGGCATCGTGCATCGCCTCGACAAAGACACTTCCGGGTTGATCGTTGTCGCAAAGAACATCGAGATGCAGGAGGCACTGTCCGCAGCGTTCCGAGATCGTGAGGTTGAGAAGAGGTACGTCGCTCTTGTACACGGCAGTCCGCGTGAGAACTCAGGAGCGATCGACCGGCCCATCGCACGCGACCGCTGGCACCGCACAAAAATGACCGTTGCCGCGAACGGCCGCAGCGCGCTAACGCTCTGGAAGATTCGCGAGCGATTCGAGAAATTCACGCTCCTCGACGTTGAGATCAAGACCGGACGCACGCACCAAATTCGCGTACACCTTGCCTCGATAAATCATCCTGTCGTCGGCGACAGCATCTATAACGAAGGCCGCGACAATTCGATCGCAAACAACGAGGTAAGAAAGGCCGTCGAGCATCTCGGGCGGTTCTTCCTGCACTCGGCACACCTTGCGTTCGATCATCCAAAGACCGGCGAACGCATGCATTTCACTTCCGAACTTCCACAGGAACTGGCACAATTGCTGAAAATGCTTTGAAGCCTTGAACGCACAAGGGACGCGTGCGTTCCGGTCGTTCAATTGAACTATTTATGAAAAACTTTTTTGCAGCTGTCGCTCTCCCTTTGCTTCTTGTCTCGGTTAATTTTGCTAAGGCGAATGAGATCAATATCATTCCGAGGCCGAATTACGTAAAAGCGGGAGAAGGAAATTTTACACTTGACCATAAGACCAAGATCGTTGCCACGAACAAAGAAGGGCGAAAGTCTGCGGGTGTTTTTAACGACCTGCTTATGGCGCGATATGGCTTTAAATTAGAATATACAAATAAAAAACAAAACAATAACTATATTAGTTTTCAATCTCCGTCTTTGGCGATACAGCACACTCCCGGATCCGATCTCAGTAGTTACGGGCTGGGGATCAATAAAGATCGCATCATAATTGAAGCATTCGAACAAGGACAGTTTCATGCTATTCAGTCGCTGCTTCAATTGTTACCGACAGAATTCAAAGGCAAAGCTGAAATTCCGGCGATGGAGGTGCAGGATTCGCCGCGTTTCCGATACCGCGGGATGCATCTCGATGTGTCGCGGCATTTTATGCCGATCGAGTTCGTTAAGAAGTACATCGATCTGATGTCGCAGTATAAGTTCAATACGTTCCATTGGCATTTGACCGACGATCAGGGCTGGCGGATCGAGATAAAGAAATATCCCAAACTTACCGAGATCGGCTCGAAGCGGCCGGAGACGATGATTGCGCGAAACTTTTCGCCTTACATTGGCGACGGCATTCCGGTCGAGGGATTTTACACGCAAAAACAGATCAGAGAGGTCGTTGCATACGCAAAAGCCCGCTACATCACCGTGATCCCTGAGATCGAGCTTCCGGGCCACGCTTCGGCCGCTTTGGCGGCATATCCCGAACTCGGCTGCAAGACCGACTACAAGTACAAAGTTCAGACGACGTGGGGCATTTTCAAAGAAGTTTTTTGCCCGACTGACACGACCTTCAAATTTCTCGAAGACGTGATCGACGAGACGATCAAGCTCTTTCCCGATTCGCCGTACATTCACATCGGCGGCGACGAGGTCCTTAAAGACCATTGGAAAGAATCGCCTTTCGTTCAGGAGTTGATGAAACGCGAGAACCTCAAGGACGAGCACTAAGTACAGAGCTACTTCATCCGCCGTATCGAGAAGTTCATCAACTCGAAGGGCAAGAAGATCATCGGCTGGGACGAGATCCTCGAAGGCGGCGTCGCACCGAACGCGACCATTATGAGTTGGCGAGGTGAAAAGGGCGGGATCGAGGCAGCGAACGCACACCACGATGTGATAATGACACCGAACACGTACGTGTACTTTGACTATGGCCAAGGTGATCCGGCATACGAGCCGCTAAATATCGGCAGCTACATTCCGCTTTCGAAAGTTTACGGCTGGGACCCCGTGCCGAAAGAACTTGCTCCCGACGAGGTGAAATACATCCTCGGCGGCCAGGCGAACATTTGGACGGAATACCTCAAAAAGCCCGAGAATGTTGAGTATATGGCGTTCCCGCGTATGCTCGCCCTGTCCGAGGTTCTGTGGACGCAGCCCGCAAATAAGAACTATGCGGATTTCAAACGGCGGCTTGTCGCGAACCTGCCTCGGCTAGACGCCGAACACGTAAATTACCGCATTCCCGAACCGGGCGGCCTGGAAAATATCGTTACTGCTGAAAAGAGCGTTTCGGTTACGCTGACGCCGGCTCCGGGAACGAAAGTCTATTACACGACCGATGGTTCCGCGCCGACGCGCAACTCCGCCGTCTATTCTGACCCGGTCAAGATCGAACTCAAGGATGAAGAACCCGTGACGCTGAAAACCATGGTCGTAAACGCCGCCGGACGCGAAAGTTCGATCTACGCCGCGACGATAGTTCGTGGAACATTGGCATCGCCGGCCGAGGTAGGGAAGGCCGCAAAACCGGGCGTATCTTACGACTTCTTCATTCCACGCGGTGATATGTCAGGCGAAGGCGAACATCGCACAGGCGAAACGCGTTCGATAATGCTGAACCAATTCGCAAAAACATTCGATCTGACAAAACCATTCGCCGTGACATTCGATGGATATCTAAACATTCCCGAAGACGGCGTTTACGAACTTCTGATCGATTCGACGTGGGACGCAACTCTCGTATTTGATGAAAAGAAGGTCATTGATGAGGCCGGAACGAAGAACAGTTCGATCAAATCGGCGATCGTTCCGCTAAAGGCCGGGCCGCACAAAATATCGCTTCGCTACAACCACCGCGGCGGCGATGCGTATTTCCGTTTCCGCTACGGCATAAAAGGGCGTGGATTGAATCAAGCATACGGCGGGGAATTCGTGCATTGAAAATGAGAATGCGAAAAACTGTTCCGTAGCCTCCCACTTTAGTGGTAGGTTGAATTGACAAGATAAGGACCGGCTTTAGCCGAAAATTAACCATGCCATATGTAAAAGCATGGATCCGTTTTGTGTGGACAACAAAAAATCGGGAACCTTTGCTGACCTCCCACTGAAGTGGGAGGCAACTGAAAAAGATATGAAAAGTATTCTGGGCAGATCACGATTCGCATCTATTTTTATTTTCGTGTCTTTTGCGTGTTTCGCGGTTAATATCCTCGCGCAGGATTACACCCGCTGGGTCAACCCTTTCATCGGTACGGGCGGCCACGGGCACACATTTCCCGGTGCGACCATCCCGTTCGGGATGGTGCAGCTCTCGCCCGACACGCGCATCGACAACTGGGACGGCTCGTCCGGCTACCACTATTCCGACGACATCATCTACGGCTTCTCACACACGCACTTGAGCGGCACGGGCATTCCGGACGGGTGCGATATTTTGCTGATGCCAGCAGCTAAAAACTATATTGGCGGAGCGAATGATAAAAGCGATCCGAGCCGAAATGGATACGCATCAAAGTTTTCTCACGGTAGTGAAAAGACCGAACCAGGCTATTACTCGGTTTTGCTAAGTGACGACAATATTCTCGCAGAATTGACTAGTACGACGCGTGTCGGATTACACAGATATTCATTTCCTTCGGATGGAGAATACAAGATCGTTGTAAATCTGGCATGGCGTGACAAAGTTATTGATTCAGAACTGAAATTGGCCGGCAATAACCGTATTGAAGGCTTTAGACGATCATCGTCATGGGCGAAGGGCCAAACAGTATATTTTGTGGCTGAATTTTCTCAGCCAATTAAATCCATATCGAGCGGAGCAACTTTCAATCGCAACATCCTTAAAGGGAAAGATATAGTTTTAGACATTAATTATAAAACCCACGCCAAGGAGCAGATCCTAGTCAAGGTAGCGATCTCTTATGTCTCGATCGAAGGTGCCCGAAAGAATCTCGAAGCCGAGATTCCCGGTTGGGATTTTGACAAGGTTCGGGCAGATGCAAAAGCGGCGTGGAATAAAGAGCTGAGCAAGATCGCGGTTTCGGGCGGCACCGACGCTCAAATGACGAACTTTTACACGGCGTTGTACCACACGGCGATCCAGCCGAATGTTTTTAGTGATGTGGATGGGAAATATCGCGGCCACGACGGGAAAGTTCATAGCCTACGGAACGCGGACACTCCTGTCCGCATCGCCGGTTCCTCCGGCGAAACGGTCGCGGCCAAGCAAAAAGTTCGCAACACACACGCTCGTTCGCGTCGAAACGACGCTCATGCGGACAAGAGTGTCCGCGTTCCGTCGGAGCAATACACTGTCTTCTCGCTTTGGGACACGTTCCGGGCGGCGCATCCGCTTTATACGATCATTGACGAAAAACGCACCGTCGATTTCATCAATACATTCATAAGGCAATACGAGCAGGGCGGGCGGTTGCCGGTTTGGGAGCTCTGGGGCGAAGAGACCGACACGATGATCGGCTATCACGCGGTGAGCGTGATCGCCGACGCGATGGCCAAGGGCATCAAAGGCTTCGATTATGAAAAGGCGTATGAGGCCGCGAAACACTCCGCCGAGCTCGACCATTTTGGTCTCGCTGCGTACAAGAAACGGGGCTACATCTCGATGGAGGACGAGAACGAGTCCGTCTCGAAAACGCTCGAATACGCATACGACGATTGGTGCATCGCACAGATGGCGAAGGTAATGTTCCTTCGCGACCAAAAGCCAACAAAGAACGCCCCGAAAGCGAACATTGATAGCAAGGGCGTGGCACACTTTCCGATCGACATGCAGAAGCAGGCCTACCAGGATGACTTCAAAAAGTACATCCGGCGTGCTCAATATTTCGAGAACCTTTTCGACCCTTCGACCGGCTTTATGCGGCCGAAAAGGAACGGCGGATTTGTCTCGCCGTTCGCTCCGAATGAGGTGACGTTCAATTTTACCGAGGGCAATTCGTGGGTTTACACATTCTTCGTTCCGCAGGATGTGTCGCGGCTGATGGAATTGATGGGCGGCCGTGAGAAGTTCGCAGCGAAGCTCGATGAATTGTTCACGACGAAGGATAAGCTGACAGGTCGCGTCCAACCCGACATCACCGGCCTGATCGGCCAGTACGCGCACGGCAACGAGCCTTCGCACCACATCGCCTATCTTTACGATTACGCGGGCGAGCCGTGGAAAACGCAAAAGTACGTTCGGCAGATCCTCGATGAATTTTACAAGCCTACGCCCGACGGCCTGATCGGCAACGAGGACTGCGGCCAGATGTCGGCGTGGTACATCATGAGCGCCGCGGGATTTTATGAGGTAACGCCGGGCAGCGGCATCTACGCTTTCGGCACGCCGCTTTTCCCCGAGTTGAAATTCAATCTGGAGAACGGAAAGACCTTCACCGTTCGTGCAAAGAACGTGTCGCAGGCGAACAAATACATTCTCAACGCTAAGTTCAACGGTGCACCGTACAAAAAAGCATTTATCACGCACGAAGATATTATGCGCGGCGGCGTGCTCGAGTTCTCAATGATCGATCAGCCGGTCAAGACCGCATTTGATCACTTTCCTGTTTCGTCGATAGATATGTCGACGACCGCAGTGCCTGTCATCGAGGGCGAACGTATATTCACGGACAAAACGCTAGTAAAGATCGAACCGCCTGTGGGCGGAGCCATCATTTCGTGGAAGGATGATCGCGATAACAGGACGTGGCGTTCGATGTGCTGTGAAGGCATTCCGATATCTGAGACGACGACCATCACAGCCACCGCCGAGAACGGCGACGGCATAAAAAGCCCCGAGGTCTCCGCAACATTTTACAAACGTCCGAATGACTGGTCTGTAAAGATACTGTCGCATTACAGCAGTCAGTACACGGGCGGCGGTGATGACGGGCTGATCGACGGGATCCGCGGAACGGTGAATTTTGCGTCGGGCGAATGGCAAGGCTATCAAGGGCAGGATTTCGAGGCCGTTGTCGATATGAAGCGGCCAACAAAGATCAGCGAGGTCGGCGGCGGATTCCTTCAGGTCGCGCGCTCCTGGATATGGATGCCGACGACAGTCGGGTTCGAGGTCTCGGACGACGGCGTGAATTTCCGCCCGGTCGCCGAGATCAAGACGGATGTCCCGGTCGAGGATATGACACCGATCACTCGCGATTACCTTAGAAAGATCACGCCCGTCTCTGCCCGCTACGTCCGCGCAAAGGCAAAAAATCTCGGCAAGATCCCCGCGTGGCATCCCGGTGCCGGTTTTGACGCGTACATTTTTGTTGATGAGATAATCATTAGATAGGCCAATTCGACCGCCGATGCGTCTAATATGGTGACATTGAACGCTACGCGAGGAGTTTTATGGATAGGCGTTATTTTTTGAAAGCAAGCGGCATCGGATTGGCGAGTTTTGGGCTGATGGCAGCCGCTCCCGATTTTCTTCATCAATTTGCGGCCGCACAGACCGCGGCAAAGGACTCAAAAAGAAAAAAGATCATCGTCACGATCTTCCAACGCGGAGCCGTTGACGGGCTGAATGTGCTCGTACCATACGGCGAAAGCGAATACTACAGGCTTCGTCCGACCATCGCCGTAAAGAAGCCGGGCGATTCGGATGGCGTTATAAAACTCGATGACACGTTCGGCCTGCATCCGGCGATGGCTGCGTTCAAGCCGCTTTGGGATGCAGGAAATCTTGCCGCACTGACCGCCGTCGGTTCGCCTGACAATACGCGTTCGCATTTTGACGCACAGGACTATATGGAATCGGCCACGCCCGGCGTAAAAAGCACAAGGGACGGCTGGCTCAACAGACTCTTGCAGCAATCGAAGGATAAGGGATCGTCGCCATTCCGCGCAGTTTCTATGACACCCGTGCTGCCGCGTTCATTGTACGGCAAGGCTCCGTCGGTGGCTATGGCGAATCTCAACGACTTTTCCATCAAGGCGGGCGTTTTCAGCTCCGACCTGAAAAATGGATTTGAAGGGATCTACGAACAGAACGTCAAGGATACGCTCGAAGGGACAGGAAAGGAGACGTTCGAGGCTGTCGATTTCCTAAAGCGGGCGGCCCCCGGACAGTACAAACCCGAGAACGGCGCACAGTATCCGAACAGTCAGCTTGGCCGTTCACTCCGGCAGATCGCTCAGCTCATTAAGGCCGGCGTCGGCCTCGAGGTAGCATTTACGGATACGGGGAGCGATATTCGTTGGGATACCCATACGAATGAAGGCAGCGGCCGCGGCCAGCTCGCCAATTTCTTGCGGATATTCTCGCAGTCGATAGCGGCTTTTACCGCTGATCTCGGCAAGCGAATGGATGACGTGATCGTTCTTACGATGAGCGAATTCGGCCGCACCGTGCGAGAGAATGGCGGACGCGGCACTGACCACGGCCATGCGAATACGATGTTCGCGATCGGCAATTCTGTCAAAGGCGGCAAGATCTACGGCGATTTTCGCGGCCTTGCGTCCGATAAACTGTACGAAGGCCGAGACCTCGACGTTACAACCGATTTTCGAGACATCTTCGCAGAAGCCTCGCTCAAGCATATGGGCGTACGCGATCTGGCAAAGATATTTCCGGGCTACACGGCAAACTCAGCGAAGTTTCGCGGATTTCTGAGCTGAGGGCGTGGCTAAAGCCATCGCCGCACGGACGAGCGATATTCAACGTAGGGCGTGCCGAATTTTTTCTCAATGGCACGCTCTTCGGCTTTTATTTGGAATTGTGTCATATAGGCGACGAATGCCGCCAAGCCGATCACCGACAGCGGATTCCCAAAGAAGATGCAGGCTGCTGCCAAGCCGATCGCAAGGCCGAGATACATCGGATTGCGGGTGAAGCGGAACGGGCCGCTCCGGACGATCATATCGGTATTTTCGGGTGTGTGAGGATTTAATGTAGTGCCCGCACGCCGAAACGTGACAATGCCCCACAGTGCGAGCAAAAAGCCCGCGGCCGCGATCAGCGATGCTGTCGGAAGCAGATATTGCGATGAAAAGGACAGCGTCGGGAAAAGACGGGCGATACCCCACACGATGGCGAGGCTTGCCAATGCGATCACGGGCGGCGGGATCTTTTTATCAAGAAATGCCATAACCGGTTCCGGGCCGATGCTTCAAAGCCGATGTTATCAGCTTTGCCGTCGCAGGCCTATCGCCAACGGCATCATGCCGAATAATAAAAGCGAGACGGCGTACGCAAGGCCGGAAACAGGATCGCGGCCAGTGATATATTGAGAGAGAGAGCGTCCGGATGCAGCATTTACCGCGACCTCGGCAGATACCAGAAATACAAGTGCAAGAAAGCCCGCACAGGCTAGCCTGTTCAGGCTGAATTTGGCGCGCGCAAAAAGAAGATACGCGATCGCGGCGGAAGCAGCGATCATTAACGGAAGTTCTGCAAGCTCAGCCCAACGCTCGCCGATACGCGGCACGATCAGCAGAACACGTATAACACCCATCAAGAAACCGACCGCAAAAACGGAAACGAAATAGACAAGGGCCGCCTGCAGAACACGCATCCGGATAACTTTAGCAATGAATGACCGCAGCGATTACTTTTTCTTGTAGTTCGGATTGTAGGCCGCTGCGACGTCAAAGTATTTATAGCCCGGCTTTCCGCGTCCCCAAGAGTAGAGCAGATATTCAGCGTACTCGTCTTCTTGGGTTGCCGGATCGTACGGGTTGTCTCCCGGATTGGCTGAGAAATATCCCTCGAAGTACATCAGCTTCATCCAGCTTGCGGTAAAGCTTGCGAGCTTGGCACCCGGCAAGTTGCCGGTCAAGACGTTGAAGTAGCCGCCCATTCCGAGCTTCTGTGCTATCTTTTCAGTGATCTTGTTAAGCTTATCCGCGACCTGATCTTTTGGGAGCTTTTTCGAGTAGTAACTGATCAGGTAGTTCCAGATGGCCCTTCCATCTTTTTTGATCTGCTTTTCGTCAATACCAGCCATATAACCTCCGAATTGGATCTAAAATTTGAACAAAAGCGGCACTATTGCCGATGACCGAGTCGGACAGTCTGAGCGGGAGCATTCCCTGACCTCATTCCGGAACGTATCCGGAGTAAGACGTGCGAACCTCACGTCTTTTGCAGAAAAAACTGACCGAAATATCATATCCATTCACCGGCGGCGACATCGACAATGCGGAACAAAGAATATTCTCGGACGAATGCAGCGATCTGCCGGAAAACATTTCGGTGCGTGGTCGGGAATATTATCGGTTAAACTTTCAAGATAGCTATGTAGATATCATAGGAAGCATTCAATTATCAAGCCATTTCTGAGGCCGATGCGGGTAAAAGTGGCGCTGCGATGACGACCTTCACTCCATATTTCGCAGCCGCAAACGCAGGGCTTGGAGCTTGATGAACCCTTCGGCATCGTGTTGGTCGTAAGCCCCCGCATCGTCCTCGAATGTAACTACGCGTTCGCGGTACAGCGAATTCGGCGAGCGGCGGCCCGTAACGATCACATTACCCTTGTAGAGTTTCAGGCGAACATCGCCGCTGACCGGCTCTTGTGTTTGGTCGATCATTGAGCGGAGGATCTCGAATTCTGGTGCGAACCAAAATCCGTAATAGACCGACTCGGCAAATTTCGTGCTGAGGCTGTCGCGGAGCCGCGTTACCTCGCGATCCATTGTTATGGACTCGAGTGCGCGGTGCGCCGTTTGTAGAATGGTAACGCCGGGCGTTTCATATACGCCGCGCGACTTCATTCCGACAAAGCGATTCTCGACCAGATCGACGCGGCCGATGCCGTGTTCGCCGCCCAGATGGTTTAGCGCGGAGAGCATATCTACGGCGCCGTAGGACACACCGTCGATCGCGACAGGCTCGCCTTTCTCGAACGTTATCGTGATCTCGCGTACCGTATCAGAAGCGTTCTCGGGCGAGCGTGTCATAAGGAAGATATCTTCGGGAGGGGCCGCCCACGGATCCTCGAGAATGCCGCCCTCGTAGCTGACGTGCATAAGGTTCCGATCCATCGAATACGGCTTTTCGGCGGTGGCTGTTACCGGAATTCCGTGTTTTTCACAGTACGCGATCAGGTCGGAGCGGCCCTTGAAATCCCAATGCCGCCACGGTGCGACGACCTTGATATTCGGCTGCAGAGCATAATATGTAAGCTCGAAACGCACTTGATCGTTGCCCTTGCCCGTGGCTCCGTGTGCGACGGCATCCGCGCCTTCCTTTTGGGCGATCTCGATCTGGCGTTTTGCGATAACAGGGCGTGCAAGCGATGTGCCGAGCAGATAAACGCCTTCGTAAAGTGCGTTCGCCTTGACCGCCGTCCACACGAAATCCTTTACGAACTCCTCGCGAAGGTCCTCGGTATAAAGCTTCGAAGCACCTGTTGCGATAGCCTTCTCCTCAAGGCCGTCAAGCTCCTCGCCCTGCCCTACATCCGCCGTATAGCAGATCACCTCGCACCCGTAAGTCTCCTTTAGCCAAAGGAGCATCGCCGATGTATCCAAGCCGCCCGAATAGGCAAGCACTACTTTGTTTATTTTTTGCATAGGTTAGCCAATATTCATAAATCAACCTACAATTATAACTGCAGAGTGATTTTAATGAGCAACTCAGGACAGCTTTGGGGCGGCCGTTTTACCGAAGAGCCGAATGAAGTATTTACTAAGTTCAACGAGTCATTCTCGTTCGATCGGCGGCTTTTTGCGGCAGATGTTATGGCAAGCATAGCTCACGCCGGCGGATTGAGGCGCGCGGCTGTTTTGACCGAAGACGAGTTTCGCTCGATACGCGACGGTCTTAGTGAAATGCTTCGGGAATACGATCAAGCAGGTGATGCCTATTTTGAAGCGGCATCAGAGGACGTCCATTCCTTTATCGAGGCTCGGTTGATCGCGAAGATAGGCGACGCGGGCCGCAAACTCCACACCGGCCGTAGCCGCAACGACCAGGTGGCGACTGCCTTTCGGCTTTGGCTGCGCGGCGAGATCGACACGCTCGGGGCATATATCACGGACGCGCAACGCTCGTTGATCGCGTTCGCCGAGCGGCATTCCGAAGCCGTGATCCCGGGCTACACGCATCTGCAGAGGGCACAGCCCTTAATGTTCGCTCATTGGTGCCTCGCGTATTTCGAAATGCTTGAGCGCGATGCGGCTCGGCTTTCGGACGCGCGTAAACGAGTGAATGTGATGCCGCTCGGCTCCGGTGCTCTTGCGGGGACAGGCTTTGCGATCGACAGGGAAGCGGTTGCGCGTGATCTGGGGTTCGAAGCGATATCGCCAAACAGCCTTGATGCTGTCTCGGACCGCGACTTTGCGGTCGAGTTCGCTGCGGCCGCGGCACTGATGATGGTGCACCTTTCGCGGCTTGCCGAGGATATGATCCTTTATTGCTCTTCGGAATTCGGGTTCATGACGCTGAGCGACGCTGTTTCGTCGGGTTCGAGCCTAATGCCGCAGAAGAAAAATCCCGACGCGCTTGAACTTCTGCGCGGAAAGTCTGGCCGCGTTTTTGGATCGCTCGTCGGCCTTTTGACCATTATGAAAGGGCTGCCGCTTGCCTATAACAAGGATATGCAGGAGGACAAAGAGGCCGTTTTCGATATCGTTGATACGGCGGCGATCTCTCTGCGGGCGGCCGCAACGGTGATCGATAATGCGTCGCTGAATGAAGATGCCGCATTGGCCGCGGCGACGACTGGTTACCTCAACGCCACCGAATTGGCAGATTATTTTGTAAAAAAGGGCGTGCCGTTCCGCACCGCACACGAAGCGGTCGGCAAGGCGGTGCTTTTCGCCATAAGCAAGGGTGTTGAGCTGGGAGGACTTTCGCTTGAAGAGCTGCGGCAGTTCTCAGATGCGGTGGAAAAGTCGGTTTTTGATGAACTTTTGCCCGGAGCAACGCTTGCGTCGAAATCCGCCGTCGGCGGCACATCGCCATCGAATGTGAAGGCCGCGCTGACAGCGGCGAGAAAGCGTGTCGGCAAGTAGATGGTGTTTTCATAATGGATAGAGCAAAGTTGATGAAAGAGACGGCGGAGAATGAGCTGATGCAGTTCCTCGGCGTCAAGATCATCGAGGCATCCGGCGAACGTGTCGTCCTCGAAATGGAAGTAACGCCAAAAGTTCATCAGTACGTCGGCATTATGAACGGCGGCATCTCGCTGTATCTCGCCGAAACTGCCGCGTCGGTCGGCGTGGTCGCGAGTGCCGATCTTGATCGTACGACACCCGTCGGCATTGAGATCAATGCGAATCATTTGCGGGCCGTAAGCCGGGGCAAACTCACAGTTGTTGCCGAACCGGTGCATTCCGGGAAAACGCTTGCGGTTTGGAAGATCGATATTACCAATGAACGCGGCAAACTTGTCTGCACGTCGCGGCTGACGGCGCTGATACAGCGGCGAGCGGCTTATAACGGATAGCGTTTCAGCGCAGCGCGTATCCGCGATCCTCTTCGCGTGAGAGATTTCGAGAGACACTTGATCACCCAATGGCGAAGCCTCGAACTGCCGACGGCCGGCGTTACAGTTGTAGTTGGTGTCTCGGGCGGCGCTGATTCGTTGAGTCTTCTGCTGGCCCTTCACTCTCTCCGTAAACAGGAGAAGCTCGCGATACGGATCGTCGCGGCACACTTCAATCACGGTATTCGAGGCGGCGAGAGCGATGATGACGAAGAATTCGTTCGGTCAATAACAAGCCGGCTTGGGGTTGAGCTTGCGGTCGGCCATGCACACGGGCTCACGCGCGGAGCGGATGTCGAGCAGCGTGCCCGTGCAGCTCGGTACGAGTTTCTGGCTCACATTGCCGAGAATGTGAAGGCATTCGCCGTCCTTACCGCCCACACGATGAATGACCAGGCTGAAACGTTCCTGATGAACCTGCTCCGAGGAAGCGGGCCGCGCGGCCTGCAGGGCATTAAGCCGAAAAGGCTGTTTACCCGTGAATATGGCGCTGACCGCAAGCGGACGGCGGATAATATCCTCCTTATACGGCCGCTGATCGGGTGGGCAAAGCGCTTGGATACCGAGGCTTTTTGCCACGAATGTGATGTTGCGTATCGTTACGACTCGATGAATGAGGATACCGCATACCGCCGCGTACATATCCGGAAGATCCTGATGCCGCTTTTGGCGGATATCAACCCCAACATCATCGAGACGCTTTCGCGCACGGCTCTATTGATGCAGGGATTGCCGCTGCCGCATATACCTTGGGCAGATGAGGATGAGCCTTTGATCGCCCCGCTGCGTGAAATGAGCGAAAATGAGCGGCTCGATGCGGTCCGCGTGTGGTTAGAGGCCCGCAGGGACAGTACGCGCAGCTTGGGGCTTAAGCACGTACAGGCTGTCGTATCGCTTGCCCTCAGCGAAAAGAGCGGCCGGCGTGCCGAACTTCCGGGCGGCTTTAGTGTCGTGCGTTCGCGGGGGCGTTTGATCTTTAAGCGGAAATAGGTTGAAAATTACCGTTTGGCAAACTAAAATCAAAGATTGGCGTTACTTAGCGGGCGTCTGTTTTATAGGTAACAACGCGCTTTTGGCCCGCGACATCAAAGCGTAAAGCGGTGTCGGAAAGGACGCAGTTGGAGGCTGTAATTTGAATTCGAAATCTAAGCAAGTTCTTCTTTGGTTAATGATAATATCGAGCGCGTTGGTGTTCGTATGGTTCCTGCAGAAGGGCCAAGCGAAACCGGCGCAGGAGCTCTCGATCGACTCTGCCATCACACGCATTAACAATAAAGAGATCAAACAGGCAGTGTTCAAGCAGTCGCAGGTCGAATTTACCGATGTGAATGGTGCGAAATTCGTTACTACGGTCGGCGGCGACCCGACGGTCGAGCTTCTAAAAAAGAAGATCGATGACTTTAACGATCAAAATCCCGGAAGTTCGCAGATCACGACCAGCGATGAGGCAAAAAGTGAGGGTTGGGGCTGGATCCTCTTGATACAGGCATTGCCGTTCATCCTGCTTATGGGTTTTCTCGCATTTACGCTGCGGCAGATGCAGGCGGGCGGCAACAAGGCTCTCTCGTTCGGAAAATCGAAGGCAAAGCTGCTCAATAATCAGCAAAAACGCGTAACGTTCAAGGACGTCGCCGGCGTGGATGAGGCAAAAGAGGAGCTGCAGGAGATCATCGAATTCCTTAAAGATCCGCAGAAATTCCAAAAGCTCGGCGGCAAGATACCAAAGGGCGTCCTAATGGTAGGCCCTCCGGGAACGGGCAAGACATTGCTTGCAAAGGCGGTCGCCGGAGAAGCGAACGTTCCTTTCTTCTCGATCTCGGGTTCGGATTTTGTTGAGATGTTCGTCGGTGTAGGTGCAAGCCGAGTTCGCGACCTGTTCGAGCAGGGCAAGAAGAACGCTCCGTGCATCATCTTTATCGACGAGATCGATGCCGTAGGGCGGCATCGCGGTGCGGGGCTTGGCGGAGGACACGACGAACGTGAGCAGACGCTCAATCAATTGCTTGTCGAGATGGATGGTTTTGAATCCAACGACGGCGTTATCCTGATGGCATCAACGAACAGGCCCGATGTGCTCGACCCTGCGTTGCTTCGGCCCGGCCGTTTTGATCGGCGTGTTGTCGTCGGGCGTCCGGATGTTCGCGGACGCGAAGGCATCTTGAAGGTTCACACGCGAAAGATACCGCTTGACGAAGGCGTTGATGTAAGTGTCATCGCACGCGGCACGCCCGGCTTTACCGGAGCCGACCTTGCCAACATAGTGAACGAAGCGGCACTTAACGCGGCGCGTTACAACAAGAAAGTTGTAACGATGAGCGACTTTGAGATCGCAAAGGACAAGGTGATGATGGGTGCTGAGCGGAAGTCGATGGTGATTTCCGACGAAGAGAAACGCATTACCGCCTATCACGAAGCCGGCCACACGCTTGTCGGGCTTAAAGTACCCAATATCGATCCTGTTCACAAGGTAACGATCATCCCGCGCGGCATGGCGCTCGGCGTTACGATGTATCTGCCGGAAAAAGACAGGCTGTCGGCATCGAAAGAGTATTTGCTTGGCCAGATCGCGATGGCGATGGGCGGCCGCATCGCCGAGGAAATCTTTATCGGCAGCATCACGACCGGTGCGTCGAACGATATTGAAAAGGCTACTGAGGTCGCACGAGCGATGGTTTGCGAATACGGTATGAGTGAACTTGGCCCGCTTACCTTCGGCAAGAAGGAGGAGCAGATATTCCTCGGGCGCGAGATCGCGCAGCACCGCGATTATTCGGAAGATACGGCCATAAAGATCGATGAGCAGGTCAAGAAGATCGTATCCGAGCAGTACGCTCGTGCTGAGAAGATCATTCGCGAGAATCACGACGCCATGGTGCGGCTTGCTGAGGCGCTTCTCGAATTTGAGACGCTCGACAGCGTTCAAATACGCCGTGTTGTCGCCGGATTGCCGCTTGATGGTGAAACTTCTACGCCGGATGATGACGGCGGAACGCCGGAGACCGAGGGTTCTTCGACCAATCCGTTCAAGAAGCCGATCCTGCCGCCGACGCCGGCGACCGCCTGAGCATTTACGGCGTGCAGAACGGTCGTGTTCAAGAGGCTGTCCGAAAAGGCGGCCTCTTTTCCGTTGTTGAAGCGTTGCTATAAAGCATTGCGCAATTACATCACGGCATTGCGCACGAACATCACGGCATTGCGCACGAACATCGCGGCATTGCGCACGAACGTCACGGCATTGCGCACGAACATCACGGCATTGCGCACGAACATCACGGCATTGCAGCCGTTCATCATCGAAATGTTACCGTACATTGAGCCAATGTGTCAGAGAAGCCATTCGCTGCAAGAGTGGTAAACTGCGATGTTCGGCCCGAATGAGTGAGTGCAAAGTCCGCATCCGCGAGGTGTGTGAGAAATATGTTGAGTTGGCAGACAGCAAAGCGTGTAATTCAGTCGGAACGCCCGCTTGTGATGGGCATTTTGAACGTAACGCCCGACAGTTTCAGCGATGGCGGCCGTTTTGATACGGTTGATGCGGCGTTGCATCATGCTGCGCAAATGATAGCCGAAGGTGCCGACATTCTGGATGTCGGCGGTGAATCGACACGTCCCGGAAGCAGCCGTACGAGCGTCGATGTCGAGATCGCACGCGTTGCCGGCGTGATCGAACAACTCGCGAAGCGCTTTGATGTGCCCATATCCGTCGATACATCGCGTGCTGCCGCGGCGCGTGCCGCGATAGATCACGGCGCAGAGATAATAAACGATATTTCGGGCCTGCGGTTTGATGCCGAGGTCGCCTCTGTCGCTTCAAAGGCGAACGCCGGCCTTGTGCTTATGCACTCGCGCGGCGAATTTGCCGAGATGCACACGCAGCCGCCCGTTGATGATATCGTCGCGTGCGTTGAACGTGACCTTGCGGCCTCGATCGAAACCGCTCGCGGCCGCGGCGTTAAGGACACGCAGATCGTTCTCGACGTGGGCATCGGCTTTGGCAAGACTACGGCACAAAATGCCGAGCTGATACGCGACCACGGCAAAATACGCGAGCACTTTTCGGGCTTTGCGTTTCTCGGCGGTGCCTCGCGCAAGTCATTTATCGGCAAAATGCTCGGCGATGCGCCCGTGAACAAGCGGCTTGGCGGCAGCTTGATCGCCGCTGTTGCTTTGGTACACAACGGCGCCTCGATGGTGCGTGTCCATGATGTCGCCGAGACCGTCCAGGCTATCAAAATTGCCCGCGAACTCGGACTTTTTGATACATCTGTGTTTCAATAGCGGTATGAGAAAAGTTGCACGGC
>WBZO01000511.1_pt1 | contig 81172 bp, 84 predicted proteins | sample 5204261 | NCBI WGS metagenome assembly WBZO01 (sample SAMN12412400, study PRJNA552823) | activated sludge metagenome | isolation source: activated sludge from anammox sidestream of wastewater treatment plant... | place: USA: North Carolina | collected 2017-09 | reverse complement strand
CGCGAGCGCCGGCGCGCGGTCGCGGCGCCGCGCGCGATAGCTCAGGCGCAGGGAGAGCTGCTGCGCGAGCAGCTCGTCGAACTTCATGCGCCGCCACGCCGGGTGCGTGCGGTCCTCGAGCGCGGCGGCGTCGGCCTCCGGCGCGGGGCGGTGCAGCGCGCGCAGCGCCTCGGCAAACGGTACGAGGCGCATGCGGTGCCGCACCTCCTCGCTCAGCGTCTCGGCGAGGTCCGCCCGATCGAGCGCTGCGCCGATCAAGCGCCGGAGCACCGCCTGCGGCAGGCCCGCGGTGGCGGGATAGACCGGCGTCAGCGCGTCGGCGAGCGGCTCCGGCCCGCGCAGCACGCGAAAGCGCGGGTGCACCATCTCGTCGCCGAAGAAACCGGGACGCACTTCACCGAAGAACCGCACGCGCGCGCCGGGGGCGAGGGTGCGCGCGTGGCTGGGATAGAAGTGCAGGAAGCGCACGAACAGCAGGCCGGAGTCGTCGCGCACCTTGAGCACGAGCTGGCGGCGCGGCCGCTGGGCGACCTCGTTCGACAGGATCTCGCCTTCGACCAGCACCGGCGCGCCGTGGCGCGCGGCGGCGATCGGCGTGAGCCGCGTTTCGTCCTCGTAGCGCAGCGGCAGGTGGAGGACGAGATCGTGCTCGGTGAGGAGCCCGAGTCGCGCGAGCTTCCCGCGCACCGACGCGGGCGCCCCGACGGGCGCGTCCCGCAGGCGGCCGCCCGCGGTGCCAGCGCCCGCCGCCTGCGTCGTGCTCACGGCCGGGACATTCTTGGCCATGCCGGTCGATCGCGGTAGGCTTGCATCGGCGGGAATGTTAACCCGCGCGGTTCCCCCGATGACCACGCCTCTCCCTGCGCTCCTCAAGCTGATCGGCACCGCGCGCGACGGAGCGGCGCTGCGCTTCTCGATCGGCGCGGAGCACCTCAAGGCGGGCGACGCCGCCAGCGCGGCGCTGCAGCTGCGCGCGGCGGTCGAGCGCGATCCGCGCTACTCCGCGGCGTGGAAGCTCCTCGGCCGGGCGCTCGCGGAGGACGGACGCGCGGCGGAGGCGCTCGCCGCCTACGAGCAGGGCATCGCCGTGGCCACGGCCCGGGGCGACCAGCAGGCCGCGAAAGAGATGACGGTGTTCGCGCGCCGCCTGCGCCGCCAGCGCGACGCGCCGAACGAGACCTGAGCCCGTGCCGCGCGCGCTGATCCTCCTCGCGTTCGCCGCGCTGCCGGCGCATGGACAGGTCGTGATCGGGGGCGGCGTCTATGGCGGTTACGCGCCGTATCCCTACGGCCCGTACGCGCCCTACGTCATCGTCGATCCGTGGGCGACGATCCCGCCCGCGCGCGTGCCCGACGTCACGCCTGCGTGCTATCGCTACGGGCGCTGCTCGGCCGCCGAGGCGGCCGCCTATCGGCGGCGCGCCGAGCAACTCGACCGGCTCGCGCCGGCCGCGCCGGCCGCGCCGGCCGCGGTGACCCGCTCCGGGCCGGGTCCGCTGCCGCCGCCGACTGCCGAGCAGGAAATCCGCCCCGAGTTCCGCGGGGCGAGCGTGGTGCGCGAGGAGTACCGCGACAGCGGGCGTCCGATCGCCGGCCGCCCTTGAGCGCTACGCGCGCCGCGGGCGCAGGGGTCGGGGCGCGCCGGCGTCGTCGTACTCCCACCCCGTTTCGAACTGGCCGAAGGCGGTCTCGACCTTGACCGCGCTCGGCCCGTTCGCGGCGGCGAGGCAGCGCGCGTAGCCGATCGCCTCCTGCTTGGCGCCGAAGTGCAGCGGCGCGCTCTCGCCCTCGCGCAGGAGCGCCCAGCCGGCGCGCGTGTCGGGGTAGACGACGAAGACGTTCATCGGGGCGCCGCCGCGAACTGCTCCGGCCCCATTCGGCGGATGCCCTTGAACGCACCGTAGGCCCATTCGTCCTCGACCGCGCCGTCCTGGCGGAACACGCGGACGAGGCTCGGCCGGTGCGCCTGGGCCCAGCGGTGCGCCCATTCGAGCGCCGGATACCGCGCGCCGAACCCCTGCCGCTCGTCGCGGCCCTCCACGCCGGCGCACCAGGCGCCGGCCTCGAACGAGACGACCACGACGGGATGCTGCATGCGCGCCCTCCTGGAGATTCTGGTGTGCGCTGTCCGTCGCCGTGGGCCCTTGAACCACTTCGGGTCTTGCGCCGGCGGAGGAGCGCACGGCGCAGAGTGTGCGCACGCGCGGCACCGCGGAGTGTCAAGAATTGTCAACGCGCGCGCACTGCGCACACGCATCGACACGGTTTGACAATCGCGCCGATCGGCGCGCTGCAACAAGGACCGCGCGCCTCGCCCGCACCCGATCGGCGCGCTGTAACGACCACGGGACCGCGCGCCTCGCCCGCACCCGATCGGCGCGCTGCAACTACGTCGGCACGGGCACCACGCGCACCAGCTGCTCGCGGATCGGCAGGTGCACGGCGGCCGCGAACAGCGCGAGCGCGATGTCCGCCCACCACATCCAGTCGTACGAACCGGTCGCCGCGAATGCAATGCCCCCGAGGTAGGCGCCGAAGAACGCCCCGACCTGGTGGGACAGGAGGACGACGCCGAACAGCGTCGCCATGAAGCGCGGGCCGTAGAACTTCGCGACCAGGCCGCCGGTCGGCGGAACGGTGGAGAGCCAGGTGAAGCCGAGCACCGCCGCGAACAGGAAGAAGGTGAGCTCGGTCTTGGGCGACGCGAGGAACACGGCGACGGCCACCGCACGGGTGGCGTACAGGAGCGCCAGCAGCGACTTCGACCGCCACCGCCCCATCGCCCAGCCCACCGCGAGGCTGCCGGCGATGTTGAAGAGGCCGATCACGCCGAGCGACCAGGCCGCCACCGTCGGCGGCAGCGCGCAGTAGGCGACCACCCCGGGCAAGTGGGTCATGATGAACGCCACGTGGAATCCGCAGGTGAAGAAGCCGAGGTTGAGGAGCACGTAGTTCCGGTCGCCGAAGGCGCGCCGCACCGCCTCCCCGAGCCGCTCCTCGCGCGCGGCGCCGGGCGTGGGACCGGCCTTGCCGCGCAGCACCCAGGCGAGCGGGATCGACGCCACGGCGAACGCCGCCAGCCACCAGAGCGCCGCCATCCAGCCGACCCAGCCGATGAGGCCCTGCGCGAGCGGGACCAGGGTGAACTGGCCGACCGAGCCGCCGGCGCTGACGATGCCGCTCGCCATGGCGCGCTTCTCCACCGGGAGGAGGCGCGCGACCGCGGCGAGCGCGATGGAGAGGCCGCCTGCGCCCGCGCCGGCCGCGATCACGATACCGACCACGAGCACGAGCAGCGCGGCCGAACCGGCGAGCGGGGTCAGCGCGGTGCCGAGCGCGAGCAGCGCCAGGCCGCCGGCGATCACCTTGCCCGCGCCATGCCGGTCGGCGATCGCGCCGGCGATCGGCTGCGACACGCCCCACATCAGCTGCGAGACCGCGTACGCGAAGCTGATCGCCACGAGGCCGAGGCCGGTCTGGGTGTTGATCGGGCTGATGAAGAGCCCGAGCGACATCCGCACCCCGAACGTGAGCGCCATCACCGCCGACGCCGCGGCGACGACGAGAAAGACGTGCGCGCGCGTCATCCCGCCCTCACGCCGCGACGCCCAGGCTCTGCGCCAGCGCCAGCGTCGCCTGCGTGAAGCACGCCATCGGCGCCCGCACGATGCCGGCGCCGATCTGGCCGATGCCCGCCTGCCTGTGCGCGATGCCGGTGGTCACCACCGGCCGGATGCCGGTGTCCACGACCTTGCGCACGTCGATGCCCGCCGGCCCGCCCGCGAATTCCAGGTTGGGCAGCGACATCACCGGGTTGCGCGTCCAGGTCACGTGGTACATCTCGCGCGAGTAGTCCACCGCCTGCGCGACGCTGCCGCCGACGAGCTGCACCAGCGCGGGCGACGCGGCAAGCGCCTGGCCGCCGTAGCCGGCGGTCTCGCAGATCGCGCTGTCGCCGAGGTCGGCGTTGGCGTCCTGCTGCGTGAACCCGGGGAAGAACAGGCCGACCGGCATGTCCGACGGCGCCTCGAACCAGCGCGACCCCAGGCCGCTCACCCGGATCGCGGTGGTCACGCCGTTGCGCGCGATCGCGGTGACGATCGACGAGTGCTCGACGCCGTGCGTCGCGTCCATGATCGCCTTCGAGGCGACCATCGACAGGTTGAGGAAGAACTGGCTGGTCGCGGCGACGAAGTCGAGCGCCGCGCGCGCCCGCGCCCGATCGAAGCCGCTGCCGGCGAGCGCGCCGCCGATCGCCATGTGGAAGAGCGCGGTCGCGGCGGCGTTGCGGCTGTGCACCTCGTCGCCCATCAGCAGCGCCTGCGACTGGATCGCCTTGAGGTCGACCCCGTCGGGCAGCCCCGCGAGCGCGGTCTTGAGCGCCGGGGCGAGCGCCCCCGCGATCCACTTCAGCCGCTCGATGACGTCCGGCCCATAGGCGCCGAAGCGCAACACCCGGCCGATGCCCTCGCTGAAGTTCGTGTAGGCCATGTTCCCGTGCGTGGCGTTTCTCACGACGAACACCGGCATCGACGGCGAGATCGCACCCGACATCGGGCCGACCGCCCGCACGTCGTGGTTCGGCAGGAACGCCACCTCGCCGCGCGCGAGGCGGTCGGCCGCCTCCTCCGGCGTCGCGGCCCAGCCCTCGTAGAGCATCGCCCCGATCAGCGTGCCCTTCATCGGGTCGCACATCCGCGCCCACGGGATGGGCGCCCCGGCGTGCGTGAGGGTCCGCTTCCCGCCCGCCCACAGCTCGGGCCAGATCTCGTCGGCGCGCAGGGCGACGTCCACCAGGACGGGGCGCGCCGCGAGCATCCGCTCCACCGCCAGTTCGTTCGCGCGGTCGACGCGTGCGCCCGGCGAGCGCGGATCGTCGGGGTCGCCCGCGAGCTGCGCAGCCGCCCAGGCGAGCTGCGGATCGCCGTCGCCCACCGGCCGCCAGTCGAGGTGCGCGAGCGGCGCGCCCGCGCGCGCCACGCTGTCGGTGAACATCTCCAGCCCGACGTTCACCACGCCGAGCGGATCGTGCAGCAGGTCGTGCTTCACCCTTCCCCCTTCAGCTCGCCGCCCGCGCCGAGCGCGAGCCCGGTCAGCATGTCCCAGCCCGACGAGTGCCCGAGCGCGGCGAGCGTGCGCGCCGCCGCGACCGCGGCGGCCGCGTCGTCCGCGGCGAGCGCCTCGGCGAGCGCGTGGAGCGGCTCGAACGTCTCGCCGGCCACCAGGTCGGCGAACAGCGCCGCGCTGATGGCGTGACTCGCGCCGCGGGCGTCGGCGGCGAGCCGCGCGCCGAGCGCGCGCCACGACGCGCCGCGATCGATGAGCATGCGCCCGAACAGCGCGCCGCCGGCGAGGTCGTCGCCGGACGGGGTGAGGCCGGTCCCCAGCCCGAGCAGCGCGCGCGAGGCGTCGTACACCGCTTGCGCGTCGTCCGCTCGATAAGCCGCCGCCAGGGCGCGCACGCGCGGCGCCGCGAGGTCGAGCGGAAACGCCGGCGTCCCGCCGGCGAGGAGCAGCCCGAAGCCGCGCGGCTCGCCGAGGCGATCGAGCGCGCCGACGAGGCGCCGGCACGCATTCGCGACGACCGTGCGCTCGGCGCGCGCCGGCAGGGCACGCGACCACGGCTCGCCCGGCAGCGCGCCGAGGGCGAGCAAAGCGCCGCGCTCGACCGGCGCCGCGGTCAGCACCGCGCGCGGATGCCGCGCCGGCAGCTGCGCGCCGATCCAGACGATCTCGCCCGCGGCGTCGAAGTACGGCGCGTCGGGAAACGCCGCGAGCGGGCGCGCGATGCCGCCGCTCGCCGCCAGCGCCGCGCGCGCCTTGCGTCCGATCGCGAGCACGCCGGTCACGGCACGATCTCCGTGCCGGCCCGGCGCTCGAGCGCGGCGTCGAGCCGCTCGAGCGACGTGATGAGCGCGCGCGGCCCGCCGCGTTCGATGAAGCGCAGCGCCGCGGCGATCTTCGGCCCCATGCTGCCGGGCGGAAACTGTCCGTCCGCGAAATGCGCGCGCGCCTCGGCGGCGGTCATGCGGTCCACCGGGCGCTGGGAGGGTCGGCCGAAGTCGAGCGCGACGCGCTCGACGCCGGTGAGCATCACGAGCGTCCCGGCGCCGACGTCGGCCGCGAGCAGCGCGCTCGTCAGGTCCTTGTCGATCACCGCCGCGACGCCGCGGTAGCGCGCTCCGTCGCGCACCACCGGAATGCCGCCCCCGCCCGCGGCAACCGGGATCACGCCCGCACCGAGCAGCGCGCGAATCGCCGGCGCGTCCAGGATCCTCAGCGGGACCGGGGACGGCACCACGCGGCGATGGCCGCGCCCGGAATCCTCCACGAAGTCCCAGCCGGTCTCCGCGGCGATGCGCGCGGCCTCCTCCCGCGAGAAGAACTTGCCGACCGGCTTGGTCGGATGCGTGAACGCGGGATCGTCCGGCGCGACCTCGACCTCGGTCACGATCGACGACACCGACACGTCCATGCCGTGGCGCGCGAGCACGTTGGCGAGGCTCTGCTGCAGCATGTAGCCCATGCCGCCCTGCGAGTGCGCGACGCAGACGTCCATCGGCATCGGCTCGAGCTCGCGCGAGGTGCGCGCCATGCGGAAGAGGATGTTGCCGACGACCGGGCCGTTGCCGTGCGTGAGCACCGCGCGGTAGCCGGCCCGGAACACCGGCACCAGGTGCTCGCAGGCCGCCTCCATGATGTCGAGCTGCTCCTGCGCCGTGCCCTTGATGGTGGGCGGATAGACCGCGTTGCCGCCGAAGGCGACCACGACCAGCTTGGGGTCGAAGCGCACGCCGCGCGCCTCAGCGGCCGGCGACGATCCGCGCCGCGAGCCGCGCCGCGGCGGTCGATCCGGGGGCGAGGGTCATTCCCGCCGCGCGCAGCCTCTCCGCCTGCGCCGCGAGCCCCTGCGGATCGTCGTCGGTGCCGCAGACGAAGCCGAGCACGGCGAGATCGCGCCCCGCGCGCGCCGCGGTCGCGCGCGCTTCGCGCACCGCGGGCGCGAGCTCGCCCGCGGGATCGGCGTGCGCGCCGTAGCCGAGCACGACGTCGAGAATGATCGCCGCGACCGCGGGGTCCTGCGCTTCAGCGAGCAGCCGCTCGGTGCGCGCGGCGAAGTCGATCATCGGGTGTGGCCGGCCGACGGTGAACTCGTCGGCGCCGAGGTCGATCGCGGTGTGGTCGCGGCTCGGCGCACCGTGCGGCAGCGCGAACTTCTTGTCCGCCGGCGCGTTCGACCAGGTCGCGATTCCGGCGTCCCGCCAGACGTACTGCGCCTCCGTGCAGTAGGTGCCGCCCGAGTAGAGCCCGCGGAGGAAGCGCTGGGTCGGGGCGAGCTTCGCGGCGGGCGCCTCGACCGCGCCCGCGCGCGGCGCCGCCCGTTCGCCGCGCGCCACGGCCACCGCCGTCGTCGCCGCGTCCTCGAGCGTCGCGACCGGGTGCACGTTCCCGCCGCCGGCGAGCGGCGCGCCGAGAAACAGCACGACGACCGGCTTGCCGCACGCGCGCGCCGCGGCGAGCGCGCGCTCGGCCACCGCCGGCGCGGGGGGCTTCGACACGATCACGATCACGCGCGTGCCGGGGTCGCGCGCCAGCAGCGCCAGCCCGGCGAGGAGCGTCGTGCCGCCGATCTCGTCGTACACGTCGCGGCTGCCGGTTCCGATCGCGTGCGACACGCCCTCGCCCAGCGCGTGGATGCGGCAGCTCACTTCCTGCATCCCGGTGCCCGAGGCGCCCACGATCCCGATGGCCCCGCGTCGCACCGCGTTGGCGAAGCCGAGCGGCACGCCCGCGATGAGCGCGGTGCCGCAGTCCGGACCCATCACCAGCAGGTTCCTGCTCGCGGCGAGCCGCTTCACTGCCTGCTCCTGCGCGAGCGGCACGTTGTCGCTGAAGAGAAACACGTGCAGGCCGCGCTTGAGCGCCTTCAGCGCTTCGGCGGCGGCGTACGGGCCGGGCACCGAGATCTGCGCGAGCGTCGCGTGCTCGAGCCGCTCGACGCCCATCGCGATCGAGCGCGGCGCGAGCTCCGCGCGCTCGCACGCGGGCGCGGTCGCGCGCCCGGCGAGCGCCTCGTCGATCGCGGCCAGCGCGGGCGCAAGCGCGTCCTCCGCGCCTTCGACCAGGATCATCAGGTCGGCCGGCGCGGCAGCGGCGAGCTCGGCGACGAGCAGCCCGCCCTGCGCGAGGATGTCCCGGTTCGCCGGCGTGCCCATGAGCAGGGACACGCGGGTCACGCCCGCACGGGTGCCGATCGCCTGCGCGACGCGCATCAGCGCGACCGAGTCCTTGTAGAAGTTGCGCTTCGTCGTCGCTGCGATGGGCACGGGACGCCTCGGGCCGGGCGGGCCGCCTGCGATTGGAGCTGGGCCTGGGGGATGTTGGTGGAGTGGAGGAGGATCGAACTCCCGACCTCCGCATTGCGAACGCGGCGCTCTCCCAGCTGAGCTACCACCCCACGAAAGAGGGGGCGATTCTACCGAAACGGGGTCCCGAACGCCACAATGTCCACAGGGGCCGCCACCCTCCGGTTGCCCGGCGCGGCGCCCCGTGGCCTACTGCATGCCGTCCGCCACTGCCCGGAGAGAAGGCATGCAGATCAATCCGCCGTTCGGCTACCGTGAAATCGTGCCGCTGCAGAAGACCCAGGGCGTCGCGCTGCCTGCGCCCGGCAGCCTGCCGGAGTTCTGCGCGCAGACCAACGCGATGCCGGTGAGCTACATCGAGTTCGCGCCGGCGGCGCGCGACTTCCCGCTCGTGTTCGCCTCGAACGACCAGGGCAAGAGCTACGCCGCGGTCGCGGTCCTCGGCCTGGCGCAGAACGAGAACCTGTTCGTGCGCGGCGGCGCCTGGGAGCAGGGGGTGTACGTTCCCGCGTACGTGCGCCGCTTCCCGTTCTGCATGGCGCGCGTCACGATGGGCAGCGCGCCGCAGGAGAACCGCCTCATCTGCGTCGAGAAGTCGTTCCTCTCCGACACGGGCGAGCAGCTCTTCGACGCCGAAGGCAAGCCGACGCAGCGCTGGACGCAGATCGAGCAGCTGCTGCGCGAGTACGAGGCCGACCTCGAGCGCACGCGCGAGCTGTGCGCCATTCTCGCCGACTACGAGCTGTTCGAGCCGTTCACCCTGCAGGCGACCCCCGCGAGCGGCGCGCAGCCGATCAACCTCGCCGGGATGTACCGCGTGCAGGAAGCGAAGCTCGAGCACCTGAACGCCGCGCAGCACAAGAACCTCTTCAAGAAGGGCATCGTCGGGCGGATCTACGCCCACCTGCTCTCGCTCGAGAACTTCGGACCGCTGCTCGCGCGGCGGGCGAAGCTCGCGCCGGCGGCCAACAGCGCGACCGCCGCGGCCCCCGCGCCGGCCAAGCCGGCCCCCGCGGCCAAGACCGCCAAGCGCGCCTAGCACGGACGCCTCCTCGCAGCGCCGCCGGGCGGAACACGCCGCCCCGCGGCGCTGTTTGCATCCGGACGCGCGAATCGTCCGTAGCAGGCGGCAGGCCGGGCGCAATCGCGCGCGGCGCCGAACCCCGAGGAGAGCACGCATGTCCCTGATCCGCTCGTCGTCGCTGCGCGGCGTTCTCGCCGCCGCGCTGGCCGGCGCGGCGCTGCCGGTCGCGGCGCAGGTTGCCGCGCCCACGCTCAAGCCCGGCGACACCTGGACCTACCGCGGCATCGACAACTACAACCGGCTGCCCACCGGCACCTGGACGCGCGCGGTCACGGCCACCGGTCCGGACGGGATCCGGGTGGCGGTGCACGGCGCGGACGGCGCGTTCGACGATCTCTTTCGCGGTCCGGGCGAGCTGGCCGCGGGCGTGCTGAACGACCGCGCCCGCGGCGCGATGGAGCCCGCGCTCCAGGTCGCGCCGTTCCCGCTCGCGGAGGGCAAGGCCTGGTCGCAGAGGGTGATCCGGACCGACCCGGCCACCGGGGAGCGGCGCGAGATGCGGGTCACCGGCCGGGTGCGCGGCTGGGAGACGGTGAAGGTGCCCGCCGGGGAGTTCAAGGCGCTCAAGGTCGAGCGCACGATGTACCTCGGCGACTACGACAGCTTCCGCGGGATCACGCAGCGCACCGAGACCGAGTGGTACGCGCCGGACATCCGCGGCGCGGCGAAGATCGTCGTGTTCGAGGAGTACTGCGAGCGCCGCTTCGGCTGCCCGATGGGGTCGCTGATGCCGGGGGTGCGCGCGACCTACGAGCTCACGTCGTTCAAGGGAGGCTAGCCCCGGGGGCTCAGGTCGCGCCTTCGGTCGCGCCGCGCGCCGCGCGCGCGAGGCGATCGTGCACCGCCGCCCAGGCCGGCGAGCCGGGCGGCGCTTCGACGAGGATGAGATCCACGTTCTGGGCGTCGAGGGCGCGCAAGGCCGCGTAGAGCTCGTGCGCGTACTGCGCCGCGATCGCCGGCACGACGCGCTGCAGGGCCGGGTTCAGCCGCGGCACCTTCACCTCGAGCGCGAGCGCGCCCAGGCGGCGCCCCTTGTGCGAGGCGATCGCCTCCAGCATCTCGACCCGCTTCGCGAGCCGCACGTGCGCCTTCGGGGCGTAGTGCGCGGGCAGCGCCCCCGGCGCGCGCGGGGCCGACTCGTCGGCGGCCGCGAGCGGCGCGCCGAGCACTTCCTCGATCGCGGCCGCGGCGACCCCACCGGGCCGCAGCAGGCGCGGGCGCTCGCCCGCGAGATCGACGATCGTCGATTCGATGCCCACGTCCGCCGCGCCGCCGTCGAGGATGAGCGGGACCGCGAGCTGGAAGTCCGCGAACACGTGCTCGGCCAGCGTCGGGCTGACGCGCCCGAACTTGTTGGCCGACGGCGCCGCCACGCCGCCGTCGAAGGCGGCCAGCAACGCCTGCGCAACCGGGTGCGAGGGCACGCGCAGGCCGACCGTGTCCTGGCCGCCGGTGACCGCGTCCGGCACTTGGGGCGCGCGCTTCAGGACGAGCGTGAGCGGGCCGGGCCAGAACGCGCGGGCGAGCCGGCGCGCGGCCTCGGGAACCTCGCTCGCCCAGTCGTCGAGCCGGGCGGCGTCGGCGAGGTGGACGATCACCGGATGCCCGGCGGGCCGGCCCTTGAGCGCGTAGATCTTGCCGACCGCGGCGGCGTTCTTCGCGTCCGCGCCCAGCCCGTAGACGGTCTCGGTCGGGAACGCGACGAGCTCGCCGGCGCGCAGCAGCTCGGCCGCGCGCGCGATGCCCGCCTCGTCGGCGGCGACGATGTTGACCGGCGCGGGCGGCGGCGCGGGCGCGGCGGCGGGCGGCGCCGGCGCCGCCTCGGGCGCCGGTGGGGTCTGCTGCGTCATGGGACGGCCGGTCAGCCGATCTCGGGGAGCGTGCGCCCGGTGAGCAGACGCAGCGCCTCGGCGTACTTCTCCGCAGTGCGGGCGAGCACGTCCGCCGGCAGCTGCGGGGCCGGCGGCTGCTTGTTCCATTTCTGCGCCTCGAGCCAGTCGCGCACGAACTGCTTGTCGAACGACGGCGGGCTCGTGCCGACGCGATACTGGTCGGCCGGCCAGAAACGCGACGAGTCCGGCGTCAGCGCCTCGTCGATCAGGTAGAGCGCGCCCGCGGCGTCGGTGCCGAACTCGAACTTGGTGTCGGCGATGAGGATGCCTTTGCCACGCGCGAAGTCGGCAGCCTCGGCGTAGAGGCGCAGCGTCGCGTCGCGCACCGCGCGCGCGCGCTCGGCCCCGATCAGGTTCTCGACCTCCGCGTACGGGATGTTCTCGTCGTGTGCGCCGATCGCCGCCTTGGTCGACGGCGTGAAGATCGGCGCGGGCAGTTTTTCCGCCTCGCGCAGCCCGGCGGGCAGCCTGATGCCGCAGATCGCGCCGGTCTTCTGGTAGTCCTTCCACCCGGAGCCGATGATGTAGCCGCGCGCGATCGCCTCCACGAGCACGGGCCGCAGCCGCCGCACCACCATCGCGCGCCCGGCAACCTGGTCGCGCTCGTTCGCCGCGACGACGCTCGCAGGCTCGATCCCGGTCAGGTGGTTGGGGATGACGTGCGCGAGCCTGTCGAACCAGAAGTGCGAAAGCGCCGTCAGCACCCGGCCCTTGCCGGGCACCGGGGTCGGCAGGATCACGTCGAACGCGGACAGGCGGTCGGTCTGGATGACGAGCAGCTTGTCGTCGCCCACCGCGTACAGGTCGCGCACCTTCCCGCGGTGCAGGAACGGCAGGCTCTTCAAGCTCGACTCGAACAGGGTGCCCATCGTCATTCGGGGAGCCTGGTCGCGATCACCTTGTCCGCCTGCACCTTGCGGAAAGTCCTGAGCCGCGCGGCGAGGTCGGCGTCTTCGAGCGCGAGGACCGCCACGGCGAAGAGCGCCGCGTTCGCCGCGCCCGCGTCGCCGATCGCGAACGTCGCGACCGGGATGCCCTTCGGCATCTGCACCATCGAGAGGAGCGAATCGAGGCCGCCCAGGTGCTTGGAGGGCATCGGCACCGCGAGCACCGGAAGCGTCGTCTGCGCCGCCACGACGCCGGCGAGGTGCGCCGCGCCCCCGGCCGCGGCGATGAAGCACGCCGCGCCCTGGCGCTCGAGCGCCGCGATCCACTGCGCGAGCGCCTCCGGGGTGCGGTGCGCCGAGAGCGCGCGCGCCTCGTACGGCACCCCGAACGCCTTCAGCTGCTCGGCGGCCGCCTTCATCACGTCCCAGTCGGACGCGCTGCCCATGACGACGCCGACCTTGCGCAGCGCCACCTCAGGCCGCCTTCTTCTCGAGGTCGGGCCGGTACTCGCCCATCGCGGCGAGCCCGTTCATGCGCGCGCGGTGCGCGAGCAGCGCCTGCGCCTGCGCCACGTTCGCGGCGGCGCCCTTCCAGGCCTTGAGCGACGGCTGTTGCAGCGCGCGCCCGTACGAGAACGTGAGCGGCCAGGGCAGCCGGCCCGTGAAAATCCGGTTCATCGAGTCGAGGTTGGCGGTGGCCTGCTCGTCGCTCTGCCCGCCGGAGAGGAACGCGATGCCCGCGACCGCGGCCGGGACGCAGCGCTTGAGGACGCGCACGGTGCGCTCCGCCACCTCGGCCACGCTCGCCTGCCGCGCGCAGTCCTTGCCCGCGATGACCATGGAGGGCTTGAGCACGGTCTCCTCGAGCGTCACGCGGTTCACGTAGAGCGCCTCGTAGACGGCGTTCAGCGTCCACTCGGTGACCTCTTCGCAGCGCTCGATCGCGTGGTCGCCGTCCATCAGCACCTCCGGCTCGACGATCGGCGCCAGGCCGTGCGCGAGGCAGATCGCGGCGTATCGCCCGAGCGCGTGGGCGTTCGCGGCGATGCAGGTGGTCGAGGGGATGTCCTTGCCGATGGTGATGACCGCGCGCCACTTGGCGAACTTCGCGCCCAGCTTCACGTACTCCTGGACGCGCTTGGCGAGCTTGTCGAGCCCCTCGGTGACCTTCTCGCCCGGGCAGAACGCGAGGTCCGCGGTCCCGGCGTCGACCTTGATCCCGGGCAGGATGCCCTGCCGCGACAGCAGCTCGGCGAACGGCGTGCCGTCGGCGGACTTCTGGCGCAGCGTCTCGTCGTACAGGATCACGCCGCTGATGTGCTCGCCGAGGCCGCGGGTGGTGAACAGCAGGTCGCGGTAGGCGCGGCGGTTCTCCTCGGTCGAATCGACGGCGATCGACTTGAAGCGCTTCTCGATGGTGCCGGTGGATTCGTCGGCGGCCAGGATGCCTTTGCCGCGGGCGACCATGGCCTGGGCGACTTTGGCGAGTTCGCTCATGAGTGGACTCCTTGCTTCGGGTGTGCGGTTGATGCGGCGCAAAGGGAGCGCGATTTTACCCCGGCGCGCACGCCGGAGCCGCGCGCCAGGAGGCGCAGCAGCGCCGGATCCGCGCGCAATGCGGACCCGGCGCGGACCGCCGCGGCGCGCAGCGCAGCCGGGCCCAGGCCGCCGACCGGCGACCCTCAGGTCCGGGCGCCGAACTCCGGCCCGTCCAGCGGGCGCACTTCGCACTCGATGTCCCACTCGTCGCCGTGGACCCGCAGGAAGCGCTCGGTCAGCTCGATCGCCGCCGGCAGCGAGGGCGCTTCGAGGATCGCGAAGCCGCCGATCACCTCCTTGGTCTCCGCGAAGGGGCCTTCGGTCGTCGAGAGCTGCCCGTAGCGCGAGCGCACGCGCGCACCCTCGGCCGAGGGGCGCAGCCCCGCCGTGCTGACCAGCGCGCCGGCGCGGATCATCTCCTCCATCAGCTTCCCCATCTCGCTCATGAGCCGCTCGCTCGGCTGACGGCCGGCCTTCTCGTCGGTTCGAACCATCGAAAGAAATCTCATCTCGTCTCCTGGTGTGTTGGAAAACGGCGTGACGCCGACCCTGGTCGAACGGCAGGCGGGGAAATCGACAGCGTACGTGTCGCCGGGGATCCGCCCGATCCGGGTCCGCCGACCCGATTCCGGCGCCACCAGGCCGGCAGACGCCCGAGCGGCCGACCTCCGTGGCAGACGGACGGCATCGGCGTATGATTGCGGGTATATACCTGCGTCTCCCGATGATCCATACCAAGTGTGCGTGCGTCCGCGTGCGACGGGCCTCCCGATCGCTGACCGACCTGTACGACGAAGCGCTGCGGCCCGCGGGCCTCAAGATCACGCAGTTCTCGGTGCTGCGGACGGTCGCGAGAATGGGGCCGGTGAGCATCTCGGGGCTCGCCGGGGAGATGGCGCTCGATCGATCCACGCTCGGCCGCAATCTGGGGCTCCTGAAGCGGCAGGGACTGGTAGGGCTGTCGGAGGGGATCGACTTGCGGGAGCGCACCGTCACGTTGACGCCGCGCGCGCGACGCCTGCTGGAGCGGGCGATTCCGCTCTGGGAGCAGGCTCAGAGGCGGGTGGAACAGTGCCTCGGCGGCGGAGAGGTGACGACCCTCTTCGCCCTGCTCGCCAAAATTGAGGCGATGCGCTGAACGGCTTTTTTTTGGGGATTTCCGGGTATATACCCGTAACCTGCTGAAAGGCGAAGACGATGACGCTTGCACAACTCACCCTCAGGTCGGTCGAGGTTCGTCCCGTTCTGGTCCCGCTCCAGCGCCCAGTCGTCTCGAGAGTCGGTCACTTCGATCGGTGGCCGCTGATCCTGATCGACCTGCGAACGGACGAAGGGATCGTCGGGAAGAGCTATCTGGAGCCCTACCTGAAGCAGTCTGCGCGATACATCGTTCCGGCGATCCACGACCTCGCCGCGGCGCGCAAGGGCACCCGGATTCGCCCGCTGGAGGACTTCCAGACTGCGCGCCGGGCGCTCAACCTCATCGGGTACGAGGGCGTCTCGATGATCGCCATCGCGGGCCTGGACATGGCCGCATGGGATGCCCTGGCCAAGGCGGCCGGCTTGCCGCTCGCCGAGCTCCTCGGTGGCAGCGCCGGGAGCGTCGCGGCGTACAACAGCAACGGTCTCTGGTTGACCGGGGTGGAGTCGCTCGACCGCGAAGCCGAGGCGCTGATCGCCGAAGGAGGCTTCACGGCCCTGAAGCTGCGTCTCGGGCGCGAGCGCCTGGACGACGATCGGCGTGCGATCCGCATCGTCCGCGACGCAGTCGGCGCCGATGTGAAGCTCATGGTGGACTTCAATCAGGGCTTGACCTTCGGTGACGCGTTGCGCCGCTGCCACGCGCTCGACGACGAGGGCCTGTACTGGTTCGAGGAGCCGGTGACCTACAACGATCTGCGCGGGTGCGCCCAGCTCGCCGAGGAGCTGACGACGCCCGTGCAGCTGGGCGAGAACTTCTACGGACCCCGAGAGCTCATGCGGGCCATGGAGATGCGGGCCTGCGATTACGTGATGCCGGACCTGATGCGCATCGGCGGCGTGTCCGGCTGGCTCCGGGCGGCGCCGATCGCGGCAGCGCTCGGAATCGAGGTCTCCACGCATCTATACCCCGAAGTTGCCGCACACCTGATGCGGGTGACGGAGACCGCGCACTGGCTGGAGTGGCAGGACTGGGCGTACCCGATCCTCGCTGAACCGTTCCAGCTCGCCGACGGCCGTCTCATCGTCCCCAACAAACCGGGATGCGGGATCGAGTGGGACGAGAAAGCGGTGGAGCGGCTCGGCTACGACATCTGACAGTCGCCGACGCCGCCGCATCCACGTTCTGCCCCCGACCGTCGACGCTGAGCGGCGAGGCGCCGAGGGGTAGCGGAGGGGCGTGCTGGTTCTGCAGCTCGCCGCATCGGCAGGGCCATTGGCGTGACCAACGGCGCCGGCGGCCGGCTCGCGTGGCCGGCGCTCCTGCGGAAACTGGATCGTGCCGATCCCACGTACCGCCACTAGGCGCAGGGACCCGACGCCTCACCCGCGCTGAACGGCGGCCGGTCCCCGCTCTCGGCCGGACGCGAGCAGCGCATCGATCAGCCGCTGCACGGCGAGCGCCGAGCGGCCGGAGTTCGTGGGCTCGCGCCGCCCGTCGATCGCGTCGAGGAACTCCGCGAGAACGCGGCGGTGGTGCTCGTGCGAGAAGGCCATCGGATCGGCGCCGCCGCCGCCCGCGGCCGCGCCGTCGAGACGGAAGCGTTCGCCATCCACGTAGTTCACCGTGAGCGTCTCGACCTCGAGCAGCGCCGACCCCGCCGTGCCCGCGATTTCGATGCGCTCCGGATAGCCGGGATAGGTCACGGTGGTCGCGTCGATGACGCCCGATGCTCCGTTCGCGTAGCGCACGGCGCCGGCGACGACGTCCTCGGTGTCGATCCTTCTCAGCGGGCTCGTATCCACGTACGCCATGACTTCCCGGGCCGGCCCGACGAGGTGCAGCAGGAGATCGAGCGTGTGGATCGCCTGCGTGAGCAGCACGCCACCGCCGTCCCGAGCCACCGTTCCACGCCCCGGCTGCGCGAAGTACTCCGGCGACCGCCACCAGCGGATCGACGCCGAAGCGGAAAGCAGCGCTCCGAGCCTGCCGTCGCGGAGAATCCGCGCGAGCTCGAGCGCTGCGGGACGGAACCGGTGCTGGAACACGACCGCGAGGCGCACCCCGGCCCGCTCGCAGGTTTCGACGATCGCAGCGGCGCGAGCCGCGTTTACGTCGACCGGTTTCTCGAGCAGCACGTGTTTGCCCGCGCGCGCAGCCTGCGCGACCAGCTCGGTGTGGGTCCACGGCGGCGTGAGGATCAGCACCGCGTCGATCGAACGGTCGCCGAAGATCCGGTCGAGCGAATCGACGACCGGCATGCTCCAGGCCCTGGCTGCCTCGTCGCGGCGCGCGGCCGAAGGCGCGAACGCGGCGGCGACCTCCGCGCGATCGGCGAGGTCTCGGAGGCTCAGCGCGTGCGGCTTGAGCGCCATGCCCAGGCCGATCACGCCGACGCGGTGCCGCGTCACCTCAGCACACCGTCTCGTGGCGCAGCTTGCAGGTCAGCAGCACTTCGTCCGCCTCCTTCCTCCACCAGTTGTGCTGCGAGAAAATCTCGACCTCGTGCATGCCGTGGTACCCCGCCGCCTCCATCCAGGACCGCACGAGCGGGATGTCGATGACCCCATCGCCCATCATCCCGCGATCGAGCAGGAGATCGGTGGTCGGCACGAGCCAGTCGCAGAGGTGGAACCCCATCAACCGCTTCTCACCGGCGCGCTCGATCTGGCGCTTGAGCTCCGGATCCCACCACACGTGGTAGAGGTCCACCGCGACGCCCATTGCGACGCCGCCCTTCCCGTCCAGCTCGTCGCAGAGGTCGAGCGCCTGCGCCAGCGTGTTGATGCAACCCCGGTCGGCGGCGTACATCGGGTGCATCGGCTCGATCGCGATCGGGACGCCGCACGCGCGCGCGTGGTCGAGGATCGCACCCAGCCCGTCGCGGACCATCTCGCGCGCGCCGCCGAGGTCTTTCGAGCCTTGCGCGAGCCCGCCCGCCACGATCACCAGGCAGCGCGCCTCGATCGTCGCCGCCTCGTCGATCGCGCGCAGGTTGTCGTCGATCGCCGCCTGCCGGCCCTTCCGGTCGGGCGCGGCGAAGAACCCGCCGCGGCACAGCCCGGTGACCGTGAGGCCGTTGTCGCGGATGATGCGCGCGCCCTCCTTCGCGCCGACCTCCGCGAGCTTGTCGCGCCACGGGGCGATCCCGCGGATGTTGTGCCTGCGGCAGGCCTCCGCGGCCTGCCGCAGGTTGCACTTCTCGCGCACCGTGGCCGTGTTGATGGAGAGCAGGTTCGGGTCGGGAGCGCTCATGGGGTCTCGTCGAAGGGATAGCCGAAGAAGGCGCCGAGCTCGCGCACCTGGCCCTCGTACATGTCGCGGCCGGTGACGGTCGCCGCGCCCCGCGCCCGCGCCGCCGCGACGAACGGGGTCACTTCGGGCTTGGTGGTCACGTCGCCGACGATGGCGCCGGGGCGCAGCCCCGCCAGGTCCCACGGCAGGGGATCGCCGTCCTGCATGCCGATCGGCGTCGCGTTGACGAGGAGACCGGCGGACGCCAGCTCGGGCGCGCCGGCGCGCGCCGGCACGCGCGGGAACGCGCCGCGCAGCGTCGTCACGAGCCGCTCGGCGCGGGCGCGGTCGAGGTCGTGGACCGACAGCGCGGCGACCCCCGCCTGGCACAGCGCCACGGCGATCGCGCTGCCCGCGCCGCCCGCGCCGAGCAGCGCGGCGCGCCGGCCCGCCGGGTCGTGCCCGTGCGCGCGCAGGCCCGCGACGAAGCCGCGGCCGTCGAACATGTCGGCCTCCCACTTCCCGTCCGGCCGCCGCCGCAGCGCGTTCACCGCCCCGACCAGGCGGCCGCTCTCCAGCACCTCGTCCGCGGCCGCGGCCAGCGCGACCTTGTGCGGCATGGTGGCGACGATCCCGTCGAGGTTGCGCATCGCCTTGAGCCCGGCGAGGACCGGCGCGAGCTCCGCGGCGGCGACGTGCACCGGGATCATGATCGCGTCGTAGCCGTTCTGCTCGAAGCGCCGGCAGAAGCCCTCCGGCGAGCGCACCTTGTCGATCGGGTCGCCGACGATCGCGAGCAGGCGGGTCGTGCCGGTGATCATCGGCGCCGCTACTTCAGGAATTCCGGCGAGATCTGGCGCGGGAGCCAGAGCACGAAGTCCGGCCAGACGATCACGACGGCGAGCACCGCCAGCATCGGAACGAGCATGATCATCACGTCCTTGAGCACGTCCAGGATGCGAACGCCGGCCACCGCGCAGGAGATCATGAGGCACAGCCCGTACGGCGGCGTCACCAGCCCGAACGCGAGCGAGACGATGCCGATCAGCGCGAAGTGCACCGGGTCCATGCCCACCCCCTGGGCGAGCGGCTGCAGGATGGTGCCCACGATGATGATCGCCGGAATCGCGTCGAGGAAGCAGCCGACCACCAGGAACACGAGCGCGATGAAGAAGCCGGTCAGCGTCGGCCCCATGCCCCAGGCCGAGACGCCGGCGAGGATCGCCTTCGGGATCTGGTAGTAGGCGAGCAGCCAGCCGAACGCGCTCGCGGTCCCGACGCAGAAGAGCGCGACCGCCGCCAGCCTGCCGGTGTCGAGCAGGGCGTCGTTGAGCCCCTTCAGGTCCATCTCGCGGTAGAAGAAGAACGACAGCACCCCGGCGTACAGCACCGCGATGCACGCCGACTCGGTCGCGGTGAACCAGCCGAAGATCTTGCCGCCGACGATGATGAACGGCGTGAGGAGCGCCGGGACCGACACCGCGGCGGAGGCGAAGAACTCGCCCCAGGTCGCGCGCGGATAGGTCGGGTAGCCGCGCCGCTTCGCGTACGCGTGCACGGTCGCCATCTGGGCGAGCCCGATCGCGAGCCCCGGAACGATCCCGGCCAGGAACAGCGCGCCGATCGAGACGGTGAGCACGCCGCCCCAGACGATCATGAGGATCGACGGCGGGATGATCACCGCCAGCACCGCCGACACCGCGGTGATCGCGACCGAGAAGCTGTCGTCGTAGCCCTCCTTGCGCTGCGCCTCGATGAAGATCTTCGACTGGCTCGCGGCGTCGGCGGTCGAGGAGCCCGAGATGCCGGCGAAGAAGATCGACAGCACCACGTTGATCTGGGCGAGGCCGCCCGGGAAGTGGCCGACCATGGAGCGCGAGAACCGCACCAGGCGGTCGGTGATGCCGCCGACGTTCATCAGGTTCGCGGTGAGCAGGAAGAACGGCACCGCGAGCAGGATGAACGAGTTGTAGGCGTTGAAGGTCTCCTGCACCAGCCCCATCGAGTCCAGGTGGGGCTCGATGACGAGCAGCGGCAGGCAGGCGAGCCCGAGCGCGAACGCGACCGGCACGCGCAGGAACATCAGCAGGAAGAACACGCCGAAGAGCACGAGCGCGGCGGCGCCCGGCGAGAGGGCGGTCATTCCCCGCTCCCCGCAGTCAGCGTGCGCAGGTCGTCGAGCATGCGCTCGGCCTGGAAGACGAGCCAGGTGAGGCCGGTGAGCGGCCAGGCGACGTGGATCAGCCACAGCGGCAGCTCGGCGAGCTCCGAGATCCGGTTCCAGGCGAAGCGGGTGAACTCGATGCCGGCCCAGACGAACACCAGCGCGAGCACGAGCACGCCGATGCCGGACACGAGCCTGACCGCGGCCTGCGCGCGCGCGTTCATCCGCGGCCACACGTCCACCTCGAAGTGCGCGCCCTCGCGGATGCCGAGCATCGCGCCGATCATGATCATCCAGATGAAGAGGAAGCGCGCCATCTCCTCGGTCCAGATGTAGCTCGGGATGAGCGCGGTGTAGCGCGAGAAGATCTGCAGGCTGACCGGGATCACCAGGACCGCGACCGAGAACGCGAGCAGCCACGCGAGCGCCCGGGCGTACCAGGCGGTGAAGCGGCGCCAGGGGGCGCGCAGCGGCGATGCGTCGGACATGCTCCTCCCCGGGACGCCGCGCGCGCGCCCGGGACGCGCCCGGGCCCGCGCTCCGACGGCAGGCCTACTTGATCGCGTTGATCTGCGCGAGGATCCGGTCGGCCCCGATCTCCCGCGCGTAGGCGGCGATGACCGGGTCGACCGCCTTCTTCATCGCGGCGCGGTCGGCGAACGCGATGCGCCTGAGCTTGCCTTCCTTCTCCATCTTGTCGAGCTTGGCGGAGTCCTCGCTCGACTCGACCTGGCGGCCGTAGGCGCCGGCCTCCTTGCCCGCCTTCAGGATGGCCGCCTGCAGGTCGCCGGGCAGCGTCTTGAAGGTCTTGGCCGAGAAGCACAGCGGCCGGATGGTGATCGCGTGCATCGTCATGACGAGGTTGGGCCCCACCTCGTAGAACTTCATCTGCTCCACGCCCGCGGCCTCGTTCTCGCCCGCCTGGATCACGCCGTTCTGGATCGCGTTGTAGACCTCGTTGTACGCGATCACGGTCGGCGCCATGCCCGCCGCCTGGAACGTGCGGCTCCAGATCGGCGCGCCCTGCACCCGCACCTTCAGGCCCTTCAGCTCGGCCAGGTTCTGCGCCGGCCGGTTGGCGAAGATGTTGCGCGTCCCGCCGCCGGCGTAGCCGATCAGCATCACGTCGGCCTTCTGGCCGATCTCGTCGGCGATCGGCTTCAGCAGGTCGGCGTCGAGCACCTTGTTCCAGTGGTCGAGGTCGCGGAAGACGAACGGCGCGTCGATGAACGGCGCCGCCTTCGAGAAGGTCGACATGTGCGCCGGCGACACGATGGCGTAGTCGACCGCCTTGCCCTGCGCCATGTACTCGAAGTACTGCTTCTCCAGGCCGAGCGCGCTGTTCTTGTGCAGCGTGAAGCCGACCGGCTTGCCGTAGTACTTCTTCACCAGCTCCTCGAACCGCACCATCGCCTTGGTGAAGGCGTGGTCGTCGTTGAACTGCGAGGCGCCGTTCAGCGTGATCGGCTGCTGGGCGGCGGCGGCGCCGGCGAGCCCGGCGGCGATCGCCGCGAGCGACGAAAGGAATGCCCTGCGCTCCATGACTCCTCCTTTGTGGTCTGCCTACGGACTACCTGCCGGTGAACCGCGGCGGCCGCTTCGCCCGGAACGCCGCCACGCCTTCGCGCGCATCGTCGGTGCCCGCCGCGAAGCCGGTGGCGAGCGATTCCAGCGTCGTGGTGCGCCCCTCGCCGGCCGCCGCGTCGGCGAGCTGCTTCGCCACCTGCACCGCGGTCGGCGCATTCTCGGCGATGCGCCGCGCCAGCTCAAGCGCGCGCGGCGCGAGCCGCTCCGGCGCCACGACCTCGGTGACGAGCCCCCAGGCCGCGGCGGTGACCGCGTCCACCGGCTGCCCGGTGAGGATCAGGTGCTTGGCGCGGCCGGGACCGACGAGCCGGGGCAGGCGCTGCGTCCCCGCCCACCCGGGCACCGCGCCGATCGTCACCTCGGGCAGCCCGAAGCGGGCGCCCGACCCCGCGATCCGGATGTCGCACGCGAGCGCGAGCTCGAGCCCGCCGCCGAACGCGAGGCCGCCGACCGCGGCGATCGTGGGCTGGCGCAGCCGCGCGAGCCGGTCGAAGACGCGCTGGCCGTCGCGGATCCACTGCGCCCACATGCCGCGCGGACCGAGCGGCCCCCAGTCGATGATGTCCGCGCCGGCGCAGAACGCCTTGGGCGAGGCCGACGCCACGATCACGGCGCGCACCGCGTCGTCGCGCTCCAGCGCCGCGCAGGCCGCCTCCAGGCGCGCCAGCATCGCCAGGGTGAGCGCGTTGAGCTTCTCGGGCCGGTTCAGCGTGATCGTCGCGACCGGGCCGTCGGTCGCAAGCAGGAGGTGTTCGCTCATACCGGACTCCTTTCGACCATGAGCTCGTTGGTACCTTCCTGGACGACCTTCCCGTCCTGATTCTTCACTCTCAGCGCGAGCGTGAGGATGCCGCGGTCGGGACGTTTGGTCTCGCGCTTCGCTGCGACCGAGACTTCCGCGTGAATGCGGTCGCCGACGAAGATCGCGCCGCCGAACTTCCAGTTCCAGCCGAGCGAGGCGACCGCGCGGAAGCGGTGCTCGGCGCGGTTCTTCAGGCCGTCGGTCAGCGCGAGCCCGAGGATGCCGTGGGCGACGCGGCCCCGGAAGCCGAGGCGGCGCGCGAAGTCGTCGTCCACGTGCAGGTCGAAGAAGTCCCCCGACAGGCCCGCGAAGGCCTGGACGAGGCTCTCGGTCACGACGATGCCGCCGGTGGTGAACGCGTCGCCCACCGCGCAGTCCTCGTACCAGTTCAGACCGGGCCTCATCGCGGCCTCCTGCGCGGCTGGAGCCGCAGCCCCATCGGCTCCGCGCGGAACAGCCGCTCGTCCATCGACTTCACGTCGTGCGCCACGCGCAGCGGGAATCCGGCCCGGGCGAGCACGTCGCGCTCGAGGTCGACGCCCGGCGCGACCTCGGTCACCGTCAGGCCGTCGTCGCGCCGCCGGATCACGCAGCGCTCGGTGACGTAGGTGACGTCCTGCTTCTGCTCGCGCGCCCTGCGGCCGGAAAAAGTCACGTGGTCGACCTGCGGCACGAACTTCGCGATCTTCCCCTCCTGGCGGATCGCGAGCTTCCCGCCCGCGACGTCGAGCTCCAGGCCGGCGGCGCGGAAGTAGCCCGAGAACACGAGCTTGCGCGCGTGCGCGGTGATGTCGACGAAGCCGCCGCAGCCGGCGGTCACGTGGGGACGCGAGGCGAGGCGCGAGACGTTCACGCTGCCGTCGGCGCCGACCTCGAGGAACGAGAGCAGCCCGACGTCGAACCCGCCGCCCTGGAAGTAGATGAACTGGTACGGCGAGGGCATGAACGCCTGCGCATTGGCCGCGCAGCCGAAAGGAAAGCCGTCGAGCGGGACCCCGCCGACCGGCCCCTGCTCGATCGCCCAGGTCACCTCGTCCTGCCGCCCCTCCTCGATCAGGATGCGCGGCACGAGCGGCGAGATGCCGAAGCCGAGGTTGACCGCGTCGCCGCTGGCGAGCTCCATCGCCGCGCGGCGCGCGATCACCTTGTCGGCGCCGAACGGCACCGGCGGGAAGGCGGCGAGCGGCCGGCGCACCTCGCCGCTGATCGCCGGGTCGTACGGTGTCTGCGTCGCCTGCATCTGGTCGGGGTCGACCACCACGTAGTCGACCAGCGTCGAGGGCACGTGCACCCGTTGCGTGGGGATGCTCGCGCGCGCGGTGGTGCGCTTGACCTGCGCGATGACGATGCCGCCGTTGTTGCGCGCCGCCAGCGCGATGTCGAGCGGGCCGAGCACCGCGCCTTCGTGCTCCATCGAGAGGTTCCCGTCCTCGTCGGCGGTCGTGCCGCGGATGATCGCCACGTCGGTCGGAATGTTCGGGAAGTGGAGCCACTCCCCGCCCTTGAACTCCACCAGCTCGACGATCGGGGCGGCGGCCGCGTCGTTCATCCGGCAGCCGCCGAGGCGCGGGTCGACGAAGGTGTGCAGGCCGGTGCGCGTCATCACCCCCGCACGGCGCGCCGCGGACTCGCGGTGCATGTCGAACAGGATGCCGCTCGGCACGTTGTAGGCCGCGACCTCGTTGGCCGCGATCATCTTCCAGATCGCCGGCGGCTCGGCCGACGACGGGCCGCTCGGGTAGGAGCCGGCGAGCACGCGCGCGAGCAGTCCCTCGTGCGCGAGGTGGTCGATCCCCTTGATGCCCCACATGTCGCCGGCGGCGATCGGGAGCAGCAGCGTGAGCCCGCGCGGGCCGCCCTCGGCCGCGAAGCGGCGGCCGATCGCCGCCAGCATGCGGTCGGGCGTGTTGAGCCCCGACGAGGCGCTCACGCTCACGACCGCGCCGTCGGCGATCAGCCCGGCGGCGCGCTCGAAGGAGACGACCTTGCCGGTCATCCCGCGAGGCCGTGCACCGCGAGCAGCTGCCTCATCCGTGCGCACGCGAGCTCCGGGTCGCGCAGCAGCCCGGCGCGGTCGGCGAGCCGGAAGGTCTCGGCGAGGTGCGCGATGTGCCGCGCGCTCTGCTGTCCGCCGACCATCACGAAGTGGTCCTGGTGCCCGTTCAGCCACGCGAGGAAGACGACGCCGGTCTTGTAGAAGCGCGTCGGCGCGCCGAAGATGTGGCGCGACAGCGGCACCGTCGGCGCCAGCACCTGGTGGAACGTCTCGCGGTCGCCCCGCGCGAGCGCCGACAGCGCCGCCGACGCCGCCGGGGCGATCGCGTCGAAGATCCCGAGCAGCGCGTCCGAGTGCGCCTCGCCGTCGCCGTCGATCAGCGCGGCGAAGTTGTAGTCGTCGCCGGTGTACATGCGCACGCCCTGCGGCAGCCGGCGCCGCATGTCGATCTCCTTGCGCTCGTCGAGCAGCGAGATCTTGATGCCGTCCACCTTCGCCGCGTTCGCCCGGATCACCGCGAGCGCCGTCTCCATCGCCTGGTCGTGGTCGGCGCTGCCCCAGTAGCCGGCGAGCGCCGGATCGAACATCTCGCCGAGCCAGTGGATGATGACCGGCTCCTTCGCCTGCGCGAGCAGCCGGCCGTAGACGCGGACGTAGTCGTCGGGCGAGCGCGCGCAGGCGGCGAGCGCGCGGCTCGCCATCATGATGATGCGCCCGCCCGCCCGCTCGATCGCCGCGAACTGCTGCTCGTAGGCGGCGATCACGTCGGCGACCGTCAGCTTCGGGTCGGGAGCGACGTGGTCCGTGCCCGCGCCGCTCGCCAGGAACGCGCCGGGGAAGTCGCGCGCCGCGTCGATCGAGCGGCGGATGAGCTCGAGCGAGGTCGGCCAGTCGAGCCCCATGCCGCGCTGCGCGGTGTCCATCGCCTCGGCGACGCCGAAGCCGAGCGCCCACAGGTGCCGGCGGAAGCGGATCGTCGCATCCCAGTCGACCGCGGGCTCGAGCCACGGCTCCTTCGCCGACAGCGGGTCGGCGACGACGTGCGCCGCGGCGAAGGCGACGCGGTTGAAGGCTTGCGCACGCACTGGCGTGGCGTCGCGCGCAGCGCCCTGCGGGAAGTCGCGCGGCGCGGACAGCGTGAAGGGCTCGAGCCGCCGGTCGGCGGTCGGGAGCTGGATGCTGAGGGAGATCGGGGCATTCATCGGTTCAACCCTCCAGTTTCGGCACGTCGACCCAGCGGCGCTCGGCCCAGCTCCTGAGCGCGCAGTCGACGAGCTGCACGCCCTTCGCGCCTTCGAGCAGGCCCCAGCGGAACGGCGCGTCCTCGCACACGTGCCGGATGAAGAGCTCCCACTGCGCCTTGAAGGCGTTGTCGTACGCGACGTTGCTGGGCACGTCCTGCCAGGTGTCGTAGAAGTCGATCGGCTGCGGCACGTCCGGGTTCCACACCGGCTTCGGCGTCGCGACGCGCGGCTGGGCGACGCACTTCTGCAGTCCCGCCACCGCCGAGCCGAGCGTGCCGTCGACCTGCAGCGTGAGGAGATCGTCGCGCCGCACGCGCACCGTCCAGGAGCTGTTCATCTGCGCGATCACGCCGCCGGCGAGTTCCAGCGTCGCGTACGCCGCATCGTCGGCGGTCGCGGCGTACTTCTTCCCCTGCTCGTCCCAGCGCTCGGGGACGTGCGTCGCGCCCAGGCAGCTCACGCTCTTCACCTCGCCGAACAGGTTGTCGAGCACGTAGCGCCAGTGGCACAGCATGTCGAGGATGATGCCGCCGCCGTCCTCCTTGCGGTAGTTCCACGACGGCCGCTGCGCCGGCTGCCAGTCGCCCTCGAACACCCAGTAGCCGAACTCGCCCCGGACCGAGAGGATGCGGCCGAAGAAGCCCGAGTCGATCAGCATCTTCAGCTTGAGCAGCCCCGGCAGCCACAGCTTGTCCTGCACCACCCCGTGCTTGACGCCGGCGCTGCGCGCGGCGCGGTAGAGGTCCAGCGCCTCGCCCAGGCCGGTCGCGGTCGGCTTCTCGCAGTAGACGTGCTTGCCCGCTGCGATCGCCTTCTTCAGCATCGCCGGCCGCAGCTGCGTGGAGGCGGCGTCGAAGAACACCGTGTAGCCCTTGTCGGCGAGCACCGCGTCGAGGTCGGTGGACGTGCGCTCGAGCCGGTGCGCCTGCGCGAGCGCGCGCAGCGCGTCGGGCCGCCGCCCGACCAGGATCGGGTCGGGCACGACCCGGGTGCCGTCGGCGAGGCGCACCCCGCCCTGCTCCCGGATGGCCGCGATGGAACGGGCGAGATGCTGGTTCGCGCCCATGCGTCCGGTGACGCCGTGCATGATGATGCCGAGTCGCTTCTCCGCCATGGCTCGCCCTCCGGTTCAGCCCACCTGCGCCTCGATGAACTCGATCGTCACACCGTCGGCGTCGCGCACGTAGACGACCTTGCGCCCGCGGTTCGGCCCCTGGTCGATCGCCACCGGCGGCGCGATCGGCGCCACGCCGAAGGCCGCGGCCGCCGCCACCGCCGCCTCCGCGTCGTCGACGTTGAGGGCGAGGTGCGCGAAGCCGGCGTCGCAGGGGCGCGCGACCACCTTGCCGCGGTCGGCCGGGGCCGCGTACTCGATCAGCTCGACCGTGTGCCCGGCCCCGCGCAGGAACGCGATCGTCACCTGCGCCCCGGGCACGCCGGTGATGCGCGACACGAGGCCCGGGTCGCGCGGCGCGCGCGAGACGAGGTCGAACCCGAGACAGTCGCGGAAGAACGCGATCGTCCGGTCGAGGCTCGACACGGTGAAGCTGGTGTGGTTGGTGCCCAGCACGCGGAATGCTTTCATGTCATTTCACCTCCGTCGGGGCGCCATCGGCCATGCGCGCCATCGCGCCCCACTCCGGCGCCGCGCCCGCCGCGAAACCGACGCAGCCGAGCGAGCCGATGCCGAGCCGGCCGTCGCGGATGCGCACGCGGACCGCGCCGTGCGTGCGCTCGTAGAGATCCGGGTGGGCGGCGAGGAACGCGTCCTGCTCGGCCGCCGGCAGGTCCGCCATGCCGTTCACGTAGTGATGGCCGTTGCGCTCGACGTGCGTCATCCCGAGCAGGTTCACCAGCGCGAGATCCTGCTGCACGGCGAGCCCCGCCTGCGTGGTCAGGTCCTCGGCGGTCATGAAGTAGCGCGCGCCCGGCGCCGTCCACTGCGCGCAGCGGGCGGCGTTGAGGACCGACTTGTACAGCCCCTTGCACATCTTCGACGAGACGCCGGAGTAGCCGAGCGCCTTCGCGCGCGGGAAGGCGTCGAGGTCCGCGTCGGACTCGTCCACGATCACCGGCGTCGTGCGCGCCACCGCGGAGACGTCGCGCTCGAGCGCGTGCTTGCGGCCGATCGGCTGCTCGATGAAGGCGATCGCGGCCACCAGGCGCGCGAGCGCGGGCGTCGCCTGCATGCGGGCGAGCAGCGCGCGCAGGGCGTCGAGGTCGTCGTACTGCTCGTTGCCGTCGAGCGAGACGCGGTACGCGCGGCCCGACGCGTCCAAGACCGCGGCGATCTCGCTCAGCCGGCGCACGTCCGCGTCGACGTCGCCGCCCACCTTGAGCTTGAACCAGGTGTGCCCGTACGCGGCGACCACCTCCGCGAGCGACTCGGGCAGCCCGTCGCGGACCTGCCGTGGATGGCCCGCGATGGTGTCGACGAGGCCGACCGTGTGCCGGGCGTCGATCGCGTCAGCGGGCCGCAGCCGCGCGAGGAACGCGTCGATGTCGAACCCCGCGAGGTCGGGCGCGACGCGCGCGGGCTCGATGCCGGCGAAGTTGCCCTGCATCGCCTCGTAGAAGGACATGCGCTGCAGCCGGCACAGCGCGTCGAGCAGCGCGCGGTCGAGCTGCGCCGGGCCGAAGCACGCGACGAGCGGGTTGAGCGCCTGCTTCGCGCCGGCGTCGATCACCTCGCGGTAGTGCGCGGCGAAGTGGCCGAACGCGCTGCGCGCCGCGCCGTCGAGATAGGCGTCGCGCGCCAGCGCGAGCGCGCGCCGGAGCTGGGCGAAGTTGTCCTCGTTCGAGAGCGCGAGGTTCTTGTCGAACCACTTCGGCGCCAGGATCTCGGCGCCCGCGCCCCAGCCCTCGCGCCCGTCGTCGAGCCGGATGCGGGCGCGCACGAAGGCCTGCGGCGCGGCGGTGAGCGTCACCACGCCGAACCGGAACGGCATGCGCAGCCGCACCGGGCGCTCGTAGAACTCGACCGCCGCGACGCGGAACCGGGGCGCGGTCATGCGCGCTGCGTCAGTCCATCGCCAGCACGCCCTTCGACTTGAAGATGTCGCGGATGCGGCCGGCGTAGTCGTTGAACTTCTGCGGCAGCTTGTCCAGCCGCCGCGGGCGCGGCAGGTCGATGTCGATGATCTCCACGATGCGCCCCGGGCGCGGGCTCATCACCACCACGCGGTCGGCGAGCAGCACCGCTTCCGGGATGCTGTGCGTGATGTGCAGCGCGGTCTTGCGCCGGTCCATCCAGATGCGCTGGATGTCCATCGAGATCTGCTCGCGCGTGAGCGCGTCGAGCGCGCCGAACGGCTCGTCCATGAGCAGCAGCGGCGGGTCGTGCACGAGCGCGCGGCAGATCGACACGCGCTGCCGCATCCCGCCCGAGAGCTCGTAGGGCTTCTTGTGCTCGAAGCCCGCGAGGCCGGTCTGCTCGAGCAGGCCGAGCGCGACCGACTGGTGCTTCGCCCGGTCCATGCGCCGGATGTCGATCTGCAGCATGACGTTGCCGAGCACCGTGCGCCAGTCGAGCATGATCGCGTCCTGGAACACGATGCCGACGTCGGTCTGCGGGCGGTCGACCGCCCGGCCGCCGACCGTGATGGTGCCTCTGCTGTAGGGGACCAGCCCCGCCAGCATCTTCAGGATCGTCGTCTTGCCGCAGCCGCTCGGGCCGACGATGGCGACGAACTCGGACTCGCGGATGTCGAGGTTGACCTCCGCGCACGCCTCGACCGCGCCGTTCCTGGTCTCGTAGACCTTGGCGACGTTCTGCAGCCGGATGTAGGGCTGTTCCATGTCGGGACGACCGCGGTCGCCCGCCGCGCGGGGGCGGCGGGCGCACCGGCGGGCCGCTACTTCTTCGGCAGGTAGGGCGGCTGGGACAGGTACTCGTTGGTGAAGTACACGTTCACGTCGGGCGCGGGCTTGAGCTTCGCGAACTTCTCGAGCAGGTCCTGGCTGTCCTTCCAGTCGCCGGCGTCCGACCACGCGACCGGCTTGCCCTTGGTGCGGTCGGTGTGGATGATCGTCATCGTGCCGTCCACCTCGAGCAGCGCGATCTCCTGGGTGAAGGCCGGCGCCGCCTTGCGGAAGATCGAGGCCGCCTCGGCGCGGTTGTGGTTGCTGTACTCCCAGCCGCGCTGGGTGGCGCGCAGGAACCGGCGCAGCGTGTCCTGGTTCTTCGGGTCCTTGAGCCAGTCGTTGTTGGCGATGATCGCGCTCGACAGCGTGGTGACCCCGGCCATGTCGTAGAGCCGCGTCCAGCCCATCTTCACCCCGGTCTGGAGCTGCATGCGCGGGCCCTGGTCCATGAAGTAGCCGAGCAGCGCGTCGGCCTGCTTGTTGAGCACCGCCTGCTCCTTCGCCGCCGGGTTGGCGACGGTGATCATCTGCACGTCCTCGAGCTTCATGCCGAGCTTGCCCATGAACGCGGTGAAGATCGCGAGGCTCGCGTCGCCCGCGGTGATCGCGATGCGGCTGCCCTTGATCTCCGCCACCTTGGTCGGCCGCGGCGCGTCGGCGCGGTAGATGAAGGCCATCGGGCTCTGCTGCAGCGTCACGCCCACCGCGCGGATCGGCATGCCCGCCTGCACGCCGCGCATCATCGTGGCGGCGTCGACGTAGGCGACCGGGCTCGTGCCGTTCGCGACCAGCTGCGCGACGGTGGTCGACCCGCTGCCTTCCTGGATCTCGACGTCCAGCCCCTCCTCCTTGTAGAAGCCCTTGTCGCGCGCGACGAAGAACGGCGCGTGCTCGCCGTAGAGCGTCCAGTTCAGGCGGAACGGGAACTTCTGCTGCGCCGCTGCCGGCGCGGCCAGCACGGCGAGCGCCAGCGCGGCGATCAGGCTGCTTGCGAGTTTCATGGTCCTCCTCCTTCGGTCGGGTTGCGTTGCGGTTTCGGGCGGCTACATCGTGGCGGCATCCTCGCGCACGCGATGGCTCACGTGCCACGGGATGAGCAGCTTCTCCAGGACCTCCACGGCGTAGAAGAACACCAGGCCGATGATCGTCAGCGCCAGGATGGTCGCGAACATGAGCGGGGTCTCGAGGTTGGAGTTGGTCACCAGCAGGAGGTACCCGAGCCCCTTGTCGGCGCCCACGAACTCCCCCACCACCGCGCCGGCGATCGCGAGCGTCGCCGCCACCTTCAGGCCGCTGAAGAGGTACGGCAGGCTGGTCGGGAGGCGGAACTGCAGGAACGCCTGCATGCGGGTGGCGCCCATCGAGCGCGCGAGGTCGTTCATCTCCGCGGACATCGAGCGCAGGCCCACCGCGGCGTCGATCACGATCGGAAAGAACGAGATCAGGAACGCGACCAGCACCTTGGGCAGGGTGCCGACGCCGAACCAGACCAGGAAGAGCGGCGCGATCGCGATCTTCGGCACCACCTGGAAGAAGAGCATGGTCGGCATCACGAAGCGGTCGAAGCGCGCGCTCGCGGTGATCGCGATCGCGAGCGGCAGCGCGATCGCCACCGCCAGGGCGTAGCCGACCAGCATCTCGTAGGTGGTGATCCAGCCGTGGAAGGCGAGCTTGGGCAGCTCGTCCACGAACACGCGGATGATGATCGAGGGCGGCGGCAGCAGGTACACCGGGGCCTTGAGCAGCTTGACGCCCACCTCCCAGGCGAGGAGGAAGACGAGGATGCCGGCGAGCGGCACGACGCGCCGGCCGAGCGCGGCGGCGATGCCGCGGTCGTTCCGCTCGGGTGCCTTCGCTGCCACGCTCGACATCGTCCCCTTCCGCTACGCCCCGGCCACGACCCGCAGCGCGGCGGTCGCGCGCGCGTCCGCCGCGACTCCGAGCCCCGGCCCGCGCGGCACGCGCACGCGGTCCCGCACCGCGCGGAAGGCCGGGTCCGCGGTGCCGCGATCGGCAATGTACTGCGGACCGTTGAGCGCGGCGGGGCGCTCGAGCCCGGCGGCGGCGAAGAGGTGGATCGACGCGGCGAGGGACCACTCCGGGTCGCTCAGGCCCGAGGCGAAGAGCGCCAGCCCGCTCTCCGCGAGCAGGCCGACGATGCGCCCGGCGGGCCACAGGCCGCCGCAGCGGGCCACCTTCATCGCGATGCCGTCCATCATCCCGAGCGCGATGAACTCCGCGGTCTCGACCGGCGACACGATCCCCTCGTCCATGAGGATCGGCAGCGCGCCCTGGCGCCGCAGCCGCTGGTAGTCGCGGATGCGGTTCGGCGGCAGCGGCGACTCGAGCGCCCGGAAGCCGGCGTCCGCCAGCACCGGCGCCAGCGCGAGCGCGGTGTCCAGGTCGTAGCTCGTGTTCGCGTCGGCCCAGTGGAACCCGTCCGGCGCGAGCTCGCGCACCCGGCGCACCAGCCGGGTATCGTACTCTGGCGTCTGCGGATGGCCGATCTTCACGTTGAAGCTCGTGTACCCGAGCGCGCGTCCCTGCTCGACCAGCGCCTCCGCGCCGGGGAGCGTCGGGGACTGCACCGTCCAGCTGAGCTGCACCTCGGGCGCGCGCACGCCGCCGAGCAGCTCGGCGACGCTCTTGCCGGCGCGCCGGCCCCACAGGTCGTGGCAGGCGAGGTCGATCGCGGCCTTCGCGAGCGGCTGCCCGACCGAGAAGGAGGGGCGGATCGCGCGCTCCATCCGGCGGTGGACCTCCGCGAGATCGGCCGGGTCGGCGCCGAGCACCGCGGGCGCGAGGTAGCGCGCGAGCGTCGTCTCGACCGACTCGACGGTCTCGTAGGTCCAGGTCTCGACCGGGACCGACTGGCCCCAGCCCGCGCGGCCCTCGTCGTCGACGAGCCGCACGATCACCGACGGCCGCGCGCCGCCGGCGAAGAACTTGAACTCGCCCACGAGCGCGTAGTCGAGCCGCCCGAGCTCTACTCTGACGATCTTGCTCATGCGGTGCAGCGGGGCGGTGCGCGCGGGGGAGTTAACTATCCGGTTAACGAGCCTATCGTTCCCGGCCGCGCGCTGTCAATCGCCGGTCGGGCGGCGCGGCGGGCTTGCCTCCCGCGCGCCGCCGGCCGACAATCGGGCGCCGTGAACATCACCGGAAAGGCGCGGCTGTACGCGATCGTCGGCGATCCGGTCGCGCACGTCCGGGTGCCCGCGGTGTTCAACGCCCGCTTCGCGGCGCACGGCACCGACGCGGCATGCGTGCCCCTGCACGTGGGCGCGGCGGGCCTCGCCGCGGCGGTCGGCGGCCTGCGCGCGCTCCTCAACCTCGACGGCTTCGTCGTGACCGCACCGCACAAGCACGCGATCGTGGCGCTGTGCGACGAGGTCGTCGGCGAGGGCCGGCTGGTGGGCGCGGTGAACGCGGTGCGGCGCGGCGCGGACGGCCGTCTCGTCGGCGACCTCTTCGACGGGCAGGGCTTCGTGGCAGGCCTGCGCGCGGCGGGCCACTCGCCGCAGGGCAAACGCGTGTTCCTCATGGGGGCCGGCGGCGCGGCGAGCGCGGTCGGCTTCGCGCTCGCGCGCGCGGGCGTCGCCGCGATCACGATCCACAATCGCACCGCGCCGCGCGCCGAGGCGCTCGCGCGCAAGCTGCAGGCGGCGTACCCGTCCTGCGACGTGCGCGCCGGGTCCGCGCACCCGGCCGGTCACGACCTGGCGGTGAACGCGACCTCGGTCGGCCTCGAGCCGGGCGATCCGCTCCCGTTCGACGTGAGCGCGCTGCCGCGCACGACGGTGGTGGCGGAGGTGCTGATGAAGCCGGAGAAGACCGCGCTGCTCGCCGCGGCCGAGCGCCGCGGCTGCCCGATCCACCTCGGCCGCCACATGCTGGACCGCCAGGTCGACCTCATGTTCGAGTTCTTCGCCGCGCGATGAGGGTCGTCGCCGCCGACGAGGCCGCCCGCTACGTGCGCAGCGGCGACACGCTGCTGATCGGCGGTTCGGGCGGCGGCCACGCCGTGCCCGAGGCGCTGATCGCCGCCATCGAGCGCCGCTTCCTCGCCGCGGGCGAGCCGCGCGCGCTCACCTCGCTCCACCCGGTCGGGCTCGGCGACCGCGGCGACCGCGGCGTGAGCCGCTTCGCGCACCCGGGGATGCTGAAGCGCATCGTGTGCGGCACGCTGGTCGATTCGCCGCGCATCGAGGAGCTCGCGCGCGCGGACCGGGTCGAGGCCTACACCCTGCCGCAGGGCGCGCTCTCGCAGCTCACGCGCGAGATGGCGGCCGGCCGCCCCGGGCTGCTCACGCGCACCGGCCTGCACACGTTCGTCGATCCGCGTCACGGCGGCGGCCGCCAGAGCGCCTGCGCGCGCGAGGACCTCGTCGAGCTGGTCGCGATCGACGGGCAGGAGTGGCTGCGCTACAAGCCCTTCCACGTCGACGTGGCGCTCCTGCGCGGCACCACCGCCGACGAGGACGGCAACGTGACCATGGAGCACGAGGCGATCTTCGGCGAGATGCTCTCCATGGCGCAGGCCGCGCGGCGCGCCGGGGCGCTCGTCATCGTGCAGGTCAAGCGCCTCGCCGTGCGCGGCGCGCTGCCGGCGAAGCAGGTGAAGATCCCCGGGATGCTGGTCGACCTCGTCGTCGTGGACCCCGACCAGACCCAGACGTACTACACCGCGCACAGCCCGGCCTACGCCGGCGAGCTGCGCGTGCCGCTCGCCGCGATCGAGCCGCTGCCGTTCGATGCGCGCAAGGTGATCGCGCGCCGCGCGGCGCTCGAGCTGTACCCGCGCGCGGTGTGCAACCTGGGCTCGGGCATCTCCACCGGGATCGCGCGCGTCGCCGCCGAGGAGGGCGTGCTCGAGCAGGTGGTGCTCACCAACGAGCAGGGCCTGATCGGCGGCGCGCCGGCGGGCGAGCGCGAGGCGGGCGCGAGCCGCAACTACTGGGCGATGATCGACCAGCCCTACCAGTTCGACTTCTACGACGGCGGCGGGCTCGATCTCGCGTTCCTCTCGTTCGCGCAGGTCGACCGGCACTGCAACGTCAACGTGAGCCGCTTCGGCGGGCGCATCGTCGGCCCGGGCGGCTTCATCAACATCAGCCAGAACGCGCGAACCGTGGTGTTCAGCGGCACCTTCACGGCGGGCGGCGTGCAGCTCGGCTTCGCGGACGCCCGCCTGCGCATCGAGCGCGAGGGCCGCGAGAGGAAGTTCGTGTCCGACGTCGAGCAGGTGACCTACAGCGGGCGCTACGCGATCGAGCGCGGCCAGCGCGTGCTCTACGTCACCGAGCGCGCGGTGTTCCGCGCCACCGCGGACGGCCTGGAGCTCGTGGAGATCGCGCCGGGCATCGACCTCGAGCGCGACGTGATCGGGCAGATGGGCTTCCGCCCGCGCGTGGCGCAGGACGCGCGGACCATGGACGCGCGGCTGTTCGACCCCGCCCCCATGGGTCTCGAGCGGGACGTGCGCGCGCGCGCGCCGGTCGAGCGTGCGCGGCGGCTGGCAACGGAGCAACCAGCGTGAGGAGCGTGCAGTGAAGTTCGGCGATTACGTGAAGGTGAAGTCGCTGCAGTCGGTCGCGAACTTCGCGGCGCACCTGCGGGCCTCCGGGCTGGACCTGCCGGTGGACGAGGTGGTCGCCGCCGACGGGCCGCTCGCGGCGCCGTTCCGTCGCGGCGGGATCGAGATCGGCAACCGCTTCGCGGTCCAGCCGATGGAGGGCTGGGACGGCGCGCCCGACGGCAGCCCGACCGAGCACACGCGGCGGCGCTGGCAGCACTTCGGCGCGAGCGGCGCGAAGCTCGTGTGGGGCGGCGAGGCGGTGGCGGTGCGCCACGACGGCCGCGCCAACCCGAACCAGCTCACGCTGACCGCGGCCACGCAGGGCGCGATCGCGGGGCTGCGCACGACGCTGGTCGCCGCCCACCGCGCGGCGATGGGCGACGAGCGCGGGCTCTACGTCGGGCTCCAGCTCACGCACTCCGGCCGCTTCGCGCGCCCCAACGGCCGGCAGCTCGAGCCGCGCGTGCTCTACGCCCACCCGCTGCTCGACCGCAAGTTCGGCACCGACGCGCGCGCCGCGCTGCTGTCCGACGGCGAGATCCGCGCGCTCATCGACGACTACGTGGTCGCGGCGCGCCGGGCCGCCGACTGCGGCTTCGACTTCGTCGACCTGAAGCACTGCCACGGCTACCTCGGGCACGAGTTCCTGAGCGCGAAGACGCGTCCGGGCGAGTTCGGGGGCACGCTCGAGAACCGCACGCGCTTCCTGCGCGAGCTGGTCGCGGGCATCCGCGCGGCGGCGCCGCGGCTCGGGATCGCGCTGCGCATCTCCGCGTACGACTTCGTGCCCTTCCGCCCCGATCCCGCGCTGTCGCGACCGGGCGCGCTCGGCCCCGGCGTGCCGGACGACTACCGCGGGTGCCTGCCCTACCGCTACGGCTTCGGGCTGGACGAGAACGATCCGCTGCGCATCGACCTCGCCGAGACCAAGGCGGTGCTCGCGTTCGCGCGCGACCTCGGCATCCAGCTCGTGAACGTCACCGCCGGCAGCCCCTACTACACCCCGCACCTCACCCGGCCGGCGCTCTATCCGCCCTCCGACGGCTACCATCCGCCCGAGGATCCGCTCGTCGGCGTGCTGCGCAACCTGGCCGCGGCGCGCGAGCTGAAGGCGGCGTTCCCCGAGCTCGGGATCATGGGCAGCGGCTTCACCTACCTGCAGGAGTTCCTCCCCAACGTCGCGCAGGCCGTGGTGCGCGCGGGCTGGGTGGACTTCGTCGGCCTCGGCCGCATGGTGCTCGCCTACCCCGAGCTGCCCGCCGACGTGCTCGCCGGGCGGCCGCTGCAGCGCAAGCGCCTGTGCCGCACCTTCAGCGACTGCACCACTGCGCCGCGCAACGGACTGATCTCCGGCTGCTACCCGCTCGACGCCCACTACAAGAACGCGCCGGAGAACGCCGAGCTCGCCGCGGTCAAGAAGGCCGCCAACCTCGCATGAGCGGCGCGCCCGAGGCGGGACGGATCACGCTGCAGGTCGCGGACGCGGTCGCGCGCATCGTCATCGACCGGCCGGCGAAGCACAACGCGATCACGCCGCAGATGGCGGAGTCGCTCGCGGCGGTCTGCGCGGAGGCGGACCGGCGCGAGGACGTGCGCGCGGTCACGATCGCGGGCGCGGGCGAGCGCGCCTTCTCCGCGGGCAGCGACCTGAACGCGCTCGCCGGGGACCGCGGCGTGTGGGCCTTCCGCAATCGCGTGGAGTACGCGACCGTGGTGCGCGACATCCGCAAGCCGGTCATCGCGTGCCTGCGCGGCTGGGTGCTCGGCGGCGGGCTCGAGATCGCGCTCGCCGCGGACATCCGCATCGCCGGCCGCGGCGCGCGGCTCGGCGCGCCCGAGGTGAAGCGCGGGTGGCTCGGCGGCGGCGGCGCCTCGCAGCTCTTGCCGCGCCTCGTGGGCATCGGTCAGGCGAGCCTGCTGCTCCTCGCGGGCGAGCCGGTCGACGCGGAGCGCGCGCTCGCCATCGGGCTCGTCGAGGAGGTCGTCGACGACGCCGCGGTCGCGGCCCGCGCCGAGGCCCTCGCGCGCGCGATCGCCGCGCACAGCCCGATCGCGACCCAGGCGGTGAAGGCGGCGCTGCGCGCCGCGCTCTCCACCCCGCTCGAGGCGGGGCTGCGCTACGAGAACGAGCTGCACGTGCTGTGCATGCAGTCCGAGGACCGCCGCGAGGGCATCGCGGCGTTCCGCGAGAAGCGCGACGGGTCGTTCGCGGGACGCTAGTTCCCGGCGCGCGCCGGCTGCGCCCGGTTCGTCAGGAAGCCGAGCACCATCGCGCGCATGTGCTCGATGCGCGCGGCGCGCGCCGCCGGCGTGCGCAGGGCGCGGTCGAACACCTGCGCCAGGGTGTGGTTGTTCGACAGGAAGAAGTACGCCAGGCCGGCGATCGAGATGTAGAGCTGCAGGGCGTCGACGCCCGGCCGGAAGGTGCCCTCCGCCTCCCCGCGCCGCAGGATGCCGGCGAGCGTCTCGATCAGCGGGAAGTTGGTGTGCCGGATGTCGTGCGAGCGCTTCAGGTGGCGCGCGCGGTGCAGGTTCTCGCTGTTGAGCAGGGTCAGGAACTCCGGGTGGTCGAGGTAGTAGTCCCAGGTGAACTCCACCAGGCGCCGCACGCCCTCCACCGGCGGCAGGTCGAGCAGGTTCAGCCTCTGCTCGGCCGCGCGGATGTCGGCGTACGCCTGCTCGAGCACCGCGCGGAAGAGGTCGTCCTTGTCGCCGAAGTAGTAGTAGAGCATGCGCTTGTTGGCGCGGGCCGCGGACGCGATCCGGTCGACGCGCGCGCCGCCGAGCCCGTGGCGGGCGAACTCGCGCGTCGCCGCGGCGAGGATGCGCCTGCGGGTGCCTTCCGGGTCGCGCGTCCGGGGCGGCGACGCCGCGGCGCGCGGGCGCCCGACCGGTCGTCCGCGGGCGGCGCGCCGCATCACGCGCCCCGCCCGCGCAGCGCCTCGAGTATCCCCTTCAGGTAGCCGAGCGCGCGCGCGGCGCAGGCCTGACCGTCGGGGACGTACTTGAACGGCTCCACGGCGACCACCCCGTCGTAGCCGTTGCGCGCGAGCGCCGCGAGCACCGGCGCGAACTCGAGTTCGCCCTCGCCCGGCCCGCGCCGGTTCGGGTCGTTCACCTGCACGTGCGCGACGCGCCCGGTCGGGAGCCAGCGGTCCACGACGGCGGCGAGCGGCTCGGCCTCCGACCGCGCCGCGGCGGAGCAGTCGAGCATGGTCCGCAGCGCCGGGCTGCCGACCGCGTCCACGATCGCGGCCGCCTCGGCGAGCGTGTTGATGACCGGCGTCTCGGCGGCGGCGAGCGGCTCGATGCAGTACACGACGCCGGCGCGCAGGGCGTCCTCGGCCACGCGCGCGAACGAATCGCTCGCGCGCGCGATCGCGGTGGCGCGCGTCTCGCCGGGCGGGATCGCGCGTTGTCCCGGCGACCCGTGCACGAGGACTCGTCCGCCGAGCTCGGCGCAGAGCTCGACCAGCCGGCGCATCACCTCCACCGTGCGCGCGCGCACCGCGTCGTCCGGGCTGGTGATCGACAGCCCCTTCGGCGCGAGCAGCAGCCAGTGCAGCCCGGTGATCGCGATGCCGGCATCGGTGGCGGCGCGGCGGATCGCGGCGCGCTCCTGCGCGATCATCCGGTGCGGCTCGTCGGACAGGGTGAAGGGCGCGAGCTCGAGCCCCGCGTAGCCGACCGCTGCGGCCCAGGCGCACTGCTGCGCGAAGGGCATCGGCTGCAGGACCTCGTTGCAGAGGGCGAGACGCATGCGCTCAGGCCGCCTTCCGCCACGGGGTGAGCGCGGCGAACGCGGCGCGCGCCGCGCGCCGCACGAAGGTGAAGTTCGCCAGCATCGTGGCGAGGCAGATGGCCGCCAGCGTCGCGCTGATCGGGCGGGTGAAGAACGGCGTCAGGTCGCCGTCCGAGAGCACCAGCCCGCGGCGCAGGTTCTTGTCGAGCAGGTCGCCGAGCACGATCCCGAGCACGAACGGCGCCATCGGGTATTCGTAGCGCCGCAGCACGTAGCCGGCCACGCCGAAGCCGAGCATCGTCCAGACGTCGAACAGGCGCTGCGAGATCGCGTACGACCCGATCACGCACAGCACGAACACGATCGGCATGATGATCTCGCGCGGCACTTGCAGCACCTTGAGCAGCGGCTTCACCAGCGCGAGCCCGAAGACCAGGATCCCGATGGTGGCGTACAGCATCATCGCCACCACGTCGAACACGAACTGCGGGTTGTTCACCATGATCAGCGGCCCGGGCTGCACGCCGTGGATGATCATCGCCGCCATCAGCACCGCCGCCGGGGCCGACCCGGGCACCGCGAGCGCGAGCACCGGGATGATCGCGCCGGGCACGCAGGCGTTGTCGCCCGTCTCGGCGGCCATCAGTCCTTCCACCGAGCCCTTGCCGTACTTCTCCGGCTCCCGGCTGGCGCGCCGCGCGGCGGCGTACGACGACCACGACGCGACGTCCTCGCCGACGCCGGGCACCACGCCGATGAAGGTCCCGATCACGCCCGAGCGCAGGATCGTGCGCCAGTGCCTGAGGACGTCGCCGATGCGCGGCAGCGGCGTGTCGAAGCCCCGGATCACGGGCTTCGGCGTCCGCGCCGCGAGCACCGTCAGCACCTCCGCGAAGCCGAACGCGCCCACCAGCGCCGGGATGAGCTGGAAGCCGCCGGCGAGGTCGCGGTTGTCGAACGCGAAGCGCTCGTAGGCGTGGATCGGGTCCTGCCCGACGCAGGCGACGAACAAGCCGACGAAGCCGGCGAGCCAGCCCTTGAGCGGGTCGCTGCCGGTCAGGTTGCCCGAGATGATCACGCCGAACAGCGCCAGCCAGAAGAACTCGTACGCGCCGAACTTGAGCGCCACCTCCCCCAGCCACGGCGTCGCGACGGCGAGGAAGAACATCCCGATCAGCGTGCCCATCACCGAGCCGGTGGTGGAGATGCCGATCGCGCGCCCGGCGAGCCCCTGCTGCGCGAGCGCGTGCCCGTCCAGGCACGCCGCCGCGTTCGCCGGGGTGCCGGGGATGTTGAGCAGGATGGCCGAGCGCGAGCCGCCGTAGATCGCGCCCACGTAGCTGCACACGAGCACGATCAGCGCGATGTTGGACGGCATCTTGAGCGTGAGGGTCGTGAGCAGCGCCACGCCCATCGTCGCGGTGAGGCCGGGCAGCGCCCCGATCACGATCCCGATGAGGCACGCCCCGGCGATGATGAGGAGCGTGAGGGGATCGGCGAAGCCCGCGAGCGCCCTGCCGAAGAGGACGAGGCCGTCGAGCATCGCGCTAGGGCAGGCGGACGAGGAAGACTTCCTGGAACACGAGCGTCACGCCCGCCGCCGTCCCGAGCGCGCACGCCGCCGCGACCGCGATGCCGCGGCCGAGCTCGCCGCGCGCGCGCCGGTCGCGCCACTCGAAGGCGACGATCGACGCGAAGTCGAAGAGCGCGGTGGCGAGCCAGAACGGGACGTGCCAGCCGAAGAGCGTCCGTCCCACCAGCCCGCCCGCGTAGGCGAGGCAGAGCCCGAGCGCGAGCGCGAGCCGGCCGCCGTCCGCCGCGGCGCGGCCGCCGTCCGCCGCGGCCAGGGCGCCGCGGCGCACCGAGCGCACGAGGAGGATCGCGCCGAGGACCGCGATGCCGATCCCGAGCAGCGCCGGCACCAGCCCGGGCGCGGTGTAGGGGTTGATGTGCTGGCGCTCCAGGCGGTCCATCGTGAACCCGCCGGCGAACATCGCCGCGCCCACGGCGATCCACGCGAGCGCCCAGAAGAGGTCGGCGCGGGGCGTGGGACCGGGCTCGCTCATGGGCTGCCCTCGGCGCCGCAGAGCGCCGAGGATTCGAGCTTGGGGCGGCCCGGTGCGCTCATGCGCTGCGGCGCGCGCGCTCGCGCCCCGGCTCCCGCCGTCTCCGGGTCAGGGCCTGGGAATCCCCACCGTGTCGGGCGAGACCTTGGCCTTGCCCGAGTCGAACATGAGCCAAGCGTTCGCCTGCACCGCGGGGAACGCCGCCTTCTGCGCGGCCTCCCCGCTCACCGGCGCGAACACCGCCCCGCGGCTCGCCGCGTACTTCTTCAGCGCCTCGTTGTTGGCGATCGTGTCGGCCCACGCCTTCTCCAGCGTCGCGACCACCTCCGGCGGCACGCCCTTGGGGACGAAGATGCCGAAGTAGTTGGTCGCCGCCTTGAAGTTCGGGATCCACTTCGTGATCGGCTCGATCGTGCCGTAGCCCTCGATCACCACCGGCTTGTCGCTCACCGAGGCGAGCGGCCGGATGCGCTTGGCGCGGATCATCTCCGCCTGCTCGACCGCGAGCTGCGTGGTGACCTGCGTCTCGCCGCCCACCGTCGCGACCACGGCCGGGTTGCCGCCGTCGTAGGTGACGTGGCGGTACTTGACCCCGGTCGCCTTGGCGATCGCCTCCATCGCGTTGTGGCCGCCCGAGGTGACGCCGGCGGTCGCCACCGTGACCTCCCCGGGCTTCGCCTTCATCGCGTCGAGCAGCTCCTTCATGTCCTTGTAGGGAGCCGCCGCGTTCACCCCGACCACCGGCACGTTGGCCACGTGCAGGAAGAGGTGCCAGTCGCCGAGGTTGGTGTCGAGCATGCCGAGCGTGCGGTAGGCGCCGAGGTCCTGCGCCGCGCCGGCCGCCCAGGTGTAGCCGTCCTTCGCCGCCTCGAGGGCGTTCTTGGTGCCGATCGAGCCGGCCGCGCCGGGCTGGTTGACGATCACCACCTTCTGCCCGAGCGTCTTCTCGAGCTCGCCGGCGGCGATGCGGGTGACCTGGTCGGTCGAGCCGCCGGCGGCCCAGGGCACGATGACGGTGACCGGGCGCGACGGCTTCCACTGCGCCGTCGCCGCGGCCGCGACGGCCGCGAGCACGAGCCCGGCGAGCGCGAGCACGAGACGTTTCATGGCTTCCTCCTCGGAGATAAGGGCGGTGCGGGGCGGATCGTTTTAACCGATCCGTTAACGGATTGCAACGCAGGCGGGCGCGCCTATAGACTCTTGCCGCCGCAGCCCCGCCGGAGAGACCGCATGAGCGCCGCACCCCGCATCCAGACCACCGTCGTCGGCTCCTACCCGGTGCCGGACTGGCTCGCCGCGGCCCCCTCGGAGCAGGCGCTCGCCGACGCCACGCGCGTCGTCATCCACACCCAGGAGCAGGCGGGCATCGACCTCGTGTGCGACGGCGAGCTGTACCGGTTCGACGTCAACCATCCCGAGACCAACGGCATGATCGAGTACTTCGTGCGGCCGCTCGACGGCGTGCGCACCCGCATGCGCTTCGAGGAGCTGGTCGCGTACCGCTCGCAGCGCGGCATGGGCTTTCGCACCCGCCCGCCGGGCGTGGTGGACGGGCCGATCGGCCCCGGCGCGCTCGACCTGCCGCACGCGTGCGCGCGCGCGAAGGCCCTCGCGCGCCGCCCCTTCAAGTTCACGATCACCGGGCCGCACATGCTGGCGAAGGTGCTCGCGAACCGCCACTACAAGTCGGTGGACGAAGTCGCGTTCGCGCTCGCCGACGCGCTCGCCGCGCAGGTGCGCCACGTGGACGCCGACGTGGTGCAGCTCGACGAGGCGAACCTCCCCGGCGCGCCCGAGGAGTGGGAGTGGGCGGCGGCGGCCATCAACCGGGTGCTCGACGCGGTGAAGACCCGGCCCGCCGTGCACCTCTGCTTCGGCAACTACGGCGGGCAGTCGATCCAGAAGGGCACTTGGGGGCAGCTCATGAAGTACCTGAACGCCCTGCACGCCGACCACATCGTGATGGAGTGCGCGCACCGGCCGGTCGAGGAGCTCGCCGTGTTCCGGGAGCTGCGGCCCGAGATCGGCATGGGCCTCGGCGTGGTCGACATCAAGCGCACCGAGATCGAGTCGGCCGACCAGATCGCGCGCGCGATCGAGGCCGCCGAGCGCACGCTCGGCGCAGGACGCGTGCGCTACATCCACCCCGACTGCGGGTTCTGGATGCTCAAGCGCACCATCGCCGACGGCAAGATCCGGGCGCTCGCCGCCGGCCGCGACCTCTTCGAGGGCCGCAGTGCGCAGAAAGCGGCATGAGCGGCGCTTCGGTGTGAAATGTTGTGAAATATGTCCGGTTGCCCCGGGGCGCCGAGGAGTAGCTTGAACCGCTCGGGACCGCGGGTATACTGCGCGCACGCTCTCGGGGGCAACGACAAGGGACGCACAATGTCCTTTCTAGACATCTACCTGATCGTTCTCTTCCTCGCCCTGGTGGGGTTGCTCGTCGTCAAGTTCCGCGGCTAGCGCGCCCGCGCGCCGCCCTGCCCGGCCGTGCACCGGCCGGGTCCTCGACCCTCTCTCATCCCCTACCGCGGCACGAAACTCGGCGAGAGCGCCTCGCGCTTGAACGCCTCCGGCTCCGCCATCACCACTCGGTAGCGCCCCAGCGGGTCGTTCGACTTGTTCCACTCCGCGAGCTTCGGGCGCAGCGCGTCGGCGACCGTGTAGCGCAGCGCCCGCCCGGTCTTGCGATTGCGGATGACGACCGCGCCCATCAGGTCCGGAGGCGCCTTCTCCGCCGCCACGCGCAGCGTCCCCTGCCCCGGGCTCGCATAGGTCGCGATCATGACGCCGTCCGCGACGCACGGGCAGGGCGTCGCCACACCGTCGTAGTAGGTGACGTCCAGCTCGCGCGGCTGCGCGCCGAGCTCCTTCATCGCATCCTGACCGATGCGGATCCCCAGGACGACGAACGTGCCGAAGCCCCCGTGCACGCGCGTGCCAAGCTGCACCCACTCCTCCGGCGTCGACTGCGCGCCTGCCGGCCCGGCGCCGAGCAGCGCGACGGCGAGGACAGCGCGGCATAGAGCCTGGTAGCGCATTTCAACGTCTCCTCTTCTCAACCGAGCCAGCGCGCGAGATTCTCCCGCACGAACTCGGTATCGTCCAGTTCGGGGTACGCGGCCATGACGCGCGCGATCTCCTCGGCCTGGCCGGGCGAGAGGCCTTCGCGCGGATCGAGGCACCAGATGCCCTCGAGCAGGCCCTGGCGCCGCAGCACCTCGTGGCAGCCGGCGATGCAGCCGGCGAAGTCGTGTGCCACGTCGAAGAACGCGGCGTTGGCGTCGGTGACGCGCGCGTCGAGTTCGAGCAGCTCGAGCGGGATCGCGCCGCGCCCGACCACGAGGTGGAGGATCGCCAGCAGCTCGACGGCGGTCTTCGTCCACACGCTCCAGTGCCCGAGCAGCCCGCCGCGAATGCGCACGACCACGTCTTCGTCGCCGCGCCGGATCGCATACGGCGTGACGAGATCGGGGACGATGTGGTCGTCGTTGCCGGTGTAGAGCGTGACGCGGTCCTCGGCGCGCGCGGCCACCACGCCGCGCACGACGTCGAGCGTACGGTAGCGGTTGAACGGCGCGATCTTGATCGCGACCACGTTCTCGATCGCCGCGAAGCGCTCCCAGAAGCGCGCCGAGAGCGCGATACCGCCGACCGCCGGCTGCAGGTAGAACCCGACGAGCGGCATCACCCTGGACACCGCGGTGCAGTGCGCGACCAGCTCGTCCTCGGCGGCGCCCTTCATCGCGGCGAGCGAAAGGAGCCCGGCGTGGTAGCCGATCGCGCGCGCGAGCTCCGCCTCCTGGCGCGCCTGCGCGGTGCGTCCCGCGAGACCGGCGATCATCACCACCGGCCGGTCGGTCCACTCGGCGACGGCGTCCAGCGCGAGCCGCAGGACCGGCTCGTACAGTCCCGCCGCGCGGATCGCGAACTGGGTCGCGTGCACGCCGACCGCGAGCCCGCCCGCGCCGGCGTCGAGGTAGTAGCGCGTCAGCGCGCGCTGCCGGCGCCGGTCGAGCCGGCGCGCGGCGTCCAGGGCGAGGAGGTGCGCGGGGATCACCGTCCCGCGCCGCAGGAGCGCGAGGACCGCGGGCGGCATCTCCTCCCAGTGGCGCACGACCGGCATCGGGCGCGCGCCTTCAGCCGAGCTCCGGCCCGGCGATCGCGAGCGCGAAGTTCGGGTCGCCGAAGGGTTCCGTGCGCCGGTACAGCATGCGGCGGAACGTGCGCTGCGCGGCGAAACCGCGCGCCTCGAGCGCGGCGCGCAGCCCCGGCCGGAGGTCCACGAGGTCGAGCGCGAACGGCCCGGGCGCGCGCGCGACCGCGTAGTCGATCATGGAGAGCGCGACGGCCGGGTCGGAGGCGACCACCGGCCCGAGGTGCGTCGCGGTCCGGCCGAAGCGGCCGAGCAGGAACCCGGCGGCGCCGGGCGTCCAGCCCACCACCGCGAGCTGCGGCGCGCGCTCGATCAGGCGCGCGATCACCGCGCGCCGCTCCGTGCCGAAGGCGCGCCGGTCGAGCGCCATCACCGCGTCCACGTCGGCGAGCGTGGCGGCGCGCAGCTCCGGCGCGGTCGCGCCGGCGTCCGTGCGCACCCGCCCGGTGCCGGGACGCACCAGGCGCGTGATCGGCCAGGAATCGCGGAACCCGAGCCGCGCGTAGACCTCGCGCCCGGCCTGCGTCGCATCCAGGCCGGGGACGAGGCCCTGCGCCGCGAGGTCCTCGATCCCGTGCAGCACGAGCTGCGCGGCGATGCCGCGATGACGCGCCCCCGCGGTCACGATGATCATGCTGATCCAGCCGAACTCGCGCCCGAGCGGCAGCGTCGCGCCGGTCGCGTGCACCGCGCCGGCCGGGCCGTCGACGCCGTAGAGGTGTCCGAGCTCGAGGAAGATGCGCCAGTCGGCCTCGACCTGGTTCCAGCCCGCCTCGAACGAGAGGTTCTGGACCGCTTCGAGGTCGGCGAAGCCGAGCGCGCGGATCGGGACGGCTTCAGTAGCTGCCATCGCGCACCTCGTAGTGCGTGGCCTTGCCGAGCGACGCGCCGCCGCGCGCGACCCAGTCGGCGGTCCAGTCGATCATCCGCTGCAGCGAAACCGCGGGCGGACCGAACAGGCGCGCGGCTTCGGTCGTGTCCACCAGCCACGCGCTGTCGGACTCGACCCCGGTCAGCACCGGCGCGACCCCGAACCGCTCGCCGAACGCGCTCGCCAGGGCGCGGATGCTCGTCGGCGGGCCGCTGACGTTGAGCCCGCTCGTCGGCGCGGTGCAGTGGGCGAGCGCGCGCAGCGCCTGGCTGTTGGCGTCGCCCTGCCAGATCACGTTGACGTGCCCCATCGCGAGGTCGATCGGCTCGCGCGCGAGCACCTTGCGCGCCACGTCGTGCAGCACGCCGTAGCGCATGTCGATCGCGTACGAGAGGCGGATGAGCCGGCCGGGCGTGCCGTGGCGGTGGGAAAGGTGCTGGAACAGCCGCTCGCGCGCGACGCAGGAGTTCGCGTACTCCCCGGGGGGCGGCGTGGTCGGCACGTCCTCGCGCGCGCCGCCGCCCGCGACCGGCACGAACGGGTACACGCAGGCGGTGGAGAAGGCGACGATGCGCGCGTGCGAGTAGCGCTCCGCGACGATCGCCGGCACGAGGGCGTTCATCGCCCAGGTGAGGTGCTCGGCCCCGGTCGAGCCGAACTTGCGGCCGGCCATGAAGACGACGTTCGGGACCGCGGGCAGGCGGGCCACGGCGGCGCGGTCGAGCAGGTCGCACTCGATCGTGCGCACGCCGGCCGCGGCGAGCGCCGAGCGCAGCCCCGGCTCGCTGAAGCGCGCCACGCCGATCACCTCGCGCTTGGGCACCGCGCGCTTCGCGAGGCGGGCGAGCGTGGGGCCCATCTTGCCCCCCACCCCCAGCACCAGGATGTCGCCCGGCACGCGCGCGAGGTCCGCGACGAGCGCCGGCGAGGGCGTGGTCAGGACCTCTTCGAGCCGTTCGACCGAGTCCAGCCGCGCGGGCAGCTGCATCGCCGCTCCCGCTACGCCCGCCGGTGCTCGCCGACGCGCACGATCTTCATCGTGTTCGTTCCGCCGGAGGCGCCGATCGGCTCGCCGAACGAGATCACGATGAGATCGCCCTGCGCCACCACGCCGTTCTTGACCAGGACCGCCTCGGCCTCCTCGAGCAGCGCGTCGCGGTCGTGCCCCTGGTAGCTCACGGTGATCGGCTGCACGTCGCGGAAGAGGCTCACCCGATAGCGCGTTCCGGTCTGCGCAGTGAGCGCGTAGATCGGCACGCCGCAGTTCAGCCGCGACATCCAGAGCGCGGTCGACCCCGACTCCGTGAGCGCCGCGATCGCCTTCACCTTCAGGTGGTAGGCGGTGAACAGCGCCGCCATCGCGATCGACTGGTCGATGCGCGTGAACACCCGGTCGAGGAACTCGCGGTCGAGGTGCACCGGCATGCTCTTCTCGGCCTCGACGCAGATGCGGCTCATCGCCTCGATCGTCTCGACCGGATACCTGCCGGCCGCCGTCTCCGCCGAGAGCATCACCGCGTCGGTGCCGTCGAGCACCGCGTTCGCGACGTCGGACACTTCCGCGCGCGTCGGCACCGGGCTCGCGATCATCGACTCCATCATCTGGGTGGCGGTGATCGTGAGCCGGTTGTGCTCGCGCGCGAGATGGATCATGCGCTTCTGCAGCGCCGGCACCGAAGCGTCGCCCACCTCGACCGCGAGGTCCCCGCGCGCCACCATGATGCCGTCGCACGCGGCGAGGATGTCCTCGTACGCCGCGCGCTGCACCGCCTCCGCGCGCTCGATCTTGGCGATCAGGAGCGCCTTGCCCCCGGCGGCGCGCAGCAGCTCGCGCGCCATGTACAGGTCCTTGCCGCTCTTCGGAAACGACACGGCGAGGTAGTCGGCGTTGATCTGCGCGGCGAGCCGGATGTCCTCCATGTCCTTGGCGGTGAGCGCGGGCGCGCTCAGGCCGCCGCCGAGCCGGTTGATGCCCTTGTTGTTCGACAGCACCCCGCCGTGGCGCACGCGGCAGTGGATCTCCTGCCCCGCGACCCGCTCGACGTCGAAGACGATGCGGCCGTCGTCGAGCAGCAGCACGTCGCCCGCGCGCACGTCCTGCGGCAGCTCCCGGTAGTCGAGACCGACGCGAGTCTGGTCGCCGAGCGCGCAGGCGGCGTCGAGCACGAAGGCGTCGCCCGCGGCGAGCGTGACGCGGCCCTCGGCGAACTTCCCGACGCGGATCTTCGGCCCCTGCAGGTCGCCCATGATGCCGACCGTGCGCCCGGTCTTGCGGCACAGCTCGCGCACGAGCGCGGCGCGCCCCTGGTGGTCGGCGGGAGAGCCGTGCGAGAAGTTCATGCGCACGACGTCCACGCCTGCGCGCAGCATGCGCTCGAGCACCGCCGGATCGCTCGACGCGGGGCCGAGCGTGGCGACGATCTTGGTGCTGCGGCGGCGTTCGAGCTTCTGGGACGGGTGCGGCAGCATGCGGCTCCTGGTCGTTCTTCTTCGTGGCGTCACGTTACGACACCGGCCAGCGCGGCCGCAAGCCGGAAAGGCTCATGCCCACCCCGCCGCGGGGAACTCGTAGCGTTCCCCGCCTCCGGCGCGCTGCAGGTACGCGCCGGCGCCGGAGGTCTTGCAGGCCCAGCTCTGCTGCTCGAACCCCTCCCCGAGCGAGAGCGCCTCCACTTTCAGTACGGCACCACAGGTGCCGCCGGGCACGCGCACCGAGGCGTAGCGGATCCAGGCGAGGTCGCGCTGCCGCGCCTCCGCGGCCAGCTCCTGGCAGGAGGCGTAGTCGGTTCCGCGGCGCCAGGCGCTCGCGGCGGCATTCCACGGAGGGGCGAGGAGATCGACGCATCGTCCGCGCACCTGCGCAGCGAAGAAGGTGTGCTCGGTGTGCAACGCCTGGCCGCTCAGGGCCTCGCTGTCCGCGAGGAAGCGCCATTTCCAGTAGGCGACCTCGCCGCACGCGGTCCGCAGCTCCTCGGCGCCGTACCAGATACCGGGATCGGTGGGGAGGCGGAAGCGCGACGGCACCGGTGAGCGGTAGCGGAAGGGGGTGAAGAGCAGGTAGTGGCGTCCCTGCGCCGCAGTCGGGACCGGCGGCTTGCTCGCCTCGAGCAGCTCCTCGAGCGTGCGCTGTTCGTCCAGCGTGTCGGCGAGACGCATCGTCGACACGACGTGCTGCGCCTCCACGCCGCGCCAGAGCTGCGCGCCGCGAACGCGTCCTCCACGGTCGAACCAGGAACGCTTCCAGGCGCGGGTCACGCCGGCGCGCGCATCGCATCCAGGTACGAGACCACCGCGACGAGTCCGTCGGCGCGCTGGATCAGGTCTCTCGGCCGGCCGTTGAGGGCCCGGTTGTACCCCCCCATCCACGCCCGGCGCTGCACCTCGTCGGTACCGACGAGGGCATCGAGCGAGCGGTAGACGCGCACGAGCAGAAGGGCGAGCTCTCCCTCCTTGCTCTCCGGGTCGATCGCGCGCGCGCCGGTGCCCAGCCGGGAGACGCTCGCTTCGCTCACGCCGAGCACGCGCGCCAGGGCCGCGTTGGAGAGTCCGAGCAGGGTCGTGGCCCTGAGCACCGCCTTGGTCAGCACCGCGGCCGGTTCCGGCCGGCCAGCGGGCCGCGCGGGAGTGGGGCTAGCCATCGCGTCATCCTTTCAGATGAAAGGATAGCGTGCACCCTTTCCAATTGCAACCGGACGATCGCGCCCCGGGGGGCCGCCGGCCAGCCTTACGGCGACGGGCGCAGGACGCCGCTAGCCGCCGCGCGCCTCGAGCACCGCGAGCGCCGGCAGCGTCTTGCCTTCGAGGAACTCGAGGAACGCACCGCCGGCCGTGGAGACGTACCCGACGCGGCCGGCGATGCCGAACTTGTTGATCGCCGCGACCGTGTCGCCGCCCCCGGCGATGGAGAAGCCCTTCGACTCGGCGATGGCGTGGGCGATCGTCTCCGTGCCCTTCGCGAACGCCGCGTTCTCGAACACCCCCACCGGCCCGTTCCAGACGATCGTGCCCGCCGCCCGCAGCGCCGTCGCGAGCGCCGCCGCCGTCTGCGGCCCGACGTCGAGGATCATCTCGTCGCCGGCCACCTCGCTCGCCGGCTTCACCGTTCCTGCCCTGTCCTCGAGCCCTTTTCCCACCACCACGTCGGTGGGCAGGGGCACCTTCGTCTGCGCCATGATGCGCCTCGCCTCGTCGACGAGGTCCTTCTCCACGAGCGACCTGCCCACCGGCAGCCCGGAGGCGAGCATGAAGGTGTTGGCGATGCCGCCCCCGACGATCAGCTGATCGACCTTCTGCGCGAGCGCGGCGAGGATGGTGAGCTTCGTCGAGACCTTGGAGCCGGCCACGATCGCGACGAGCGGGCGCGCCGGCCGCGCGAGCGCCTGCGTCAGGGCGTCGACCTCCGCGATCATCAGCGGCCCGGCGCACGCGACCGGCGCGAAACGCGCGATGCCGTGCGTCGTCGCCTCGGCGCGGTGGGCGGTGCCGAAAGCGTCGTTCACGTACACGTCGCACAGCGCCGCCATCTTCCGCGCGAGCGCCTCGTCGTCCTTCTTCTCGCCCGGGTTGACGCGGCAGTTCTCGAGCATCACGACCTCGCCCGGACCGGGCGCGAGCTCGCCCGCGTCGATCCAGTGCTGCCTGAGCGGCACCGGCACGCCGAGCAGCGCGGCGAGGCGCGCGGCGACCGGCGCGAGCGAATCCTCCGGCTTGAGCTCGCCCTCCTTCGGGCGGCCCAGGTGCGAGGTGACCATCACCCGCGCCCCGGCGGCGAGCGCGTGCTTGATGCCCGGCACCGCGGCGCGAATGCGCGTGTCGTCGGTGATCGCGCCGGCGTCGTCCTGGGGCACGTTGAGGTCGGCGCGGATGAACACCCGCCTGCCGCGCAGGTCGAGGTCGGTCATTCGAAGGATCGGCATGGCGGCGGCAGGGGACGGGGGTGGGAGGGCGGACCGGGGCGCCGCCGGGCGGCGCCCCGCACTGCGGCGAAACTACGCGAGCGCGCGCGCGGCGCCCGCGCCGGCCTTCATGAAGGCCACCGTCGTGTCGAGCATGCGGTTCGAGAAGCCCCACTCGTTGTCGTACCAGGCGCACACCTTCACCAGCGTGCCCTCGGAGACCTTGGTCAGGGTGGCGTCGAAGATCGACGAGGCCGGGTGATGGTTGAAGTCGATGGAGACGAGCGGCTCCTTGGTGTAGACCAGGATGCCCTTCAGGTCGCCGTCGGCGGCCTGCTTCACCGCGGCGTTCACCTCGTCGACGGTGGTCGCGCGCTTCGCCACGAAGGCGAGGTCGACGACCGAGACGTTGATGGTCGGCACGCGCATCGCGTAGCCGTCGAGCTTGCCGTTCAGCTCCGGCAGCACCAGGCCCACCGCCGCGGCCGCGCCGGTCTTGGTCGGGATCATCGACATGGTGGCCGAGCGCGCCCGGCGCAGGTCCTTGTGATAGACGTCGGTGAGGACCTGGTCGTTCGTGTACGCGTGGATGGTGGTCATCAGCCCGTTCACCACGCCGATGCGGTCGTGCAGCGCCTTGACGAGCGGCGCGAGGCAGTTGGTCGTGCAGGACGCGTTCGAGATCACCGTGTGCGCGGCCTTGAGCACGTTGTGGTTCACGCCGTAGACCACCGTCGCGTCGACGTCCTTCTCGCCCGGCGCCGAGATGATCACCTTCTTCGCGCCGGCCGCGAGGTGCGCCGCGGTCTTGGCCTTGCTGGTGAACAGGCCGGTGCACTCGAGCACCACGTCGACGCCGAGTTCCTTCCACGGCAGCTGCGCGGGATCCTTCTGCGCGCAGACCCTGATCCGGTCGCCATTCACGACCAGGTGGTCGCCGTCCACCTCGACCGTGCCGGGAAACCGCCCGTGCGCGGTGTCGTACCGGGTCAGGTGCGCGTTCGTCTGCGCATCGCCGAGGTCGTTGAGCGCGACGATCTGGAGGTCGTGCTTCTTTCCGCCCTCGTAGTGGGCGCGCAGGATGTTGCGGCCGATGCGGCCGTAACCGTTGATGGCGACGCGGATGGGCATGCTCGACTCCTACCTGAACTGAAGGGAATTATCCGACGACGTTGTCCACGGTGAAGCCGAAGAACTTGAATAACTCGGGGCCGGGCGCCGACTCGCCGAAACGGTCGATCCCGATCACTTCTCCCTCGAGCCCCACGTACTTGCGCCAGTAATCCGTCACGCCCGCCTCGACCGCCACGCGCGGCACGCCGGGCGGCAGCACGGCGGCGCGGTACGCCGCGTCCTGGCGATCGAACACGTTGGTCGAGGGCATCGACACGACGCGAACCGCGATGCCGGCCTCGGCGAGCTTCGCCCTCGCGCCGACCGCCAGCGGGACCTCCGAGCCGGTGGCGATGATCACCGCCTGCGGCGCGGTCGCGTCGGCGAGCACGTACCCACCGCGCCGGATCGCGTCGATCGCCGCGCGATCGCGCGGCTGGAACGCGATGTTCTGGCGCGAGAGCAGCAGCGACGTGGGCCCGTCGCGCCGCTCGATTGCCGCGATCCACGCGGCGGTCGTCTCCACCGTGTCGCACGGCCGCCAGACGTCCATGCCGGGAATGAGCCGCAGCGCCGCGGCGTGCTCGACCGGCTGGTGCGTCGGCCCGTCCTCGCCCAGGCCGATCGAATCGTGCGTGAACACCTGGATCGCGCGCACCTTCATCAGCGCCGAGATCCGCAGCGCGTTGCGCGCGTAGTCGGAGAACACGAGAAACGTCGCGCCGAACGGGATCACCCCGCCGTGCAGCGCGAGCCCGTTGACGATGCCGGCCATGCCGAACTCGCGCACCCCGTAGTGCAGGTAATTGCCGCCGCCGGAGCGGCCGAGCGCCCGCGCGCCGGACCAGAGCGTGAGGTTCGACCCGGCGAGGTCGGCGGAGCCGCCGACCAGCTCCGGCAGGCGCCGCGCGAGGGCCTCGATGGCGTTGAGCGACGCCTTGCGCGTGGCGATCGTCTCGCCCTTCGCGACGACCTCGTCCAGCAGCGCGCGCGCCTGCGCCGCCCAGTCGGCCGGGAGCTCGCCCGCCGCGCGGCGCCGGAACTCCGCGGCGAGCTGCGGGTGCTGCGCGGCGTACGCGGCCAGCGTCTCGTTCCAGGCTCCCTCGGCCCGCGCGCCGCGCGCGCGCGCGTCCCACGCGGCGTACACGCTCGCGGGGATCTCGAACGGAGGATGGTTCCAGCCGATCGCCGCGCGCGTCGCCGCGACCTCCTCGGCCCCGAGCGGCGCGCCGTGCGCGTCGTGCGTGTTCGCCTTGTGCGGGGCGCCGCGCGCGATGATCGTCTTGCAGCAGACCAGGCTCGGCCTGTCGGCGACCGCCTTGGCGGCGCGGATCGCGGCATCCACCGCCGCGACGTCGTGCCCGTCGACGCCCGGCACCACGTGCCAGCCGTACGCCGCGAAGCGCTGCGGCGTGTCGTCGGTGAACCAGCCCTCGACGTGCCCGTCGATCGAGATGCCGTTGTCGTCGTAGAAGACGATCAGCTTGCCCAGCCCCAGCGTGCCGGCGAGCGAGCAGGCCTCGTGCGAGATGCCTTCCATCAGGCAGCCGTCGCCGGCGAAGGCGTAGGTGTGGTGGTCGACGATCTCGCACCCCGGCCGGTTGAACTCGGCCGCGAGCACGCGCTCGGCGATCGCCATGCCCACCGCGTTCGCGAGGCCCTGGCCGAGCGGGCCGGTGGTGGTCTCCACGCCGGGCGCGCAGCCGTACTCGGGATGCCCCGGCGTCTTCGAGTGGAGCTGGCGGAAGCGGCGCAGCTCGGCCAGCGGCAGGTCGTAGCCGGTCAGGTGCAGCAGCGCGTAGAGCAGCATCGACCCGTGCCCGTTCGAGAGCACGAAGCGGTCGCGGTTCGCCCAGCCGGGATTCGACGGGTTGTGGCGCAGATGGCGCCCCCAGAGCGCCACCGCGATCTCGGCCATGCCCATCGGCATCCCCGGGTGGCCGGAGTTCGCGGCCTGCACCGCGTCCATCGCGAGCGCGCGGATCGCGTTGGCCATGTCGCGCTCGGCGGCGGCAGGTGCGACGGCTTCGGCAGGGGCGCTCATTGCGACGGTTCCGGAAGACGATGCGGGCGGAAGCTGCAATTATCGCGGAAGCGGGCGGCTTTTTCCACGCCGTCGGCGCGGCGCGCGGGTCAGGGAGCGGCGGCCGGCGCTCGCGCGGCGGGCGCGCCGAGCGCCCGGCGCCGCGCATCGACCAGCTTGAGGATCAGCGGCGTCAGGATGAGCTGCAGTGCGAGCTCCATCTTACCGCCCGGCACCACGATCACGTTCGCGCGCGACATGAACGAGTCGTCGATCATCGACAGGAGATACGGGAAGTCGATGCCGCGCGGGTTCGCGAAGCGGATCACCACGAAGCTCTCGTCCGCGGTCGGAATCCAGCGCGCGATGAACGGGTTGGACGTGTCGACCGTCGGCACGCGCTGGAAGTTGATGTGCGTGCGCGAGAACTGCGGGCAGATGTAGTTCACGTAGTCGGGCATCCGCCGCAGGATGGTGTCGACCACCGCCTCGGTCGAGTAACCGCGCATCGACTTGTCGCGGTGGAGCTTCTGGATCCACTCCAGGTTGATGATCGGCACGACGCCGATGATCAGGTCGGCATGTCGCGCGATGTCGACGTTGCCGGTGGCCAACGCACCGTGCAGGCCCTCGTAGTACAGGAGGTCGGTGCCGTGCGCGATCTCCGCCCACTGGGTGAAGGTGCCCGGCTCCTGACCGTGGGGGGCCGCTTCCTCCGCGTCGTGCAGGTACCTGCGCAGCCGGCCGGTGCCGCTCTCGCCGTAGCCGCGGAACAGCCCCTCGAGGGTCTCGAAGAGGTTCGCTTCCGGGCCGAAGTGGCTGAAGTGGGCGTTGCCCTGCCTCGCCGCCTCGGCCATCGCCGCCATCATGCCCTTCCGGTCGTAGCGGTGGAACGAGTCGCCCTCGGCGATCGCCGCCTTGATGCCCTCGCGCTCGAAGATGTACTGGAACGTCCGCGTGATCGAGGAGGTGCCCGCGCCGGACGAGCCGGTGACGGCGATGATCGGGTGCTTGGTCGACATGGCTGACTCAGGTCCTCACGACGGCGCGAAGAGCGACCGCTCCCGGAAGAGTGGCGAGGTGTACGGCTGGTCCAGGCCGGCCGCGTGCTCCTCATGGTAGCGCTCGATGCGCTCGACCTCGTTCTTCGAGCCGAGGATCACCGGCACGCGCTGGTGCAGCTCGGTCGGCTGCACGTCGAGGATCTGGCCCCGTCCGGTCGAGGCCGCGCCGCCCGCCTGCGCGACGATCATCGCCATCGGGTTGGCTTCGTAGAGCAGGCGCAGCCGGCCGGGCTTCGCCGGGTCCTTCGTGTCCTGCGGATACATGAACAGCCCGCCGCGCACCAGGATGCGGTGCACCTCGGCGACCAGCGAGGCGATCCAGCGCATGTTGAAGTCGGCGCCGCGCGGGCCGGTCCGCCCGGCCACGCACTCCGCGACGTAGCGCTTCACCGGCGGCTCCCAGAACCGCTCGTTCGACGTGTTGATCGCGAACTCGCGCGTGTCCGCCGGAATGCGCATGTCGGGATGCGTGAGGATGAACTCGCCGAACCCGCGGTCGAGCGTGAACCCGTGCGTCCCGCGTCCCACCGTGAGAACCAGCATCGTCGTGGGACCGTAGATCGCGTAACCGGCGCACACCTGCCGCGTGCCCGGCTGCAGGAAGTCGCGCGCCTGCGGCCGGTCGGCGCCGGCCGGCGCACGCAGCACCGAGAAGATGCTGCCGACCGATACGTTGACGTCGATGTTGGACGAGCCGTCGAGCGGGTCGAAGGCGAGCAGGTACTTGCCGCGCGGATAGGCGTCGGGGATCGGGTAGGGCCCCTCGAGCTCCTCGGACACCATTCCGGCGAGATGGCCGCCGTACTCGAGCGAGCGCAGGAAGACCTCGTTCGCGTCGACGTCGAGCCGGGCCTGCGGCTCGCCCTGCACGTTCGTGGCGCCGGCTTCGCCGACGGCCTCGCCGAGGGCGCCGCGGCCGACCATGAACGCGATGCGCTTGCAGGCGAGCCGGATGTGATTGAGGAGCGCGGTGAAATCGCCGGTCGCCTGCGGCGCGCGGCGCTGCTCCTCGAACATGAATTCGGTGAGCGTCTTCCTGCGCGCGACCATCGTCCGTCCTCCCCGGTTATCGAACGCTCAGGCGGCGCGCTCGAGCGTGCCGCCGGACGCGGCCGCGTGCAGGCGCGCAAGCGCGGCGAGCGTGAGCCACTTCGCGCCGATCTGCTCCTGCGCGGCGGCGTCGACCGGCGCCCGGGGATCGCCCAGGCTGTGCAGCAGCAGGTCCGCGCCGCGGAAGTCCTGCGTCGCGGTCCAGATGGTGGGGGTCACGACGGTATACAGCTTCGCCGCTTTCGCCGCCCGAACGCCGTTGCCCGAGTCCTCGAACGCCACGCACGCCGCAGCGGGCAGCCCGAGAGCCCCGAGCGCGAGGTGGTAGATGTCGGGCGCCGGCTTCTTCGCCTCGACCTGGTCGCCGCACGCGATGACGGCGAAGTCGCGGTAGGCGTCGCGCCCGAGGTTCGAGGCGATGAGCGCCTCGACGTTCGCGCCGGTCGTGGTCGACGCGATCGCGAGCCGCATGCCCGCCTCCTTCGCCTCGCGGATCAGCCGCGCGACGCCCGGCCGGAACCGCGCGCGCCCGTCGGCGATCAGCTCGGTGAAGAGGCGCGTCTTCTCGCGGTGGATGGCCGGCACGAGCTGGCGGAGGCGCGCCCGCTCCGAGTCGGCAACCTCGAGCGTCTCGATGTAGCGCCCTATCCGCTCCTTGCCGCCCGAGGTGGAGAGCAGCTCGGCATACAGCTGTGGGCTCCAGTCCCACCACAGCTCGTACCGGATGAACGCGGCGTTGAACGCCTGCCGGTGGGTCTCCTCGGTGTCGGCGAGCGTACCGTCGACGTCGAAGATCAGCGCCTCTAGGGTCATGGGAATCCCTTCTGCTTGTCGGTCAGTGCACCACGGGATCGAGCTCGCCGCGCTGGTAGCGCTCCGACATCGCGTCGAGCGCGAGCGGGACGATCCTTGCCGCCTGCCCCGCGCAGCCGAACGCCTCGAACCGCTGCTGACAGATGCTCTTCGCTGCCAGCATCGCCTCCTTCAGCGGCTTGCGCGGATCGAAATCGTCCGGATGCTGCGCCAGGTAGCGCCGCATGGCGCCGGTCATCGCCAGCCGGATGTCGGTGTCGATGTTGACCTTGCGCACGCCGTGGCGGATGCCCGCGCGGATCTCCTCGACGGGCACGCCGTAGGTTTCCCTCATCCTGCCGCCGAACTCGCGGATCACGTCGAGCCACTCCTGCGGCACCGACGAGGAGCCGTGCATCACGAGGTGCGTGTTCGGGATGCGCTCGTGGATCGCCTCGATCCGGTCGATCGCGAGGACGTCGCCAGTCGGCTGGCGGGAGAACTTGTAGGCGCCGTGCGAAGTCCCGATGGCGATTGCCAGGGCGTCCACGCCGGTCTTCTGCACGAAGTCGGCCGCCTGCTCGGGGTCGGTCAGGAGCTGCTCGCAGGCGAGTTTGCCCTCTGCACCCGACCCGTCCTCCGTGCCCGCGGTGCCGGTCTCGAGCGAGCCGAGCACCCCGAGCTCGCCCTCGACGGAGACGCCCACCGCGTGCGCCATCTCCACCACCCTGCGGGTAACGGCGACGTTGTAGTCGTACGGCGCGGGGGTCTTCATGTCTTCCTTCAGCGAGCCGTCCATCATGACGCTCGTGAACCCGGAGCGAATTGATCTCTGACAGACCGCGGGACTGGCACCGTGGTCCTGGTGGATCGCCACCGGGATGTGCGGATATGCTTCAGCCGCGGCGAGCACCATGTGGCGCAGGAACGCCTCTCCCGCGTACTTCCGCGCGCCGGCCGAACCCTGCATGATCACCGGGCTCGCGCTCTCGTCGGCGGCCTGCATGATCGCCTGGATCTGCTCCAGGTTGTTGATGTTGAAGGCCGGGATGCCGTAGGCGTGCTCCGCGGCGTGGTCCAGCAGCTGACGCAACGAAACGAGGGCCATGCCTACACCGCCTTCCCGCGGTAGATGACCATCGCCGCCCCCTGCGTCTGCCTGACCTTGTCGTAGCCGACCAGGCGGACGTGGTTGCCGGGGTGGGCCTCGTGGCACGCCGCAGCCTCGGCGAGCACTTGCTCGGCGCGCGTTTCGCCGAACAGCGGCAGCTTCCACATGTACCAGTACGACCCGCCGGCGTTCTGCGGCTCGGTGTGCTCGATCGCCGGCGACCAGCCGCGCCGCACGAGATACTCGACCTGCGCCCGGATCCGCTCGGGCGACATCGCCGGCAGGTAGGAGAACGTCCCGAACCTGCGGCTCGCCGGGTCGCCCAGGCTCGATCTGTAGTCCTGCATCGTTGCGGTGCTCATTGCGTGCTCCTAGGCAGCTTGTGCGACGTCGAGCGTGTCGACGGTGTCGAACTCGAACTTGATCTCCTTCCAGGTCTCCATCGCGGCCTTGAGCTCCGGGCTCGACCGGGCAGCGGCGACCAGGATCTCCTTGCCGTCCTTCTCGAGGTCGCGGCCCTGGTTGCGCGCCTCGACGCAGGCCTCGAGCGCGACGCGGTTCGCCGCGGCGCCCGCCGCGTTGCCCCAGGGGTGGCCGAGCGTGCCGCCGCCGAACTGGAACACCGCGTCGTCGCCGAAGATCGCGAGCAGCGCCGGCATGTGCCAGACGTGGATCCCGCCGGAGGCGACCGCGAACGCGCCGGGCATCGAGCCCCAGTCCTGGTCGAAGAAGATGCCGCGCGAGCGGTCCTCCTTGACGTAGCGCTCGCGCAGCAGGTCGATCCAGCCGAGCGTCGCCTGCCGGTCGCCCTCGAGCTTGCCGACCACGGTGCCGGTGTGCAGGTGGTCGCCGCCCGACAGCCGCAGCGCCTTCAGCAGCACGCGGAAGTGGATGCCGTGGTGGCGGTCGCGGTCGATCACCGCGTGCATCGCGCGGTGGATGTGCAGCAGCATGCCGTTCTCGCGGCACCAGTTGGCGAGGCCGGTGTTCGCGCAGAATCCGCCGGTGAGGAAGTCGTGCATGATGATCGGCATGCCGAGCTCCCTGGCGAAAGCGGCGCGCTTGTACATCTCCTCGGGCGTCGGCGCGGTCACGTTCAGGTAGTGGCCCTTGCGCTCGCCGGTCTCCGCCTCGGCCTTGCGGATCGCCTCCGCGACGAAGCCGAAGCGGTCGCGCCAGCGCATGAACGGCTGCGAGTTGACGTTCTCGTCGTCCTTGGTGAAATCTAGGCCGCCGCGCAGGCACTCGTAGACCGCGCGGCCGTAGTTCTTCGCCGACAGGCCGAGCTTCGGCTTGATCGTGCAGCCGAGCAGCGGCCGCCCGTACTTGTCCAACTTGTCGCGCTCGACCTGGATGCCGTGCGGCGGGCCGCCGCAGGTCTTCACGTACGCGAGCGGGAAGCGCACGTCCTCGAGCCGCAGCGCGCGGATCGCCTTGAAGCCGAACACGTTGCCGACGAGGGAGGTGAACACGTTCACCACCGAACCCTCCTCGAAGAGATCGATCGGGTAGGCGATGAAGGCGTAGAAGCAGCTGTCGTCGCCGGGCACGTTCTCGATGCGGTAGGCGCGCCCCTTGTAGTACTCGAGGTCGGTCAGGAGGTCGGTCCAGACGGTCGTCCACGTACCGGTCGACGACTCGGCGGCGACCGCGGCGGCAGCCTCCTCGCGCGGCACGCCCGCCTGCGGCGTGATCTTGAAGCAGGCGAGGAGGTCGGTGTCCTTCACCGGGTAGTGCGGCTCCCAGTAGGTGTGACGGTACTCCTTGACGCCGGCGCTGTAGGCCTTGGCCATGGGTGTTCTCCGGTGCGGTGGCGAGCGACGAGGCACGAACTCTAGGCGTGGTCGTGCATAAGAAACAGTCACTATTCCTTATGTATTTGATAAGCTTTTCCTGATTCATCGCCAGGACGTACCGCCATGCCCATGCGTCACGTCACCCTGCGCCAGCTGCGCGTCTTCGAAGCGGTCGCCCGCCACCTCTCCTTCTCGCGCGCAGCCGCCGAGCTGCACCTCACCCAGCCCGCGGTGTCGATGCAGGTGAAGAGTCTGGAAGGCGAGGCCGGCCTGCCGCTCGTCGAGCAGATCGGCAAGAAGATCCATCTGACCGAGGCCGGCCGGGAGCTGCAGGCGCGCGCGCACGCGATCGACCGCGAGCTGCGCGCCGCCGAGGAGGCGCTCGGGGCGATGCGGGGCCTTACCCAGGGACGGCTCACCATCGGGCTGGTGTCGACCGCAAAGTACTTCGTGCCCGAGCTGCTCGGGCGGTTCCTGAAGACGCACCCGGGGGTGACGGCGAAGCTGGAGGTGGACAACCGCGAAGCGATCATCGGGTTGCTCGCGGCGAACGCGATCGATCTGGCGATCATGGGCCGGCCGCCGCAGAACATGGAGACGGTTGCGGAGGACTTCGCGCCGCACCCGCACGTGATCATTGCCTCGCCCGATCATCCGCTCGCCGGAAAGCGCCGCGTCCCGCTCGAGCGGCTCGCGCAGGAGACGTTCGTGATCCGCGAGTCCGGCTCGGGCACGCGCGGGCTCCTCGAGCGGCTCTTCGCCGAGCACAGGCTCGCGCTGAACGTCGGCATGGAGATGGCGTCGAACGAGACGATCAAACAGGCGGTGATCGCGGGCATGGGCGTCTCGCTCCTGTCGCTGCACACGGTCGGCCTGGAGCTCGCGACGCGACGGCTCGCCATTCTCGAGGTCGCGGGGCTTCCGATCGTGCGCAAGTGGTACGTCGTGCACCTCGCACGGAAACGGCTGGCGCCGGTAGCCGCAGCGTTGAAGGTCTTTCTGCTCGCCGAGGGCGGCGGGCACCTCGCCGCGCTCGAGGCCCCTGTGCACGAGGGCAAGGCGCGCGGGAGGCGCGCTCTATAATCGCCCGGCGTTCGTATCGGGGAGGCCCCGGATGTCAAAGGTCGCGTTCATCGGTCTCGGCGTCATGGGCGCGCCCATGGCCGGACATCTCGCGCAGGCGGGCCACGACGTCACGGTCTACAACCGCACCGCCGCCAGGGCGGAGGCGTGGGTGGCGCAGCACGGCGGACGGCACGCCGCGACGCCCGCGCGCGCCGCCGAGGGCGCGGAGATCGTGTTCTCGTGCGTCGGCGACGATCCGGACCTGCGCGCGATCGCGGCGGGCCCGCAGGGCACCTTCGCGGGGATGGCGCCGGGCGCGATCCACGTCGACCACACGACCGCCTCGGCGCAGGTCGCGCGCGAGCTCGCCGCGGAGGCCGCCCGGCGCGGGCTGCACTTTCTCGACGCGCCGGTGTCCGGCGGGCAGTCGGGCGCCGAGAACGGCGTGCTGACCGTGATGGTCGGCGGCGACGCGCAGGCGTTCGAGCGCGCCCGGCCGGTCATCGCGCACTTCGCGCGCGCAGTGACGCTGATCGGCGCCTCGGGCGCGGGCCAGCTCGCGAAGATGGTGAACCAGATCTGCGTCGCCGGGGTGGTGCAGAGCCTCGCCGAGGGAATCGATTTCGGCCTGCGCGCCGGGCTCGACGTGCGGCGCGTGCTCGACACCATCTCCAAGGGCGCGGCCCAGTCCTGGCAGATGGAGAACCGCGGCGCGACGATGCTCGCCGACGAGTACGGCTTCGGCTTCGCGGTCGACTGGATGCGCAAGGACCTGCGCATCTGCCTGGAGGAGGCGGCGCGCAACGGCGCCGCGCTGCCGGGGACGCGGATGATCGACGGCTTCTACGCCGAGATCCAGGGCATGGGCGGCGGGCGCTGGGACACCTCGTCGCTGCTGCGGCGGCTGCGGAAGCGCGCGTGATCGAGCTGCCCTTCAGCGCGCCGGCCGAGTTCATCGGCGCGGTGCGGCCGCCGAGCGCGCCGCTGTCGTCGGCGCTGTGGTTCGTCTTCCGCGAGAACGACCTGCTCGTCTCGGCCGGCGGCGCTCCGCAGCTGCCGGTGGTCCTCCACCCCGACGCGCTCGGGTTCGAGGTCGCGCACGTGCAGTACTTCGGCCGGCTCGGCGCCGAGCACTGCTACGCGTGCGACGTCGGGGCGAGCGTGCCCGCGGCGAGCGGGTGGACGTGGCGCGGGCTGCGCTCCCTCTACACGCGCCTGCCCGACGCGCAGTTCGCGCTCGCCGGGCGGGCGCTGCAGCTCGTCGACTGGGACCGGTCGAACGGCTTCTGCGGCCGCTGCGGGACCCCGACCAGCGCGCGCACGACCGAGCGCGCGCGCGAATGCCCGGCCTGCGGGCTCGTCGCGTATCCGCGCATCGCCCCGGCGATCATGGCGCTCGTCCGGCGCGCGCCCGACGAGATCCTGCTCGCGCGCTCGCCGCGCTTCCCCCCCGGCATGCACAGCGCGCTCGCCGGCTTCGTCGAGCCGGGCGAATCGCTCGAGCAGTGCATGCAGCGCGAGGTGCTGGAGGAGGTGGGGCTGGAGGTGGAGAACGTGCGCTATTTCGCGAGCCAGCCCTGGCCGTTCCCGCACTCCCTCATGGTCGCGTTCACCGCCGACTGGAAAAGTGGCGAAATCCGCGTCGATCCGCTTGAAATCGAGTCTGCGCAGTGGTTTAACGTCCGCAGCCTCCCGCAGCTTCCCCAGCCGATCAGCATCTCGCGGCGGCTGATCGACGCGGTGGTGGCGGCAATGATCGCGCAGCTCGACTAGAAGGGGCGCAGTGGACGGACTGCACATCCTCGCCAACCTGTACCGTTGCCGCGGGGAGACGCGCTACCTGACCGACGCGCGCGCGCTGCGCGGCCGCTGCCTGGCGGCCGTCGCGCGCGCCGGCCTCACGCCGATCGGCGACCTCTTCAGCCCGTTCCCCGGCGCGGACGGCGCGCCCGACCCGGCCGCCGGGGTGACCGGCTGCGTGGTGCTCGCCGAGTCGCACCTCGCGATCCACACCTGGCCCGAGCTCGCGTGCGTCACCCTCGATGCGTACGTCTGCAACTATTCGCGCGACAACACGGCGCGCGCGCGCGCGCTGGTCGACGAGCTGACCGCGCTCTTCCGCCCCGAGGACTGCGTCCGGGACGAAGTCCGGCGCGGGCAGCCCGCGCAGCGCGCCGCCTGAGGCGTCAGCCCGGCCCGGGACTGGTCGCGAACGCGGCGCGCGCGCGCGCCGGCATCCCCATGAAAGGGAACTCCGGCTCCGGCATCCGCCCGCTCACCATGTCCGCGATGGCCTGGCCGGAGCCGCACGCGAGCGTCCAGCCGAGGGTGCCGTGTCCGGTGTTGAGGAACAGGTTCGGGTAGCGCGTGCGCCCGATGCACGGCAGGTTGGACGGTGTCGCCGGGCGCAGCCCGGTCCAGAACTCGGCGCGCTCGGGTTGCCCGGCGCCGGGGAAGAGCTCGAAGGTGCGCCGCACGATCGCCTGGCAGCGCGCGTCGTCCACTTCCGTGTCGTAGCCGCCCATCTCGGCGGTGCCGGCGACGCGCAGCCGCGCGCCGAGGCGCGAGAAGACGAGCTTGTGCTCGACGTCGGTCAGGCTCACCGTCGGCGCCTCGTCGGCCGCGTCGAGCGGCAGGGTGATCGAGTAGCCCTTGAGCGGGTAGACCGGGATCGACACGCCGAGCGGCGCGAGGAGGAGCGGGCTGTAGCTTCCCAGCGCCACGACGTAGGCCTCGGCCGACAGCGGGTCGTCGCGGCCGGCGGCGTCGGCGAGCACGACGCGGCGCACGCGCCCCGCCGCGGCCTCGATGCGCTTGATGGTCCGCCCGTACTCGAACCGCACGCCCTCGCCCGCGGCGCGGTGCGCGAGCGCCTGCGTGAACTTGAACGCGTCGCCGGATTCGTCCTCCGGGGTGTACACGCCCCCGGCGATGTGCGCGGCGGCACGATGCAGCGCGGGCTCGATCGCGATGCACTCCGCGGCGGACTTCACCTCGCACACGCAGCCGTGGCGCCGCATCAGCTCGGCGTGCGCGGCGGCGCGCCGGAACTCGTCGTCGTCGGAATGGAAGGCGAGGATGCCGCGCGCGAGCTGGTCGTAGGCGATGCCGGTCTCGCGCCGCAGGCGCCGCAGCGCGCCGAGGCTGTAGAGCGCGAGCGCGAGGAGCTGGCGGGTGTTCGCGCGATTGCGCGCCGGCAGGCACTCCAGGAGAAAGCGCGCGCCCCACGCCCACTGGCGCCACTCGGCCCGCGGGCGGAAGCGCAGCGGCGCGTCCGCGCGGCCGAGCCACTGCAGGAGCTTCGCGGGCACGCCCGGGTTGGCCCACGGCTCGGCGTGGCTCGCCGACACCTGGCCGCCGTTCGCGCAGCTCGTCTCCAGCCCGGCCGCGCCCTGGCGCTCGATCACCGTGACCGCGTGGCCGGCGCGCGCCAGGTACCATGCGCTCGCCGTCCCGACGACGCCCGCGCCGAGCACCATCACCTGCACGGCGCGCTCCTTGCCATTGTCATGAACGGTAGCCTACACGCAGTCGCGCGCCACCGCCCGCGGCATGCGCGGCGGCGGCTGCGTCGCTCGCCCAGCCGGTCGCAGGCGTCCGCGCCCGGCCGACCGGCGGCGCCGGCTACTTCCCGTTGTGGGCGACCACCCGCTGGCGCTGCTCGCCGAGCCCCTGGATGCCGAGGGTCACGACGTCGCCGGGCTTGAGCCAGACGGGCTCGGGCTTGCGCGCCATGCCCACGCCCGGCGGGGTGCCGGTGGTGATGATGTCGCCGGGCATCAGCGTCATGTACTGCGACACGTGCGACACGATCTTCGCGCACGAGAAGATCATCGTCCGGGTGTTGCCGGTCTGCATGCGCTCGGTGTTCACGTCGAGCCACATTTCCAGCGCCTGCGGGTTGGTGATCTCGTCGGTCGTCACCAGCCAGGGACCGATCGGCCCGAAGGTGTCGCAGCCCTTGCCCTTGTCCCACTGGCTGGTCGCCATCTGGTAGGAGCGCTCGGACACGTCGTTCACGATGCAGTAGCCGGCCACGTGCTCGAGCGCCCTGTCCTCGGGGACGTACTGCGCCTTGGTGCCGATCACCACGCCGAGCTCCACCTCCCAGTCGAGCTTGGTCGAGCCGCGCGGCTGGACGATGTCGTCGTTCGGCCCGCTGATCGAGGTCGTGGCCTTCATGAACACCACCGGCTCGGAGGGCACCGGCAGCCCGGCCTCGGCCGCGTGGTCGCTGTAGTTGAGGCCGATGGCGACGAACTTGGTGATGCCGGTGTAGGGCACGCCGAAGCGCGGTTCGGTCTTGATGAGGGGGAGCGACTCCGGCCTGATCTTGCGCAGCCGCGCGAGGCCCTTGGGCGAGATCGTGTCCTGGTCGATGTTCGCGAGCACCCCGGACAGATCGCGCAGCATGCCCTGCGAGTCGATCATCCCCGGCTTTTCGTAGCCGTTCTTGCCCCAACGACACAGCTTCATCTCTTCGTTCTCCAGGTCTGGCAATCAAGTGGGGGCCGCGCCACCCGGCCCTAGATGGTCATCCCGCCATCGACCGGGAAAGCCCCGCCGGTCGCGAACGCGGACTCGTCGGACGCGAGGTAGACGAGCAGCGGCGTGACGTCGTCGACGGTCGCGAGCCGGCCCATCGGCTGGCGCGCGACGAAGTCCTTGCGCGCCTGCACCGGGTCGGCGAACGCGTTGATGCGCCCCTGCAGGCTCGGCGTGTCGACGGTGCCCGGGCACACCGCGTTGCAGCGCACGCCGCGCGCGACGCAATCGGCCGCGATCGCCTTGGTGAACCCGATCACCGCAGCCTTGGTCGTGCCGTAGGCGAGCCGGTTCGGCAGTCCGCGCACGCTCGAGGCGACCGAGGCCATGTTGATGATCGAGCCCTTCCCGCGCTCGAGCATGCCGGGCAGGAAGGCGCGGGTCACCCGGTACATCGACTTGATGTTGACGTCGAAGCTGCGGTCCCAGTCCTGCTCGCTGCACTCCAGGATCGACCCGTGGTGGACGATTCCGGCGCAGTTGAAGAGGACGTCGATCGCGCCCGCCTCGCGCGCCACGCGCCCGACCGCCTCGCTGCCGGTGACGTCGAGCACTCGCGTGGTGACGCCGGGCGTGCCCTCGAGCGAGCGCAGCGCGTCGGCGTCGAGGTCGGTCGCCCAGACGCTCGCGCCTTCGCGGCTGAACGCGATCGCCGCGGCGCGTCCCATGCCCTGCCCGGCCGCCGTGATGAAGGCGCGTTTGCCCTTCAACCGGTCGCCCACGTGTGCTGCCTCCTTGTGCGTGTTGTTGTTACGTGAGCGGGCGATTATAGCAGCGCGGCTGAGCGATGCGACCCGTTTGCGCACTCCGGGATGCAGGAAACCGTCATTAATTCAATGAATTGCGGCGCTTTTCCGGTGTGCACGGAGGCGATGGCCGTGGGCGCGGACGAAAGCGGACCCGCGCGTCCGGTGGGCGCCGGCCCTGCCGGCTCGGTCCCGCCGACGCGCCCTCAAACGATGCGCTGCGCGCGGAGCTGCGCGATCTCGTCGCGCGAATAGCCGAGATCGGCGAGCACGAGATCCGTATGCTCCCCCACCGCGGGCACCGCCCCGACGGGGGCCTCCTCGTCGGACCACGACCCCGGCAGGCGGAGCGTGCGCAGCGGTCCGACGGGCGAGGCCATCTCGCGCCAGCGATCGCGCGCGGCGAGCTGAGGGTGGGCCCACACGTCGCGCATCTCGTTCACGGCGGCATTGCCGATCCCGGCGGCGTCGAGCCGCTCCACGACCGCCGACGCGGGCATCGTCGCGAACACCTCGTCGATCACCGGCTGCAGCGCGGCGCGGTTCGTGGCGCGCAGCACGGGGCTCTGGAAGCGCGGGTCGGCCTTCAGCTCCGGCCGCCGGATGACCACGTCGCAGAACGCCGCCCACTCCGGCTCGTTCTGCAGCCCGAGCATGACCGTGCGTCCGTCGCCGCACGCGAACGGCCCGTACGGGTAGATCGTGGCGTGCGCGGCGCCGCTGCGCGGCGGCGGCGGCTGGCCGTCGATCGTGTAGCAGAGCGGGAAGCCCATCCACTCGGCGAGCGCCTCGAGCATCGAGATCTCGATGCGCCGCCCGCGCCCGGTGCGCGCGCGGTCGTAGAGCGCCGCGAGGATCGAGCTGTACGCGTACATCCCGGCCGCGATGTCGGCGATCGAGATGCCGGCCTTCACCACCTCGTCCGGCGTTCCGGTCACCGAGAGCAGCCCCGCCTCCGACTGCACGAGCAGGTCGTAGGCCTTCTTCTCCGAGTACGGCCCGCCCTCGCCGTAGCCGGAGATCTCGCACAGGATGATCGACGGGTTCTTCGCCGCGAGCGCCTCGTAGCCCGCGCCGAGCCGCGCCGCGGCGCCGGGCGCGAGGTTCTGGATCACCACGTCGGCCCGCCGCACCAGGCGGTCGAGGACCTCGAGCCCCGCCGCGGCCTTCAGGTCGAGCGCGATGCTCTGCTTGCCGCGGTTGGTCCACACGAAGTGCGACGCGAGCCCGCGCACGCGCCGGTCGTAGCCGCGCGCGAAGTCGCCGCCGCCCGGGCGCTCGATCTTGATCACGCGCGCGCCCAGGTCCGCGAGATGGCGCGTCGCGAAGGGCGCCGCGATGACGTGCTCGAGCGCGACGACGGTGAGCCCGGAGAGGATGCCGCCCATGCGCTCTCAGTGCCGGATGCAGACCTTGCCGAAGTGCGCCCCGCTCTTGAGGTAGGCCATGGCCTCCTTCAGCTCCGCGAAATCGAACGTGCGGTCGATCACCGGGCGAACCTGGTGCTGCTCGAACGCCCGCAGCATCGCCTCGAACCCGTCGCGGTGTCCGACGGTGATGCCCTGCAGCCGCACGTGCCGCGTGACCACCAGGCCGAGCGGCACGGTGGCGGTCCCGCCCGAGACCACGCCGATCATCGACAGCGTGCCGCCCGGGCGGATGCAGCGCAGGGACTGCGGCAGCGTCTGCTCGCCGCCGAGCTCGACGATGTGGTCGAACCCGCGCCCGCCGGTGATCGCGCGCGAGGCCTTCGCCCACTCCGGGGTCGTGCGGTAGTTGATCGCGGCGTCGGCGCCGAGCGCCTTCGCCCGCGCGATCTTCTCGTCGCTCGACGAGATCACGGTGACGTGCGCGCCGAAGAGCCGCGCGATCTGCACGGCGAAGATCGCCACGCCGCCGGTGCCCTGCACCAGGACGCGGGCGCCGGGGCCGAGGCGCTCCTCGGTCACGAGCGCGCTCCACGCGGTGAGGGCCGCGCAGGGCAGCGTCGCCGCCTCGAGGTCGCTCAGGTACGCGGGCACCTTGACGACCCCGTACTCCGGCAGGCACACCAGGTCGGCCATCGTCCCGTCGACCGGGCCGCCCATCGTGCGGGTGATGCGCTCCAGGTCCGCCTCGCCCGCGATCCAGCCCTGCTGGAAGCACGGGCAGACGCGGTCGCCGACCTTCACCCGCGTCACCCCGGCGCCGACCTCGACCACCTCGCCCACGCCGTCGGAGAGCGGGATCAGCGGCAGGTTGCCGGTGAACGAGCCGTAGCCGCGGTTCGGCACCAGCAGGTCGCGATAGTTGAGCGCGGCGGCCCGCATCCGCATGAGCACCTGCCCGGGCCCGGGCGCGGGCTCCGGCCGGGTCGCGAGCTGGAGGTGGTCCATGCCCCAGTCGTCCTGGATCTGGAAAACGCGCATCGTGCGAACACTCCGGGTCGGGGATGCGCCGATTCTGGCAGATCGCACGCGCAACGGCGGCGGGAAGGGGAACCCTGGGCCCGTGCGACGACGCGGCGCACGCCGCGGTCGCGGCAGCTCCAAGGGTCCCGATATTTATGTTGACATGGCATCTTTTGGAGCGGATCATGGCCGCCATGCCACGTGCCGTCCCGCCTCGTCCACGCGGTCGCCCGCGCAGGAATCCGCTGCCACGGCGCGAGCAGCTGCGCCTCGCGCAGCGCGCCCAGCGTGCACGCGACCGGGCCGCCGGGCGGGTGCTCTGCCAGGTCAAGCTCAGCCCGACGGTCTCGGTGCGGCTGCGTCACGCCTTGATGCTGCCGGGCTTCGAGGCCCGACTCGGGCGGTTCCTCGACGAAGAGGTGATCGACGTCCGCGAGTACCCCGAGCTCACGCTGCTCTGCTGGAACCGGAGGGACCGCTTTCTGCCCGCGCGGGAGGCGCTCGCGCTCTACGAGCGCAACTGGCGCTTCGTGGACGGCGCGCGTCTCACGGACCGCGAGCGCGCGCTCATCGACGCACTCACCAGGCGGTACGGAAACGGCACGCTGAATGCTTGAGCGGGCGCCGACGCGGCCGCGGCACGCGATGGTCGTCGCTGCCTTGCGCGCCCTGGACGGCGGCTTCCTCCAGGCGTGCCGGTGCTGGTTCGGCGGCGGCACGCGCATCGTGCTCGAGCTCGGGGAGTACCGCGAATCCGGGGACATCGAATTCCTGTGCTCCGACTTGGCCGGCTATCGCGCCCTGCGGTCGACCGTCTCCGAGCGTTCGCTCGGGCGGATCGTGGCACGCCCGCTCGCGCTCGCCCGCGAGGTCCGCGCGGATCGATACGGCATCCGCACGGTGCTCGAGGTCGACGCGTCGCGCCTCAAGTTCGAGATCGTGCTGGAGGGACGCATCGAGCTCGCGGGCGCGGTGCTCGGCGTTCCCTGCCTGAGCCACGTCGACTGCTTCGCCGAGAAGCTGCTTGCGAACGCCGACCGCTGGGGTGACGACGCGGTGCTGAGTCGCGACATCATCGACCTCGCCTTCATGGTCGAAGGCTGGGGCCTCGCGGACGCGACGGCGGGGGCCGCGCTCGCGCGCGACGCCTACGGGGAAATCATCGACCGCGCGCTGGGCGATGCCGCCCAGCGCCTGCTCGACGTGGAGGCGCACCGGAAGCGCTGCATCGGGGCGCTGCGGGTCGTCAACGTGAGGACCCTGACGGCCGGGCTGCGCAAGCTCGCGCGCCGTGGCGCGCTGCGCGCCGCGAGGTCGGCACGCCGTTAGAGCGCTGCTCCGACGCGCCCGAGCTTCCGTGCCGCAGGAGCCGCTGTAAGCAGGCGCGCCCCGCTCGCGCCTGCCCTGCCGGCGCGGACCGATCCGCGGGCGGACGGCCTCCGTATAATTCCGGCGTCCCGACCGCGCGGAGTCGCAAGTGAACCAGCTGGACTTCAAGGGCCGCACGGCCGTCGTCACCGGCGGCGCGCAGGGCATCGGCCTCGCGATCGTCAGACGGCTGCTCGACTCGGGCGCCACCGTGCGCATCTGGGACCGCGACCCTGCGCAGCTCGACCGGACGCTCGGCGCGCTGTCGCGTTCGGCGAGCGGCGCCGCGGTCGACGTGACCGACGCGGCCGCGATCGCACAAGCGACCGCGGCCGCGGTGCGCGACCTCGGCCGCATCGACGTGCTGGTCAACAACGCCGGCATCGCCGGGATGACGGTGCCGACCGTCGACTACCCGGTCGAGGAGTGGGAGAGGGTGCTGAGGGTCAACCTCACCGGCACGTTCCTCGCCTGCCGCGCGGTCGCGCCGCAGATGACGAAGGCGAAGTACGGCCGCATCGTCAACATCGCGTCGATCGCGGGCAAGGAAGGCAACCCGAACGCCTGCGCCTACTCGGCGTCCAAGGCGGGCGTGATCGCGCTCACCAAGAGCCTCGGGAAGGAGCTCGCGCAGACCGGCGTGCTCGTCAACTGCGTGACCCCCGCGGCGGCCAGGACCGCGATCTTCGATCAGATCAGCCAGCAGCACATCGACTACATGCTGTCGAAGATCCCGCTGAGCCGCTTCGTCAAGGTCGAGGAGATCGCCGCGCTCGTGTGCTGGCTCGCCTCGGAGGACTGCGCGTTCTCGACCGGCGGCGTGTTCGACATCTCCGGCGGGCGCGCGACCTACTGAATGCACTCGCGATGACCCGCCTCTACGTCCACGAAGTGGTGACCCGCGACGGCTTCCAGATCGAGCCGCGCTTCATCCCGACCGAGGAGAAGATCGTGCTCGTCGACCGCCTGTCGGAGACGGGGCTGCACAAGATCGAGGTCACGTCCTTCGTGTCGCCCAAGGCGGTGCCGGCGCTCGCCGACGCGGAGGCGGTGATGGCCGGCATCCGGCGCCACCCGGCGGTGGGATACGTCGCGCTGGTCGCCAACCCGCGCGGCGCCGAGCGCGCGGCGGCCGCGCGGGTGGACGAGATCGTGCTCGTGCTCTCGGTGTCCGAGAGCCACAACCGGGCGAACGTGCGCCGCTCGACCGAGGAGTCGTTCGCCGGCTTCGCGGAGATCATGCGCGCGCTCGACGGCACCGGCGTGAAGGTCGCGTGCGGGATGGCGACCACCTTCGGCTGCCCCTTCGAGGGCTATCAGCCGCTCGACCGCATCCTCCGATTCGTCGATCGCCTGGTCGGCCTCGGGGTCGGCTCGATCGCGCTCGCCGACACGGTCGGCATGGGCGATCCGCGCCAGGTCCGCGACGTGTGCAGCGAGGTGCGCGCGCGTTTCCCCGAATACGAGTTCGCGCTCCACCTGCACAACACCCGCGGCATGGGGCTCGCGAACGTGCTCTCCGGCCTAGAGGCCGGGATCACGCACTACGAGTCGTCGCTCGGCGGGCTCGGCGGCTGCCCGTTCGCGCCCGGCGCGACCGGCAACGTCTGCACCGAGGACCTCGTGCACATGCTGCACCAGATGGGCCACGACACCGGCGTCGATCTCGACAGGCTCATCGCCGCCGCGCGCGGCCTGCCGGCGCTCGTCGGCCACGACGTGCCCGGCCAGGTGATGAAGGCGGGGAAGAGCACCGATCTCCATCCGCTCCCCCCGCAGCTGCGCTGAACGCCTGGCGACGAACCGAAGCGTTTTCCAACGCGATCGATCGTTAGCAGCGCGTCTGTGACCAAGATGTGACCGCGGCCGTCGGCGCGGTACTCAGCCAGTCTTGCGCCTATTCGCGCCATCGTCGACGGCAGGATTCGGCCAAGAGGTGACACCTACTGAGCAACCGCATTGAGGACGTCGATCGGCTGCGGGCTTGGTCGCTCGCCAGCGTGCGGCCGGCAAGACAGCCGCAGATCCAGACGTACAAGGCTCGTCCTCGCCCGCGGTGTTACTGGTTGACGTCTGTGGGGGTGTTCGTCGCTGCGCTTTCCGTCTTCTTCGTCATCACTACCGCTTCAGCTCGGCATCCCAGAATGGTTCAGGGCCGAAACGCTCCGCAAGAAAATCGATGAAGCTGCGCACTTTGGGGGGCAAGAACTTGCGGTTGGGATAGACCGCGAACAGAGAAAACTCTTCGGCCTCCCAGTCGGGAAGCACGCGTACCAGCTGCTTCTGCCTCAGCGCCTCGTACGTCAAGAAGGTCGGCTCGTATATGACGCCCAGACCTTCGATGGCCGCGTTCATCAGCACGTCGCCGCTGTTGCTGCGGAAATTGCCTGAGACCCGGACTGTCCGCGTCGCGCCCCTGCGCTTGAAGCGCCAGTCGTTCCGGTAGCTCGAATGCGCGTAGAAGAGACAGTTGTGACCGACGAGCTCTTCGGGCGATTTCGGAGCGCCGTGCCGCTCGAGGTACGCGGGCGACGCACATGCCGCCATGCGCACCGGGGCAATCCGCCGCGCAATGAGCCCGGCCGCCAGCTCCTTCGTCGCGAGGCGAACGGCAAGGTCGAACCCCTCGTCGACCAGGTCGACCAGCCGTTCGGTCATCGAGAGGTCGACCTCTACGCCCGGGTGGCGCGCGACGTACTCGGAGATGGCGCGGTCCAGGTGGCGGGACCCGAAGATCGATGGGGTCGTCACGCGCAGGGTCCCTCGAGGGATCGAGGCCGCCTGCGCGACGGCGCCTTCGGCGTCCTCGATCAGGTTGATGATCTGAGTCGCGCGCTGGTAGAAATCGGTGCCCGCCTCGGTAAGTGACAGGCTGCGCGTGGTCCGATTGAGCAGCCTCACGCCCAGATGCGCCTCGAGTTGAGCGACGTAACGAGTAGCCATCCCTCGCGATAGGTCGAGCTTTTCCGCCGCGCCGGCAAAGCTCTCGGCCTCAACCACCGCGGTGAACACCCGCATCCCTGCTGCAATGTCGATCGCCATGATTATTTTAGAAAAGTATATAGTAAATCGCGATTCTGACGGTTTATTTCCTTCTACGCAACTGATCAAATGCGCTCGTCCGGTAGCCGAGAATCGTCCCGGCGACGGACCCAACCCGGAAACGGAGGTCGCAGATGAAGCCGAAGCCGTTTGTCGTCACTCCGCAGGACTACCCGCGTGCGCTCAACGTCGTAGGCGAGCACATCACCGTGCTGGCATCCGGCGAGTCGACCGCCGGGTACGAAATCTTTCTCCAGGAGGGGCCGGAAGGCAGCGGCCCGCCGCCCCACAATCATCCGTGGGACGAGTCCTTCTACGTCGCCAGTGGTGAAATCGAATTCGGCATCGAAAAGGACAGTTTCGTCGCTGTCCCGGGTACGCTCGTGCACCTTCCGGCTGGCACGACGCACTGGTTCCGGTTCGGGAAAGGCGGTGGCAAGATGGTTTCAATGACCGCTAGGCTGGGAGCCTCACGGATGTTTGCTGAAATCCATCGCGAGATTTCACCGGTCGAGCCGGATCTGGCGAAACTCGTCGGCGTCGGCGCGCGTCATGGCCTAACCGTCGCCGTCTGATCGCAGCGCCGGTCGCCAGAAGAAAGTCCTGCCCAGGAGATAGAACGATGAAGCTCTACATGCACCCAGTTTCCACCGCGAGCCGCCCTGTGCGGCTGCTCATCGCGGAGCACAACATCAAGTGCGATGAGGAGATGGTCGACATCCTCAAAGGCGCGCACCACCAGGAGCCGTACGCCTCGCTCAATCCCAGCCGGCTGGTGCCGATGCTCGAGGACGGCGATTTGCGCCTGACCGAGGCCTCGGCGATCCTGAAGTATCTCGCCGACAAGTACGACCTGCCGTGCTACCCGAAGGATCTGAAGAGGCGCGCCAGAGTGAACGAGATGATGGACTGGCTCAATACCCAGTTCTATCGCGACTTCGGCTACGGGCTGATCTATGCGCAGATCTTCCCGCACCACAAGCGCCGTAGCGACGAGGCGCACGCCGGCGCCATCGCCTGGGGACAGCAAGGCGCCAGGCGCTGGCTACCGGTGCTCAACGATCACTGGATCGGACCCAGGAACCAATATCTCTGCGGCGGCGAGCTCACCATCGCCGACTATTTCGGCTCCTCGTTGGTTTCGATCGGGGAGCTCATCGGCTGCGACTTCGCCGCCTATCCGAACGTCCAGCGCTGGCTCGGCAACATGAAGAGGTCGAGAACGTGGGGCCAGGTGAACGAAGTATTCAACGGCTTCGTGGCCGCCAACAGGGGCAAGGAGTTCGTCGGCGTGTGACCGAAGTTGACCGCGGAGAGAATCCGATCCCACTGGATCATCTCGCGCAGCTGTCGGGATCAGCGCTCCGCTTCGCGTACGGCTGCGCTATGCGCCGATCCCGACGATCCGCCGTACACCGCGTCCAGGGACGTCAACGACCACTTCCGTGAACCAGGGCGCCATTGCTGCCTCCGTCGTCAGCCTAGGCATTGCAGTAGTGGGCCTTTGGAACGTCCGTTCGGAGCTCGCAAGCGGCGCGCTCGTGCAAGTGCTGGCCGACTGGCAGATGGAACCATTCGAGCTCCGCGCCGTTTTCGCGGCAGGCCGGGCGCGGTCAGCACGTTCTGCAGGAACACCCCGAGCTCCGCCTCGCCCTTCGCAAAGACCTCGACGAGCTGCGCCGGTCCGGAGATGCTCTGGACTTCGCTCGCACCGCGCCGCTCACCCCGAGCAGGTCCAGCGCCCGGAAGGTCGCGGCGCCGGCGGCGCTCGCCGGGATCGTGGCAATCGATTTCGCCGCGAGCAGCGTCCGTTTCAGCGCCTCGGGCGTGGCGATGTCGGGCCTCGCCGCCCCGGAGCGGACCGCGACACCGAGTCCGACGCGGGCGATGTCGAGGGTTGGCCCGGGCACGAATGCGGTTCGACCGGCGGCGTCCTTGTGCACATCCCGCGGCGTGACGCCGAGGTCGAACGGACCGCCGGTCGTGGCGAGCTTGACGAGCTCCGGCGTGGTGCCGAAGCGAATGACGAGCCTGTGGCCGGAGGCTTTCCCGAACCGCGCGGCGAGCGCGTTCATCGGGCCCGTGATCGCGCCGCCCGCGAGAATCTGGAGTTCGACGGCTGGCACGTCAGCCATGGGCCACCGCCGCGCCGGGCAAGGCGTTCAGCGAGCGCGAGCGTGCGGCGTGTCTGGAGAGCGGGCGCTTCTGCCGCCCCGGTCCGGCGCTACGCCAGTCGTTCGGTCCCTTCGAGCCTGCCGAGACCGCGATCGAACGTTCCGAGCGGCAGGTGGCCTGCCTTGCGCGCCACTTCGAGCATGAGGCAGTCCGAGAAGCCGAGCGCTGGCCGCTCGCGGAAGCGCGCTAGCGCGCCGGAGACGACCTCCGCCGCCTCGAGCGTCAGGTCCTTGTGGTTCAGCAGCATCTCGACCGCGGTTGCGATCGCCGGGTGCCCCTGCTCGTAGACCGTCGACAGTACCCACGTGGCCTCGGCAAGCGCGAGGTGCGGAACCCAGGCGCCGTTCGCGACGAACGCCTCGGCTGCGGCTACCTGCTTCACGTCGTCACGTGTCACCAGCCGGACGAGCACGTTCGTGTCAACCGCGCGCATGACGCTTCTTCACGTACCGGCGCACGCCGGCCTTCAGGTCGGCCACCGTCCGGGCCGGCGGGGGACGCTTCGGGAACAAGGCACGATGGACGTCCTCGGAGCTGAAGCGCCCGACGCGACGCACCACCACCTGCTCGCCCTCCTCACGCCACTCGAGGACCGAGCCGGGACCGATGCCGAGCTTGCGCCGCACCTGCGCCGGAACCGAGATCTGCCCCTGCGCCGTCACTTTCGAATGAGCGATCGCCATGGGCGTCACATTACCACGGTAATGCAAAGCGGGCAAACCGGGTCCGCCGGCGAGGCGCTCGCTGCGATGGTGGCCAAGGAAGCCGGCCGCCAGGCCGCTATACTCGGCGGGCCATCCCGGAGGCCGACGATGTCCAGCGACAGGAAGCCGAAGTTCCGCTCGGCCGAATGGTTCGGCCGCACCGACCGCGACGGCTTCGTCTACCGCAGCTGGGTCAAGAACCGCGGCGTGCCGCACGACCAGTTCGACGGCCGGCCGGTGATCGGCATCTGCAACACCTTCTCCGAGCTCGCGCCGTGCAACTCGCACTTCCGCACCCTCGCCGAGCACGTGAAGCACGGCGTGCTCGAGGCGGGCGGCTTCCCGCTCGAGTTCCCGGTGATGAGCCTCGGCGAGTCGTTGCTGCGCCCGACCGCGATGCTGTTCCGCAACCTCGCGTCGATGGACGTCGAGGAGTCGATCCGCGCCAACCCGATCGACGGCGTGGTGCTGCTCTTCGGCTGCGACAAGACGACGCCGGCGCTCCTGATGGGCGCGGCGAGCTGCGACCTGCCCGCGATCGGCGTGTCGGGCGGCCCGATGCTGTCGGGGAAGTTCCGCGGCCAGGACATCGGCTCCGGCACCGGCGTGTGGCAGATGAGCGAGGACGTGCGCGCCGGCAAGATGCCGCTCGAGGATTTCTTCGAGGCCGAGTCGTGCATGCACCGCTCGCACGGCCACTGCATGACGATGGGGACCGCGTCCACCATGGCCTCCATGGTCGAGGCGCTCGGCATGGGCCTGCCCGGCAACGCCGCGATCCCCGCCGTGGACGCGCGCCGCAACGTGCTCGCGCGGATGGCGGGACGGCGCATCGTCGAGCAGGTGCGCGAGGACCAGCGCGTCTCGAAGGTGCTCACGCGCGCGGCGTTCGAGAACGCGATCATGGCGCTCGCCGCGATCGGCGGCTCGACCAACGCGGTGATCCACCTGCTCGCGATCGCGGGCCGGGTCGGCGTGCCGCTCGAGCTCGAGGACTTCGACCGCCTCGGCAGCCGCCTGCCCTGCCTCGTCAACCTCCAGCCCTCGGGCAAGTACCTGATGGAGGATTTCTACTACGCGGGCGGGCTGCCGGTCGTGTTGCGCGAGTTGGCCGAAGCCGGCGTCCTGCGCGAGGACGCCCTGACGGTGAACGGCAGGACGATCGGGGACAACGTCGCTCGCGCCGAGTGCTACAACCGCGAGGTGATCTTCCCCTACGCGAAGCCGTTCAAGCCGGCCGCCGGCATCGCCGTGCTCAAGGGCAACCTCGCGCCCGACGGCGCGGTGATCAAGCCGTCGGCGGCCACGCCCGCGCTCCTCAAGCACCGCGGCCGTGCGGTCGTGTTCGAGGACATCGACGACTTCCACGCGCGCATCGACGACGAGAACCTCGACATCGACGAGACGTGCGTGATGGTGCTGAAGAACTGCGGCCCCAAGGGCTACCCGGGGATGGCCGAGACCGGCAACATGCCGCTCCCGCCGAAGGTGCTGCGCAAGGGCATCACCGACATGGTGCGCGTCTCGGACGCGCGCATGAGCGGCACCGCGTACGGCACGGTCGTGCTGCACAGCGCGCCGGAGGCCGCGGCGGGCGGCCCGCTCGCGTTCGTGCGCAACGGCGACACGATCGAGCTCGACGTCGAGCAGCGGCGCCTGCACCTCGAGGTCTCCGAAGCGGAGCTCGCGCAGCGCAAGAGCGAGTGGAAGGGCCCGCCGCAGCATCTCGGGCGCGGGTACTACAAGCTCTACGTCGACCACGTGACGCAGGCCAATCGCGGCGCCGACTTCGACTTCCTGGTCGGCAGGAGCGGCGCGGCGGTCCCGCGGGACAACCACTAGCCGCGCGGGCGCTCAAACGCGCGCTGCGACCGGCGCGTCCTCGAGCGAGGGCTCGGGCTTCGCGTCCACCCGCAGCTCGTCCAGCGGCGGCTCCGCCGGCAGCTCGATCGCGGTCTCGCTCGGCGGCAGCTCGTGCGCGAGGAACCCTCCCGACTGGTGCCGCCAGAGCCGCGCGTAGTGTCCGCCGAGCCGCAGCAGCGCGTCGTGCGCCCCCTCCTCGACGACGCGGCCCGCGTCGAGCACGATCAGGCGGTCCATGCGCGCGATGGTCGACAGCCGGTGGGCGATCGCGATCACCGTCTTGCCTTCCATCAGCCCGAGCAGCTGCTCCTGGATCGCGAGCTCGACCTCGCTGTCGAGCGCCGCGGTGGCCTCGTCGAGCACGAGCAGCGGCGCGTCCTTCAGGATCACCCGCGCGAGCGCGATGCGCTGGCGCTGGCCCCCGGAGAGCTTCACGCCGCGCTCGCCGACGTGTGCCTCGTAGCCTCTGCGGCCGTGCCAGTCCTGGAGGCCGAGGATGAAGTCGTGCGCCTGGGCCTTGCGCGCCGCGCCCTCGACCTCCGCGTCGCTCGCGCGCGGCCGGCCGTAGCGGATGTTCGCGGCGATCGAGCGGTGCAGGAGGGAAGTGTCCTGCGTCACCATGCCGATCGCCGCGCGCAGGCTCTCCTGCGTCACTGCGCCGATGTCCTGCCCGTCGATCCGGATCACCCCGCGCTCCGGCTCGAAGAAGCGCAGCAGCAGGTTCACGAGCGTCGACTTGCCCGCGCCCGAGCGCCCGACCAGGCCGACGCGCTCGCCCGGCCGGATCGCGAGGCTCAGGCGGTCGATCACCGGCGCGCCGTCGGACCGCCCGTAGCTGAAGCTCACGTCGTCGAAGCGGATCTCGCCGCGCGTCACCTCGAGCGCGCGCGCGTCCGGGCGGTCGCGCCCCCCGTGCGGCACGGCGATCGTCTGCATGCCTTCCTGGACCACGCCGATGTTCTCGAAGATCCCGGTCACCTCCCAGCTCACCCAGCCGGCGACGTTGGCGATCTGCCACGCGAGCGGCAGGGCGGTGGCGACCACGCCGGCGCCGACCGCGCCCTGCGCCCAGAGCCAGATGCCGATCGCCGCGGTCGCGCTGAGCAGCAGCGCGTTCATCACCGCGAGCGCGAACATGAACTGCGAGATGAGCTTCATGTGCGCCGCGATCGCGTTCTGGTGCTCGTCGATCACCTCGCGCACGTAGGCGTCCTCGTCGGCGAGCTTCGCGAACAGCTTCACGGTGAGGATGTTGGTGTAGCTGTCGACCACCCGCGCCATGACGTGCGAGCGCACCTCGGAGCTCGCGCGCGCGAGATCGCGCATGCGCGGCACGAAATGGCGCAGGAACACGACGTAGCCGGCGAACCACAGCAGCGTCGGCACCCCGAGCCGCCAGTCGGCGAGCGCCATGAGCACGAGCGCGCTCACGCCGTACACCGCGATGTACCAGACCGCGCGGATGCCGGCCATCACGCTCTCGCGCAGCGCGTTGGCGGTCTGCATGACCCGGTTCGCGATGCGCCCGGCGAAGTCGTTCTGGAAGAACGGCCAGCTCTGGCGCACGACGTGCCAGTGGCTCTGCCAGCGGATGAGGCTGGTCGCGCCCGGGATGATCGCGTTGTGCCGGATGGCGACGTCCGCGAGCAGCACCAGCGGCCGCGCGACCAGGACGAGCGCAACCATGCCGGCGAGGAGCGGCCACTGCGCCGCGAGCGCCGCCGTGCGGTCGGTCGCTTCCATGAGCGAGACGAGCTTGCCGATGAACACCGGGATGACCGTGTCGATCAGCGCCACCGCGAGGCTGGTCGCGAACATGAGCGCATACCAGCCCTTGGTCTGGCGCACGAAGTGCCAGTAGAAGGCGACGAGGCCGGGCGGCGGCGCGCCGGGGCCGGTGCTGGCGGTGCCGCGGATGCGCGACTGGAGATAGGTGAACAAGGGCGGGGGCCGGGGGTCGGTGCCGGTCGAGTTTAGCAAGGGGCGGAAGCGGACCGCGCGCGCCATCCCGCGTCGCCGCGCCGCCGGAGCTGGCAGCCTGCGCGCCCGGTGCGCGTTGGGGTATCTTCCCGGGCGCCGGCATACGCACGCGCCGCACGGCGGCGCGAACCGAACCCGATGAAGCCCAGGCGCACCATGCTCCTCGTCCTCGCCCTCTTCGTCATCCCGCTCGCGATCAGCGTCGCGACGCACGAGCCGGCGGCCGCGACCTGGCAGGACGCCTCGCGCGCCCCGACCGGTCTCGCGCCCGACCCCGCGGCTGTGCGCGAGCCGGTCGTCCAGGTGTACGCCGCGCGCACGTTCGGGTGGCGCGGCGCGTTCGCGGTCCACTCCTGGGTTTCGGTCAAGCGCGCCGGGGCCGACGCATACACGCGCTACGACGTCATCTTCTGGGGCGGGCCGCCGCACGTCCGGCTGAACGCCGCCGCACCCGACGCCCTGTGGTTCGGGAGCCGGCCCGACCTGCTCGTCGACCGGCGCGGCGAGGGCGTGGAAGCGCTGATCGACCGCATCGAGGCGGCGGTGCAGCGCTACCCGTTCAACGACACGTACCGGACCTGGCCGGGCCCGAACAGCAACACCTTCGTCGCGCACATCGGCCGCAGCGTCCCGGAGCTGGGCCTCGACCTGCCGGCGAACGCGATCGGCAAGGACTACCAGCCGCTGTCCGCGGCGCTCGGCGCCGCGCCGAGCGGGACGGGCGTGCAGCTGTCGCTGTTCGGCCTGCTCGGCGTCATCGTCGCGCCCGAGGAGGGGATCGAGGTCAACGTCCTCGGCCTCTCGCTCGGGCTCGACGTCGCCGAACCCGCGCTGCGGCTGCCCGGGCTCGGGCGCGTCGGCGTCCAGGAAGCGGCGCGCTGAGCGATGGCCCGGCGCGCCCGCTGCGGCCCCGCGATCGTCGCCGCGCTGCTCGCCGCGGCGTGCAGCCAGCCGGCCGCGCCGCCGCCGGAGCCCGCGGCGCCGGCGCAACCCCCCGCACCGCCGCCGGCGAGCGCGGCGCCTAAGCTGCCGCCGCCCCGGACGCCGCTCGACGCCTACAAGCGCACGGTGGGGCAGCGCATCCTCGCGGCGAACGCGGCGCAGACTTTCGAAGGCAAGCCTCCCGACATCCTGCACGCAGTGGTCGTGCTCCAGTTCACCGTCGATCGCAACGGCAAGGTGACCGCCCTCAAGACCCTGCGTTCGCGCCACCCGCCCCAAGAGCGGGCCGCGATCG